>R14__coassemble_599_pt1 | contig 23417 bp, 23 predicted proteins | sample R14__metabat2_high_PE_015 | metagenome-assembled genome bin R14
CGCACCGGGGCCCATGTCGACGTCCGTTGCGCCCCCCGGCGTCCTTTTCCCCCTCTTTTCCCACGTGGGAAAAGAGGGCGTATGGTACAGCATTGCAAGGTAACGCGCAGGCGCAAGGTCCAAGTCAACAAGGCGCTACGCCATATAAAACAGTTGCGGAAAAAGCTTCAAACAAAAACGACAGTTGCCGGGGACTTGAGCGGTAACGATGGCTTCGTTCCAAGCGGAAAGGACGGACATGGAAAACCTTTTTTCGCCCCGGAGGGATCTGATGCCGTCTGCGTTCTGGTGGGACTTGTGGTCGCCCTGTACGGATACCTGTTTTTCACGCGGTAACGGCCCTGACCCCGGGGTCCGTTCCTTTGCATCACACGCCAGCAAATGGCCCGTCCGTCGGACTCCCCGGCGGACGGGCCTTTTTTATATGCGGCGGTTTGCTTACCGCTGTTTTCGGAAGCCGCCGGACGCAAGCAGCGACATCAGCACGCAGCCCGCCGTCAGCAGCGCCGTGATCCCGGCGGCCGCCGGTGCGCCCACCCTGAGCGGCAGCCGGAGCAGCTGCCCCATCGTCGCGAAATAAACGCAGGACATCACGGTGTAGCTGACGGAATAGACGGAGATCGCCGGCGTTTTGCTTTCCGGGTCCACGATCCGCAGCAGCAGGATGCCGGTGATGAACACGCCGGTGGCCATGCCGAAGGAGGCGATCATCTGCTCGAACCAGCAGTCCCGCAGCACGCGCCTGCACAGCAGCAGCAGCGCCACGGTACCCGCGAGGCCGACAGTGACCATGCACAGGATGGGCACCATATTCTCCGTCACCGCGCGGATCGGCAGGCTGGCCACGGCGGCCGTGACGGCGAAATCCGTCAGCGGCCCGGTGATATGGTCGCAAACGCGGCTGTCCACCAGAAAGTCCAGCTTCAGCGCACACAGCCCGAACCACAGCAGCGCCATGATGAGCATGCCGTAGGTCCAGACCGAAAGGCTGCGCAGCACCGGCACATTTTTGAGATACTTCGTGCACAGATACGCGCCGCCGCAGGCCAGCAGGATCAGCGCGGCATGGAAGGCGCAGGTATCCACAGAAGAGGCGTTGGTCGTTTCGCGGCCGGTGCTTTCCTGCCGGTCGGTGTCCCGCTCAAAGCCGCGGCGGGTGCCTTCCGGCAGCAGCCTTGGATCGGCCAGGGCCGTGGTGTAGCCCTTCCGCGCCGCCCAGTTGATCAGGCCGATGCCGATGATCACGCCGCCGAGCAGGCCGAAGGTGGCCGTAGCGGTGGCCACGCCCTGGCTGGTCAGGGCGTAATCGAGACCCATCTCCGTCAGCAGATTGCCCAGCGTACCCGCCGTGCCGTGTCCGCCGACGAAGCCGATGGGCAGCTCGGCGCCGAAGGTATCATACAGCTCAAAGCCGCTTTTCAGCACCGTCTGCGTCAGATAGCCGACTGTATACTGCAGCATCGCCGCGCCAAGCATGATGAAAAACAGCGGCGCGGCATTCCGCTTCAGGCACGAGGCATCCGCTCCGTGCGTTCCGCCTCGCAGGCCCAGGGGGACCGCCGTAACGATCGGCACGATCAGCACGCCCGGCAGCAGGTTGTAGATATCAAACCAGCTGTCCGGTATACCGATCAGCCGCAGCGCATTCAGGCCCTGCGGACCGAGCAGCAGCAGCAAAAGGCCGCCGAGCACATTGGCCGGCAGAAACAGCTGCTGGAACAGCCTGACCCTGGCGCGCAGAAGCACGCCGAGCAGCAGGAAAGCGCCCAGCAGGCACAGGCTTTGCAGCAGCTCCGTCAGTTGTGCGGAGGTCACAGTCCTCTCCCCCTTTCGGGCCAGGTCCGTACCGGGCTTTACTGTCCCTTGTTCCTGAGGATAAAGTCGATGCCGGACACATGCTCGCCGTACAGACCGCTGTTGTACCAGAACTCCAGCGCGCCGGGCAGCTTGAAAATGTTGACGAAGATCATGTTGTAAACGATATCCGCGGCGAAGAGGATACCGAGGGTGCCGAACACCGCGAAGAACGCGCCGGGCTTCATGTGCCGCGACAGGCGGATCAGCAGCGGCACCACCACATAGATCAGCAGCAGGCCGGACAGGGCAAACACCATCACCGAGCGGAAGCATACATAGCCGCCGATGTTGCCCCAGTTCCACTTTTCGGTGTTGTAGTCCCAGGCGCGCATGTGGAAGACCTCATACAGCACCCAGCCGACGCCCAGCTCCAGCACACCCGTGGACAGCGCGCTGGCCAGGAACACCTGCCAGGGCTTTTTGCGCAGCCGCCAGCACAGCAGCAGGATCAGCAGCGAGCCCAGCCCGTAGAGCCCGATCCAGGGGCCGAAGGAATCGCCGCGGCGGCTGATGTAGCCGTCGTTCAGCACATAGAACAGCGTTTCATACACGAAGCCGAAGATCCCGGCGATGGCAAAAGTGCCAAGCAGCGTGCCGGCAAAGAGCCGCGGCTCCGTGGGCATACCGTCGAACAGCCGGTACAGGAGCCCGCGCTTCTGGGTCTGATCAGACATGGAAAGGACCTCCCGCGATATATCATAGGAAGAAACCGTACAGGGCCATGATACCACAGACGGGCGGATTGCACAAGGTCCGATGTGCAGTGCTTTTCCGGCAACGGGATGATATTGCGGCAGGTTCCTTCTCCCGCGTTACCGCAGCCCCGATGATGAAAAATCCGGTTGCAATCCATCCCGGTGGTATAATCGCCTCACAAGCAACATTGAAGGGAGGATCGACCATTGTCTGATTCCGTATCCGCCGCGCCCGCCTTCAGGGTGCTGCAGGACCGTGTCATCGAGCTGACCTACAGCGCCTTTGATTTTGAAGGTGCCGCCGCTTATCTGAACAAATATGATGTAACCATGGGCGGCTGCTCCGCCATCCGCATGCGGGTGGACGGCAAGGTGTATGTCGGCCGCAATTATGATTTCTACTGCTCCGACGCCCCGGCCTTCGTGGTGCGCAACAACGCCGGGAAGATCCGCACCGTCGGCATCGGCAACAGCCCCGCGTCCTTCGACGCCTGGTCCGGGCATTTTCAGATCCGCCCCGAGGTGCTGCCGGCGGTGCCCTACCTCTGCTGCGACGTGATGAGCGAAGCCGGCCTGTACTGCGAGACCAACATCCGCCCCTTTGAAAAGGCGCTGTCCTGCCGGTCCACCCGTCCCGGCGCGCCCCGTCGCTGCACCCAGACCTTCATGCAGACGATGCTGTGCCAATACGCCACCATCGACGAGATCCTGGCGCATCTGAACGATTACGACTGGTTCGATCTGTCCGCCCTGGGCTTCGAGCAGTCCTTCTTCCTGACCGACCGGAGCGGCCGCAGCGTCATCATCGAGTTCGGCGCGGACAAAGCGCTGTGGCAGGAGGCCGAGTACAACGCCAACTTCTTCCTCAACGACGCGCTGTATGCCATCGAGACCATCGGCTGCGGCGAGCAGCGTCTCTCCCGCGAGCTGGCCCTGAAGCCCTTCGTGCGCACCGAGGAGGACATCTTCAAAATGATGAAGGCCGGCGCGTATGACCAGTTCTATCATACCGATGTGGATCCCGCCTACGCCGTGCCCGAGCTGTATGAGGCCATCGGTTACACCAGACAGAAGGCCGAGGCCGACCCGAAGGGCGCCTGCGCCGCCGCCGCCGCCAAGGTGGCCGAGTTCGCGGCCTACACCTGGGAGGAGCGCGTGGCCAATCACAGCTGGGAATCCACCTTCATCACCGCCGCCAATGTGACGGATCTGAAGCTGCATGTGCATTTCTCCGAGCACTACAACATCTATTTCTCCGTGGCGTTCGACTGACCCCTTCCGATACGGATCATACAGGTTTGAAGCCTGTTCATCACCGATTTTCAAAAAGGAGGTTTCCCCCTATGCGTAAGCTGATCCTCGTCTGCCTTTCCATGATGCTCGTGCTCGGCCTGGTCGCCGCCGCGAATGCCGATGCATACCTTCCCGAGTACAAGGTGCTGCAGGACCGCGTCATCGAGCTGACCTATGATGAGTTCGATTTCGACGCCGGCGCCGAATACATGACCAAGTACGACGTTTCCATGGGCGGCTGCTCCGCCGTCCGCGTGCTGGTGGACGGCAAGGTGTATGTCGGCCGCAACTACGATTTCTATTGCTCCGACGCTCCCGCCTTCGTTGTGCGCAACAACGCCGGCAAGATCCGCACCATCGGCATCGGCAACAGCCCCGCGTCCATCGGCGAATGGTCGGAGAACTTCGAGGCGCAGGAAGCCGGAAAGATCATCATGGCGTATATGGAGGCCTGGGAGAACGATTACGAGATGCCCACGACCGCGCTGGATGCTCTGCCCTATCTGTGCTGCGACGTGATGAGCGAAGCCGGCCTGTACTGCGAGACCAACATCCGTCCCCATGAGGACGCGCTGGCCTGCCTGTCCACCAACCCCGGCGCGCCCCGCCGCTGCACCCAGACCTTCATGCAGACGATGCTGAGCCAGTACGCCACCATCGATGAGATCCTGGAGCATCTGAATGACTACGACTGGTTCGATCTGACCGCCATGGGCTTCGAGCAGTCCTTCTTCCTGACCGACCAGAGCGGCCGCAGCGTTGTCATCGAGTTCGGCGCGAACCAGGTGCTGTGGCAGGAGGCCGAGTACAACGCCAACTATTTCATGAATGATGAGCTGTATGCCATCGAGACCCTGGGCTGCGGCGAGCTGCGTCTGGCCCACGAGCTGGCCCTGAAGCCCTTCGTGCGCACCGAGGAAGACATCTTCACCATGATGGAAGCCGGCGCCTACGATCAGTTCTATCAGGCTGATGCCGATACCGCCTATGCCTATCCCGAGTTCTATGAGCTGACCGGCTACAACAAGATCACCGCCGCCGAAGACATGGAAGGCTGCCTGGCCGCCACGCAGGCGCAGATCGACAAGTTCAGCACCTACACCTGGGAGCAGCGCGTGAGTGAGAAGACCTGGGAATCCACCTTCATCACCGCCGCCAATGTGACCGACCTGTATCTGCATGTGCATTTCTCCGAGCACTACGGCATCGATTTCACCGTGGCGTTCGAGTAAGCCGTAACCGTTGGGACCGCGTTCCGCAGGCCGATGCGCCGGGACGCGGCCCCTTTTTCATTCCCCTCCCCATCCGGAGCGCATTCGGGGGCTTGATCATGAAAAGGCTTCTCTGTCTGCTGCCGGCCCTCATGCTGACGGGCCTAAAGTCCACTGCCATCGGCGAAGAGGAGGCGACCGTCGTGCATCGTGAGGTTGAGATCAGCAGTGAAAACGGGCTGACGCTGCGCGGCTATCTCGAGGGCCCCGCCGCCGTGCCGGAGGCCGGCGAAGGCTGTCCGCTGATCATTCTGATGCACGGGCTGATGGACTCCGGCGAGTTTGAGCTGATCCGGAAGCAGGCCGACGCCTGCACCGCCGCCGGCTACGCGGTGCTGGCGGTGGATTTTGACGGTCACGGCCGGAGCGACGGCAGGCTCATCGACATGACCATCAGCAGAGAGCTGCAGGACGCGGAGGCGATCCTGGCCTTTGCGGAAGAGCAGCCCTTTGTGTCGGAGATCATCCTGATCGGCCACTCCCAGGGCGGCGTTATCGCCTCCGTGACCGCGGCGCGGCACAGCGATGAGATTGGCCGGCTGGTGCTGCTGGCGCCCGGCGGCATGCTGGCGGACAGTTTCCGCTCCGGCACCTGCTTCGGCACGGCCTTCGATCCCGCCGATCCGCCGGAGAAGGTCATGGTGTTTGACGACTATGTCGGCCGGGACTACATCGTGGACGCCATGGCCATGGACCTTTACGCCATGGCGGAGGGCTATCACGACCACGCCGTGCTGCTGATCGCCGGCGGAGCCGATCCGCTGGTGGCGGAACCGGTCGTGCGGCAGTATGAGTCCGTTTACACGCAGCCGGAGCTGAACAACAGCGTGACCTTCACGGTCATCCCCGACGCCCCGCACGATTTCGCGGAGCACGAGCATGAGGTGACCGAGGCCGTGCTGGCCTTCCTGGCTGACTGAGTCGCGGACCGCGTTTTGTATTTTCATTGTATTTTGGTGATTTACCGTGCTGAAGCGTGTTGACACAGCAACCTTATGTTACTATAATAGTGATAATTGAATAGCCCATGAAAAACCGTTGAAGTGAAGGTAACGGCAGGAAGCGGGTTCCCAGAGAGTCGGCGATGGTGAGAGTCCGGCAGCAGCGCATTGTCAAATGGATCACTGAGGGCATGGTCAAAGGCCGTATCCGGCTGAGTATTCCATGACGCCGCACCCGCGTGAGTGGTGAGGGATATGATGGTATCCCGCAAAGCGCACAGCCCCGGCTGTGAATCAAGGTGGCACCGCGGATGAAGATTTCGATCCGTCCTTGATCTTTTGAAGAAAGATCATGGGCGGATTTTTGTTTGCGAAGGAGGTCACCATGAAGCAGGCTGTGTATCCCTCCCTGGCGGAGGCCAGGCAATACGAAAAGGATTACCGCTGCATCCCGCTGAGCCGCACGATGCTGTCGGACAGCCGCACACCCATTGAGGTGCTGCGGGTGCTGAAGGGCGTATCGAAGCACTGCTTTCTGCTGGAAAGCCTGGAGGACGCCCGCACCTGGGGCCGCTACACCTTCCTGGGCTATCAGCCGAGGCTGGAGTTCACCGCGCTGAACGACACGGTGCGCATCACCGCGGGCACCACCGTCACCATCCGCACGGGCGACCCCAACGCGGAGATCCGGCGCATCATCGAGGAGAACAAAGCGCCGGTACTGCCGGGGCTGCCGCCCTTCACCGGCGGTCTCATGGGCTATTTCGCCTATGATTCCATCAAGTACGCCGAGCCGACGCTGAACCTGGACGCCCGGGATGAGGAGCATTTCAACGACATCGACCTGATGCTTTTCGACCGGCTGATCTGCTTCGACAACTTCCGGCAGACCATCACCGTCATCCGCAACATCCGCACGGACGCGCTGGAGGAGAACTACCGCGCCGCCGAGCTGTAGCTGGAGGGCATGCTCCGCCTGATCCGCGAGGGTGTGCCGGCGGCGAACAGGCCCCTGCGGCTGAAGAGCGGCTTCCGGGAGCTGTTCGACCGCGACAGCTTCTGCGCCATGGTGGAGAAGGGCAAGCGGTATATCCGCGAGGGCGATGTGTTCCAGGTGGTGCTTTCCAACCGCATGGAGGCCGAGGCCGAGGGCAGTCTGCTGGATACCTACCGTCTGCTGCGGACCTCGAACCCCTCGCCCTACATGTTCTACATCGCCAGCGACGCCCTGGAGATCGCCGGCGCCTCCCCCGAGACTCTGGTGAAGCTGGAGCGCGGTGTGCTGCACACCTTCCCGCTGGCCGGCACCAGGCCCCGCGGACAGACGGAGGCGGAGGACAAGGCCCTGGAGCAGGCGCTGCTCGGTGACCCCAAGGAGCGGGCGGAGCACAACATGCTGGTGGACCTGGGCCGCAACGACCTGGGCCGCGTCTCCCGCTACGGCAGCGTGTGGGTGGAGAAGTACATGAACATCGAGCGCTTCTCCCATGTGATGCACATCGGCTCCTCCGTCCGCGGCGAGATCGCGGAGGGAAAGGACGCGCTGGACGCCATCGCCTCGGTGCTGCCGGCGGGCACCCTCTCCGGCGCGCCGAAGGTGCGGGCCTGTGAGATCATCAACGAGCTGGAGGGCAGCAAGCGCGGCGTGTACGGCGGAGCCATCGGCTACATCGATTTCACCGGGAACATGGATACCTGCATCGCCATCCGCACGGCCTACAAGCGCGGCGGCAAGGTGTTCGTACGCTCCGGCGCAGGCATCGTGGCCGATTCGGTGCCGGAAAACGAGTACCGGGAATCCGTCAACAAGGCCGCCGCGGTCATGGACGCCCTGCGGCAGGCGGAAGGAGGGATCGACTGATGCTGCTGCTTATCGACAACTACGACAGCTTCTCCTACAACCTCTGCCAGCTGCTCGGCGCGATGAAGCCGGACATCCGCGTCGTGCGCAACGACGCCCTGACCGTGCCGGAGGTAGCCGCCCTGCGGCCGGAGGCCATCGTACTCTCCCCCGGCCCCGGCCGGCCGGAGAACGCCGGGATCTGCATGGAGGTCATCCGGCAGCTGGGCGACCGGATCCCCATCCTGGGCGTGTGTCTGGGACATCAGGCCATCTGCGCCGCCTGCGGCGCCACCGTCGGCTACGCCCGGCAGCTGATGCACGGCAAGCAGTCCGTGGCCCGGCTGGAGACGGACTGTCCCCTGTTCCACGGTCTCGAGGCAACGGAGCCTGTGGCCCGGTACCACTCCCTCGCGGCGCTGGAGGACACCATGCCGGACTGTCTGCGCATCACCGCCCGCGCTGAGGACGGCGAGATCATGGCCGTGCAGCACAGGACGTATCCCGTCTTCGGCGTGCAGTTCCATCCCGAATCCATCATGACCCCGGCGGGGCCGGAAATGCTCCGCAACTATCTCGACTACGCAAAGCATTTTGAAGGAGGCAACAGCCATGATTAAGGAAGCCATTATCAAGATCGTATGCAAGGAAGACCTGACCTACGACGAAGCCTATGCCGTGATGAACGAGATCATGAGCGGCGAAACGACCCCCACCCAGAACGCTGCCTTCCTGGCGGCGCTGTCCACCAAGAGCACCCGCGCCGAGACCATCGACGAGATCGCCGGCTGCGCGGCCGCCATGCGCGACCATGCCATGAAGGTGGATGTGGGCGATATGGACGTGCTGGAGATCGTCGGCACCGGCGGCGACGGCGCCCACAGCTTCAACATCTCCACCACCTCCGCCATGGTCATCGCCGCCGGCGGTGTGAAGGTGGCCAAGCACGGCAACCGTGCCGCTTCCTCCCAAAGCGGCACGGCGGATTGCCTGGAGGCGCTGGGCGTCAACATCAGCCTGACGCCGGAGCAGTGCGTCGAGCTGCTGCGGGAGGTGGGCTTCTGCTTCTTCTTTGCGCAGAAATATCACACCTCCATGAAATATGTGGGCGCGATCCGCAAGGAGCTGGGCTTCCGCACCGTGTTCAACATCCTCGGCCCGCTGACCAACCCCGCGTCCCCCAAACGGTTCCTGCTGGGCGTGTATGATGAATATCTGCTGGAGCCCATCGCGCAGGTGCTGTGCTCCCTGGGCGCGCAGAACGGCATGGTGGTCTACGGCATGGATAAGCTGGATGAGATCTCCATGAGCGCGCCGACGAAGGTCTGCGAGTTCCGCGACGGCTGGTACAAGACCTACACCATTGCCCCGGAGGATTTCGGCTTTGAGCGCTGCGCCAAGGCGGAGCTGGTGGGCGGCACGCCTCAGGAGAACGCGGCCATCACCCGCGGCATCCTGGACGGCACGGATCACGGCCCCAGGCGCAGCACCGTGCTGATGAATGCCGGCGCAGCCCTGTACATCGGCGGCAAGGCGGAGGATCTGAAGTCGGGCGTGAAGCTGGCGGCGGAGCTGATCGACAGCGGCAGGGCCCTGGCTACGCTGGAGCAGGTCATCCGCCGCTCCAACGAGGTGTAAGCATGGCGACCATTCTGGATACCATCGCGGCCCACGCGCGGGAGCGGGTGGCGGCGGACAAGCGGATCCATCCGCTGGAAGAGCTGCGGGAGCGGTGCGCGGCGCTGGGCAAGGCCGACGGCGAACGTTTCCGGGCGGCGCTGACGCAGCCGGGGCTGCGGTTCATCTGCGAGATCAAAAAGGCTTCGCCCTCGAAAGGCCTGATCGCGCCGGATTTCCCCTATGTGGACATCGCGAAAGGATATGAAGCGGCCGGCGCGGACTGCGTTTCCTGCCTGACGGAGCCGAAATGGTTCCTGGGCTCGGACGCGATCTTCCGGGAATGCCGTCAGGCGATCCGCATCCCCATGCTTCGCAAGGATTTCACGGTGGAGCCTTATCAGCTGTACCAGGCAAGGCTCATGGGCGCGGACTGCGTGCTGCTGATCGCCGCGCTGCTGGACACCCGGCAGATCGCCGAAGGGCTGGCGCTGTGTGAGGAGCTGGGGCTGTCCGCCCTGGTGGAGACCCACGACGCGGAGGAGATCGCCTCCGCCGTCAGCGCGGGCGCGAAGCTCATCGGCGTCAACAACCGCAATCTGAAGGATTTTTCCGTGGACTTCGACAACGCGGCCCGGCTGCGGGCGCTGATCCCGGCGGACTGTGTGTATGTGGCGGAATCCGGCGTCAAAGGACCGTAGGATACCGCGCTGCTGAAGCGCATCGGCGCGGACGCTGTGCTCATCGGCGAGACCCTGATGCGGGCCGTGGACAAGACAGCGCTGCTGAAAGCGCTTCGGGAGGCGGCCATATGAGCAAAATCAAGCTGTGCGGCATGTTCCGTGAGGAAGATATCGCCTTTGTGAACGAGGCGAAGCCGGATTACTGCGGCTTCATCATCAACTTTCCCAAAAGCCACAGAAACCTGACGCCGGAGAAGGTGCGGGAGCTTCGGGCGGGGCTGCGGGAGGACATCATTCCGGTGGGGGTTTTTGTGGATCAGCCGGTCGGGGTCATCGCGCCGCTGCTGCTGGACGGCACCATCCGGGTCGCCCAGCTGCACGGCCATGAGGACGACGCGTACATCGCCGGGCTGCGAAGGCTGGCCCCGGAGGCCGTCATCTGGAAGGCCTTCAAGATACGCAGTCAGGCAGATCTGGCCGCGGCCCGGGCCTCCACCGCCGACCGTGTGCTGCTGGACAACGGCTACGGCACCGGTCAGCCCTTTGACTGGCAGCTGGTGCGGGACATCGGTCGTCCCTTCCTGCTGGCCGGCGGCCTGACGCCCGAAAACATCCCGGATGCCATCCGGCAGCTGCGGCCCTGGGGCGTGGATCTCTCCAGCGGCGTGGAAACGGATCGACTGAAAGACAGAGAAAAAATGATCGCGGCCGTGCGGGCCGCGAGGGAGGCGTGAACCATGTCCAAGGGACGCTTTGGCATCCACGGCGGGCAGTATATCCCCGAAACGCTGATGAATGCCGTGATCGAACTGGAGGAAGCCTACAATCACTATAAAGAAGACCCGGCCTTCACCGCCGAGCTGACGGCTCTGCTGAACGACTACGCCGGCCGGCCCAGCCGGCTGTATTACGCGGAAAAGATGACCAGGGACCTGGGCGGCGCGAAGATCTACCTCAAACGCGAGGATCTCAACCACACGGGCGCCCACAAGATCAACAATGTGCTGGGCCAGGCGCTGCTGGCGAAGAAGATGGGCAAGACGCGCCTCATCGCCGAGACCGGCGCCGGTCAGCACGGCGTGGCCACCGCCACCGCCGCCGCGCTGATGGGCATGGAATGCGTCGTGTTCATGGGCGAGGAGGACACGAAGCGCCAGGCGCTGAACGTATACCGCATGCGTCTGCTGGGCGCGGAGGTCATCCCCGTGAAGACCGGCACCGCCACCCTGAAGGACGCTGTCTCCGAGGCCATGCGGGAGTGGACCAGCCGCATCGCGGACACCCATTACTGCCTGGGCTCCGTCATGGGGCCGCATCCCTTCCCCACCATCGTGCGGGATTTCCAGGCCGTGATCTCCCGGGAGATCAAGCAGCAGCTGCAGGAGAAGGAAGGCCGGCTGCCGGATGCCGTCATCGCCTGCGTGGGCGGCGGCTCCAACGCCATCGGGTCCTTCTACCATTTCATCGACGATCCGTCCGTGCGGCTGATCGGCTGCGAGGCCGCGGGCCGGGGCATCGATACCTTTGAGACCGCCGCCACCATCAACACGGGTCGGCTGGGCATCTTCCACGGCATGAAGAGCTACTTCTGCCAGGATGAATTCGGCCAGATCGCGCCGGTCTATTCCATCTCCGCCGGCCTGGATTATCCGGGCATCGGGCCGGAGCACGCCATGCTTCATGACACCGGCCGCGCGGAATATGTGGCCATTACGGATGACGAGGCTGTGAATGCCTTTGAGTATCTTTCCCGTACGGAGGGCATCATCCCCGCCATTGAAAGCGCACACGCCGTAGCCTACGCGCGGAAGCTCGCACCGACCATGGACAGGGATCAGATCATCGTCATCACCATCTCCGGCCGCGGCGACAAGGACTGCGCCGCCATCGCCCGCTACAGAGGGGAGGATCTGCATGAGTAACATCGCCCGGGCCTTTCAGCACGGCAAGGCCTTCATTCCCTTCGTGACCTGCGGTGATCCCGATCTGGAGACCACCGGCAGGATCGTGCGCGCCATGGCGGAAAACGGCGCCGACCTCATCGAACTGGGCATTCCCTTCTCCGACCCCACCGCCGAGGGGCCGGTCATCCAGGGCGCCAACCTGCGGGCGCTGTCCGGCGGCGTGACCACGGACAAAATCTTCGATTTCGTGCGGACGCTGCGGCAGGATGTCACCGTGCCCATGGTGTTCATGACCTACGCCAATGTGGTGTACAGCTACGGCGCCGAGCGTTTCCTGACTGCCTGCGCGGAGATCGGCATCGACGGCATCATCCTGCCGGATATCCCCTTCGAGGAAAAGGAGGAGTTCCAGCCCATCTGCGACCGGACCGGCGTGGAGCTGATCAGCATGATCGCCCCGACCTCCGAGAACCGCATCGCCATGATCGCCAAAGAAGCCCGGGGCTTCCTGTATGTGGTGTCCTCCCTGGGGGTGACGGGCGTGCGCTCCGCCATCAGCACGGATATCGGCGCGATGGTGCGGCTGATCCGGGAGAACACGGACATCCCCTGCGCCGTGGGCTTCGGCATCTCCACCCCGGAGCAGGCAAAGAAAATGGCCGCCCTTTCGGACGGCGCCATCGTCGGCAGCGCCATCGTGAAGCTGATCGCGCAGTACGGCCGGGACGCCGCCGGCCCGGTGGGCGATTATGTCCGCCGGATGAAGGACAGTCTTCGGGCGCTGTGATCCCCTGTTTTCCGGGTCTTCAAAAACCGCCGCGGCTCACACAGTCGCGGCGGTTTGTTTTGGGGATCGGTCATCCCTGCGCGTCAGCTGATTTGCTCTCCTCCAGATACTTTTCCAGCTTGCGCTTCACGCGCTGAAGCGCGTTGTCGATGGACTTGGCGTGGCGGCCCAGCTTTTCGGCGATCTCCTGGTAGCTCTTGCCGTCCAGGTACTCGCTGAGTACCTCCTGCTCCAGCGGGGACAGCACATCGTTGATGCGTCCCTGGATGTTGGAAAGGTCCTCCTGGCTGATGATCAGCTCCTCCGGGTTGGCGGAGCGGGTCTCGACGATCACATCCAGCAGCGTGCGGTCGGATTCCTCATCGTAGAGCGGCTTGTTCAGCGACACATAGCTGTTGAGGGGGATGTGCTTCTGCCGGGTGGCCGTTTTGATGGCGGTGATGATCTGGCGGGTGATGCACAGCTCCGCGAAAACACGGAAGGAGGAAAGCCTGTCCGGCCGGTAATCGCGTATCGCCTTGTACAGGCCGATCATGCCCTCCTGCACGATGTCCTCATGGTCGGCGCCGATCAGAAAATAGCTGCGGGCCTTGGAGCGCACAAAGTTCTTGTACCGGGTCATCAGGTATTCCTGCGCCAGGGTATCGCCGTTCTGGCACTGGGCTACCAGCGCCTCGTCGGACAGATCGTCATACTCCTCCGGATACAGTCCGTCGGATTCCCGGGCGATGCTGCAGGTGAACACCGGTCCGGTGTACTCCTCCGCCTTCGGCGTGTCCTCCGCGGAGTTCTCCGTCTGTTCGTTTTCCTGCTCAGGCAGGGTATCGTCATGCTCAAGCTCGTACATGGTGTCAGTTTCCGCCTTTACGGTGATTGTTGATCCATGCCGCGTCAGCCGCGGCGCATTTGCTCCAGCTTCGCCAGCGTTTCCTCGCTGACTCTGCCCGAGATCGGTCGTTTGCCCGTGCCGGCCGTTTGCACACGGTGGGCCTCCAGGCCCTGCCGCCGGGCCTCGCGCAGCTACAGCAGCAGCTCGCGGGAGGTCATCCGGGTGGCACCGGTGGAAAGGATCTGGCTCTGCTCCAGACCGTCGGAGGTGGCCACGCGCACGGTGCGGTAGCGCGGCGTTTTGGCCACCAGGCGCTCGATGTAGCTGTCGGCGGTCTCGCCATGGGGCGTGAACACCTGCAGCACATTGCCGTACAGGTCCTCGGTGGCGACCCGCCGGTCCGACATATAGCCGTCGAACACCAGCACGATCTCCTCGCCCCGGTAGCCGGCGTAATCCTGCAGCAGGCCCATCAGCCGGTCCCGGGCCTCATCGACCGTCCACTTCCGGCGTTCCGCCTCCGGCCACGCGCCGATGATGTTGTACCCATCGACGATCAGCAGCGGCTTCATGCCTTGCGGGAGGCCAGCACGCGGTACATCATCACGCCCGCGGCCACGGAGGCGTTCAGGCTGTCCAGATGGCCCTGCATCGGCAGGGAGACCTTCTGATCGCAGTACTCCAGCATCAGACGGCTGATGCCCTCGCCCTCGGCGCCGATGATCAGCGCCACGCCGCCCTTGAAGTCCACCTTCTGGTAATCCTCGCCGTCCATGGTGACCGCGTAGGTCCAGATGCCGCGCTTCTGCAGATCCTCCACCGTGCGGTTGAGGTTGGTGACGCGGGCGACCTTCATGTGCTCGATGGCACCGGCGGAGGCCTTCACGGCGGCGGGGGTCAGGCCCACGGCCCGGCGCTCCGGCACGATGACGCCGTGCGCGCCGACGCACTCCGCGGTACGGATGATGGCGCCCAGGTTGTGCGGATCGGTGATGCCGTCGAGCAGGATCAGGAAGGGCTCCTCCTGCTTCTCCTCCGCCTCGGCCAGCATGGCCTCCACGGTGGAGTACTGATAGGCGGAGGCGAAGGCGATCATGCCCTGATGATGGGGCGCCAGCTCGTCCAGGCGGCTCTTGTCCACCTCCTGCACGATGATGTGCTGCTCCTTCGCCTTCTGCACGATCTCACGGGCGGAGCCGGACAGCTCGCCGCGCTGCACCAGCAGCTTCTCGATATCGCGTCCGCTCTTCAGCGCCTCGCGGATGGGATTGCGGCCCGTCAGCAGGTTCTCCGGCGTTTCCACGGGCTCGGCCATGGGCGGACGCTGGGGGCGTTCACGCATCGGGCGCTCCTCCACGGGACGGCGCGGACGCTCGGGCTCGCGGGTCTCGCGGTACTCATGGTCGCGGAAGGAGCGCGGCGCGGGCGCGGCCTCGCGGCGGGGACGGTCAAAGCGGCGGTCCTCGCGGCGGCCCTCGTCAAAGCGGCGGTCCTCACGGGCCGGGCGACGCTCCGCCGGACGGCGGTCATCGCGGCCATGATAGCCGCCCTCGCTGCCGCCGTGACGGCGGGGCTCGGCGTCGCGGTCGGGGCCGAAGCGGCGGCCGGAGGAAGAACGATGATCATTGTAGTGCATGCCCTCGTCGTCCCAGGAGCCGGTATTGGCGTAGTTGGTCTTGCGGCGGTTCTTTTCGGGTACATCCTTATAAAAAGCCATTGCTTTATCTCCTCATATCGATCGGTTTTTCATTGGTTGATCATTCTTTCGCGCCGGCCGTGCCGTTCTCCCGGAGCTTTTCCAGCATCGCGGCGCGCTCAGCCCGGCGCTGCTTCATCCGGCCGCAGGTCTTCTCTCCCTCGGGGCAGCCTCCGCGCAGGCAGCCGGGGCCGGCGTCCTCAAACAGCACCGGCGCGACCTCCATGCACAGGGCGTGCATCTGCGTGGCCAGCTCACGGATCTCCCACTGGGCGCGGCTGCACATCCGCAGGGCAAAGAAGTGCCTCAGCTCGCGGACGTTCATCGTGACCAGCAGGCGCGTTTCACAGGCCCCGGGCAGCACGAACCTGGCGTCCTCATTGGCGCCGCCCAGCTTTTCCTGCCAGTCCTCGTACCAGCGCTGCATGGTGGCCATCTGTTCGGCATAGGCCCGCACGGCCTCCTCACCCAGCTCCGCGATGCGCGGCGGGATAACGTATCCGAACCCGGAGGCGTAGGATACATACCGCTGGCTCTGCACGGAGAAGGATGCCATGCGGTGCCGCGTCAGCTGGGCCAGCAGCACCCGGCTCACGCCCTCCACCGCGAAGGTGAAGCTGGCGTGCTCCATCACGGATTCATGGCCCATCGCCAGCAGGCGGCGGCAGAATTCCTCCTGGTCGCGTTCCTCCACCCGGCGCTGCAGATCGTCCACATGCGCGCCGGAATAGCACAGGCGCGCGCCCATGGCCACGACCTCCTCCGGCGAAAGGGTATGCCGCACCAGGGCGACATGAAGCTTGACCTCAGGCATGCTATCCCTCCATCGCGGCGGCAAACAGCTGCCTGATCCGCTCGTCCTCGCCGGTCAGATACAGGTATCCGATCAGCGCCTCCAGGGCCGTGGCCGCGGCGTAATCCGCGGGGTCCTGATTCTTCGGCGCGGCATGATGCGCGTGGGTGTTGCGGCCCCGGCGCACGATGTCCGCCTCGTCCTCCGTCAGCAGCGGCTGCAGCCGTCCGAGGCTCTCCGCCTGGGCATGGGCGTTCACGAAGCCCACAGCCCCCTCGTGCATATGATGCACGGTCTTTCCGCTGCCCAGCAGGCGGCAGCGGACCATCAGATCCCACACCGTGTCGCCCACATGGGCCAGCCGCAGCGGGTTCAGCTGCCTGGCCTCCTGCGGCGTCATCGGCGCCGTTTCCCGAAGTGACATACTGCCTCCGAATATCCTTGTTATTATAGCGCGGAACGGGCCGTTCCGCAATCGCAAAACAGGCCTCCGGCAGGCTTTTCACGCCATGCGGCGTTACTGCTCAAACCTGCGGTTTGAGCAGTAGAACGGCAAAGCCGGCATTGCGGATCGAAGTCAAGGGGCTGCGGCCCCTTGACAATTCCCGGGGGGTGAGTAATAACCATGCCGCGCTTACCCGCGGTGCTTCAGGGACTGATGCGCCTCCGCCACCAGGGCGTGGATCGCCTCGTCCGTTACCGGCTCGGTCTCCTCCGCCCGGGGCGTGATCATCCCCAGGAACTCAATGTTGCCCTCCGGCCCGGTGATCGGCGAGAAGGCTGCCTTCCGCAGCTGCCAGCCCATGCCGGCGGAGAAATCGCGGATCTCCCGAAGGACCTCCTCATGCAGCTGAGGCTCGCGCACCACGCCCTTCTTGCCCACGCGGTCCTTGCCGACCTCGAACTGGGGCTTGATCAGCGTATAGAACACGCCGCCTTCCCCCATGATCTGCGCCGCCACCGGCAGGATCAGCCGGATGGAAATGAAGGACACATCCATCACCGTGACCGTCGGGTGCAGCGGCACCATGTCGGGCGTCAGCATGCGGGCGTTGGTGCGCTCCATCAGGGTGACGCGCTCATCGTTGCGCAGCTTCCAGTCGAACTGGCCGTAGCCCACATCGATGGCGTACACATGGGCGGCGCCGGAACGCAGCAGCACATCCGTGAAGCCGCCGGTCGCGCAGCCGATATCCATGCAGACGCGGCCGGTCACATCGGCCTCGAAGGCCTTCATCGCCTTCTCCAGCTTCAGTCCGCCGCGGGAGGCATAGGGATGCGCCGGGCCGCGGACGATCAGCTCGTCCTCCGGCTTCACCGGCTCGGAGGCCTTCAGCACCTTTCGTTCGCCGATGTACACCTGGCCCGCCATGATGCTGGCCTGCGCCTTCTCGCGGCTCTCACACAGCCCGCGGGCCACCAGCGCCACATCGGCGCGCTGCTTTTCACTCAACGCTTCAATGCCTCCCATTCAATGCGGATGCGCAGCGCCATCTGCGCGGGCTGCAGCCCCAGGAAGCGCAGCAGCTGATCCCTGCGGCCGTGCTGCACAAAGGTATCCGGGATGCCGAAGCTCATCAGCGGCGCCGGCAGCGCTTCCGCCACGCAGAAGCTGTTGACCGCCGCGCCGAAGCCGCAGCTCAGCACATGCTCCTCCATCGTTACGATGGGCCGGTCCGACAGCGTGCGCAGCATGCTCTCGTCCAGCGGCTTCACGCCGGAGCAGTTGATCACCGCCGCCCGGATGCCGTCTTTTTGGAGGAGCCTTGCCGTTTCCACGGCGGTATCCACCATGGAGCCCATCGCCAGCAGCGCCACATCGCCGCCCTGCTCAAGCTGCTCCCATTTTCCGGGCTGATAGGCGCCGCGGTACGGGTAATCGATGGACATATCCACGCTGTCGCGGCCGTAGCGGATCGCCACGGGGCCCTTCGCGCGGATGCTCCAGCGGATCATGGCGCGCAGCTCATGGATATCCCGGGGCGCCAGCACCGTCAGGTTCGGCACGAACAGCGTTTCCGCCAGATCGAAGATGCCGTGGTGCGTCGCGCCGTCCTGCCCCACCAGGCCCGCCCTGTCCAGCAGGAAGGTCACCGGCAGGTTCTGCATGCACACATCGTGTACCAGCTGATCGCAGCAGCGCTGGAAGAAGGAGGCGTAGACCGCGAAATACGGCCGCATGCCGCCCGCCGCCATCCCCGCCGCCATGGTCACGGCGTGCTCCTCGGCGATGCCCACGTCCAGCAGGCGCTCCGGGTGCTTCTTCGCGAAATGGTCCAGCCCGGTGCCGGAGGCCATTGCCGCGGTGATGGTCACGATGCGGGGATCCTCCTCCGCCATTTCGGCCAGCTCCTGCGCCATCACCTTGCCGAAGGACGGCAGGGACGCGCGCTTCTTCACATCGCCCGTTTCGATATAGAACGGCGGCGTGCCGTGGAACAGATCCGGCCGCTGCTCCGCCTTGTCGTAGCCGTGGCCCTTCTGCGTCAGCACATGCACGACGAGGGGGCCGTCATAGTCCCTGGCCGAGCGGAGCGTGCGCTCCAGGCTCTTCTGGTCGTGGCCGCTGATGGGGCCGAAATAGTGGAAGCCCAGGGAGCCGAAGAAGCCCTCGTCCACAAAGGCGGATTTGATGCGCTTCTTCGTCCAGTCGGTCAGATGATAGATGGGCCTGCCGACCACCGGGATCTTCGCCAGGCGCGATTTCACCACGGTCTTCGTGCTGTTCCAGCCCTTGCTGATGCGCAGATCCGTCAGATGGCGGGACAGCGCGCCCACGTTCGGGGCGATGGACATCTCATTGTCGTTGACGATGACGATGAGCCGCGTGTTGGAGCTGCCGGCGTCGTTCAGCGCCTCGTAGCACATACCGCCGGTCAGGGCGCCGTCGCCCACCACGGCGATGACATTGTGCTTCAGGCCCTGGTAATCCCTGGCGCGGGCCAGCCCGAGGGCCGCGGAAATGGCCGTGGAGGCGTGGCCGGTCTCAAACACATCGTACTCGCTCTCGCTGCGCTTCGGAAAGCCGCTGAGGCCGCCGAAGGAACGCAGCGTGTCGAACCTTGCGTAGCGCCCGGTCAGCAGCTTGTGCACATAGCTCTGATGACCGACATCGAACACGAGCTTGTCCTCCGGGGTGTTGAAGACCCTGTGGATCGCCAGCGTCAGCTCCACGATGCCCAGATTGGAGGCCAGATGGCCGCCCCGGCGTGAAACGGTGGTCACCAGCTTCTCCCGGATCTCCCCCGCCAGCACCGTGAGCTCGTCATAGGACATCGTGCGGATGTCCTCCGGCGAATGGATCTCCTCCAGATGCATGGTGCTTCACCTCCCGGATTTACAGCTTGGCACCGCCGCCCAGCTTCGCGCCCTTGACGCCCTTCGTGCCCTTGACGCCGTCCAGGCTGACGGCGGAGAGGATATCGGAGGTGAAGGCATAGCTGCGGGCATTCTTCTCCTCGTGGGCCTTCAGGGCGCAGGCCACCAGGCGGTCGATCAGCGACGCGTAGGGCAGGCCGGCCTTTTCCCACAGGTAGAAGGCCATGGAGCCGGGGATCGTGTTGATCTCGGTGATGTAGATGTCGCCGGTCCCGCGGTCCATCATGTAGTCGATGCGGACGACGCCCTTGCAGTCCAGCATACGGAAGATCTCACAGCTGAGGGTCTGGATGCGGTCGCGCAGCGCGTCATCGATGGGCGCGGGCAGCAGGCGGGACAGGCTCGCCATGCCCTTGCTGCCGCCCTGGCGGAGATACTTCTCTTTGAAGTCCAGCATATTCTCGTCCGTCACGGGCATCTCGATGGGCGAAGCCTCCACCTAATCGTCGAAGCCCAGCACGGAGCAGTTCAGCTCCACCGGACGGTCGAGGCCCTTTTCGATCAGCACACGGCGGTCGTACTCAAAGGCCAGATCGAGGGCGTCCTTCAGCGCCTCGTCATCATCCGCGCGGCTGACGCCGATGGAGGAGCCCAGGTTGGCCGGCTTCACGAACACCGGGTAGCCCAGCGCGGCGCAGCGCTTCACGCAGTCCGCCGGGTCCTTTTCCCACATGCTGCGGGTCAGCCAGCAGTCCGGCAGCACAGGCAGATCGCCCGCGCCGCGGAAGAACTGCTTCATCATGATCTTGTCCATGCCGATGGCGCTGCCAGCCACGCCGGAGGAGCTGTACGGAATGTTGGCCAGCTCCAGCATGCCCTGCAGCGTGCCGTCCTCACCGTGGAGGCCGTGCATCACGATGATGCACACATCCAGGCGGGCTGTCAGCACCCGCTTCTCATGCCCGAACAGGCCCTTCTCATGGTGTACCGCGATCAGCGCGCCGGAGCCCGCCGCCATGTCCAGATCCACACGCTCGATGCCCTTCATATCCGGGTTAAAGCGCTTGTAGGTCGCAACCTTGCGCAGCGGCGCGCCGGTATACCAGATCCCCTGCTCGCTGATATAGACGGGGATCACATCGTATTTTTCCGTATTGACCGCGTTCATCAGCTGTACGGCGCTGATGATGGAAACCTCTCTCTCGCAGGAGCGGCTTCCGAAGATCACGCCAAGCTGGATCTTGCTCATGGTTATTCCTCCGAATAATTGTCCGGCAGGTCATTTTCAAACATGACGGTATCGCCCGGGCGGACGATCGAGCGCATCAGCGCCGCCGCCTCATCCAGGCTGCCGGTCATATGGATGCTCTCCTCCGGGAAGTTCATGGCGCGCAGGCCGTCCGCGATGGGCGCGGCATGCTTCCGGCCCACCAGGATCGCGATATCCGCGCAGGAGGCCATCTGCTCGCCGAAGGCGCGGTTGTAATCCGCTTCCTTCTCGCCGAGCTCCACCATGCCGGGGGTGATGATGATGCGCTGTCCGCCGGTAAAGCCGGACAGCACCTTCAGGGCGCACGCGGCGCCGCTGGGATTGCTGTTGAAGGCGTCGTCGATCACCGCGAAGCCGCCGGCGTTGGGCAGCAGCTGGAGGCGGTGCTCCACGGGCTGCAGCTTCGTGATGCCCCGGGCGATCTGCTTCATCGTGAGGCCCAGCCGCAGGCAGACCGTGGCGGCCAGCACGATATTCTGGATGTTGTGCTCACCCAGCAGCCGCGTGTGGCAGTCCACGCTCTCCTCCCGGGTGCACAGGCGGAAGGACGAGCCCTCCGCGGAAACGGTCACCCGCTCGGCCCACACATCGCAGTCCGGGCCGGGACGCAGGGCGCACAGCCGCTTCTCCTTTTCGGTGCGGTCGTACAGCTCGCGGCAGATGGCGCCGTCATCCGGGAAGAAGCAGCAGCCGTCCGCCGGGATCGCGTCCATCAGCTCGTATTTGGTGTTTTTGATGCGCTCCAGCGTTTTGAAGGTATCCAGATGCTGCGGGCCGACGCTGGTCAGCACGCCGTAGGTCGGGTGTACCAGCCGGCACAGCTCTTTGATGTCCCCCACATGGCGCGCGCCCATCTCCGCCACGAACACCTGGTGCGACGGGGACAGCCGGCCGCGGATGACGGAGGTCAGGCCCATCGGCGTGTTGAAGGAGGACGGCGTGACCAGCGTCTGGTACTTTTCGCTCAGCAGCGTGCCCAGGATGAACTTCACGCTGGTTTTGCCGTAGCTGCCGGTGATACCGATTTTGATCAGGTCCGGGCGCTCCCGCAGCAGCCGCTGGGCGTCACGGAAGTACAGCTCGCTGATGAGCTTCTCGATGGGCCAGGCCAGCAGCCCGGCCAGCGCCACCCACAGCGGCAGCAGCACCGGGAAGAAGCCCATCGCCGGCCGCGCCACGGCGTAGAGCGTGGCCGTCAGCAGCGCGAAAACCACCGCCATCACGCCGTGCAGGCGCTTGACCCGGGCGGTGTAGACCAGCGGCTTCTTGGCCTTGCGCAGCTTCAGCGTTTTCCGGAGCAGGAAGCCCATGCCCGCGCCGGCGATGAGCATGGCCAGCCCGGCCAGGAACAGCAGCATGGCGTTGCTCTCCCGCACCGCGTTGTCCAGTACGATCCAGAGTACGCCCATCACCGCGCCGCCGATCAGCCCCGGCAGGATCGCCCGGACCGCGTTGCGCTTCAGCGTTTTGAAGTAGCCGGGGAACTGGTAGCTCTCCAGCTGGAACCAGTGGACCAGCGTTTCGGCGGACAGGATGCCGCAGAGCGTTACCGCAGCCACTGCCAGCCAGCCGTAAAGGATCTGCATCCGTATCAGCCTTCTGTCAGAAAATAATGGGTCACCGTATTGAAGCGGTTCAGCTGCTCCAGATACGCGAAGTGCGTACCGCCCTCCAGGGTCACCAGGCCCGCGTCGGGGATCAGCTTTTCCATCTTCTGCCCCATCCACAGGGGCGTCTGGTCGTCCCGGTCGCCCCAGAGGAGCAGCACCGGCACCCGGATCATCGGCAGCCGGTCCTCCAGATCCAGGGAGATGACCTTCACGAAGGTCTTCCGCATCTCGTCATCCAGGGCGTTGTAATCCGCCGAGCCGTATTTCTGCCGGAGCTTTTCCTCCATCCGGTCCGGCAGGCTGCCCAGCAGGCGCGTCTTCTTTGCCCCCTCGCAGAGGGCCTTGAGGCGCCTGAACTGCTCGCCACGCTTCCGGCTTTCCTCCGTCTGCGGCTTCTTCAGCCCGGCGGCGCCGGTCAGCACGAGGCGATCGAACATGTCCGGATATTCGGACGCCAGCCAGACAGCCACGCGTCCGCCGAAGGAGTGCGCCACCACGGCGCAGGGCAGAAAATCCTCCGCCTCCAGCAGCGCCTTCAGGCAGGCCGCGTATTCCGGCACGCCCCAGGGCTCCGGCGGCCGGCCGCTCGCTCCGTGGGCGGGAAAATCGGGGATCAGGACCTCGCAGTCCTGCGCGAGGAAATCGGCCACGGGCTTCATCAGCCTGATCTCACAGCCCCAGCCGTGAAGCAGCACCACGCGCCTGCTTCCGGCGCCGCAGCGCTCGTAATGCACCCGCGTTCCGCACAGCTCCCGGTCCATCAGCCGACACCTCCCCTTATAAGCTACCATCCTATTGTACATGATTTTGGTCCAAAAGAAAAGCCCTGAAAAGAGATTCAGGGCGGACTGTTACAGCCTCCGCGGTTACTGCTCAGGCCCCGGCAGCTGCCGCTGCTGTTTGAAGTTCTTTCCGCAACGGTTTTATATGGCGTAGCGCATTGTTGATTTTGGCCTTACGCCCGTGCGTTATCTTACAGGACCGTACCCGGCGCCCACATTTACCGCGGGGGG
>R14__coassemble_635_pt1 | contig 22461 bp, 19 predicted proteins | sample R14__metabat2_high_PE_015 | metagenome-assembled genome bin R14
CCTGTAAGATAACGCACGGGCGCAGGATTCAAGTCAACAATGCGCTACGCTATATAAAATTGTTGCGGAAAGAGTTTCAAGCAACAACGACAGCTGCCGGGGGTTGAGCAGTAACCCACCGCCGTACCTTTCACCCAACTGTCACAATTCCGCGGTTTACAATCCTTCCAAAGGATGGTATAATATTCGTTGCTTTTGGAGCAGAAGGGAGTCGGGTATGGAGAACGTAAAGCGGCTGCTGGCTTACGTCAGGCGCTACCGGTGGCGGTACGCGATGGGGGTGCTGGCGCTGGTGCTCGTCGATCTGCTGAACGCGATGATCCCCAACTACACGGGGCAGATCACGGACGGCGTGGCCGGCGGCGGGATGACCCTCGCGGAGGTGGGACGGCTGGTGGCACTCATCCTGCTGATGGGCCTCGGCATTGCCCTGGGACGCTTCGGGTGGCGGTATTTCCTGTTCGGCTCGGCGCGCTCCATCGAAAGGGATGTGCGCGGAGACCTGTTCAGTCATCTGGAAACGCTGGACCCCGGCTGGTTCAACTATCACAAGACCGGTGACCTGATGGCCCATTTCACCAACGATCTGCAAACGGTGCGTGAAATGACGGGCATGTATGTGGTCACCGCGGTGGACGCCACCGTGATGCTGGCCATCGTGATCGTGTGCATGATCCGCTTCGTCAGCCTGAAGCTGACGCTGGTGGCCATGATCCCGCTGGTGCTGCTGATCTTCGGCGACTATCTGTTCGCCACCGTGATGCACGAGCGCTTCAAGGAAAAGCAGGCGGCCTTCTCCGACCTGACGGACATGACGCAGGAGGCCATCAGCGGCATCCGCGTTATCAAGGCCTTCGTGCAGGAGAAGCGGGAGCTGTACGCCTTCCGCCGGCAGTGCCTGAAAAACAAGGAAAAGAACCTGCGGGTGGTCAACCTCATCGCCTTGGTGTATCCGCTGCTGGACCTGGTCATCGGCATTTCCACGCTGATGACGCTGCTCTATGGCGGATGGCTGGCCATCCTCGGGGAGATCACCATCGGCCAGTTCGTGGCGTTCAACAGTTATGTGAACATGCTGGTGTGGCCGATGCTGGCCGTGGGCGAGTGCGTCACCGGCATCAGCCAGGGCATGGCCTCCTGGGGGCGCATCATGGCGATCCTGCGGGAGACCGCGGAGATCACCGACAGCGAGGCCGATCCCACCATCACCACCCTGAAGGGCCACATCGCCCTGAACGACCTGACCTTCACCTATCCCGGCAGCCAGACGCCGGCCCTGAGCCACATCACGGTGGATGTGCCCGCCGGCAGCACGCTGGCCATCATCGGCCGCACAGGCAGCGGCAAATCGACGATCATCAGCCTGATCGAGCGCCTGTGGGACGCGGAGCCGGGCATGATCACCATTGATGGCTATCCGCTGCGGAGGATCCCGCTGAAGACGCTGCGCACCCAGCTGGCGGCCGTGCCGCAGGACAGCTTCCTGTTTTCGGATACGATCTCCGGCAACATCGCCTTCGCCCGGGATACCTGGGAGCAGAGCGAGATCGAGACCGCCGCGCGGGACGCCTGCGTGCATGACAACATCATCGCCTTCCCGGAGGGCTATGAGACCGTGGTCGGCGAGCGCGGCGTGACCCTTTCCGGCGGCCAGAAGCAGCGCACCGCCATCGCCCGCGCCCTGCTGTGCGACGCGCCGGTGCTGCTGCTGGATGACGCGCTTTCCGCCGTGGATACGGATACGGAGGAGAGCATCATGCAGAACCTCCGTCGCCTGCGCGGGGGCAAAACGACCATCATCGTGGCCCACCGCGTGTCCACGATCCAGCACGCGGACAGAATCCTGGTGCTGGACGACGGGCGGCCGGTGGAATACGGCACCCATGAGGAGCTGATGCGGCTGCGCGGCGCCTACCGCGCCATCTGGGAGAAGCAGCAGCTGGAGCTGGCGCTGAGCAGGGAAGGCGGTGACGAGGCATGAGAAAGACGAAAGCCGCCGATCCGGAGCTGAAGTACAAAGGCAACGCCTTCCTGCGGCTGCTGGGCTATCTCCGCCCGTACAAAAAGGAAGCCGCCGCCTGCCTGCTGCTGGCCCTGGCGCTGACCGGCCTGGAGCTGTACGAGCCGATGATCATCGGCGACGCCATCGATCAGTACATCACCGGCAATTACGCCGTGGGCGAGATGGCCCGGGAGCGCTTCGCGGGCGTGCTGAACGCCGGCGTGCTGTACATCGGCGTGCTGCTGCTGCTGTTCGTGTTCGAGCGCGGGCTGTACCGGCTGATGGAGCGCACCGGCCAGAACATCATCTGCACCATGCGTGAAGAACTTTTCGCCCACGTGGAAAGCCTCACCATGCGCTACTTCGATACCACGCCGGTGGGCAAGCCGGTCACCCGCATCACCAACGATACCGAGGCCATCAACGAGCTGTACTCGAACATCCTGGTGAAGCTGTTCCGCAATGTGGTCAAGATCCTCGGCCTGATGGGCGTGATGCTGGCCATCAACCGGCGGATGGCGCTGTACAGCTTCGTGTTCGTGCCGGTGACCTTCGTGCTGACGCTGGTCTTCCGCAAGCTGGCGCGCCGGGCGTACCAGGTGACCAAGACCCGCGTGACGGATCTGAATACCTTCCTGTCCGAGCATATCTCCGGCATGAAGCTGATCCGCAGCTTCCACCGTGAGGACGCCAAGCGCGACCAGTTCGGGGAGAAGAACAACAGCCTGTACCGCGCCGGTCTGCGGGAGATCATGATCAACGCCTGCTTCCGGCCGGGCATTTACTTCGTGTCCGTGCTGGCCCTGGCGCTGCTGCTGTATTCCGGCAGCGGCGAGGTGATCGCGGGCGCGGTGTCCGTGGGCACGCTGTATGTGTTCATCACCTACATCAAATCCCTGTACAACCCCATCGAGGAGCTGGCGGAGCAGTTCTCCACGCTGCAGTCGGCCATTGCCTCCGCCGAGAAGATCTTCACCCTCCGCGATACCGAGCCGCTGCTGACCGATCCCGGGCAGCCGGTCACGCTGCCGGAGGTCCGCGGACGCATCGAGTTCGACCATGTGTGGTTCGCCTACCAGGATGAGGACTGGGTGCTGAAGGACGTTACCTTCACCATCGAGCCCGGGCAGAAGGTGGCCTTCGTGGGCGCGACCGGCGCCGGCAAAAGCTCCATCCTGAACCTCATCGGCCGGTACTATGATATCCAGCGCGGCAGCATCCGGCTGGACGGCGTGGATATCCGTCAGCTGTCCCGGGAGCAGATCCGCGCGGCCATCGGCCAGGTGCAGCAGGATGTGTTCATCTTCACCGGCGACATCGCCTCCAACATCCGCCTGATGAACGAGGAGATCTCCGACGACGCCATCCGCCGCGCCGCGCATCTGGTGAACGCCGACCGCTTCATCGACCGCCTGCCCAACAAGTACAGCGAGCCGGTCTCGGAGCGCGGCTCCACCTTCTCGGCCGGCCAGCGGCAGCTGCTGTCCTTCGCCCGTACGCTGGCGACGGATCCGTCCATCCTGATCCTGGATGAGGCCACCGCCAACATCGATACGGAAACGGAGCAGTGGATCCAGGAGGCCATCGCCCACATGATGGAGGGCCGTACCACCATCATGGTGGCGCACAGGCTGTCCACTATCCGCCAGGCGGACTGCATCATGGTGATGCACAAGGGCCGCCTGCGGGAGAGCGGTACGCACCAGCAGCTGCTGGCGCAGAACGGCATTTACCGCAAGCTGTACGAGCTGCAGCTTGCCTGACATCAATAAGGAGAAACCAACCCATGAACGATCAGTCCGTGAACATCGAAAAGCAGACCGACGGGAAGGCAGTAAAGAAGGTCCGCAGGGACCACCCCGTACGCCGGCGCGTGCTGTATGTGCTGGTGGGCCTGCTGTGGGTCTTTGCCACCATGGTGTTTGCCGGCGCGGAATGGTACCGTGAGGCCTACGGGCAGGTATCCTTCGCGGAGCTGCTGTTCACGCTGACGGCCCCGATGCAGGGCACCAGCGGCGATTTCATCAACGCGGTGCTGATGAGGATCGTGCCGCCCGCGCTGAAGGTGGGCTGCGCCTACACGGTGATCTGCCTGCTGCTGTCCCAGAACCGCTGGACGGTGGCCGTGGCGAAGAAGCTGAAGCTGATCACGGAGAAATACAACCTGCTGAAGGTCGCGCGCGTGCTCGGCGCCGTGGCGGGCCTGGCTTTCCTGTTCTTCGCGGGCAAGCGCCTGTTCTACGCCATGAAGATCCAGGACTATCTGGATTCGGTGTCGCAGCAGAGCACCATCTATGAGGAGTGCTATGTGGATCCGGACGAGGTGGCCGTGACCGCGCCGCAGGAAAAGCGCAACCTGATCCTGATCTACCTGGAGAGTATGGAGGTCGCTTATGCCGACAAGACGTCCGGCGGTATCCAGGAGACCAACCTGATCCCGAATCTGACGTCCCTGGCCGCGGAGAACGTTTCCTTCTCCACCGGCAGCATGATGAACGGCCATCATCCGGTAACCAACACCACCTGGACCATGGCCGCGCTGCTGGGCTCCACCTCCGGCGTGGCGTACAACTTCCCCATTGGCGGTAACAGCATGGAGTACATCACCACCTTCGCGAGCAAGCTGACCACGATGGGCGATATCCTGCAGCGGGACGGCTACCGGCAGATGTTCCTGTGCGGCTCCGACGCGGAATTCGGCGGACGGAAAAACTACTACACCCAGCATGGCGATTACGAGATCTATGACCTCAACTCCGCCCGAAGCGACGGCCATCTGCCGGAGGATTACCAGGTGTGGTGGGGCTTTGAGGACTTCCACCTCTACGAGTACGCGAAGGAACAGCTGACGGACCTGGCGGCCTCCGGCGAGCCCTTCAACCTGACGATGCTCACCGTGGACCTGCATCACTTCGGCGGCTACGAGTGCGAGCTGTGCGGTGATACCTACGCCCTGTCGACCGCGAATGTGGCGGAATGCACCGACCGCCAGCTGGGCGAGTTCATCGAGTGGCTGAAGCAGCAGGATTTCTATGAGAACACCACGGTGGTGATCCTGGGCGATCATCCCCGCATGGACAGCAACCTGGTGGGCGAGGACAATCCCGTGCTGAGCCGCGGCGTGTACAACTGCTTCATCAACAGCGCGGCGGAAACGGAAGGCGCGGTGAATGACCGCAACTGCACCACGCTGGATATGTTCCCCACGATCCTGGCGTCCCTCGGCTATACCATCGAGGGCAACAGGCTGGGCCTGGGCACGAACCTCTTCTCCGATACGCAGACGCTGTCCGAGGAGCGTGGTATCGACTGGGTGAACGACCAGCTGAGCCGCTACAGCCGGGCCTTCCTGCAGATGTTTGAGTAACACGCGGCGATCCCGAACGGAGGAGGTGAGGGCATGGAGAAGCTGGAAAGCATCGTGACGGGCACGATCTTCCGCAATGAGGAGAACGGGTATTCCGTCATCAGCGTCCGTCAGGGACGCGGAGAGGTGACTGTGACCGGCATCATGCCCGAGCTTACCGAGGGCGAGCAGGTACGGCTGACCGGCGACTGGCAGACGCATCCGCAGTACGGCCGGCAGTTCCGCGCGGAAACCTGCGAGATCTGTCTGCCCACCACACTGCTGGGCATCGAGCGCTTCCTGGGCAGCGGCCTGATCAGCGGCGTCGGCGAATCCATGGCGAGAAAGATCGTGGAGGAATTCGGCGAGGAAACGCTGGAGATCATGTCGGAGCACCCGGAGCGGCTGATGGAGGTCAACGGCATCGGCCGCAAGACCTGGCCGAAGATCGCCGAATCCTTCCGGAAGCAGTACGGCACGCGCACGGCGATGGTCTTCCTGCAGGAGCACGGCGTACCGGCCGGGCTGGCCGTGAAGATCGCCAAACAATACGGCGATGATACCGCGCGGATCGTGAAGGAAAATCCCTACCGGATGTGCGAACAGATCGAAGGCGTCGGCTTCCTCACGGCGGACCGCATCGGCATGCAGATGGGCATCGCGGCGGACAGCGAAGGCCGCATACAGTCGGCGCTGACATATGTACTGAAGGACGCCGCCGCGGGCTCAGGGCACATCTATCTCCCGAAGGAGGAGCTGATCCGCCGCACCGCGCAGCTGCTGCGGGCCAATGAGGCTGTGTGCGAGCGTGAGCTGCAGCAGCTGGCGCTGGACCAGAAGGTGACGATGGAGGTCGCCCCGGAGGGGGACGGCGTTCGCGTCTACCTGCCGGGCTTCCTGACCGCGGAGAAGGAGGTCGCGCAGCTGCTGGTGGACCTGATGACCGCTTTGGGCCGCACGGACGCCGGCAACGCGGCCGCGCGGGTGAAGGAGTTTGAGCGGAAGAATGGCATCTGCTTCGGCGCGCAGCAGCGCGAGGCGATCCTTTCCGCCTTGACCCACGGCGTGCTGGTGATCACCGGCGGTCCCGGCACCGGCAAAACGACCATCATCAACTGCATCCTGTCGCTGCTGAAGACCGGGAACAATGTCCTCCTCGCCGCGCCGACGGGCCGTGCCGCCAAGCGTATGTCCGAGGCCACCGGACAGGAGGCGACGACCATCCACCGGATGCTGGGCTACAGCGGCAACGGCGATTCGGGCAGCTTTGCCCGCAATCGGGAAAAGCCGCTGGAGGCGGGCTGCGTCATCGTGGACGAGATGTCCATGGTGGATCTGCTGCTGATGCGCTCGCTGCTGCGGGCCGTGGCACCGGGTACGCGGCTGATCCTGGTGGGGGACGCCGACCAGCTGCCCTCCGTGGGCGCGGGCAATGTGCTGGGGGACATCCTGGAAAGCGGCGTGGTGCCGCAGGTGCGGCTGACGGACATCTACCGTCAGAACGAAACGAGCCGCATCGTGCTGAACGCGCACCGCATCAATCACGGCGAAATGCCCGTGCTGAACGAAAAGGGCACGGACTTCTTCTTTGAACGCCGGGATTCGATGGCCGACGCGACGGACGCCATCGTCGGGCTGGTGTCCAGACGGCTGCCGGCCTTCCTGAAGCTGAAGGACGCGGCGGAGATCATGCGGCAGATCCAGGTGCTGGCCCCGGCGCGCAAGGGCGAGTGCGGCGTGCAGACGCTGAACGTCCGTCTGCAGGCGGTGCTGAATCCGCCGCGGCAGCGGCCGGGCGAGAAGCCGGCGCAGCTGACGCGGGGCGAGCATATCTTCCGCCCGGGCGACAAGGTCATCCAGACGAGAAACGATTATGAGCTTGCGTGGGTGCGGAACGGCGAGGGCGGCGCCGGCGTGTTCAACGGCGATGTGGGCTACATCGAAACGGTGGACATGGAGGATAGCAGCCTGACGGTGCTGTTCGATGATAACAGACGGGTCGAATATGATTCGGAGGCCATGCAGAACCTGGAGCTGGCCTACTGCCTGTCCGTGCACAAAAGCCAGGGCAGCGAGTTCCCCGTGGTGGTGATCCCCGTGGCCGGCGGACCGTCCATGCTGCTGACGCGTAACCTGTTCTATACGGCGCTGACCAGGGCCCGGTCCCTGGTGGTGCTGGTGGGCCGGGAGGAGGTCATCCGCCAGATGGTGGAGAACGACTACATCCTGCGCCGGTACACGACCCTCTGTGAGCGGCTGAGGACGATGGCGCTGCTGCTGAACTCATGAAGGAACAGCTGAAGGAGGGCGCGGGGCTCGTTTCCGAGTTTTTACTGGATCTGCTGCTGCCCGAGGGCGTGGTCTGCCTGACCTGCGAGCGGTTGTCCCGGGGCGAGCTGCTGTGCCCGGACTGCGCCCGCAGCCTGCAAAACGGCGTTCTGCCGGAGCCGCGCTGCCCCCGCTGCGGCTATCCGCTGGATGAGAAGGGCGAGTGCGCCTTCTGCCGCGAGCATACGCTGAAGGCGCTTTCGGCGCGCTCCGCGTGGACGCATGAGGGCGCGGCGAGAAAGCTGGTGCACGCCTTCAAATACAATGCCTGCGGCGCCGCGGGCGATCTGCTGGCGGAGGGCATCGCGCCCCTGTGCGCGGAGCTGCCGGAGGACGCTGCGCTGACCTGGGTCACCCCGCCGGAGCGGCGCAAAAAAGAGGGGCGCATCGACCACGGCCGCCTGCTGGCGGAGAAGGTGGCGGCGCTGACCGGCCGCGAGGCGCTGCGGCTGCTGGAACGCACGGACGAGACCGACCTGAAGCACCAGCAGGGGCTGAACGCGGCGGAGCGCGCCGAGAACATCCGCGGCCGCTTCCGGGCACGGAGCGGGGCGGAGGGACGCAGCGTCGCCCTGATCGACGATGTGCTGACCACCGGCGCCACCGCCAACGAATGCACGCAGGCGCTGCTGGACGCCGGCGCCGCGGAGGTGCGGGTACTGACCGCCACCCGGGCCGTGCGCATGGAGGATATCTACATTATCTGATGACCGGCGAACGGGAGGAAGAGCGCCATGTATGAGGGAGACCTGGTGAGGCTGCGCGCCTTTGAGCGCGGCGACGCGGACGCGAACCACGCCTTTATGAACGATTACGCCACCCTGCGCGGCATGATGAGCGGCATTCCCTTCCCGTCCTCCTTTGAGGATGAGAACCGCTGGCTGGACCAGCAGAGCGGCTATTCCCGGGGTGAGTACCAGTTCGCCGTGGAGGATTTCGAGGGCGACCTGGTGGGCCGCTGCGGCACCATCCGGGTGGACTGGAAGAACCGCGTGGCCGAGCTGGCCATCATGATCGGCACGCCGTACCGCGGCCGGGGCTACGGCAAAGAAGCCATGCGGCTGCTGTGCGATTTCTGCTTCAATGAGATGAATCTGCACAAGCTGAAGGTGACCGTTTTTGCCTTCAACGAGGCCGCCGTACGCTGCTACGAAAGCAACGGCTTTGTGCGTGAGGGCTGCCTGAAGGAGGAGATTTTCCGGGACGGCGCCTATCGCGATGTGCTGATTTTGTCAAGACTGCACAAATGACAACGGACTTTTTCTTGACAAGCCCGGCGCCTCTGCCGTAAGATGAACGATGGACTTTTGACAGAACCATGCCTGCCGCGGGAAAACGCAACGAAGCGCCCGCGCTGCCGATTGATGGAGGGAACCCCTTTGAAGAGGATCGTTACGAAGTTTGGCGGAAGCTCTCTGGCCGACAGCGGCCAGTTTCAGAAGGTGAAGAGCATCCTGGAGATGGACGCCGGCCGCCGCTGGGTGGTGCCGTCCGCCCCGGGCCGCCGTTTCAAGGAAGATGACAAGGTGACCGACCTGCTGTACCGCTGCTTCACTCAGCGCGAGGCGGGGGAGGACTTCCAGGACACCTTCGACCTGATCGCCGCGCGGTACATGGATATCGCGGAGGAGCTGGGCCTGAAGACGGACCTGGGCACCGAGCTGGACAGGATCAATGAGGATATCGCCGCCGGCGCCTCCCGCGATTACTGCGCCTCCCGCGGCGAATACCTGAACGGCATGCTGCTGGCGGATTTCCTGGGCTGGCGCTTCCTGGACGCCGCGCAGGCCATCCGCTTCGATGAAAGCGGCGCCTACCTGGCCGAGGAGACCAACGAGGTGCTCAGCGCCATGCTCTCCGACGATGTGCCCACCGTGGTGCCCGGCTTCTACGGCGCGTACCCGGACGGCAGCGTGCATACCTTCAGCCGCGGCGGCAGCGATATCACCGGCGCCATCGTGGCCCGGGCCGTCGGCGCCGATGTGTATGAGAACTGGACGGATGTGTCCGGCTTCCTGATGGCGGATCCCCGCATCGTGGAGCGTCCCCGCGAGATCGCGACCATCACCTACCGTGAGCTGCGTGAGCTGAGCTACATGGGCGCCTCCGTGCTGCATGAGGACGCCATGTTCCCGGTGCACAAGGCGGGCATCCCCACCAACATCCGCAACACCAACAACCCGATGCACCCCGGCACGATCATCGCCGAGGACATCCCGCACAACGACGGCAGCCCCACCATCACCGGCATTGCCGGCAGCCGCAACTTCTCCGTCATCGCCATCGAAAAGGCCATGATGAACAGCGAGCTGGGCTTCGGCCGCCGCGCCCTGCAGGTGCTGGAGAACCACGGCATCTCCTTCGAGCATCTGCCCAGCGGCATCGACAACATGAGCATCGTTGTTTCCGGCGACGCCCTGGAGAGCTGCCGCGAGGAGGTCCTGAACGAGATCCGCCGCGACTGTTCCCCCGATGTGCTGACGATCCACGACCATATGTCGCTGATCGCCACCGTCGGCCGCGGCATGGTGCACAACTGCGGCACCGCCGCCCGGCTGTTCGCCTCCATGTCCCGCGCGGGCATCAATGTGCGTATGATCGACCAGGGCTCCAGCGAGCTGTCCATCATCGTGGGTGTGGATGACGAGGACTTTGAGAAGACCATCAAGGCCATCTACCGCGAATTCGTCGGCTGATCATCAACAGATGTCCGCAGTGCCGGGCATCTGTTTTTCTGTGCCGGAGTGAAAAATCGGAGGGATACGATGGAACTGACCTGGCAAATGTACGCCCTTGTCTGTCCGCTGGTGCTGCTGGCGGGTTTCGTGGACTCGGTGGCCGGCGGCGGCGGACTCATCAGCCTGCCCGCGTACTATCTGGCGGGTCTGCCGCCGGTGATGGCGGCGGGCACCAACAAGCTGTCCGCCTGTCTGGGCACGATGGTCTCCTCCGGCCGGTATCTGAAGGGCGGCAAAATGCGCCTCAGGGTCGCGGTCCCCGCGGCCGTGGCGGCGCTGCCCGGCAGCTGGCTGGGCACCAATGTGCTGAAGCTGATCCCGGAAAAGAACATCCGCATCATGATGCTGGTGGCCATCCCGCTGGTGGCGGCGGTGGTGCTGGGCCGCAAGGATATGCGGCGCCTGGTGACGCTGCCGGAAAGGGCCGAGCTGCCGGCGTCCCTGCTCATCGGTCTCATGATCGGCTTCTATGACGGCCTGGTGGGGCCCGGCACGGGCACCTTCCTCATCCTGATGTTCACGCTGATCCTCGGCATGGACCCCGTTCAGGCCAGCGCCAGCGCCAAGCTGGTGAACCTGGCCAGCAACATCGCCTCGCTGACGAACCTGCTGCTGGCGGGCCGTGTGGTGCTGGCGCTGGGGCTGCCGGCCGCGGCCTGCGGCATCATCGGCAACTACCTCGGCGCCGGCATGACGATGAAGCGCGGTACCGGCTTCATCCGCCGCATGATGCTCATCGTGCTGATTCTGTTGCTTGCCAAAATGCTGGTGGATGTGGTACAATAAACAATCCGGACAGGCAAGGAGGCGGGCAGGATGGAGAACCTCATCACCCTGACGGTGCCGGCGGACCGGCACTGCGCGCTGGTGCTGCGCTCGGCGCTGTGCGGCGTGAGTATCCTGTGCAACCTGGATATCGACGCCATGGAGGACCTGCGCTCGGCGCTGGAGGAGGGCTTTTACAGTCTGCTCAGCCAGAAAGCCGCGGCGCGGGAGATCACCCTGCGTACCTTCACGGAGAACGGTACGCTGACGGCATAGCTGACGGCGGACGCGGATGAGCTTGCTCCCGGCGAGCCGCAGCAGAACGAGATCACGAAGGCCGTGCTGGCCACGCTGATCACGGACGTGTCGCTGACCGAAACGGCCGGCGGCTGTGTGCGGAGCATCACGCTCCGCGTGCCCGCGGGGAAATGGGTGACCTGCCCTTGACGGAGGAAGAGCTTGCCCTGACGCACGTCCGCTACGCGAAGGAACGCGGTCGGGCGGATCGCGATGCTCTGGCGGAAAGCTATCTGCCGCTGGCCCGGGCCGTGGCCGCGCGCTTTACCGGGCGCGGCCTCGAGCGGGAAGACCTGGAGCAGGTGGCCGCCCTGGCGCTGCTGAACGCGCTGGAGCAGTATGACCCGGAGCGGGGCACGAAATTTTCGACCCTGGCGGTGCCGGTGATGGCCGGCGCCCTGCGGCATGAGCTGCGGGACCGGGGCAGCCTGATCCGCGGCGGCCGTCAGGACCGCGCCCGTCTCGCGCAGCTGGCGCGGACGGAGGACCTTCTGGCGCAGCGCCTGGGCCGTGAGCCCGGTCTGCTGGAGCTGGCGGCGGAGATGCGCGTGACCCCCGCGGAGCTGGCGGATCTGCTGCTGCGGCGGGAGAACGCCCGCACCGTGCCCCTGTATACGGAGGACGACGACGGGGAAACACGGGACCTGGCCGGGCGGCTCGGCGGCAGCGACGCGGGCTTCGACCGCGCGGAGGACGCCGACTGGCTGCGCTGGGTCAACACGCTGCTGACGGAGCGGGAGCGCACGCTGCTGCGCCTGCGCTTCACCGAGGGACAAAGCCAGCGGGCCTGCGCCGCCGCCATGGGCATGACGCAGATGCAGGTCAGCCGCGCGGAAAAAAGAATGCTGGGCCGGATCCGCAGCCGCATGGAGGCGGACGGCTGAGACCGGTCACCGGTCAACGACCCCGGCTGCCGGGAAAACGGCACGGAGAAGGGAAGTGACGCGCCTTGTACGATATGACACCGCCCAAAAAACAGGAAAAGCAGAAGCTGCCGCTGTTTCAACTGCTGATCATCATCGCGGCTGTGGGCTTCGCGCTGTGGTATGTGGTCAGCACGCTGGCCCCCTCCGCCACGCCCTATGGCACGGTGGAGGCCGGCACCTACGGCGCGCGCTACTCCGGCGACGCGCTGATCGTCCGCAACGAAACGCCCTATGACGCCGAGGGCGTCAGCAACATCACCTATGTGGCGGAGGAGGGCAGCGTGGTGTACACGAGCAACACCATCTGCTATGTGTACTCCTCCGGCTACAGCACCAAGGAAATGACCACCCTGCAGGGCTACCGCGACGAGATCCGCGATTACCAGCAGGAGCTGCTGGAATCCGAGACCACCACCGACGCCCGCATGGATCAGCTCAGCGAGGATGTGCTGGCCCGCGCCAAGGAATTCCGCGCGATGATCGCCGGCCAGCGGGGCAATCTGCCGAACCAGCAGAAGCTGCTGTCCACGGCCATCGAGGCCCGGCAGACCTATCTGAAAAAGAAATACAATTCCGACCAGCGCCTGGCGCGCCTCTATGATGACGAGGAGAACCAGCAGAACCGTATCAACAGCTGGACGCAGAAATACGTGGCCACCGGCGAGTACATCGTCAGCTTCTATCTGGATGACTACGAATACAGCCTGACCACCAACACCTACAACGACCTGCTGCCCTCCGAGGTGCGGGCCATGGTCAACGGCTACAAGCCGGAGAAGACCTCCACGCAGAAGAGCCGCACCACCATCTACCGCACCGTGCGCGACGGCTCGTGGAAGGTGCTGATGCTGGTGGACGACGAGGACTGGAACCCCACCGAGGGCGCCGAGTATGAGCTGATGCTGGAGGGCTACGAGAGCACGACCGTCCGCGCAAAGGTGGAATCCTTCACCCGCAGCGGCGGCGAGCTGCTGGTGCGCCTGTCTGTCGAGGATTCCGTGAGCCCGGTGCTGTACATCCGCAGCTGCACCGCCGAGCTGGGCGATTACGTGCAGATGCTCCGCGTGCCGTCCCGCGCGCTGTATACCCAGAACGACATGACCGGCGTGGTGGTGCTGGACGGCAGCAACCGCGTGTTCGTGCCGGTGGAGGTTTCCCAGCAGGACGGCGGCTACGCGTATATCACCGCCGTGCAGCAGGGCCTGCTCTATGAGGGGCAGACGGTCGTGCTGTTCTGACGGGATCGGAGGAAAAGAAGATGTCTGAAGTTGCGGAAGCGTTTTCCCCGGAGCTGCTGCGGGAGCGGGTGGACCGTGTCCGCCGGGAGCTGGCGGAGGCCTCTGAGGGACGGTATCCCGCGCCGAGGCTGATCGCCGTGACCAAGACCCATCCGGCGGAGTGGATCCTGCCCCTGACCGGCTGCGGCGTAACGGAGATCGGCGAGAACCGCGTGCAGGAGATCGTGGAAAAGCTGCCCGCCCTGGGGGAAAATTTTCAGATTCACCTGATCGGAAGGTTGCAAAGCAACAAAGTCAAGTATATAATAAAAGATGTGTGTCTGATCCATTCCCTCGACCGGCTCAGCCTGGCGGAGGAGATCGACCGGCAGGCGCGGAAGCACGAACGGGTGATGCCCGTGCTGGTGCAGGTGAGCCCCGCCGGTGAGGCGCAGAAGGGCGGATTGCCTCCGGAGGAGGTGCGTCCGTTCCTGCGGCAGGTCGCGCGGATGCCCGGCATCAGCGTGCGCGGCCTGATGGCCGTGATGCCCAACACACAGGATGAAACGGTGCTGCTGCCCCTGTTCGGGGGGATGCGCACCCTCTACGATGAACTGAAGGAAGAGGCGATCCCCGGCATCCGCATGGAGGAGCTGTCCATGGGTATGTCCGGCGATTATCGCCTGGCGGCACGCTGTGGGGCCACGATGGTGCGCGTCGGCAGCGCGCTGTTCGGCCCGAGGAGCTATCCGCTCCGGGAGGGCTGAGGCCTCCCCGCCCGTGCATGGAACGGGGCGGAGGCAAAGGATACAGGAGGAAACCGATGAGCTTGAAGGATTCTTTTGAAGGCCTCTTCTCCCGGGTGAAGGGCGTATTCGGCCGCGGCGGTGACCGCCAGGCGGAGGAAGACGCGCCCATTGCCACCCTGGAGAACGGCGGCTTCAGCGGCTACAGGCCCAACCGGCAGAAGAGCGGCGATCTGTTCAGCACGCAGAGCATGCGTCCGCAGAAGGAGCAGACCGCCCGTCAGGCGCCCGCGGGAAGCTATCCGCCCGTGAACGAAACGGCGCAGCAGCCCATGCAGCAGAGCGCGGATCCGCTGCAGCAGTACACCGGCAGCTTCGGCGGCTTTCAGACGCAGTGGCAGCAGCCGGCGCAGCAGCCCGCGCAGGAGCAGCAGCCGATGACCGGCTGGGCCCAGCCGCAGCAGAGCTGGGGCGCGCAGCAGAGCTGGGAGGCGCCGCAGCAGTCCGCTCCGGCGGATAACATCGTGCCCTTCCCGAACCTGTTCGTCGGCGATGACGGACGCACCTACGCCCATGTGGAGCGCGTCGCCCAGGTGCTGAGTCCCGCGGCCTGCTTCCGCGTGATGGAGTTCATGCGCAACGGCGAGAGCGTCATCATCAACAGCGAGAGCATCGGCAACGAGGCCGAGGTGCAGCGCTGCCTGGACATGATCTCCGGCGCGGCCTTCACCCTCGGCTGCTCCATGACCCGCCTGACCCAGGGCAACCGGGCCTGGCTGGTGGCCCCCGGCTCCGTGCTGGTGATGCAGGATGCCGCCGTTTCCCACTGGGGCGACCGGGGCGGCGCCCGGCCGGAGCAGATGAACCAGGCGGCCTTCGGCGGTACCTATCAGCCGCAGCAGACGGCCTGGCAGCAGCCGGATGACGGCTATCAGCAGACGGCGTATCAGTCCGCTTATCAGCAAACGGCGTATCAGCAGCCTGCGTACCAGCAGACGGCATATCAGCAGACAGCGTACCGGCAGCCCGCGCCGCAGGAGACCATGTGGCAGCAGCCCGCGGCCGGCGAGGCGTATGAATCCGATACCCGCAAGGGCGTTTACGCGGCCCCCGGCGGGATCAGCGCGTATTAAGCACGGGAGGTGAGCGTATGCTGGTGAAGCTGCTTCAGCTGATCAAATGGGTGTTTGAGGTTTCTCTGCTGCTTTATGTGGCCATCTCCTGGCTGGCGATCCCCGCCAACCGCTGGACGGAGCTGCTTCGCGGCTTCGTGGAGCCCGTGCTGACGCCCATCCGCGCCGTGCTGACGGAAAAGCTGCCGGCGCGCTTCCAGATCCTGGACTGGTCGCCGGTGGTGGCCTGGCTGCTGGCCGAGCTGGTCTACAGCCTGCTGTACAACCTGCTGGCGATCTTCATGTAAGTCCCCATGAGAAACGACGATCACAGCCGCGTGGAGCTGCTGCTCAGACAATGGGCGGAGCGCGCGGCCCGGACAGGCGGCAGCTGCGCCGGACGCTTTCTGACCGGCGAGGAGTTCGCCCTGGCCCGGCATCAGGCCCGGGAGAGCGGCGTGCTGTTCGCGGCGGAGGGCGGTTACCCGGAGGCGGAGCGCCGTCAGGCATGCTTTTACGCCCCGGACGCGGAGCCGGCGTACACTTGGCAGTGGGTGGAGATCCGCTGGCAGCAGCGCTTCGGCAGCCTGAGCCACAGCGACCTGATGGGCAGCCTGATGGCCCTGGGCATCGACAGAATGTATTTCGGCGACCTGATCTGCGGCGAAGGCGTCGCGTGGCTGTGCACGCTGCCGGAAACGGCGGCGCGGCTGCCCGACGAATGGACGCAGGCGGGACGGGTGGGCATCTCCGTGCGTGTGCCGGAGGAGCCGCCGGTCATTGAGCCGCCGCAGGGCGAGCCGCTTCGGGATACGGTGCCGTCGCTGCGGCTGGACTGCGTGGTGGCGGCGGGGATGCGCCAGTCCCGCGCGAAGGCCGCGGAGCTGATCCGCGCCGGCCAGGTGCAGGTGAATCATGAGGAGGAGCTCCGCTGCGACCGCCTGCTGCGGGAGGGACAGCTGATCTCCGTCAGGCACTTCGGCCGCATCCGGCTGAAGGAAGTCGGCGAGCCGACCCGCAAGGACCGGCTGCCGGTCACATTGCAGCTTTTCACCCGCGGGTGATGGGCATAGAGAACCGTGTCAATCAACGCACAGTGTGCGGTAACAATGAGAGGAGTGCTCCCCAATGAACATGAGTGTGGACCAGATCAATGCGAGGATGGACGAGATCGCGAATATGCCCTTTGACAGTGTTGCCGGCGGCTACGCTCCCCAGCAGGTGGATGAGATCCTGGAAGAGCTGATGGGCTATGTGGACGATGTGATCCGCGAGAATCAGAATCTCCAGCAGCAGCTGGCTGTGGCCAAGGCTGCCCGTCCCGCCGCCGCGCCCGTGGTGCAGCCGACCGTCACCGCGGCCCAGCCCTCTGCCGGTACGTAGAGCCAGGATATTCTCAAGGTAGCCAATATCCTCGAAATGGCCAAGCGACTTAGTGATGAGACCATGGAAAAGGCGAGAGCAGAGGCTGAAAAAATTGTGGATGATGCCCGCGCCGAGGCGGAGAAGTCCCTGGGCGACCTGACCGGCACCAAGGCCTCTCTGGAGACGGAGATCGCCTCCCTGAAGCAGGTGGCCTCCAACTACCGCCAGCAGTTCGAGTCTCTGCTGGCCGCGCAGCAGGATGCCCTGGAGAAGGCTGCCAACCTGTTCTGATTTCTGTGGATACCATCAGCGGGAGCGCCGTCGCGTTCCCGCGTTTTCCTTATCCGCAAGCTTTCAAAGGAGGTGAAGCCCGTGCGGCAGCGGATCTCTGTAGGGGACTGGTGGAATTCACGCTCCACGGCGAGGACATCCGCCCCGGGGCTTCCCTCCGGGATATGCAGGAGGGCACCGTCGGCCACAAGGCGCGGCAGGCGCTGCTGGGCGAGGGCTGGGGCATTGAGGTGCCCGTCCGCCTGCTGTGCGCGGAGGGGGAGGAGGTCGAGCTGGAGGTCATCGGCCGCATGGACGCCTTCCGGGACGATGAGGTGCCGGAGGTGGAGGAGATCAAGCTGTGGCAGCCGAGGACGCCGCCGGAAACGCCGCTGCCCGCGCACCGCGCCCAGGCCGTTTGCTACGCGCATATGGTCTGCCGGGAGAAGGAACGCGCCCGGATCCGCGTGGCCTATGTGCGCCGCGACGGCGGTATCGTCCGGGCCTTTGACGAGGAGCATACGGCGGCGGAGTACGCGGCAGAATTCAACGCGCTGCTGCTGCCGTATCTGCGGCGGTTGAAGCTGGTGTACAGCCATATGCTGGCGCGGGACGCCTCGCTGCGGGCGCTGCGGTTCCCCTACGAGGGCTACCGGCCCGGCCAGCGCGAGATGGCGGTGCAGGTCTACACGGCGATCCGCCAGGGGCGCAGGCTGTTTGCAGAGCTGCCGACGGGCACGGGCAAATCGATGGCGGCGCTGTTTCCGGCGCTGAAGGCCCTGGGCCTGGGGGAGACCGGCCGCCTCTATTACCTCACCGCCCGTACGACCCAGCGCCAGGGACCGAGGGAGGCGCTGGCGCTGCTCCGCCGGCAGCCGCTGCACCTGTGGACGCTGACCCTGGACGCGAAGGACCGCCAGTGTCCGAAGCGCACGGTGTGCCATCCGGACTGGTGTCCCCGGGCGAAGGGACATTTTCTGCGGGACGGCGAGGCCATCGACGAGCTGCTCCGCACGGATGACTGGAGCCCGGAGGCCATCCGCGCCATGGCGGAAAAGCACTGCCTCTGCCCGTTCGAGCTTTCCCTGTCGCTGGCCGAGCTGGCGGATGTGACCGTATGCGATTACAACTACGCGCTGGACCCAGCTGTGCATATCCAGCGGATCTTCGACCGCACCTCCGATGTCACGCTGCTGATCGACGAGGCGCACAACCTGCTGGGCCGCGTGCGGGAGATGCTCTCCGGCTCGCTGGACGCCGCGAAGCTGCGGCGGCTGCGGGCGGAGACCGGCAAGGCGGCCGGACGGCGGCATCCGCTGTACAAGGCGCTGAACAGCGCGGTAAAGGCGCTGACGGATCTGCCGGCGGACGCCTCGCAGCCCTGGGGCCGGCTGAGCCGGGTGCCCCAGAGCGTCGACCGCGCGGCGGACGCCCTGTGCGACGCCATGACCGACGCGCGGATGGAGCGTCTGGACATCGACTGGGAGCTGATGACGGAGGTCGCCTCCGACGCCGCGGGCTTCCGGCGCGCCCGGAGCCGCGATACGCAGGAGTATGCCTGGCTGTGGAGCGGCCATGAAAAGACGCGTACGCTGACCGCCTTTTCCCTGCGGCCCGGCGACTACTTCCGGGAAACGACCGCCGGGATGCGCGGCATCGTGTGCTTCTCCGCGACGCTGACGCCGCTGAACGACATGAAGCGGCTCCTGGGCGGCGAGGAGGCGGATGCCTGCTTCGCCATGCCCTCGCCCTTTCCGCCGGAGAATCTGCTGGTGCTGGCGGAGGACGCCGATGTGCGCTACAAAAGCCGCGAGCAGACGGCGGCCCGGGTGTCGGACGCCATCCGCCGGCTGGTGACGCTGCGCCCGGGCAAGTACATCGCCTTCTTTCCCAGCTTCAGCTACATGACGCGCTGCGCGGAGGAGCTGGCGGATACGCCGCACACCTGCCAGGAGCGCGGCATGAGCATCGAAGAGAGAGAAGCGTTCCTGAAGCCCTACACGGAGGGCACGGCGCCGGTGCTGAGCCTGTGCGTGATGGGCGGTGTGTTCTCCGAGGGCATCGATCTGCCGGGCAGCGCGCTGGACGGCGTGATCATCGTGGGCGTGGGCCTGCCGCAGGTGAATATGCTCCAGCAGACGCTGAGGGAGGAGTACGACCGTACCCTCGGCAACGGCTTCCGCTACGCCTACGAGATCCCCGGGATGCAGAAGGTGGTGCAGGCGGCGGGCCGCGTGATCCGCACGGAGACCGACCGCGGCGTGGTGCTGCTGCTGGACGACCGCTACCGCCGACAGGAGTACCTCTCGCTCTGCCCGCCCTTCTGGCAGCTGCGGCGCGGAGACATGGCGCAGCTGCTGCGGGCGTTTGACGGGGAGAAGTACGGCGGTCCGTGCCGGGAGTGAAAATCAGCCGGCAGGGAGGAAAAAAGGAACCCCAGGCCCTCAGGGGGCATCGCGCCGCCGTACATGAAAAACGCCGCGAAACAGAACAGCATCAAAAAACCGGAAGAGGAAGTACAAGCCTCTTCCGGTTGCTGTCGTTTATCGGTTGGAGGATCACGGGTCATCCCCGCGCATCAGCACGGACAGCCGGCCATGCTGCTTCAGCCGGCGCACCGTCAGCCGGCGAACGCCGTTGTAGAGCACCGCGAAGACCGGCACACCCACCAGCACGCCCACCAGCCCGAAAAGACCGCCGAACAGCGTGATGGAGAACAGCACCCACACGCCGGGCAGACCGGTGCTGCCGGAAAGGATGTGCGGGCCGATGACGTTGCCGTCCAGCTGCTGCAGGATCAGGATGAAGATCACGAAGATCAGGCAGTTCAGGGGGCTGTCCATCAGTACCAGCACGGCCGAGGGGATCGCGCCGATGAAGGGGCCGATGAAGGGGATGATGTTGGTGACGCCCACCAGCGTGGAGATCAGCAGGCCGTTCGAGAAGCCGTTGACCAGGCTCATGATGAAGCAGAAAACGTAGCAGATAACGCCGATGATGGCGCTGTCCAGCACACGGCCGCCGAAGAAGCCCGTGAACACGCTGTCAATGAAATGAAGCTCGTTCATCAGCCTGTCTGCCGTGGAGGGCTTGAAGACGGCGTAGATGATGGATTTGCCGTGCCGCGCGAGACGCTTGCGGCTCAGCAGCAGATAAATGCACACCACCAGGCCGATGATGATGTTGTACAGGAAGCCGGCCACGGAGGAGAAGGCGGAGGCGAAGCTGCCGAGCATGCCGCGCAGCGTGGGCAGCAGATCGCTGGTCATCCAGTCCTGCAGGGTCGTTTGCAGGGAGAGGATGGAGGAGTTGATAAAGGCCTGCACCTCCGGCCGCCCCTCGAAGCGGGTGCTGATCCAGTCGATGAGGTCGTTGGCCATGTCGGGGGCCAGGGTGATCAGCCGGTTGATGCTGCGGATCAGCTCGGGGATGACCATCACGAACATGCCGACGATGAGGCCGCTGAACAGCAGCACCATCAGGATGGCCGTCAGGCTGTTGAAGCGGTGATGCGTCTTCCAGCTTTTGAAGCGGCCGCCGAAGCGCTGATCGACGGCGTTGCAGGGGATCTTCAGCAGATAGGCGAACACGCTGCCGTACAGGAAGGGATTCAGGATCGTGGCGATCTGTCCGGCCACGGCGAAGAGCGTGCCGAGATGCTGCAGCAGCAGATACAGCAGCACCACCAGGCCCAGGGAAATAAAGCCCGAAAATCCCCGTACAAAGGATTCCTTGATCTATTCGCGCGTCATGAGCGGCCTCCGGTCACAAACGATGAAAGGATGAACAGCGTATTATTCTTATATTCGCTGTCATGCGGCGGAATCCTTTTCCGGGCGGGAAAAAGATGTATGCCGGGTGGTTTTTCGGCGCGCTGCTTGCCCTTCCGCGCCGGACATGGTATAATCAGCGTATCGCATCAACAAGGAGGCTGACATGGGACAGACACTGGTCATTGCCGAAAAGCCCAGCGTCGGCAGGGATATCGCGCGCGTGCTCGGCTGCGGCCGTCAGGGGAAGGGCTGCCTGATCGGCCAGGGGTACACCATCACCTGGGCCGTGGGCCATCTGGTCACCCTCTGCGAGCCGGACGAAATGGACGAGCGCTATAAAAAGTGGCAGGCGGCGGAGCTGCCGATCCTGCCGGGGGACATTCCGTTGAAGGTGATCCCGTCCTCCCGCGACCAGTACGAGGTGGTCAGCGCGCTGATGAACAGCGACGAGACCGACCGGCTGATCTGCGCGACCGATGCCGGGCGCGAGGGCGAGCTGATCTTCCGCTATATTTATGAAAAGACAGGCTGCAAAAAGCCCTTCGACCGTCTCTGGATCAACTCGATGACGGACGAGGCCATCCGCGATGGCTTCAAGGCGATCCAGCCGGGCAGCCGGTACGACGGCCTGTACGCCTCCGCCCGCTGCCGTTCCCTGGCGGACTGGTATGTGGGCATGAACGCCTCCCGCGCCTTTTCCATCCGCTACAACGCGCATCTGTCCGTCGGCCGGGTGCAGACGCCCACGCTGGCGATCCTCGTGAAGCGGCGGCTGGAGATCGACAGCTTCAAGCCGGAGGAGTTCTGGACGCTGTCGGCGGATTTCGGCGACTACAAGGGCGACTGGTTCGATCCGCAGCATGAGGGCACCACGCACATCCCCACCGAGGCCCGGGCGAAGGAAATCGAGGCCGCGGTGAAGGGCCAGACCGGCACGGTGACGCAGGCGGAAACCAGCCGCAAGCGCGATCTGCCGCCGCAGCTGTACGATCTGACGAGCCTGCAGCGGGACGCGAACCGCCTGCTGGGCTTCACCGCCGACAAAACGCTGAAGCTGGCCCAGAGCCTGTATGAGACCCGCAAGGCGCTGACCTATCCCCGCACGGACAGCCGCTATCTGCCGGACGATATGATCCCGAAGGTCGTGAAAACGATGCATCAGCTGCCGAAGAGCTATCAGGCGCTGGTGCCCGGGGCGCTGCCCGGCGGAAAGCTGCCGGTATCCTCCCGCACGGTGGACGCGTCGAAGGTCACGGACCACCACGCGCTGATCCCCACCGACCACGCGGTGAACCCGGACACCTTCTCCGAGGACGAGCGCCGGCTGTATGACCTGGTGGCCCGCCGGATGCTGACGGCCTTCTATCCCGCTTACGAATACGACGCGACGAAGATCATCACGATGGTCAACGGCCAGGCCTTCCGCACCACCGGGCAGACGGTGCTGAACGAGGGCTGGCGCGCGGTGCCGCCGCTGGCCGATCCGCCGAAGAGCCGCAAAAAGGCGAAGCAGGAGGACGCCGTGACGCTGCCGCCGCTGCAGCAGGGGATGACCCGGCCCGTCAAAAAACCGGCC
>R14__coassemble_651_pt1 | contig 22120 bp, 13 predicted proteins | sample R14__metabat2_high_PE_015 | metagenome-assembled genome bin R14
CTCGGTGTACAGCGGGTTGCTGATGCTGACATCGTAGCCGGTCACCTTGTGCTCATCGCCGTCGTACACGGTGCTGTTGGTCTTGCCGGTGATGGTCACGATGACTTCATCCGTCACAGGCGTGATGGTCAGGGTGCCGGTCTTGTAGGTCACGGTGTAGTTGCCCTGGGTCTCGTCGCCGGAAGGAGTGATGGTGTAAGTACCAACATTCTCGCCGGATTCGCGGGTCAGGGTGTACTCCACGGTGTCGTCGCCGATCGTGCCGGTAACGGTCGCGGTCAGCTCGGGATCAGTCGTGCCATAGACCTTGGTCTTGTCGTCCGCGGTCACAGTCACGGCCTTGGGGGTGATCTCCTGATAGCCGTCCGTCACAACGAACTTCACGTTGCTGAAGTTATTGCTGTTGTTGGCGAACTGAGTATCAGCCAGACCCATCACGGTCTTGCCGGCGTCAGTGCGCACAGCCTCGGCAGTGCCGCTGAAGGTGAAGTCGTTCTCGGTGTACAGCGGGTTGCTGATGCTGACATCGTAGCCGGTCACCTTGTGCTCAGCGCCGTCGTACTCGTTGGTGGCATAGTGGCCGGTGATGGTCACGATGACTTCGTCCGTCACAGGCGTAACTTCCGCGTAGCCGTCGGTCACGTTGAAGGTCACGGTGAAGTTGCCGTTGGTGTTGCTGAACTGCTCATCAGTCAGGCCCATATTGGTCTTGCCAACGTTGGTCTGGCTGGCGGTGGCAGTGCCAGAGAAGGTGAAGTCCTTGGTGGTGTCGTACAGCGTGCTGCTGGCTTCGGCGGTATAGCCGGTCACAGTCAGCGCGGTGCCGTCGTACACCTTGGTGTCGTGGTTACCGGTGATCGTCACGGTCACAGGCAGAGCAGTGATCTTCAGATCGCCGTAGGTAACGCTGGGCTGGTTCTCGTAGTTGTCCTTGTTCTCCAGCTCGTAGGTGAAGGTGTTGTTCTTCTCAGCGGAGTCGGAGACGTTCTTCACACCGGTAGCGGTGGGCGTGATGGTGATCTTGTCGCCGGTGGGCAGAGTGGCAACATAGGTGCCGTCCTCGGCCTCGGTGACAGGCACTTCCTCGCCGCCGTAGGTCACGGTGTAGGACTCTTCGGTGTGGGTCTCGCCATCATAGGTCCAGGTGTTGCTCTTGGAGGTGATGGTGATGGCCTTGGTGTCCTTGGTCACCTTCAGGGTGCCGTCGACATAGCTGAAGCTGTAGTTATCAGCCTTGCCGGAGGTCATGGTCGCGTTGGAAGCAACGTTCTTGCTCTCGCCAACCTCGGTCTGGCTGCCGGTCACCGTCACGGTGATGGCGTCAGTACCATACAGCTGGCCGGAGGTGATCTTCCAGCTGTTCTTGGTCAGGGCAGTGCCGTCGTATTCCTTCGTGGCGGAATCAGCGGTGATCACGACCGCAGCGGGCGTGATCGTCAGCTTGCCGTCGTTCACAGTCACGCCGGAGACGTAGTGATCGCCAACGGGCTCGACAACGAAGTAGCTCTCGTCCAGGCCCATGGTGTAGGCGTCAACATCGGTGCCGAAGGCAGTGGCGGACTTGCCGTCAGCCAGGGCCACGGACACGATGCCGCTGTAGTCCTCAACCACGTTGCCGCTGGCGTCCTTCACGACCACGGTGTAGCCCTCGACGGACTGCTCGGTGCCGTTGTAGGTCTTCTCGGCGGAGTTGCCGGTGATCTCGACGGTGTAACCGGTGTAATCGGTCTTGGTCCAGGTACCGTTGATGGTCAGGCTGGCGGTAATGGTGCCGTCAGTCTTGTCCCAACCGGAGAAGGTGTACTTGGCAACGATCTTGCCGGACTCGTCCTTCTCGTAGACAACGGAGGTGTTGGTGTAGGTCGTGTCCACCGTGTAGGAAGCGCCGCTCAGGTAAGCGTTGCTGTCGGTGGGCAGGGTGGGAACGGTGGTCAGCTTGCTGGTGTCAGTGGGCAGGCCAGTCCAGCTGTACTTAATGGTATAGGCAGTGATGCCGCCGTCCATGTGCCAGGTCTTGCCGGGCTCATCGTAGCCGGTAGCATAGTTCGCGATCTTCAGACCGTTCTGGCCGGAGATCAGGTTCCAAACCACGCTGGGCAGCAGGGCCTGCGTAGTGGCAGTATCCTTGGGAGTCATGCCACTGGCAGCCGCGGCCACACGCTGGTAGTCGGCGCTGGTCGTGTCATACACATTGAACTCAGCGGAGGACTTGGTGGGGTCGATCATGAGGTTATCGCCCTTACCAAGCGTGATCCAGCCCTGAGCGTCAACATCGTAAGTAATACCGGACGCGGTAACGATGTTGCTCTTGCCCGTAATGTTGTTGCCCTTTTCGTCATAGACGCGGGCATAGTAGTACACGGGGTAGGTGTAGGCCTTCTTGTACACCACATTCACGGTAATGTCGCTGGTACCAACGGTGCCCTTGACGACAGTCGTATCGGTGGTGTAGCCGTCAATCTCGGGAGAGGTGACGGAGTAACGGGTGCCCTTGTACACATCGCTGTCGACATAGGCGGTATAAACAGTGTCGCCGTCCTCGTCAACATAGTTGATGGTCAGGGTGTAGGGGCCGGACTTGTAGTAGATGTTCAGGACATACTCGCCGTATTCCTCAACAGTCTGCTGCTCGGCGCCGGAGGCCCAGGTCAGGGACACGAAGCCGTAGTTGGTGCTGTACGTGTCGATGTAGTCAGCCGCGGACATCGTAGCGCCCTTGGCCAGGGTGGTCTGCTCGGAGCTGAGCAGGGAATTATTCAGGTAGTAGTTCACCGTCAGGGTGCCCATGCCGGACGTCTTGGGGTTGGTCACGTACACATACACGGTGCCGGTGCCCACCCAGGAACCGCCGCCGCAGTTGCCGCCGAACACATGGGCCGGGGAGCTGTCGCACAGCCACACGCAGTTCACGGAGTTCGTGGAAGCGGAGGATACGGTATAGGTCACGCCGTTGAATGTTACAGTCTCAGGCGTCTCCACAGCGGCAATACCAAACTTGGCGGTGCTGCTGGTCACGCTGCTGGTGTAGCTGTCGCTGCTGTAGGCAGAGATCAGCGTCTTGTCGCCATACTGGGGAGTCACAACGCAGGCCTGCGTCACAGTGCCCACATGCTCGCCGGTCACCTCGTTCACGCAGTCGAGGGTGATGTAGGCCATATGACCCTGGCCATCAAACTTGCCGGTGCCGGTCACAGGCGCATACAGCGCGTTGAACACCACGTCTTCGGTCACGTTGGACAGGGTGACGGAGGCGCCGCTATTCACCTTAGTAGCGTCGCTATTCTTTGCCGTCAGCGCGCGGACGAAGTAGTGGAAGTACAGCCACTCAGTCTTAGACTGGGAAACAACTGTGCCATCAGCGTTCTTGGCAAAGTAGCCCTCGTCGGTAACATAGTTTGCCTTGTCGGAAACGCTGGTGGGAGCGGTCTTATTGGAAGCAATGGTAGGCGCGGTAACAGTAATGCTGCCGCCCTTGTTCACAGTATACTGGGACTTCAGACCGGTAGCAGTGTAGAAAGTGATCGTGCAGGTCACTTGCTCCCACTTGGCGGTCAGGGTGATGTTGCTGTCCACAGCCTCATTGAAGCCGTAGTCAACGCCGTTCAGCTGCCAGCCCAGGAAGCGGTAGTAGCTGCTGCCGGACTGAACCTCATCGCCTTCCTTATACTGGAAGGAAGGATAGGAGGCATTGCGGCCGGCCACCACAGACTGGGAGGCGGGCGCGGTGCCATAAGCGGTTTCAAAGGACACGGTATAGGTATCCTGCTCAAAGACCTCAGTAAAGGTCATGTCGGAGGACACGGTCACATCAGAGCCGGCCAGATAAGTGGTCTCGCCGTTCTTCCAGCCCTTGAAGGTGTAGCCGGAGATGGTTTCGCCGTCGGGCATGGTCACGGTCTCGCCGTCCTTCACCAGCACGGTGGACAGGACGGTACCGGCGTCATCCACAAAGTCGACGGTCCAGTACTCGCCCTCGGCGATCACAGTCACATCGAAGTTATCGGAGGCGCGCTCGGTGCCCTCGGCATCATACAGGGTCAGGGTAATGGTCGCGGTGCCTTCGGCCACGCCGGTCACGGTGGCGGTGCCGTTGCTCCAATCCACGGTGGCAACGGACTCGTTGTTGGAGGTGGCGGTCACGGTGTAGGCGCCGGTGGCCACGATAGCGGGGGTATTGTCGTCGGAGCCGTTCACGGACACTTCCATGGAATCGGGCTCAGCGGAAATGCTGAAGCTGTTCACGGACACAACGATGTAAGCGGTGCCGCCGGCAGCGTTGGTCGCGCTCACCAGGGTGGTGCCTTCGGCCACGCCGGTCACGACGCAGCTCATGCCGTCGTCGGCCGCCGCAACGGTCGCCACAGCGGGGTTCATGGAAGCGAAGGTCAGGGTCTCGGTGCCGGAGATCTTGCCGGCCTCGCCCACCACCAGGGACAGGGCAGCCGGGGTCACGGTCGGGGCGGGAACAGCGGCCTTGTTAACGGTCACAGCCACGGTGGCGGAAGCGCCGCTCGCGGTGGTGGCGGTGATGGTCGCGGTGCCTTCGGCCACGCCGGTGATCACGCCGCCAGAAACGGTGGCCACGGACTCATTGTCGGAGGTCCAGGTCACGGTGTCGGTCGTGGGCACAACCGTGGCGGTCACGGTCGCGGTGTTGCCGGCATCCAGCGTCACGGAATTCGTGTTCAGAGTGATGCTGGCGTCGGGCTTGACATACACGGAAACGGTGCTGCTGGTATCAGACCAAGAAGGCCAGAAGGAATAATAACCTGAGTTGTACTGCAGCGTCAGGGTATCCGTACCAGTGGTAACACCAGTCACGCTGTAGGTAATCGTATAAGTGTAAGTGGTAATATTGTTCCTACCGGAACCGCTCTGTGCTGAGGTACGTCCAACATTCGTCACACGAGCGGTCGCGTTACCGTTGCCGGTCAACTGCCAGTATCCGGTGTCGGTGCTGATATTCGTAGTCGAAGACCATGTCACCGTTTGATTGGTAACTTCTTGGCCTACAGTCACGGTCACATCAGCGTTAGCAGCGGCCTCGGCGTTGTAGTTTGTCGCCATCAAGCCGGAAACGCCCGTCTGTGCCTGAGCGCCATACTCATCGCCCTCGGCGGCAAACGCGGTCAGCGAGGTGTTGCTCATGACCATCATGACCGTGAGCAGCATCGCGAGGAACCTGCGCCATCCATTCTTCATGTTTATGCCTCCTCATGAAAATCGGTTACCCGGAGGCTCCGTTCCTTCCGGAGCCTCCGTATGGGAGAAATTCCCTTCGCCTTACTCGGCGGGTTCCTCAGCTTCCTCGGCGGCGGGCTGGATCACGTCCAGCACGATGCGCCACTGATAGTTGTTGTTGTCATTGGTGAGGATGAAGCGGTAGGTGTCGGTGGTGCCGCCGCTCAGCTCGTTCCAGATCTCACCGTCCGCGCTGTTGTACCACTGTAGCGTGTAGTCCACATTGTCGTAACCGCTCTGCACGGCCTTCAGGGTGACCACATCGCCGACATACAGCTGATCGCCTTCGTAGTACACGTAGATGTCGATGCGGTAGTTCGCGTTGTTCTCGTCCTTCACCTGCTGGATCAGCGTCGCGTTCTGCGGCACGTAATCGGTGGGGATGGGGTTGCCGTTCTCGTCGAGCACCAGGTTGCCGTTCTCATCGCGGAGGAAGGCAGCGGGCTTGTCGGCCTCGCCGGTCACGGTCACGATCGGGTCGCCGTTCTCGTCCAGGATCAGGTTGCCTTCCTCGTCGCGCTCGTAGGTGTAGGGGCTGACGGCGGCTTCTTCCTCGACTTCGGTCTGTTCCTCAGTCTCGGCGGGGGCCTCGGTCACTTCCTCGGTCGCGGCGGGTTCGGCGGTGGCTTCCTCAGTCACTTCCTCGGCGGCTTCCTCGCCCTCGGCGGGTTCAGCCGTCTCTTCGGTCACCTCTTCGCCCTCCACAGGCTCGGTGACTTCCTCAGCGGGCACCTCAGCCTCGGGGGCTTCGGGCGCCGCGGGGGCTTCGGCAGCCTCGGCGGCCTCGGGCGCTTCGGCAGCCTCGGGGGCCTCCGTCGCGGGCTCGGCCTTCTCCTCGGCGGGGCGTACCACAACGCCCAGCGAGAAGACATCAGAGATAACGGTGGTGGACGCCAGGGCGGTGCAGCTCAGCAGCATCATCATGGCGACGATCATCGCGATCAGCATGGTCAAACGCTTCATGTTCGTATCCTCCTTACAGGTTTCTTCCTATTATATATGGTGTTGATTGGTTCCTCGCCGGGGCTTTCCTGGCGGATGCCGGTCTGTTACCCACTTTCCGCCTCCGGGCTTCCCGCCCGGGCTTCCGCAGCCCCTTCCTGTGTGCTTCCGCGCACTCTCGGCCCTTCCCGCCGTCGGAAGGAGACCGTTCTGTCATTCGCGCTGTCATGTTGCCTTACGCCGCATCGCGGTCTCCTCCTTTCCGTCGTGATGAGCGTTGTGCCGGAGCCTTACCGAAGCGTTGATCGCGTTCAGAGGGCCATCGCCCCCCTTTACAGCTATCATTATACACGCTGTCGGTTACATCAGCGGTTACATGTGATACTGATGACACACTTTTTCCGGACTTTTCTGTCACAAGCCCGGGAATCATGTTACCGTGTTCATGTCCCGCCGGAATCGGTAACTGGGAGGGTCTTCAGGGCCTGGAGCCCCTACCCATTTATCTTTCCTCACCTATTAAGACACCCCGGAGGGCGCAAAAGGTTCACGTTTGATGAAATTTTGTTGGGAAAATGTGTTGGATCAACGGTGATTGTGGCCGTAGGAGCCGGCCTCGCGGATGGATTCGGCGATGCGGTTGTTCTGATCGCCCAGGTCGCAGCTCTGGCACACGATCTCGAGCCCGCTGCGGCCGTACTGCTGGGCGAACACGCGGCGGACGCGCTTCATCATCGTGTCGAAATCGCTCAGCGGAGGCGCCAGCAGCACCGCCACCACGGAGGACGAGAAGCGCGTGACGGCGTCGCTCTTGCGGAGGTTCTGCTGCAGCAGGTTCAGCAGCTTCAGGATGCCGTCATCCAGCTCGGCGGGGTTCAGCTCGCTGCCGTCCGCGCGGCGGAGGGTGATGATGCCCATCGTCATGCTCAGGCCCATGCGGTCGAGGTTGCGCACGTGAAAGTTGAACAGCGCCTTGAACACGGGGTACTCGCAAACGTAGGCGCGGTCGGCGTTGTCGGCGTCCTTCAGCTCGTTGCAGAGGATGTCGATGTTGAACTCCTTGGAGGACGGCTGCACGCTGTCGAGATAGAGCCGCTGGAGGGCTTCGCCGGGCTTGTCGCCGATGCAGCGGTAGTGCAGATTGGCGATCTCGCGGTAGGTCTCGGTGGCCTCCTCGGTCTTGCCGAGGTTCGTCAGCGCGGTGATGAGGGTGCAGTAGATGCGGTCATCGAGGTTGTACGCCTGGATGTACCGGCGGCACACGCGGATGGCCTCGTTCTCGTGTCCGGCGCTCAGGAGGCGGTAGGCGTAGGCGCAGGCCACGTCGCCGTAGCGGCGGAGCAGCCCGGCGGCGGCGGGGCGGGCCCACTCGTTGTGGCTGCAGCCGTCCAGCAGATCGCCGGCGTACAGCCGCTGCACCACCTCGGCGGCGGCGTCGCGGTCCTCCGCGGAGGCGGTTTCGTCCTCGGCGGCGGCGAGGGCGTCCCACAGCTCGTAAACGTCCATCTCCACATTATCGAGGCTGACCCAGCCGTAGGTGCCGCGTCCGCTGACGATGCACTTGCCCAGGCCGTCGCAGATCTCGTTGAGGGCGGCGCGCTGGCGGCTGATCAGCGTTTTCAGCGCGGATTCGGGGTTGTCGATGTCCTCATCGCTCCAGAAGGTCTCCATCAGCTCGGAGGTGGATACCTTCTGGCCGCGGCGCACCATCAGGTACTGCATCACGGCGGTGGCCTTGCCGGTGCGTCCGCCGATGCGGCGGTCGGGCAGGCCGTTGACGGTCATCAGGAAGGTGCCCATCAGCTGAAAGCGGACGATCATTTTCTTCATGGCGTTTCACCTCATCTGTCACAGACGCTTGCGCAGCGTTTCCGGGTTGATGGCGTAGAGACAGGCGTTGTCGCGGCTGATGACGCCCGCGCGGGCCAGCCGGAACAGCTCGTTGTCCATGGAGAGCATCCCCTGCCCGCCCATGCCGCCGTAGATCACGTTGTCGATCTGGTGCGTTTTGCCGTCGCGGATCATGTTCTGCACGGCGGGGGTGATGGTCATCACCTCGAACACGGGCACCAGGCCGCCGCTGAGGGTGGGCACCAGGCGCTGGGAGACCACCGCGCGCACCACCATCGACAGCTGGATGCGCACCTGCTGCTGCTGCTCCGCCGGGAAGGCGTCGATGATGCGGTCGACGGTCTTGGCCGCGCCCACCGTGTGCAGCGAGGAGAGCAGCAGATGGCCGGTCTCCGCGGCGGTGATGGCGATCTGCATGGTCTCGTGGTCGCGCATCTCGCCCAGCATGATGGCGTCGGGCGCCTGGCGCAGCGCCGCGCGGAGGGCGCGCTCGAAGGTGGCGGCGTCGTTGGGCACCTCGCGCTGGCTCACCAGGGACTTTTTGTGGCTGTGCAGGTATTCGATGGGGTCCTCGATGGTGATGATGTGGCCGCTGCGGGTGCTGTTGATGCGGTCCACCATGCAGGCCAGCGTGGTGCTTTTGCCGCTGCCGGCCGGCCCGGTGACCAGGATCATGCCGCTGCGGTACTCATCCACCAGCTGCATCACCATCTCGGGGATGTTGCGCTGGCGGTAATCCGGCAGGCCGAAGCTGACCACGCGGCAGGTGGCGGCCAGGGAGCCGCGCTGCCGGTACACATTGCAGCGGAAACGGGCGCGGCGCTCCAGGGAGAAGGAGAAGTCGTCGTCGCCGTTCTCCTTCAGCACGGTATCCGGGCGGTTGCCGGCCAGCTCGTAGATCTGGCGGATCAGCCCGGCGGTATCGTTGGGCATCAGCCGTTCGGTGCCGATCTGCTTCAGCTCGCCCTCCACCTTCACATTCACGGGCGTGCCGGGCACGATGAACACATCCGAGCCGCCCATATCAAGCGTTTGCCGCAGATATTCCTTCAGGTCCATCAGTCAAAGAACTCCTCACTGTCGTCGCCGGCGTCGGTCAGCAGCCGGTGGTCCGTCCATTCGTAGCGTGCTTCGCCGCCGGGAGGCAGCAGCCGCACCGCGCAGCTGAGGCAGCGGCCGTCGGCGTCGGTCTCCTCCCAGGTGACTGTATCGTCCGTCAGGCAGAAGGGCTCGCCCAGCGCGTTTTCGACCTGCGCCAGGTAGTCGTCGCCCGCGTTTTGGAAAACCCCGGCCAGCACGGCGTCCAGCTCCGCCAGATGGGCCTCGGCGGCGCTGTTCAGGCTGTACACCGCTTCGGTGACCTCGGCGCTGCGGGCGCTCAGGCGCTCGTCGTTGCGCGCGCTGACCAGGTTCAGGATGCCCATGACGCTCATGCTCAGCGCCACCGCGATCAGCAGCAGCGACGCGGCGCCCGGGCCGATCTGAAAGCCATGCTTATTCATGCGCCGCCTCCCCCGCGTAATGGTCCGCCGGCAGCGTCACCAGCACCGTTTCGCCCTGCGTCGCCGTCAGCGTGACGCGGTGCAGCGTGCCGCCGGCGTACTTCTCTTCCGAGAGCGCCGCCGTCAGCGTGACGCCGTCCGCCGTTTCGCGCTGCCACAGGCCGTTCCGCTCCGTGTAGCCCAGGGCCGCGAGGGCCGCGGCGTCATCCGTGACGCGGGCCAGGGCGTCGGCGTCGTTCTGCGTCTCCAGCAGCGCCGTGTTCCAGGCGCCGGCGCGGCGGCTGAGGGTGTAGCCGACGGAGAAGGTCTCCAGCAACACGGTGGACGCCAGGCCGAAGAACAGCACGGCGATCATGATCTCCACCAGCAGGATATGCAGCTGACTCTTATTCTTCATCCGCGCCGCCTCCCGTTCCGCTCCGCAGGGCAACGCGCACCGTGGTGCCGGTGCCGTCCGCGGCGGTGATCGTGGCCGTCAGCAGGCCGTCTGTCACGGCTGCCTCGAGGCTTTGCGCGTCGGTGATCGTTTCGCCGCTCTCCGCGCGGAAGCCGTCCGCCGTCATGGTGAACAGCTCGCAGAGGCTGCCGTTCGCGGCGTAGATGTAGGTGGTGTAGCTGTCGCCCTCAAAGTCGCCGTCGTTCAGGGCGATGACCTGCAGGCCGTCATGCTCCTCCACGGTCACGCAGCCCTCCTGATCCGCGGCGCGGACCATGTTGCGGATGTAGCTGGCCGCCACGCGGGCGTCGGCGTGGTCCGCCGTGCGCTCCACCGTGCCGCGGTAGGCCTGGGCGCCGAAGAGGATCAGCATCGTGGAAAGCACCGCAAACAGCCCCAGCAGCAGGAACACGAAGGCCCCGGAGATGGTATGGCCGTCCGTACGCAGCTTCATTGCCAGCCCGACCCCCTCTCCAGCACCCGGATGGTGGGCAGAATGTTGGAGGCAAAGGCGTCGTACACGATGAGATAGGTGTCCTCATCGTACACCAGGCCGTAATGCTCCGTCAGGTAATCCAGTGTGGACGGATAGGCGCCCTCCACCGCGTAGCAGGTGACCGCGGCGGAGCGCACGGCGTCCCGCACCAGCTCCGTTTCCGCGCTGCCGGAGGTGCTGTCCACCGCGTCAAAGAACCAGACGCCCGCCAGGATCAGCACCGCGAAGACCGCCAGGGTCTTCACGAGCCCCTTCAGCAGGCCGGGCCGTTTCTTCACACCGTTTCCCTCCTTCCGCCTTGTTCCGTATTTTCACGTTGCATTTCGCGCCCCGGGGAATTGTCAAGGGGCCGCGCCCCTTGACTTCGATCCGCAATGCCGGCTTTGCCGGCACGAGGACTCTTTTTGCGGAGCATCGCCTGCGATGCGGGAGCAAAAAGAGCTTCCTTGCGGATTTTGCGGCCGGGAGCGCAGCGACCAGCAAAATCCGTTCTTCCGCTCAAACCACAGGTTTGAGCGGAATTGTTTACACCAGGCTGGCGATCACGCCCGCCATGGGCAGCATCACCGCCAGCAGGATGGCGCCGATGACGATGGACAGCACCGCCACCAGCGTCGGCTCGATGATGGACACCAGGCCGGAAATGCCGTCCTCCGCCTGCTCCTCGTAGAGCTTCGCGATCTTCTCCATCACCTGGTCGCCGCGGCCGGCGTTCATGCCCATGCGGATCATGCGGCTGTGCATCTCATCAAACAGGCCGGACTCGGCGATGGCGTCCTCAAAGGCCATGCCCTCGCCCATTTTGCCGCTGATGGCGCGAACCTTCTCCGCGGCCTCGCGGTCATCCAGCACCGACGGCACGACCTCCAGGGCCTCCTGCAGCGGGAAGCCGCCGTTCAGCATCATGGACAGCACGCTGGCCACGCGGGAGGAGGCGATCTTCGTCACCAGCCGCTTCACCGGCGGGAAGGCGCCGCGCAGGAAGCTGAGCGTGGCGTCGCGGCGCTTCGTGCGCAGCAGCACGGCGCACACCACCACCGCCAGCACCGCCAGGGCCACCAGGATCAGCACGATCCAGCCCACGCGGGTGCCGATGTTCATCATCATCGTGCCGGAGGCCGTCATGGCCACGCCCATGCTGTTCAGCACGCGGCGGAACACCGGCAGGATGCGCAGGATCAGCACCAGCACGATCAGCAGCATCATCACGCCCAGCAGCACCGGGTAGGTGATGGCGCTGACGATGGCGGAGCGGATGCGGCTCTCACGCTCGTAGTAGGTCGCGAGGCCGTTCATCGTGTCCTCCAGGCGGCCGGTGCGCTCGCCCACGGCGGTCATCTCCACCATGTAGGAGGGCCAGCGGGGATCCGCGCGCAGGGCCTCGGCCAGGGAGCCGGTCTCCAGCACGTTTTTATGCAGGGTCTCGTACAGCTCCGCGCCGTGCTCCTCCTTGCAGGAGGCGGCCAGCGTTTCCATGCCGTCGTACAGGTTCATGCCGGACTCCAGCATCAGGGCGATCTCCGTGCAGAAGCCGCTCAGCTCCTCCGCCTTCAGGGTCCCGTTCTTGCTTGCTGCCATGGCCTTTTGCCGTCCTTTCAGGTGCTCAGTAATAGCGCTATACGGTGTATTCCAGGTCCTTCGAGATGCCGTTGCAGTCCACCGTGGGATCGTACAGCTCGGCCTGCCCGTCGATGTAAACGACCACCCAGGCGTGATAGCTCTTGCCCGCGTAGCCGATGGTGAACTGGGCCGGAACGCCCTCCACCCGCAGCATGCAGCAGGCCAGCGCCGCCAGATCCTGGCAGATGCCCATCTTGTTCTCCAGCACATAGTCCATGTCCGGCATCGCGCCGCTCTGGACCTGGATCGCCCGGATGAAGTCATACACGAAATGCTTCTTGATGTACGCCCGGATGGCCTCGTACTTCTCCCGCTGGCCCGTCAGTCCCTCGCAGATCTCCTCCGCCAGAGCCACGGCCGCAGAGTCCTCGGTGTAGTTGACGTACTGGTTCGGGCAGAGGTACGCCGCGTATTCGCTCGCCAGCTTCACCTGGAAGGTGACCTTGCCGGCCTGGGAATACTTTTTGCCCGAGGTGTTTTTGTACAGGGCCACGGAGTAGCTGCCGTTGCCCAGCTGCAGCGGATAGGTCTCGTATTCGCCGTCGCCGTTGATGTCGTAGGTCATGGTCTCGCCGCCCATCATGATGCGCAGCTTGAGCTTTTTGCTGCTCTTGGGGCCCTTGACCATGATATAGCCGTCCTCCGAGTGGCTGGCGTCCACCACGAGGCCGCTGTCCTTGTAGACCTTCGTGCCGTCCGCGGAGGGCCACACGCAGTTGGCCAGCGTCGCGAAGGCCAGCACCGCCACCAGCCAGCACAGGATCAGCACGGCGGGAAAGCAGAGCAGCCTGGAGCGTCCGTTTTGCATCCGTGCCGCCTCCTTTCCGGTTACAGCTGAGGGCAGGATACTTCAAGTTATTATACTTCATCGGATCGTTTTTTGCAACCTGCTGAAAAAAATGTAACCATGAGCCGTTATTCCCTTGCGCGGGGCGGGTTTGCGGGCCTTCCGCCGCGCCCGGTGACGGATTTTTCCTTCAAAATAAAGGCTTTTCCGCGCGTCCGGCGCGCCCCTGGGACGCCCGCGGCGGCATCCGGCCGGCGGGCGTGCAGGCCCGGCCGCGTGACTTTTCGCCGTCGATCCGGCTTCATTACAGACCAAAGTCTGTTATTAAATCTTCGTTTTATCCGTCATTTTTTGTTATATGCATTTTACGCAAGTTCATAAAACCGTATTCTCCGTATTCGCTATGCCGTCGTGGGCGACACTGTGCGGTGTGGGCGGGGAAGTTTTTTCTCCGTTTTCCGACCCCGGCGTACTTCCGTCCCCTTCCCTTTCGCGGTGTTTTATTGTATACTTTTTTCAGACGCCCCGCGCGCCGCGGGGATGCATCGCGCCATGGCCATTCCGCCATGACCACCACACCATGAAGGGAAGCGTTTCCGTATGAAGAGGCTCCTTGCCCTGCTTCTGGCTCTGTGCCTGAGCGTTCTCTCCGTATCGGCCCTGGCCGATGAGGCGACCGCCACGGCGTCGCCGTCCGTTACCGGGCTGCCCGACGGGCTGTCCTACAAATCCATCCACGATGTTTACACCAATGGCGGCAGCCTTGTCGTCAGCAAGGACAACGGTGCCTTCGCGGGGGATGACTACTCCGTGATGTACATCAGCGTGCGGAACTTCTACAACGGCCTGTCGTACTTCGGCGCGTCCGGTGTGCCGACGGTCACCTGCGATGAGGAGAAGCTGACCGCCACGCGCCCCAACGGCAGCTCCGTCACCTTCTACCGGGAGGACAACACCTTCTTCTACTCGGACATCGATATGTTCAACGCCTTCTCCTTCTCCATCAACGGCGGCGACCAGGTGGGCTTCTTCCCCTACCTGTACGACAGCGACGGTTACATCATCTACGATGAAAACAACGAGCCGATGACCCGGCTGATCGCCCGAAAGGACAGCTCCGCCTCCTTCAGCCGCACCGGCGACCAGATCGGCGCGTCCTTCGATGACTACGGCATTCAGGTCTACTGGACGGACAGCGATCTCTATGTGCCCGTCGCCGTGATGAGCACGCTCTTCCGCGCGGGCAGCTCCCTGCGCATGTGCTTCCTGGACGGCTACCTCTATATCATGAGCGATACCACGCCGGACACCACCGCCACCACCGAAAAGGGCCACACCATGGCGGACTTCTACTACGACACCGCCGTCGGTGACCGTCCCCAGGCGCTGACGGAGCTGAACTACGACCTGCTCTGCCTGGAGCTGGACCTGAACTACGGCCTCGCGGATGAGCATGGCATCGGCGGCGATTTCGATGTCTTCATGACCACCGTCGGTCTGGCGGACCAGATGCTGAAGGCCGACGGCCAGTCCTTCCACGACGCCCTGACCACGCTGACCGACGCCTACCTGGCCGATTTCCACAGCAGCGTGGACAGGAGCGGCCCCTACAGCGGCAGAGGCTACGGCTTCAGCATCTCCGGCGTACCCGCCTCCACCGCCGTGCTGAATGATGCCGGCGCCCGCTTCGACGCGGCCCGCAACACCTCCGACCTGATGGAGAAGACCGAAAACAGCGACGGCAGCGTTTCCTATACGCTGAAGGCGCCCTATCAGGAGGTGGGCGATACCGCCTACATCACCTTCGACAGCTTCCAGTACATGGGCTACAGCTACTACAGCGAGGAATTCAAGAGCAACGTCACCGATTACATCGCCGATGACAACATCGCCCTCGTCTACTACGCCAACAGTCAGATCAAGCGTGAGAACAGCCCCATCCGCAAGGTGGTCGTCGATCTGAGCCTCAACAGCGGCGGCTCCGTCAACACGGCCGTCTTCCTGACCGGCTGGCTGCTGGGCGAGTGCGACTTCTCCACCAGCAACCCGATCACCGGCGCCAACTACACCGTGGTCTACCAGACCGACGCGGACCTGGACGGCTATATCACCGCCAACGACACCCTGGACGGCTGCGGTCTGGAGCTGTACCTGCTGGTCTCCGGCTACAGCTTCTCCTGCGGCAACCTGGTGCCCGCCCTGTGCAAGGAGAGCGGCAAGGTCACGCTGCTGGGCCAGACCACCGGCGGCGGTACCTGCGCCACGGTCTCCTCCCTGACCGCCGACGGCACGGCCTACAGCTATTCCGGCAACACCCGCTTCTGCACCGTGAAGAACGGCACCTACTACAGCATCGACCGCGGCGTGGAGCCTGACTTTGTGATCCGCAAGCCCGCGCACTTCTACGACCGTGCATGGCTGACGGACTACATCGCCACGCTGCCGTAAGCACGCTTCCTTTCCCGGACCGTCCCCACGGACGGTCCGTTTTTTGTGCGCAAAAAGGCCCCGCGGGCCTCCCGAAGGAGGTACGCGGGGCGAAGGATCCCGTGTGGATTACACGCCCTTGGCGGCGTTCTGGCCGGCGATCCAGCCGTAGTACACGCACAGGGAGTGGCTGATGCCGCGGAAGCAGATGGGATACTCCACCGCGTAACGGCTGCCCTGCACATTGCCGCAGACATACAGGCCCTTGATCAGGTCGCGGGTCGGATTCTCGGCGGTACCGGTGAAGGTGTGGCAGTTCTCGTCGGACTCCAGGCCGCCGACGCACACCAGCATGGAGGTGGTGCCCCACTCGCAGGCGTAGAACGGGCCGTTCTCGATGGCGAACATACGGCCGGCGGGCTTGCCGAAGTCCTCGTCATAGCCGTTCCTGCACAGCTCGTTGTAGCGCTCGATGCTGGCCTTGGCGGTCTCGAAGGCGTCGCCCTCAAAGCCCATGTTGGTCAGCAGCTCGTCGATGGTCTCGCCGGTGTACTTGTAGGAGTTCGCCTTGGCGGACACCTTGGTGTACTGGCGGTCGGTGTAGTTGGGATTGCTCTCATCCTCGTCCTCGGGGATGATGTAGCACAGGCCGCCGTGGTTGGCGGGCATGTAGGGGATCTGCTCCGGCCAGCTGCTGTCGTAGATCTGGAAGGTGGTCTGGTTGGGCTGCAGCTCGATCTGGTTCTCCAGCTGCTGTCCGGGGATGCACTCGTTCATGAAGCGCTCGCCGCGCTGGTTGATCTGCAGGAAGGGGGTCACGCCCATGCCGCTGCCCATGTGATGGGTCATGGGCGCATGGAAGTCCTGCACCTTCGCGCCGATCCAGGCGCCCAGACGCAGACCGTCGCCGCGGGAGATGGGATTGCCTTCCACATCGACGCCCAGCATGCCCATGGCGCCCATGTTCATGATCTTCTTCTCCACGATCTCGGGCGCGAAGTGCTTCATGATACGCTCGTCGCCGGAGTTGTCGCCGGTGGCCAGGATGACGGACTTGGCGTTGTACTGCACGATCCTGTTGCCGTTGCTGGCCTCACGCACGATGATGCCGGTCACGGCGCCGGTCTCGTCCTGCAGCAGCTTTTCGCCGAAGCAGCCGTAGTGGAACTCGGCGCCGGCGTCCTCGGCCATCTTGATGTTGGCCTCAGCCATGAAGCCCTGCTGGTCGGAGCGGCTGGAACGGAACTCCATGGAGGACGGGAAGGTCGGGAAGTCCTCCTGCGTGTAGTCATAATGCTCGGGCTGAGGCCAGGCCAGGGGCACCAGGATACCGTTGTCCCACTCCTCCTGGGTCACGACCTCACGGGTGGTGTCGCAGATCTTCAGGTCGGGCTTGGCCTGCAGCCACCAGTCCATGGCTTCCCAGCCGTGCACGGCCCAGTTGCGCAGGATCTGGCGCTTGTTGCGGTAGGTGCACTCGCGCATCAGACGGTTCACGGCCACATCGGTATCCACGATGCCGGTACGGCCCCAGCGCTCGTTCAGCGGGCCGTTCAGCAGGGCGAACTCGCCGGAACGGACGTTGAAGGAAGCGCTCTTCTCGATGACGGCCACCTTGGCGCCGGCTTCGGCGGCGGCACGGGCAGCGGCCAGGCCGGACAGACCGGCGCCGACGACCACGACATCCACGTCCACGGTCTCATCGATGGTATCGAACACGGGGGCTTCGCCAAGCCAGTCGTCGGAAATCTCTTCCTCCTCGGCGGCGGCCTCCACCACGGGGGCGACCTCAACGGCCTCACCCCTGGCCTGCGCGATGCAGGCGGCGGCGGCGGTCTTCACGGCGGTGCTGGTCACGGTCACGCCGGTGATGGTGTCGATGTCGGCGGACTGGGCGGCCATGATGGCTTCCTTGAAGTCGCCGGACTTCTCCAGGCCATAGCCGGCGGTCTGGGTAGAGGTATCGACGACCACGTCGGTGATGCTCTCGGCGTCGAAGGTCATGGTCACGGTCACGATGCCGTCACCGATGCCGGTCGCGGTCGCGGTGTAGGTGCCGGGGGTGTAGGTGCCCTTCTCCTCAGCGATGGCGGAAACGCCGGTCGCGGCGATGGCAGCCATGCCCAGAGCGCCGGCGGCGCCCTTCAGGAAGGAACGGCGGGACAGATCTTTCATCGGAAATTCCTCCTCATCTCTCGGGAAGGCAGGCGCGTCTGATCCCCTGTCTTCCGTGATGCTTTCATTATAAACCTGTCATATTGTGACGGGTCAAGAAATTGTTTGTGAATTAATAAGCATCACTTTCACAATTCAACAAATCGGCAAGGGCGTGATTTTTGGTGAATCTGACCTTTTCTTTGCCGGATTTCGCTATGCAAACCTGTCACTTACTGACGCCTTTGCGCCGGTGCTTTTACCCAAAACCGCAAAGTTGTTAGCACTCTCGACCGTTGAGTGCTAATTTTCCCTTGATTTTCCCTGTCCGCCGTGCTACAATAGACGCGTGGGGAGCGCTCCTCCCCTGTCAAAGCATCATGCACGCCGCCCCGCGCGGCTTGAACGGAGGGATCATTCCATGGCTGTTGAAAAAGGTTCCGTTTCCATCGAAGCGCAAAATATTATGCCGGTCATCAAGCGCTGGCTGTATTCCGACAAGGACATCTTCCTGCGTGAGGTGGTGTCCAACGCCTGCGACGCCATCACCAAATACCGCCTGCTCCACTACGGCACGGAGGAGCCGATGCTCGTGACCGTGACGGTGGACAAGACCGCCGGCGAGATCCGCATCGCCGATACCGGCATCGGCATGACCGCCGATGAGGTGCGCCGCTACATCAACCAGGTGGCCTTCTCCGGCGCCGAGGAGTTCCTGAAGAACTACACCGGCGAGAAGGAGGACGAGAAGGGCGGCATCATCGGCCACTTCGGTCTGGGCTTCTATTCCGTGTTCATGGTCAGCGACCGGGTGGAGATCGACACCCTGTCCCAGGAGGAGGGCGCGGCGCCCGTGCACTGGGTCAGCGAGGACGGCATGTCCTTCGAGATGGACGAGGGCACCCGCGATGCCCACGGCACCACCATCATCCTGCACATCAGCGAGGATGAGAAGGAGTTCCTCGATGTGTGGCGCGTGCGTGAGGTGCTGAACCGCTACTGCGGCTACATGAACGCCCCCATCGACCTGGTGGACGCCGACGCGAAGCCCGTCGAAAAGGACGTGCCCGTGGAGGGCGAGACCAACGAGGACGGCACGCCGAAGACCGAAAAGGTCACCGAGGCGCCCAAGCCCGTGCGCATCAACGAGACCGCGCCCCTGTGGCTGAAGAAGCCCGCCGACTGCACCGACGACGAGTACAGGGCCTTCTATCACAAGGTCTTCAGCGATTACGACGATCCGCTGTTCTGGATCCACCTGAATGTGGATTACCCCTTCAACCTGAAGGGCATCCTCTTCTTCCCCAGGCTGAAGAACGATTTCGGCACCCGCGAGGGCCAGATCAAGCTGTTCTCCGGCCAGGTGTTCGTGGCGGACAACATCAAGGAGGTCATCCCCGAGTTCCTGATGCTGCTGCGCGGCGTCATCGACTGCCCCGACCTGCCGCTGAACGTCAGCCGCTCCTTCCTGCAGAACGACGGCTACGTCCGCAAGATCTCCGCGCACATCACCAAGAAGGTCGCCGACAAGCTGACCGGCCTGATGAACACGGACCGTGAGAACTATCAGAAGTACTGGGACGACATCGCGCCCTTCGTGAAGTACGGCTGCATGAAGGACGAGAAATTCTTCGGCATGGTGAAGTCCGCCCTGCTGCTGAAGCTGACCGACGGCACCTATGTCAGCCTGGACGAGTACAAGGCCCGCAACGCCGAAAAGACCGACAACAAGGTCTACTACACCAACGACGCCCGCCGTCAGGCCGCCTCGGTGGATATGTATGTGAAGCGCGGCATCGACGTCGCGGTGATGGACCACATCATCGACAGCAACTTCATGTCCTTCATGGAGTACGGCGGCGGCGAGGAGAACGCCGTGACCTTCGCCCGCGTGGACGCCGATGTTTCCGGCCTGACCCAGGAGGACGAATCCGCCGAACAGCTGGACGCCGACGCCCTGCAGACGCTGTTCCGCAAGACGCTGGAAAAGGACGACCTGGAGGTGAAGCTGGAATCCCTGGCCGACGCCGACCTGGCCGCCATGGTCACCGAGGATGAGCAGATCCGCCGCTACAAGGAAATGAGCCGGCTCTACGGCGAGACCTTCAAGATGCCCGACCGCTTCACCCTGGTGCTGAACCGCCGCTGCGCCACGATCCGCGCGCTGGCCGCCCGCGATCCCGGGGACGAGACCACCGCGCTGCTCTGCAAGCAGGTGTACGATCTGGCCCGCATGGCCGCGCAGCCCCTGGAGGCCGAGGAGATCACCGCCTTCCTGGCCCGCTCCCAGAAGCTGCTGGGCATGCTCGTGTGATCCCTGTGATTGAAAACGACCGGACCTCTCCCGCGTGGGAAAGGCCCGGTTTTTTGCTGCCCGTTTTTCACCGGTGCCGGCAGGCTGTACGCCGGCCCGGCGCATACACTTTTCGCTTCCGCGGCCGCGCCCGGCGGTCGCAGGCGGAAAGGAGCGTCAACGCTCCCCGTGCGCTTCTGTCAGCGCCTTCAGCCTTTTCGTCAGCAGCACATTCTCGCCGTAATCCACCGGGCAGTCGATGACCGCCGGCACATCCTGACGGAAGGCGTCCTCCAGGATGGCCCGCAGGTCGCCGGTGCGCTCCACCCGGTAGCCCTTGCAGCCCATGCTTTCCGCCAGCTGCACAAAGTCCGGGTTGGTGAAGGCGGTCATGTTGGTGTGGCCGAAGCGGTCGTTCTGCTTCCACTGGATGAGGCCGTAGGCGCTGTCGTTAAAGATCAGCGTGACGAAGGGCAGATGCTCCCGGCGGGCGGTCTCCAGCTCCTGGCAGTTCATCATGAAGCCGCCGTCGCCGGTCACGGCCAGCACTTTGTTTTTGGGCCGCAGCAGCTTGGCCGCGAGGGCGCCGGGCACCGCGATGCCCATGGTGGCAAAGCCGTTGGAGATCAGGCAGGCATTCGGCTCGTTGCAGAGATAATGCCGGGCGATCCACATCTTGTGCGCGCCCACATCGCTGAGCAGCACATCGCCGCTGCCCAGCGTTTTGCGGATGTCGCCGAGGATGCGCTGGGGCTTGATGGGATAGGCCTCGTCCGCTTCGTAAACAGCGTATTCCTTCAGCATCTCCTCCCGCAGGGCGAAGGCATATTCAGGCTCCTGGATGCGCACGGTCAACTGGGACAGATGGCGCAGCGTTTCCGCCATGTCGCCCACCACCTCGATGGCCGGGGGATAGCTGCGGTTCACATGGGCAGCTGTGGGGCTGACATGGATGATGGTCTTGTCCAGCTTCGGATTGAGCCGGGACGGTGCCAACTCGACGATATCATAGCCGACGCACAGCAGCAGGTCGGCTTTTTCCAGCAGCAGATCCTGGTAGTCCTTCTGCGGAATGCCAATGGTGCCCATGGCATAGGGGTCATCGCTGCGGATCACGCCCTTGGCCATCATGGTATTGATGACCGGCAGATGGGCGGCGTGGGCCAGCTCCGTCACTTCTTTGGTGATCTCCGCGCGGGCTGTATCCGCGCCGACCAGCATGACGGGGCATTTCGCCCTGGCCAGCAGCTTGGCGGCCTGGGCGATGGTCTCCAGGTCGGCGTATTCCGGGCGGATGACCTGCGGCTTCAGCGGCGCCATGCCCTCCGGTACCGCCATGCGGGCCACATCCACCGGCAGATCGATATGGGCCGCGCCCTTTTTGCCCTCCTGCTCCGCGTATTTGAAGGCCAGACGAACGATCTCGGTGATGCTGTCCGGCCGCATCACCAGCTTGGTGCGCTTGGTGATGGGCTCAAACAGCTTGGTCAGGTCCAGGTACTGATGACCGGTGATATGCATCCGCTCGGAGGATACCTGCCCGGTGACAGCCACCAGCGGCGCGCCGTCGGAGTTGGCGTCCGCCACGCCCGTGATCAGATTGGTGGCGCCCGGGCCGAGGGTGGCCAGGCACACGCCGGCCCTGCCGGTCAGTCTGCCATAAACATCCGCCATAAAGGCCGCGCCCTGTTCATGACGGGTGGTGATAAAACGGATGGGCGACGCGGCCAGCGCCTCGATCACCTCCAGGTTTTCCTCCCCGGGGATGCCGAACACATATTCCACGCCCTCGGCGACCAGGCATTCCACCAGCTTTTCCGCAACATTCATATCGAAATCCTCCTGAATCAAAAAAGGACGGACCGCTTCGCAAAGGAAGCCGCTCGCCCTCGAACAGGGACAGTATACACCTTCCGCGGGAAAAGTCAAGGCGGAGCCCATGCCGCAAGCCGCTGCAATAAGGTTTGATTTATGCCAGATTATGCAAAAACTGTCGGATAATCCCTCCGTCTAAAATTAATTTTGCAATTTTCGAAATTTATACTTGCGTTTCCGGATAAAATGTGTTAGTATACCCACGCAGCCCGCAAGGGAGGCAAAACAGGGCAAGGACGCCGGTGCTTCGTCATGAAGCATCGGCTTTCTCATTTCTCTGGCAACGACGCCGGTGCGACACGCATCGGCGATTTCTTTTTTCCGGGAGGCATACGCATGATCAGGATCAGCGGTCTGCACAAGAGCTTTGGCAGCCTGGAGGTGCTCAAGGGTATCGACCTGCACGTAAAGAAGGGCGAGAAGCTGGTGATCATCGGCCCGAGCGGCAGCGGCAAGAGCACGCTCATCCGCTGCATGAACGGCCTGGAGGCCGCCA
>R14__coassemble_658_pt1 | contig 22010 bp, 21 predicted proteins | sample R14__metabat2_high_PE_015 | metagenome-assembled genome bin R14
GGGAAGCTGTCACCGAAGGTGACTGATGAGGTCGTTCCCCGCAAGGCTTCCCCTCTGGGGAAGCTGTCCGCGAAGCGGACTGAAGAGGTTTGGGCGTGAGCTGCCGTCGCAGGGGACTGAGGGAGTTCAGCCGTAATCAGATATTTCTGCGCACAAGGGGTCTGAGCGGTAACCATCACACGACGATCGCGGCCAGGATCGCTTCCAGCCCCGTGGCCGCGACGGGCACCGTTTGCCCGCTGCCGCCGACGATGGCGTCCAGCTCCTCGGGGCTCAGCCTGCTCCCGGCTTCCTTCGCCTCGGCGCAGGCCTTGCGGAAGGTCTCCATGGTATCGGTCAAGCCGTGCTCCCGGAGCATGGCATAGACCTCCTCCGGGGTCTTCAGCGCGCTGAGCCTCTCCGCAAGGGCTTCATCCCCTTCGAGCTTTGCGAGCACCTCTTTTGTCGTCATAACGTTTTTTCTCCTTTCCGCGGTCCGCGCGATGCGCCGGCCGCGCTGTACTGAGATCCTTTGCCTTTACATGTTCCTCCGCGCCATCCGGGCGAACAGACCGTCCCGCGCAAGCAGCTCGTCAAAGCTGCCCTCCTCCGCCAACTCGCCCTTCTCCAGCACCAGGATCCTGTCGCAGTCCCGGATGGTGGACAGCCGGTGGGCGACCGTCACCCGCGTCATGCCGAGCCGGTCCAGGTTCTCCCTGACCCTGGCCTGGGCGGCGTTGTCCATGGCAGAGGTCGCCTCATCCAGGAGCAGCAGCCGCGGCTCATGGTAAAGGGCCCTGGCCAGCACGATCCGCTGGCGCTGTCCGCCGGAAATGGTCTCGGCCTCGCCGGACAGGATCGTATCGTACTTCATGGGCATGGCCTCAATCTCTTCATCGATGGCCGCCAGACGGGCCGCGTTCCGCACCCGGTCCATGTCCGCGTCATCGGAGAGACCGATGTTCGCGCGGACGCTGCCGTTCATGATCGCCGCGTCCTGTAGCACAACGCCCAGCCGGCGCCTCAGAAAGCGGATATCCATTTCCCGCACATCCACACCGTCGTAGGTCACGAGCCCCGAATCGGGCTTCTCAAGCCCCAGCAGCAGGCGGATGACCGTGCTTTTGCCGCTGCCCGAGCTGCCCGCGATGCCCACATATTCCCCGGCGCGGATGTGGAACGAAAGATCCCGCAGCACCGGCGGCTCGTCCCGGCTGTAGGCGAAGGTGACGTGGGAAAATTCGATGTCGCCGGTCACGGGCACGCGGCTGCCCTCGTTCCGTCCGGCTTCCATCGGAAGGCTCAGGATCGTCGACGCGTACCGCAGCTGCGGCAGGGAGGTCACCAGCGAGGACGCCATCGTCACGATCATCCGCACATAGTTCAGCACCAGCGTGAACATGGATACCACCGAAGCAAGGGACGAAACCTGCGCGCCTCTGCCGGCCGCCGTATCGGCGAAGATCAGCATCACGCCGAAGCCGCTGATGAGCGCGCCCGCCGTCGTAACGGCCTGGCTGAGCCTCTCCACCCGCTGCTTCGCGGCGATATATCCGTCGCAGGCCACGGCGAAGCGGTAGAACATCCTGTCCTCGATGCCGTTGTTCTTGATGGTCTCGATGTTGTCGAGGAATTCGCCGCGGATCGCCGTATACGCCACCGTTTTCCGGTCCAGCCGGATGACGGCGCGGTAGGCCATGAGCTGCATGACGATGACGAACACGATCCAGACCGCCAGCGCGCCGGCGATGCCCGCGTACGCGCTGCCGCAGGTATGGATGACCACGAGGATCATGATGGCCTGAAGCAGGTTCAGAACGATGCCCGCGGCCGAGGTGATGAAGGTCTCAACGGCGTTCACGATCGGCAGCAGCATGGCGCTCAGGCTGCCGGACACCTTCCTGAGGGCGGAGGACGAAGCGTTCATGATCCTGGTGATGAACACCGCGCAGAACCACGCGCGGATGTGTCCCGCCAGCCCCGCCTTGCAGCGGTTGACCACGATGTTGATCAGAAGGCCGGCGAGCACCGCCATCAGCATCGAAAGGCCGATGACGCCGATGTTCGTGTATTCCTGCGGATAGGAAAGGCTCCGGGTGACCACGCCGACGGAGGCCGATACGAGCATGCCGATGACGGATACGAGCATGGAAAGCAGGAGACAGAGCAGAAGCTCCCTTTTCCGGCGCTTCAGCGCCTCCAGGATCACGGTAAATACGGACAGCTTTTCCCGGTCCATGCAGGCCGGATAGATGAAAAGGGCCTCTTCTTCATAGTCCGCCGCGCCGGCGCGACCGACGGGTGCGGTCTTGCCGGTGGCGGGATCCATCGCCTCATAGCGTCCGCGGCGCCGGCGCATGATGACGGGCGTTTCGCCCCGGAAGGCGATGAAGCTGCCCAGGTCCTCACGGGGCCACCCGCCTTCCAGCCGCACCCGCAGGACGCGGATGTTCTCGGCGCGCTCCAGGTACGCCAGGTCCTCCGGCCCGCCGGTCAGTCTGCTTTCCTCCGGCGGCAGCGGCTTCAGCCCCGTCAGCGCCATCAGCCGCAGCACGGCGTTGGTCAGCGGCTGATCCCCGCCCGCCCAGACGCGGGCCTTCCGTCCGCCGTTCCCGTTCAGGAGGAGGTCATAGGCGCGCTCCCACAGCTCCTGTTTCCTTTCAGCCGTCATGGCGTGCCCTCCTTCTCCGAAAGCACCAGCCTGCGGTACAGATGAAAGCCGGGAGCCATCAGCTCGTCGTGGGTGCCGCGCTCGGCGATGGCGCCGTCCTTCAGCACGCAGATCATATCGCAGTCCCGCACGGTCGACAGCCGGTGGGCCACAATGATCAGCGTGATGCCCCGCCCGCGGATGTTGCTCATGACCTTTTCCTCCGTCAGGGGATCCAGGGCGCCGGTGGCCTCGTCCAGGATCAGCACGCTCGGCTCGCGGACCAGGGCCCTGGCGATGGCGATCCGCTGCACCTGTCCGCCGCTGAAGCCGCAGCTGTTCACATCGATCCGCTCGTTCATGCCATTGCTTTTTTCATCGATATCGTCGGCGATGCAGGCATCCTCCGCCGCCCGGCGCACCCGCTCCATGGGGATGGTGGGGTCGAACAGGGTGATGTTGTCCCGCACCGTGCCGTTGAACAGCGCGCTGCCCTGGGAGATGACGGACACGGACTCCGTGACCATGTCCCGGTTCGTTTCCGTCAGCGGTACGCCGTCCAGCAGGATCCGCCCGGCGTCCGGAACATACAGCCCCTCCAGCAGCCGGAGCAGCGTCGTTTTGCCGGAGCCGGAGCCGCCGACGACGGCGAAGCTCCGGCCAGGCAGCACATCGAAGCTGACGTCGCGCAGCACCGGCGGCATCGCGGGATTGTAGCCGAAGGTCACATGCTCGAAGGTGATCCGGCCCTCCAGCCGTTCCTTCTCCCGCGGCACCTGCCGGCCGGAGACCGGATCGTCGCTTTCCGCCTCGATGTCATGCAGGCCGCAGATATCCGAATCCATGGTCTGAAAGGAGGAATATTCGCTGATGAACTCCGCGATGGGCGCGAACACGGACATGCCGATGCTCTGGCAGGCCAGCACCGTGCCGATGGTCATCCGATGACCGGCCGCCTCAAAGCCGCCGACGGTGATGATGAACAGCTGGATCAGCAGCGGCGCCACCGCCGGGATCGCCTGCATCAGCGTGGTAACGCCGTTCATCTGCTGCGCCGCGTTCTCAAACTCCACATAGGCGCTCATGGACTGCTCAATGGCCGCGTCCTCCGTGGCGGTGGACTTCACGGTATCGAACAGCCTGAGGCTCTGCACCGTGGTGCTGAAGAAATCCGCCATGGTGTTCGTTACCCGGTTGGCCCGGCCCAGGCCCGAGCGGAGCAGCAGCGCCAGCACGGCGACCAGCAGCGCGATGATCGCCAGCACCCCGAGGCCGATGGTGACGCTGTAATAAAACAGCAGCACAAAATACACCAGCGTGAACACGATCCCCATGATGACAGGCACGAGCCTGGAGGACAGGAATTCCGCCAGCTGGTCGATGGTGCCCAGCCGGGACAGCACGCCGGTGTGGCTGCGCGACTGGAAGAAGGACATGGGCAGCCGGAGCAGCTTCCGCATGATACCGGCGTTGGTCATGGCGGTCTGGATCCGCTCGAACCGCGCAACGATCCGCATCCTCAGGCCGCTGATCCCCAGCTGCAGCAGCAGCAGTACCGCAAAGACCGCAAAGTAGGCCGTGAGGGAGGTGTGTTGCAGCATGGGCAGATAATAGTCCACAAACAGGCTGGTCAGGCCCGGGATCACCGTGCCCACCAGGTTCAGCAGCAACGACATGACCGCCAGGAAGAAAAAGACGCCGCCCTTGCCACGGAACAGCGAACGGATGACGCTGCGGGAACGGAAGGGTTTGCCGCCCCGCCGGAAATCCGGCCCGGGCTTCAGCTGCAGCACCACGCCGGAAAAGCCCTCCGCGAATTCCTCCCGGGAAACGCGTACCCGGCCCCGGGCAGGGTCGCAAAGGAGGACGGCGCTGTCTGTCATGCGCTCCGCCACCAGAAAGTGATTGTTGTTCCAGAACACGATGGCCGGCAGGCGGATGCCCTTCAGCTCCGCCCCGGCGCGCCGGGCGTCCGTTTCCAGACCGTATGCCTCCGCCGCCTTCATCACATGGCTCAGCCGGCTGCCGTCCCTGGTGGTGCCGCAGGCCCGCCGGAGCACGGTCAGCTCCTCATACCGGCCGTAATAGCCCAGGATCATGGCGAGGGAGGCGGCGCCGCATTCCGCGGCCTCCATCTGCAGCACCACGGGGACCCTGTGAAAAGCGCGTTCCCTCATCCTCATTCCTCCAGCCGGAAGATCTCTTCGTAGGGATGGGTCTCCTGCAGCACAAACTGAACCGTGCATTCGGCGTTGACCGGCAGCGTTTTGTCATACTGCCTGATGGAATACTGCGGCCGGCTGCCGTCCTCCGTCAGCTGCAGCCGGATCAGCGCCATGTAGCATTCCCGGTCCTCCCCCAGCAGAAAATCGGCGCTGACAGCGGAGCCGGTCTTCTCAAGGAGGCCGCTCGCGGAGCGCGGCGAGGACTCGATGCTGATCACCGTGCCGGAAATATAGCCGTAGACGCTCGTGTTGACCCGGTAGGGATACACCATGGCCTTCGTTTCCCCGGGAACGAGCCGGTTGAGATAATCCGGCTCCACCCGCGCCCACACATAGTTCAGGCCGTTGTTGTTGTCCTTCCGTTCCGCCGGGCACAGCCGGGCGATGGGGTCCGTCAGGTCCACGGCGCTCCATTTGCTCACATCGGCAAAGATGATATAGCCGGACTGGTCCGCCGTAATGGGCACGGCCTGCTCCAGCACCTCCCGGAAGCCGACGGTGTTTACCCCCGCCGTACCGTCCGCCGGGCTGGCGGAGATTTCCGTATCGGCCTGAAGGATCCTGACAACGGTCTGCCCCGCTTCCACATAGGCGCCGTCGTCCACGCAGAATTCGGAAACAGCCCCGGGATACAGCGAATGGATCTCCACCGCGTCGCCCTGCACCGTCAGCACGCCCCGGGAGGCAGCGGTCGTCAGCAGCGTGCCGTTCACCATCCATACCCCCAGGGCCGCGCAGAGCGCCAGAATGGCCACGAACAGCAGCCATTCCTTCCGGCTGATGATCTTCAGGGGCTTCGTTTTCGCTTTCATCAGAGTCTCTCCATTCCGCGCGTCATTCCGGGAGTCGGGACAGGGCGACCACAGTCTCCACATGCTCCGTCCCCGGGAACATATCCACCGGCACGATGCGCTCCGCCCGGTAGCCGCCGGCGGTCAGCACGGCAAGGTCGCGGGCCTGGGTCTCCGGGTTGCAGGAAACATATACCACACGGCGCGGGGCCATCTGCAGCAGGGAGCGCAGGAAGGCCTCGTCCGAGCCGGCGCGGGGCGGATCCATGATCACGATATCCGGCGCGGTGCCGTCCTTCGCGGCTTTTGTCATGAAGCGCCCGGCGTCGTCGCAGAGGAAGCGGGCGTTCGTGATGCCGTTGCGCTTCGCGTTGTCCTTCGCGTCGCGAACGGCGTCGGCGTTCAGCTCCACGCCCAGCACCTCCTTCGCCCCGGCGGCGGCGCACAGGCCGATGGTGCCGGTGCCGCAGTAGGCGTCCAGCAGCGTTTCGCTTCCGGTGAGGCCGCACAGGTCGATGGCCGTGCGGTACAGCACCTCCGTCTGCCGGGCGTTCACCTGGTAGAAGGAGCGCGGCGAGATGCGGAAGCGCAGGCCGCACAGCTCGTCCTCAATGAAGCCGGGGCCGTAAAGCACCTTCTCCCGGGTACCCAGCACCACGCTGGTTTGCCGGGGATTTTCGTTCAGCACGACGGTCGTGATCTCCGGGTGCTTCTCCAGCAGCGTCTCCACAAAGACCCTGCCGCCGGGAAATTCCAGCGAGGTGGCCACCAGCACCACCATGATCTCCGGGCTGTGCTGGCCCACGCGCACCAGCACATGGCGCAGCCAGCCCCGGTGCGTGTACTCGTTGTAGATGCGCAGCTTCGCGCCCTTCAGCATCCCGGTGACCGTTTCGATGATGGCGGAGGCGCGGCGGTCCTCCAGCAGGCATCCGTGCACCGGCACCACATGGTGCGTGCCCTGCTCGTACACGCCGGAGACCGGGTCGCCCCGGCGGTCCACGGCGAACACCGCGTGCACCTTGCTGCGGTAGTGGAAGGGATCCTTCATCCCCAGGATCGGCGACACCTCACCGTAGCCGCCCAGCAGCTTCTCCACCTTCTCCTGCTTGAAGCGCAGCTGCTCCGCGTAATTCAGCCGGCTCAGCTGGCAGCCGCCGCAGCGGGCGGCCACGGGGCAGCGGAAGGAACGGCTGTCACCGCGCTTCTCCGGCGCGGCAACCGTCCGCTCACCGCGGGGCTTTGCGCCGCTCCTGTCCGGGGAGCGACGGTATGCCTTCCTGCCTTCCTGTTCAGGCCGGCGCGTTCCGGGCCTCATGATTCCGCCTCCTCCAGAAACAGCCTGCGCTTGCGTTCGATCATCTCGTCCACGCGGGCGATGTACTGCTCGATGTTGCTGACATTCGGCGCGCGGCCGATGTGTCCCTCATCCTCATAAATGCGCTTGGAGATGCCGCCCGCGCCCAGCGCCAGGATGTGGGAGGTCTCCTCCATGATATCCACGTTGTACAGGCAGGCGTGGCCGGGCAGCGCGTAGCCGGTGTTTTCCTGATTGCCGGCCATGTACTTCTGCCGGTACATGTAGTAGGGCACCAGGCCCAGCGCCCGCGCCGTATCCCCGCCCAGGCGCACCATGGCCGCGGCGGTGTCGCCGTCCGGCAGCGGGTGATTCTCCAGGTGCAGCCGGCTGGAGCGCTTGATGGCCAGGGTATGCACGGTCAGGCTTTCCGGCCGCAGCCGCAGCGCCGCGTCCATCGTCACGCGGAAGTCGCCGGGTGCCTCCCCGGGCAGGCCGGCGATCACGTCCATGTTGATGTGGCCGATGCCGATCTCCCGGGCCAGGGCGTAGGCCTCCTCCGTCTGCCGCGCCGTGTGGGCCCGGCCGATGATCTGCAGCGTGCGGTCCACCATGGTCTGCGGGTTGATGCTGATGCGCCCGAAGCCGGCGTCGCGGATGGTCTCCAGCTTTTTCCGGGTGATGGTGTCCGGCCGTCCGGCTTCCACCGTGTATTCACAGGCGCCGGGAAAATCCGCCAGGATGGCGTCCGTCAGCCGGGCGAACTGGTCCTCGTTCAGCGAGGTGGGGGTGCCGCCGCCCACATACAGGGCGCGGAGACGCTTGCCGCTTTGCCGCAGCAGGTCCGCGCCGGCGGCCATCTCCCGCAGCAGCGCGTCCAGATACGGCTCCACCAGCTTCCCCCGGCCGATCTCGCCGGAGGAAAAGGAGCAGTAGGCGCAGCGCGTGGTGCAGAAGGGGATGCCGATGTACACATCCGCCGCGTCCGGGTCGGGGGCGGGCAGCGTGTCCTGCACCGCCGTCAGCTCGTACAGCAGGCGCGCCTTTTCGGGCAGCATATCGAAGCGGTCGATGACGGCCTGTTCGGCTTCCTCCCGGGTCATGCCCTCCGCCATGGCCTCGCGCAGCAGGTGCGTCGGGCGCACGCCGGTGGAGGAGCCCCACGGCGGATGGATGCCGGTCTCCTCGCGGCAGAGGCGGTAGGCGGTCTGCTTCACCATGCGGCGGGCCGCCCTTTTGCGGTGCAGCGCGCGCAGCCGCTCATCCGCGTCCCACGGGATGGCCGTTTCCCCGGTCACCCGGCGCGCTTCGGAAAAGCATTCGCACAGGTAGCGGCCGTCCGCCTCCCACGCGCGGTACGCAAAACGGGGCTGCCCGCCTTCCCATACATCCTCAGGCAAAGCAAACAGCCTCGAAACATTCTTCATTTCCGGCAGGATCTCTGTCAGATACCCTTCAAGCTCCGTCATCGTTATCCCCCGTGTCCGGGCAGGATGGTGTGCGTGCGGCGCAGCGGCTGCATCCGCTTCAGCGACGCCATCATCTGGTTGTCGCTGCCACCGTACAGGTCAGTGCGGCCGTAGCCGCCGTTGAAAATGGTGTCCCCGGTCAGCAGCAGGCCGCCGCACTCGTAGCACACGCTGCCCTTCGTGTGGCCCGGCGTGTGCCATACGCGGAAGTCCAGTCCGCCGCAGCGGATCGTCTGCCCGTCCTCCGCGTAGCCGGTGGGGGACGGCGCGGTCACCGGCGTGCCGATCATCCAGGAGGCGTTCTTTTCCGGGTCGCCCAGCAGCTCCTCATCCAGCGGGTGGATGTACAGCGCCGTGTCCTCCGCCATCAGCGCGCGCACGGCGCCGATGTGGTCGAAATGACCGTGGGTCAGCAGGATGCCGGCGATGCGGTCCTCACAGGCCGCGCGGATGCGCTCCGCCTCCTCGCCGGGATCCACGATCACCACGCCCTCCGGGCCCCGCAGCAGGTAGCAGTTCGTTGCCACCGGGCCCACGGTCAGCCGTTGAATACCGGTCGGTTCATTCATGCCGCATCAGCCTTCCGTTTCCTTCAGCGCCGCGAGATACCGCGCCACGGCGTCCTGCCACACCGGCAGCGGCGTGAAGCCGTTCTCCGCCAGCTTGCCCTTGTCCAGGCGGCTGTTGAAGGGCCGCGCCGCCTTGCTGAGGCCGTACTCCGCCGTGGTCACGGGCACCACCTTCGTGGTGTAGCCGGCCTGGCGGAAGATCTCACAGGTGAAATCGTACCAGCTGATGTAGCCGCCCTCGTTGGTGGCGTGGTACACGCCGTAGCGGTCGGTCTCCAGCATATCCACCAGCAGCCGGGCCAGGTCCAGGGTGTAGGTGGGTGTGCCGATCTGGTCGTTCACCACCCGCACGGTATCGTACTTTTTGCCCACGTTCAGCATGGTTTTGATGAAGTTTTTGCCGTTCAGGCCGAACACCCAGGCGATGCGCACGATGAAGAACTTCTCCAGCGCCCGCCGCACCGCCAACTCGCCCTCCAGCTTGGTCTGACCGTACACGTTCAGCGGCTGGTAGTCCTCGCAGTCCGGCGTCCAGGGCGTCTCTCCCTGACCGTTGAAGATGTAGTCGGTGCTGATGTACATCATGGGGATGCCCAGCGCCTTGCAGGCCTCGGCGATGTAGCCGGTGCCCAGGGCGTTGATGGCGCGGACCTTCTCCCGCTTGTCCTCATCCTCCGCCAGATCGACGGCGGTCCAGGCGGCGCAATGCACCACCGCGTCGGGGCGCACGTCGTTCAGCACGGCCTTCACGGCCGCCTCATCGGTGATATCCAGCTGCCGGTAGGGCGCGGCCGTTACCGCGGAGCCGTCCGCGATGCCGCTGTAGGCCGGGGCGATATCGCTGCCCACGCCCCGATGGCCGCGCTTCAGCAGCTCGTTCATCACATCGTGGCCCAGCTGGCCGCCGACGCCCGTCACAAAAAATGTCATCATATGGATGCCTCCTTGGGAAGAATCAGCCCTTGACCTTCATGAATTCTTCGTATTCCGCGGTGATCTGCTCCGTGGGTCCGTAGGCGCGCACGCGGCCGTGATCCAGCCAGAGGCAGCGGGTGCACATGCTACGGATCTGGCCGATATCGTGGCTCACCATCAGTACCGTGGTGCCGCCGGCCATCAGCTCCATCATGCGGTTGTAGCTCTTCGCGCGGAACTGGGAATCGCCCACGGAGAGGATCTCGTCCACGATGAGGATCTCCGGCTCCACGATGGTGGCCACGGAGAACGCCAGGCGCGTCAGCATGCCGGAGGAATAGGTCTTCACCGGCTGATAGATGAAATCCCCCAGCTCGGAGAAGGCCAGGATGCTGTCGTACCGGCTCTTCAGGAATTTTTCGTCGAAGCCGAGGATGGCGCCGTTGAGGAAGATGTTCTCGTGGCCGCTCAGCTCGGGGTCGAAGCCGCTGCCCAGCTCCAGCATGGGGGCGATGCGGCCGGCGGCCACACAGGTGCCCTCACTGGGCTTGTAGATGCCGGAGATGACCTTCAGCAGCGTGCTTTTGCCGCTGCCGTTCCGGCCGATGATACCGATGACCTCGCCGCGCTCCACCTCGAAGCTGACGTCGGTCAGGGCGTAGAAATCCTTGTATTCCGCCTTGCCCTTCAGCCGGGTCACGAAGAACTCCTTCAGGCTGTTGGTGTGGGTCAGGTCCATATGGAATTTGCGGGAAACGTGTTCCACGCGGATGATCGTGTCCATGCCGTTCCCCTCCTTACAGATACAGCGCGAAGTCATCCTGCAGGCTGCGGAAGACCTTCAGGCCGATCAGCACGGACGCGCAGGAAAGCACCACGCAGTAGATCACGCTCGCGGGCGACGGCACCTGGCCGTACAGGATCAGCGAGCGCAGGAAGGTGACATACTGGTACAGCGGATTCAGCCGGTAGATGAACAGGAAGCGCGCGGGGATGATCGTTTCGGGATAGAAGATGGGCGTCAGGAAGTTCCACATCATCGTAAGCACGTTCCACAGGAACTGCACGTCCCGGAAGAAGACCATCAGCGCGGAAAGGATCAGCGAAACGCCCAGGGCGAAGCCGATGAGCAGGATCAGCACCAGCGGGATCAGCAGCATGGCCCGGGTGAAGCGCACGCCGGTCAGCAGCATCACCACCAGCAGCGGCACCAGCGAGGTGAACATGTTGATGGACGCCGACAGCACCTTCGACAGCGGATAGATATACTTGGGCATATACACCTTCGTGATCAGCGCGGCGTTGCCCACGATGGAATTCAGGCCCAGGTTGGTGGCGTCGGTGAAATAGTTGAAGAGGATGATGCCGCACATCAGATAGACGACAAAATTCTCGATGCTGCTGTGGAACAGCTTGCTGAACACCACGTAATACACCAGCGTCATCAGCGCGGGGTTCAGGAAGGACCAGAGCATGCCCAGCACGGAGGACTTGTACTTCACCTTGAAATCGCGGGAGACCAGCTGCTTCAGCAGATACGAGTAGCGCCGGTACAGCTCCTCCAGCACCGCCGTCAGGGAACGGCCGCCCTTTTCGCGCACCCGCTGCACGCGGATCAGCACCAGGGTGCCCGCCAGCGCCAGCAGCAGCCCGGCGAGCCATACATAGCCGATGGCGTGCAGCTCGTTATAGCCGTCCGCCTGCAGCACCAGCTCGCCGTCCAGCGGCGCGCCGTTGAAGGTTAGGGCCGCGGTCTCCACGGCGATCTCGATCTTGCTGGCGCTGCGGGTGTTGCCGTACCACAGGGCCAGGCCGCTGCCGCCGGATGTCAGGCGCAGCGTCAGGCTTTTGCCGCGCACGCCGGTCACTGTGCCGAAATCGAAGGTCAGCACGTCGCTGGCCAGCATATCCGCCGCGGAGGCCTGCGCCGTGGCCAGCACACTGTCGCCGTCCAGCAGCGCCGCCGTCAGCACGGAGCTTTCGTTCGTGCGCCAGGCGTTGCAGGAGATCTGCACCGTTTGCAGCACGTCCATATCCGCCGTCAGCGCCTGCTCCAGCACGGTGCCGGGCATCAGCTCGTCGGTCAGGGCGCCCTCGCTCACCGGGTCGGTGGACACGGCGGAGGTGTTCCAGGAACCGGAAACGCTCCAGGCAAACAAAGCCGTCAGCAGCGCGACCGCGAGCCACAGGCACACGAGCCTGGCCGGGAGGGAAACGCGCAGCCGTTCAAACAATCGTTCTTTCATAATGAACTGAAATCCGCCTTTCGCCCGGACGGGCCGGGGCATGAGGTCAGGGTATAATCCAACAGGATAATTATAGATGATTCACACGGGGCTGTCAAGCGAGGCAAAGGGGCACTGCGCGGCCGCTTGACAGCAGCCTGTGAACGGCTGCTGCCGGCCGAAAACAACGGGACAGCGGAGGCTACGGGCCGGCAGGTCCGCTCCGCCGCAGTTCCGTCATGGCCGTTTCAGCACTGACGGATCAGATGCTGGTAGAAGCATACGGTCCGGACCAGCGTTTCAAGGGGAACGCGCTCGTTTTTGCCGTGGATCATGCCGCGCTCTTCCCTGGACATGGCCATCGCGCTGAAGCGGTAGACATGCTGCGAAATGCGCCCATAGCGGCGCGAGTCGCTGCAGGCCAGCATCAGATACGGTGAAACCACGGCGTCCGGCCAGGCCGCGGAGATCGACTGCCGCAGCCTTGCCCAGGGCTCGTCGTCCGTGCGGGAAATGACGGAGGGGGCATCGGCAAACACCGTTTCGATCCGCACCCGGTCATCGTTGATCGTCTTTTTCAGCGCTTCGATGGTGCTCTCCGGCGTCTGTCCCGGGATGATTCGCAGATCCGCGCCGACCCAGGCATGGTTGGGCAGCACATTGATGGCCGCGCTGCCCTGGGCCATGGTGAAGGCGCAGGTGGTGCGCACCAGGGCGTTCAGCTCGCCGCCGCTTTTCTTGCAGATGAGGTCCAGAACAGGGCCGAAGCACCAGAGGTTGGCGAAGATCATCCGGTACAGGAAGCCGGAGTGCCGTGCCAGCGTATCGAACATTTCCGCGGCGGGCTTTGTCAGCGTATAAGGGAACGGATGGGCCTACACCCTCGCCACCGCGGCGGAAAGGATACCGATCGCGCTCTGCGCCGGCGGTGTGGACGCGTGTCCGCCTTTGGCCTCCACGGTCAGGCGCAGATTCATCGGGCCCTTTTCGGCGATGCCGACCACGGCGCAGGGCTGCGTCACGCCCGGGAATACATCCTTCACCACCGCGCCGCCTTCATCCAGCACAAACGCCGGATGAACACCGTGCTGCTCCAGCCAGTCCACATTGGCGGGCGCGCCGTAGCCGCTGATCTCCTCATTGCCCGCGAAGCACAGGTACAGATCGTTCGCGGGCACGAAGCCCTCGGCGATCAGATTGTCCGCGGCCTCCAGCGCGCCGAGGAAGGTACCCTTGGTATCCAGCGTGCCGCGGCCCCACAGCACACCGTTTTCAATGATCGCCTCAAAGGCGGGCTTCTCCCATTCCGATTCGTCCACCGGCACCACATCGTAGTGGGCCATCAGCACGCCGGGCTTCTCCGCGCTTTTGCCCTTCCACACATAGATCAGGCTGCGGTCGCTCGGCCGCACGCATTCGCAGACACGGTATACATTCGGGAAAAGACCGGGCAGCAGTCCGTACAGCTTCTGAAATTCCGAATCGTCCTCCAGCGCCTTGTCCCGGCTGGAGACGGTACGGCAGCGGATCAGCTGCTGCATATGCCCGATCAGCTTGTCTTCATCGGGCTGCTCCCGCATTTCGGCGGGCTGCGGCAGCGCGGGCGGCGTAAAACGGAAGGTGCGGGCAAGCAGCACCGCGACGAAAACCACGAGCAGACACAGGACCACGATCAGTACGACCACAGTCACCCCTCCTTACAGCTTTCCCTTTTTGAACAGCAGCCGGCTGACGCCGACCGCGATCAGCACACCGACCGGCACCATGATGCCGACCGAGCCGGCCATCGAAGGCACCGCGATGAACAGCACGATCATGAACGCCGCCGGCGCGACGGCGATCTTCCAGTTTTTGGAGATGTAAACCACACCGAGCGCGCCGATCAGGGCGGGCGTGATGTACTCGAAGCAGGGCTTCAGCGTTTCGCTCTGCAACAGCGGCTGCACATACCTCAGCAGCAGCACGCCGACGGCGATGATGAGCGTGGTCACGATGGAGGATGTGGCGATGGCGATGGTCGATATGATCTCGCCTTCCTCGCTGTTCGGGCTGACATTGGCGCCCTCCATGGCGTTGATCGCCGCGGGGACCTTCAGACTGGCCAGGTTGCCCGTCACGAAGCCCAGATAGGTGCCGCCGGTGCCCAGCATGGGGGAATAGGTAAAGACCTCGATGATCCCGACCGTCCAGTAAATGGGCGCAACGCCCAGGAGCCCCTTCAGCACATACTGCCATTCCGGCCACGCGTTGTAATGCACGCAGATGGCCACGGGAACCATGAGCAGCATAAGGATGGCGGTCGCCACCCAGATCCTGCCGTAGAAATGCGTCTGCTCGTTGTAATTCTTCATGTCAGCTCACCATCCCCATCAAACGGGCCAGCGGGATCGACGCCGCCATCGCAGCCAGCATGCAGAGCGGAAGCGCGTACTGCTCCAGCCACCTGACCCCGCATTTTTTGATCAGGATACCGCAGACGGCCATGCACGCCGCGGACACCATCGCCACCGCCACGGGCGTCCAGCCCGCAAGTCCCTTGGAGACGTTGGCGAAAACAAGGCCCAGGAAGGCGCTGATCATGCCCAGGAACAGGCTGTCCATAAAGATCGCGCCCCATTTTTCGTCCCTGCTCTTGAGCGTAAGCACGCCCTTCTGGATCTTTCTGAGGCCGAACAGCACAAGCACGATGCCCGGCATGATGCCGAGGGTCATGACCCAGGCGATGGCGGTGAAGGCGGAGGCGTCCGTCACCGGCACGGAGGTGGACAGTCCCATGGCGCCGGCGGTGGTGGTGGCCGCAGGCAGCTCATAGGTCAGCGCGCCGAGCACGCTTAACCGCAGCCAGGGGAAGGGGAGACCGAGAAAGGCGCTGAGCGTGATCACGCTGATGAGGATCGCCACAGCCGGCGCGATGGTAAACAGCGCGGTGGAGGAGATCGTGCGGCGGATGGTGGTACGCGCGATGCCCAGCTCTCCGGCCCGGCGGATCGCCTTTACCAGAAAGAAGACGCTCTGCGCCAGCACAAAAATCACCACGGCCGCCGTAACGATATAGAGGAAGGAATCGTTGACGGAAAAGGACATGACATGACCTCCTGATCAAAGGATTTCAAATGGGCGGATGATTGCCCTGGCGATGCCGGAGACGCCTGCTTTCAGGCCGCTTTCCGCGAACCTCACGGGTTCGCGAAATGGCTCAGATAGTAGGCCGAGCTCTTCTTCAGCTCCGCGTTGAGGGCCTCCCAGCCCAGCTCCTCACAGAGGGTCCGCGCGCCGGAGAGCATGCTGGTGCCCAGGCCGAGGCGGTCGCCGTTCCAGGTAAAGCCCATGGCGGCCAGGGCGGTGGGCAGCATGTCCATCGTGGTCCACAGGCGGTCCGTGGTGGCGCCGTGGCTTTCGGCAGCCGCGTTGAGGATCACGTTGTATACCGTGCGGTCCTCCCAGGCAACGCCTTCCGTCAGGCCCGTATCCATACGCGGATGGTCGCCCGTGATGATGACCGTGGTATCGGCGTAAAAGTCCTGGGCCTGCACCCATTCGATGAAGGCCTGCAGCTGCCGGTCGGCGCAGCGCACCACCGTGGCGGTATGCTCGTTCGCGTCCTCCGGGTCATCCTCGCACAGCTCGCAGGCGTAGCCGTAGGGATGATGCGTGTCCACCGTCAGCATGGTGAGGTTGAAGGGTTCGCCGGAGGCCGCCAGTTCGGTCAGCTCCCGCTTCGCGATGTCGTACAGCTTCTCGTCCTCAAAGCCCCACCACTTGTAGTAATCCTCCGGGATGTACCCCTGCTCCTTCGCGGCGGGCAGATCGAGGATCTCGTAGCCGCCGTGCTGCTCGAAGAAGCTGCGCCGTCCGCCGAAGGTGGCGTCGGAGCCGCACAGGAACACCTGCCGGTAGCCGCGCTCCGCCAGTATATCGCCGAAGGTCGTCAGCCCGGGCGCGTACTGTCCGCTGATGTTTTTGAGATTCTGGTCGATGGGATAGGTGTACGGGATGCCGGACATCTGCGCGAACAGCGCCGCCATCGTCCAGCCGGTGCCGAAGGCGGAGCGGAAGCCGCCCAGCCCGGTCTTGTCGGAGAAGGACAGGTTGTCCGCCGCCAGGGCCGTCAGCGCGGGGATCTGGTTGACGCTCTGCACGCCGCCGTCCTCCGAGGAGGCGTAGGTGGTCTCCATGCTCTCCATCACGATCCACAGCACGTTCCGCTGCGCGCCCTCCTGCGTCAGGCCGGCGGTCTGCGGATCGACATAGTACTCGTCGTAGATCGTCGTCTGCTCGCCCTGGGCCCGGAAGTAGGCGATGACGCCCAGGCTCGTTTCGGCGTAGACCGCGTCCACGATCAGCATCACCGCCGCCAGGGCGCACAGCACGCGCCGCGCGATCGTCCTCCCGCGGCCCGGGATGTTCCGGGTGATCTTCCGGGACAGGCGGTTGTTGCAGCAAAGCACCATGGCGATGATGTAGGCCGCGCCCATCAGCAGCATCGGCGGCAGGCAGTCCCGCAGGCCGAGGTTGAGGATGTCGCTGCCGGTGCCCTTCAGCGGCGAGGTCATGGTGTACAGCATTTCCTGGAAGCCGGTGGACCACTTGGTATCGAACCAGTGCAGCATCACCAGCCCGGCCTCCGCCGCGATGAACAGCAGCGTGATGAGGATGATGCCCACCGGGTGGCTCCGCCTGATCTTCTTTTCTTTGCTCATGTTACTCCTTTTCGTCCTCCGCTTTCCCGTGGCGGCTCAGCACGGCCACCGCGATGCCCATGGCCAGCGCGTCCAGTCCGGCGGAAAGATACACCGTCAGGTTGACGCCCTCCATGCCCATCGCCGGCACCGCCGTCAGCGACAGCACCGCGCACGCCGCGATGGCGCACAGGTGGATCGCCGTCATCGTTTTCAGGCGGCGCATGATGGTCAGCGGCACCTCGAAGAAATACAGCAGCGCCATGCACAGCGAGGTCAGCAGCACCGGGATCAGCAGCGGCGCGTAGGGCAGGATGCTCTCGCCGAACAGCAGCCGCAGGCCCCACTCGCCCAGCACGGCGGCGCCGCCCAGCATCAGCAGCGTGAAGCCCAGCACCGCGCCCAGCGCCGTCAGCACCGTTTTGCGGAAGCCGGCGATGTCCCCGCGGTTGTACTGCTCCGACAGCGGCGCGATCAGCGGGCTGTACACGAATGAGCAGCCGGCCTGCACGATGACCGCCGGCGTGGCGATGGAGCCGTAGATGCCCATCACCGTGCTGCCGAAGCAGCGCTCCAGCATATATTTCGGGATGGCGGTCATCATCGTCATCATCAGGCTGTTGACCATCATGGGCCAGGCGGCGGCCAGCAGCGGACGCCACTCGCTCCGGCGCAGATCCAGGCGGATGCGGCCGGTCAGCCGGGTCACGATGCGCCAGTCGTACAGCAGCACGATGGGCATGGTCACCGCGGCCATCACCAGCAGCGCCAGCGGCAGCGAGCCGGTCAGCACCAGCATCAGCACGAAGCTGCCCAGGGACGCCACGCCGCGCATGAAGAACGAGCGGCCGCAGTAGTCCATGCGCCAGGCCTTCTGCTGCTCCGCCGCCAGCGTATCCACCAGCGATTCGGACAGCTTGAACACCATGTACAGGATGATCGACCAGCTCTGCGACGCGCTGTACTGCCGGTTGCACAGGGTGAACACCACGCACAGCGCCGTGCCGAACAGCGAGGTGACCACCCGCGTGGACACATACCGCGACGCCGGGAAGCGGCCCGCCGTATCCGACGCCTGAAACACGCGGATGGAGAAGGTCGCCAGCACATAGAACACATTCGTCAGCGACACGGCCAGCGACAGCATGCCGCCGGTCTCGTAGGAGCCGAGGCGCACCGCCAGCACGTTGATGAGCCACTGGCATACCAGGTAAAACAGGGAGCCGGCCGTGTTCCACAGCATATTGCCGCGGATGGACAGCTTCCCGTCGTTCTTCTTTGCTTCCGTCAAATGTCCGTCTCCTTTGAAAAGCCGCCGGAGCGTATCCGGCGGTCGTTGGGATCACATCAGCTCATGCTTGCGCTTGCGGGTCATCAGCCGCGCCACGGTCTCCTTCGGGTCGGCGCCTCCGTTGACCACGGCGTTTACCGCGGCGCACAGGGGCAGCTCCACCTGATACCGCTCGGACAGCTCCATGGCGGCGGGCAGGGCGTTCATGCCCTCCACCACCATGCCGACCTCCTTCACCGCCTCCTGCGGGGTGCGGCCCTGGCCGATGAGCATACCGGCGCGGTTGTTACGGGAGTGCATGCTGGTGGCGGTCACGATCAGGTCGCCGATGCCGGCCAGGCCGGCGAAGGTCTGCGCCTTGCAGCCCATGGCCAGGCCCAGACGGCTGATCTCCGCCATGCCGCGGGTGATCAGCGCGGCCTTGGCGTTGTCGCCGTAGCCGATGCCCGCGGATACGCCGGCCGCCAGGGCGATGATGTTCTTCAGCGCGCCGCAAAGCTCCACGCCCAGCACGTCGTCATTGGTGTACACGCGCATGCAGGTGTTCATGAAGATATCCTGCACCTCGCGCCGGGCCTCCACGTCCGTGCCGGCGGATACGATGGTCGTGGGCAGATCGCGGGCGACCTCCTCGGCGTGGGTGGGGCCGGACAGCGCCACCAGCCGGGCCGTTTTGCCCGCCGCGCGCAGCACGTCCTCCAGGATGCCGGTCATGGTGAGCAGGGTATCCGGCTCGATGCCCTTGGCCACATCGGCGATCAGCTGGCCCTCGGGGATATACGGCGCGGCCTGCTTTGCCGTGGAACGCACGAACACGGACGGCACCGCGAACAGCAGCAGATCCTTCTCCGCGCACACATCGGCGATGTCCTTTGTGAACATCAGCGCGTCGGGGATCACCATGCCCGGCAGGTTGGGATGGGCATGGGTCGCCCGCATGGCGTCGATCTCCTGCGGCAGCGCGGACCACACGGTCACCTCATGGCCGGACAGGCACAGCATCCTGGCCAGCGCCATGCCCCAGGTACCCGCGCCCAGCACACCGACGCGGCGGCGGACAAACACTGTATTTTCACTCATGGCTGATTTTCCTCCGGTTTGCCCCGGCCGTACCGGGGCGCTTCTCCACGGACGGTACGCCGTGGTCCTGTATACTTTCGGCGCGCGCCGCGTCTTTTCCTGCCGCGCGGCGGCGCGGGGGCTTTCGTTAAAAATAAAACTCCCCGCAAGGGGGAGCATTCACGCCAGCAGCTTTTCCAGGCCCGGCTTCAGTGCCGTGAAATCCGTCAGGAACTGGCAGCGTTCCGTCAGCAGCACGGCGATCATTTCGGCGATCGCCTCCTCCGGCGCGCCCCGCAGGCCGCGGATCAGCTCCGTCACCGCGTCGACCAGCGTCCGGTGCTTTTCGGAATAGAAGCCGCCCGCCGCCGGGGGCACGACGTTCTTTTGCCATACCGGGGCATACAGCCGCACATAATCGCACAGCACGCCGTATATGCCTTCCAGGCAGGACATCACATCGCCGGTCTCCGCGCAGAGGGCCTTCGCCTTTTCCAGGCTGCTGTTCCAGTCCTCCAGCAGCACGGCGGCCACCAGATACTCCTTGGAGGGAAAATAGTTGTACACGGTTCCCACCGCCACGCCGCAGGCCTTTGCGACATCACGGATGGCCAGCTCCTGCCGGCCGGGGTCCAATAGAATGCTCCTGCTCTCCTTCAGAATGTTTTCGCTGAGGTTCGGAATGATCTTAGGCATCTGTTTCGCTCCAATCGTGGGTGTAATACGAAACCTGGCTCGACAAACCTTACCCAGTATAAATGAATACCGTTGAGATTTCAAGTGTCGATTGCCCTTTCGGCGGTTATGAAAATGCCAAAATTTACATATGTAATTTTACATACTCAGCAGATGTGTTTCACGGCTCCACCCAGCGGTACACGCGCCGCTCGCCCGCCGCGTCGGTGATCGACAGGCCCAGCTCGCCCTCGCCGCGGGGCACGGTGATCCACGGCATCAGCCCGGGATGCTGGGAGGCGCGGCTGTAGCGGTCCTCCACATACAGCGTGTTGTCGCGGATGCGGCCGATGCGCCACTGCTCCACCAGCTCCAGGGAATCCGCCGTTTTCGGCAGGCGCTCGTCCTCCGTGCGGAAGGCGTGCAGCGTCACCAGACCGTCGGTGTTCTCCGCCTCCAGCACCGCGGGGATGGCGGAGGCCGGCGCGTCGATCTCGAAGGGGACATCCAGGCGCGGCATCGTCAGGTTCAGCATGGCCGTCTGCGCGTCCACGCTGATGAAGCGGCAGCCGATGTGCGCCGCCGCCACTGCCGTGGTGCCGCTGCCGCCGCACAGATCCACCACCAGCTCGCCGGGGGCCGCGATGGGCATCAGCAGGCGCTCCAGCAGGCGCACGGGCTTCTGGGTCATCAGGCCGGTGCGCTCCGGGTCGCGCTGCTGCAGATGGCTGATATCCGTCCACACATCCCCCGGATACACCGGATCGTCATCGTAATAGCGGTAGGTCTTGCCGCCGGTGTTGATGGTGCGGTAGGTGCGGCCGTTCTCGTCCACGTTCTGCTTCATGTGGTTTTTGCGGGTATCCTTGCGTTCCAGCGGCACGCGGGTGATGTCGAACAGAAAATCCGGCGAGGCGGCGTACATGAGGATGTTGTCATGCTTGCGGCTGTAGAAGCGCTTGGAGCGGCCGCCGCTCTGGTAGGACCAGATGATCTCGTTGAGGAAATTCTTCTCGCCGAACAGCTCGTCGCAGAGGATGCGTCCCCAGGCGCTGCTGTGCCAGTCCAGGTGCAGCAGAAGCAGACCCGTGGGCGACAGCAGCCGCCGCGCCTGCACCAGCAGCCCGCGCAGCATCGTCTGATAATCCTCCCGGGTCTCGAAGTGGTCGCCGTAGCCCTAAAGAGTCACGAAGGGCCGGCCTTTTTTCCAGCCGGTCTCGCCCAGCGGACGCTTGCGCTGAAAGCTGCCGCCGGTCATGTACGGCGGATCCAGATACACGCACTGCGCCTTGCCTTCAAAGCGGTCCAGCTTTTCGATGGGCTGACTGCTGTCGCCCTGCAGCAGCAGGCTGCCACCCTTGCCGATGATCTCCCGGCTGATCTCCGTCTGAACAAACATCGGTCATACGCTCCTTCCGAACCGCCTGCGCAGCCTGAGCAGCTCGTCCTGCTCCTCCGTCAGCCGCAGCAGGAACGCGCGCTGGGTCCCGTCCTCATACAGCGTCCGCCCGGCTGCCGCCACCGCCTCCGCAAAGGCCGGCAGCAGCGCGTCCGGGCCGCCGTCCGCCAGCGGACACACCGCAGCGGCCCGGGCGTCCGTTTCCACACGCACCTCACCGTTTCTGATCACCGGCAGCAGCGGGAACAGGCGGCAGGCGAGGGGTCTTGCGGCGCGGTCGCAGCGGCCCGCGCACACCAGCAGCTTCCGCCCGTCCGCCAGTGTGCGGACGCTGAAGCCCGGCTGATCCCCGCAGAGGCGCTCCTCGCCGGGGAACAGCAGCATGCCGGTCTCCTCGCCCTCCAGGGACGCGCAGCAGGCGGCGCCGCAGCACCGGCCGCAGTCTGCGCGGAGCGGCGTGACGCTTTCCAGCAGCGCCCTTGCTTCCTCCAGACCCACGCGCATCCCCGCCTTCCGTTATTTTCATGTCGATTATACCACAGACCGGGGCCTCCTGTCACCCCCGCCGTCGGAAACAAAGACATAAAAAATCCGCGCCGGAGGCTGGTTACTGCTCAAACCCCGGCAGCTGTCGTTGTTACTTGAAACTCTTTCCGCAACAATTTTATATGGCGTAGCGCATTGTTGACTTCAATCATGCGCCCGTGCGTTATCTTACAGGACCGTACCCGGCGCCCGCTTTTCCTCCGGCGGAAAAGCGGGTGAAAAGGCCGCCGGGGGGCGCAAC
>R14__coassemble_710_pt1 | contig 20715 bp, 19 predicted proteins | sample R14__metabat2_high_PE_015 | metagenome-assembled genome bin R14
CCCATATGGAGGCCGAGCCGGGGCGCGCAGCCTCCGCTGCGCTCCGGCTGTCGTGCCCGCCGTGACAGCTTGGCCGTAGCTTGTTTATTGGGGGAACGAACGCTTGCCGGCAATACGGGGTTCCCTCCTCGAGGAAGCTGTCGCCGCAGGCGACTGAGGGAGTTCAACAAGAGTCAGGTGATCCTGTGCACAAAAGGGGGCATAAGAGCAGTACCTCCCATTCAGAAAAAGGCGCGGAAAGGACTTCACGGCCCCTTGCATCCGCCTGTCAAATGCTGTATAATACAATATAACACAAGTGAACCGACAGCCGCACAGTCCCGATCTTTGCCTGGAGGTGACCGCAGTGGGGAACGAGGGCCTGTTTGATGGCTTCAGGAATGCCGGGGAAGGATACACGATCTTCGATTATCTCTACCGCTCCGCCTTTGACGAGCTGGTGGAGATCGATCTGGCCTCGGACACCATCCGCAACATCTATCATGTGGACAACAAATATTATGTGCCGGTGCTGAAGGGCGGCTTTATGGAGATGCGCCGCTTTGCCGCCGAGGAAATGGTGCATCCGGAGGATCGCGCCATCTTTGAGGCGCTGATGGATCCGGACACGCTGCCGGAGCGCCTGTCCGCGGCCGAGCCGAAGGGCCTGCTGCGGGCGGACCTGCGGGAAAAGCTGACGGACGGCAGCTACCGCTGGGTGCAGTACATCCTGCTCTCCGGCGCGGAGACCGGCGTTCCGGAGGGCAAGGCGGATTTCTTCGTGTATGATGTGCAGAACCAGCGCGACCGTGACCAGGGCCGCACGCCCTCCTCGGGCATGCCGGATCCCGTGGATGCCCTGACGGGGCTGCACCGCCGTGCCGATTTCTTCCGCCGGGCGGATGAGATGCTGGAGAAGCGTCAGGTGCCCATGTGCATCATCGCTGTCGATATCGAGCATTTCCGCGTGTTCAACGCCTGGTTCGGCCGGGAGAAGGGCGATTATCTGCTGGCCCGGATCGGCAAGCAGTTGCAGGAGCTGGAGCGGGGCGGCACCTCCGTGTGCGGCTATTTCGGCATGGATGATTTCTGCGTGCTGATGCCCTGGGAGGAGCTGCGGGTGCTGCAGCTGTACCGCGCGCTGAAGCAGCTGATCACCTCCCGCAGCAACGCGGTGGGCTTCGATCCGGCCTTCGGCATCAGCCGGGCCGAGAAGCCCGGGCAGAGCGCCGGCGACCTGTATGAGCAGGCCGTGACCGCGCTGCATCAGCCCCTGCCCGCCGGCCACGGCCGTGAAAAGCTGCACCTCTACGATGAGGCCGAAGCCAACCGCGTGGCCAACGAATACCGGCTGCTGAACGATTTCCGCCTGGCCACGGAGAACGGCAGCATCACCTTCTATCTGCAGCCCCAGTGCCGCGCATCCAACGGGCGGATCGTGGGCGCGGAGGCCCTGGCCCGCTGGGTGCGCCCGGACGGCACCATGATCCCGCCGGGCAGCTTCGTGCCCGTGCTGGAGAAGAACGGCTTCATCACCGATCTGGACAAGCACATCTGGCGCCAGGTGTGCGCCTGGCTGCGGGAGCTGCTGGACCGCGGCATCGAGCCGGTGCCCGTGTCCGTCAACGTGTCCGCCGAGGACATCGAGGCCATCGACGTGCCGGGCTTTCTCGGCGCGCTGCTGGACCGCTTCAATCTGCCGCCGTATCTGCTGAAGGCGGAGATCACCGAAAGCGCCTACGCGGCGAACGACGCCCGGGTGAGCCATTTTGTCAGCGAGCTGCAGCGCCGGGGCATCCTGGTGCTGATGGACGATTTCGGCGCGGGCTATTCCTCGCTGAGCATGCTGAACAGCGTCAGCGTGGATGTGATCAAGCTGGATATGAACTTCATCCGCAGCGTCGGCACGGGCAGCCGGCGGGGCATGAGCATCGTGGAATCCGTGGTGAGCATGAGCAAATCCATGGGTCTGCCCGTCATTGTCGAGGGCGTGGAGAAGGCGGAGGAGGTGCAGTTCCTGCACTCCCTGGGCTGCCGGTATATCCAGGGCTACTACTTCTACAGGCCGATGCCCCGGGCGGAGATGGAAAAGCTGCTGGCCGAGCCCGGTCTGGTGGATGACCGCGGCCTGCAGTTCAAGCGGAACGAGCAGTTCCACATCCGCGATTTCATGGATGAGACCGTTGTCAGCGACGCGATGCTCAACAGCATGCTGGGCCCCATGGCCGTGTACCGCCTGAGCGGGAAGGACCTGAACATCGTCCGCTTCAACGAACAGTTTTACGACAGCGTCAGCGACGCGCACATGGAGGACCGGCAGACCGCCATCCAGCACTACATCCTGCCGGAGGATCACGAGGCCCTGTACCGCGCGCTGGAGCAGGCCCGGCAGGACGCGGCCAACGGCGCGGTATGCACGGTGCGCGTGCGGAAATCCAACGGCGGCGTGTTCTGGTACCACATGAAGCTGTACCACGCGATGGATGATGAGAAGGGACAGATCTTCTACGGCCAGCTGGTGGATGTGACCGACCAGTGGCTGCAGTCCGTGCGCTATTTCGATTATCTGAAATCCCGCTCGCCGCTGTGCATGCGCATCAACCTGTCCCGCGGCAAGCTGCAGTATGTGCGGCCGGAGGTCTCCTTCGCGGATACCGGCATGCCCACGATGGACGTCAGCGAGAGCCTGCAGAAGACCGTGGAGACCCGCATCCCTGAGGGCGAGGACCGCGAGCGCTTCCGCCGCTTCTTCTCCCCGGCCCGGCTGATGGACGCCTATCACAGCGGCATCTTCGAGGAGGAGCTGACCGTGAGCTTCGACCGCGGCGGGGGCCCGAAGCCCACCACCTTCTACGCCTACTACCAGGGCGTGGCGGTGGATCAGGAGATCTACGCGTATGTTTTCTGCTGATATCCAGCCCCGGGTCGCCGGGGCTTTTTTGCGCGCCCGGGAAATTGCCTGTTGCCCCGAACGGCGGTTTCGTTTATAATCGTGGCATATGCATCAAGGAGGTTACCGCATTGCGTGCTTTTTTCCGCGGTTGCGCCGCGATCCTGTGTATGCTGCTTCTGACCGCGTCCGCCCTGGGCGAGGCCTGCTTTACCCTGGACGAGACCCGCTTCGGCGGCACCATCGTGAAGTCCTACGAATCCGAAACGCTGGTGTATACCATCGAGCGCTTCGACTACGAGGGCACCCGCTGCTACTTCACCTCCGTGTGGATGCGGGACCCGGCGCAGCAGCTGCAGAAGGCCACCTCCAAGTGGCACAAGAACAAGCAGTTTCCCTCCGACCTGGCGAAGAAGGTCTCCGGCACGGCGATGCTGGCCATCAACGGCAGCGGCTATGTGTCTCCGTAGTATCCGCAGATCCCGGAAAATTATCCGGGCAAGGGCAAGGATTACTACTACGAGCCCCTGGGCAGCATCGTGGTAACGGACGGCGAGGTGTTCCGCAAGCTGGACGGCGTGCCCTACACCGGCCTGACGCTGCAGGCGGACGGCCTGCATCTGCACATCAATGAGGATCCCGACGAGGTGCTGGCGCAGGGCGTGCTGCAGACCTGGGCCTTCTACGACCGCTGCCCGCTGATCTATGAGCGTGAGGCCGTGGTGGACACGGAGTGGCAGTTCTCCAACGAGAAGAACATCCGCACCATCATTTTCCCGCTGGAGGGCACGAACTACGGCATCCTGACGGTGACGGACAAGACCTCCAAAGGCATGACGCTGGTGGAATGCACGGCGCTGCTGCAGGAAACGGTCGACCCGGACTGGGCCTTCAACCTGGACGGCGGCCCGTCCTCTGCCCTGCTGGCCCGGGACGCGGGCGACAAAAAGCTGAAAACCATCTACGGCAACCGCGCGAAGGACATCGATGTGCTGGCCTTCTGTGAGCTGGAGGAGTGACCCGTGCTGACCGATGTGCGCGAGGCGCTGCGCTATGTGGGCATCCGGACGCCGGACGCGGAGCAGCTGAAGCAGGCGGAAAACGCCGCACGGCATTTGGAGAGCGCCGTGAACCCGCGCTTTGTCTGGAAGCTGTTTCCGATCGAAAGGGCAGCGGAAGGTCTCCTGCTGACCGGCACCCGGGTGCTGCTGACGGGCCGCTCCTCCGAAAAAATGCTGGCGGAGTGCGATCGGTGCGTGCTGCTGGCCGTGACCCTCGGCCCGGCGGCGGATACGCTGGTGCGCGCCGCGTCCGCCCGGGATATGACGGAGGCCGTGCTGCTGGACGCCTGCGCCTCCGCCCTGACGGAAAGCGGCTGCGGGCTGGCCGAAAAGGAGATCCGCGCGCGCTTTCCCGATCTGTATCTGACGGACCGCTTCAGCCCCGGCTACGGCGATCTGCCGCTGGACACCCAGCCGGCGATCCTCTCCGCCCTGGACGCGGGAAGGCGGCTGGGGCTTTATCTGACCGGGTCTCTGCTGATGAATCCATCCAAATCCGTGACGGCGGTCATCGGTCTCGCGCCGGTGCCGCAGCGGGCGCGCATCCGCGGCTGCGCGTACTGCGCGATGAACGCGGACTGCGCTTTGCGAAAAGGAGGACATTCCTGTGCCTGAACCGATCCTGTTCCTTGACGGCGCCATGGGCACCATGCTGTGGCAGAAGGGCCTGAAGCCCGGCGAGCTGCCGGAGCTGACCGCCCTGACGCACCCGGAGTGGCTGCTGGACATCCACCGCGCCTACATCGAGGCCGGCAGCAATGTCATCTACGCGAACACCTTCGGCGCGAATCGGCTGAAGCTGCGGGGCTGCGGCCACCGCGTGAACGAGCTGGTGTACGCCTCCGTGGCCCTGGCGAAGCGGGCGGCCGCCGGCACGGCTACGCGCGTGGCGCTGGATGTGGGGCCGCTGCCGGAGATGCTGGAGCCCATGGGCACCCTGCCCTTTGAAACGGCGGTGGACATTTTTTCCGAGGTCATGCGCGCCGGCGCCGAGGCCGGGGCGGATCTCGTGATCATCGAAACGATGACCGACCTGTACGAGGCCAAAGCCGCGCTGCTGGCCGCGAAGGAGAACACGGATCTGCCCGTGTGGGTCACCATGACCTTTGACGAGGGCGGCCGCACCTTCACCGGCTGCACGGTGGCCTCCATGGCCGCGACGCTGGAGGGCCTCGGAGCGGACGCCATCGGCGTGAACTGCTCCCTGGGGCCGAAGCAGCTGACGGGCATCCTGCGCGAGCTGTGCGAAACCGTGTCCGTGCCGGTGATCGCCAAGCCCAACGCCGGCCTGCCGGATCCGGTGGACGGCCATTACGACATGACGCCGGAGGAATTCGCCGCGGAGCTGGCGGCGGCGGTGGACAGCGGCGTGGCCATGCTGGGCGGCTGCTGCGGCACCTCGCCGGCATACATCCGCGCATTGAAAAAAGCCTATGGCGGACGAAACGCGGCGGAGCGGCAGGTGAAGCGCCGCAGCATCGTGTGTACGCCCACCCGGCCCGTGGCGGTCGACGGCGTGCGCGTCATCGGCGAGCGCATCAACCCCACCGGCAAAAAGCGCTTCCAGCAGGCGCTGCTGGAAGGCGACATCGATTACATCGTGGATGTGGGCCTGCAGGAGATGGACGCCGGCGCGGAGATCCTCGACGTGAACGTCGGCTATCCCGGCGTGGACGAGGTCACCATGCTGCCCCTGGTGGTGAAGCGCCTGCAGAGCGTGCTGCCCGTGCCGCTGCAGTTGGATTCCACCAACGCGGAGGCGCTGGCCGCCGGCCTGCGGGTGTACAACGGCAAGGCGGCGGTGAACTCCGTCAACGGAGAAAAAGCGAGCATCGAGCGGGTGCTGCCGGTGGTGAAGAAGTACGGCGCGGCGGTGGTCGGCCTGACGCTGGATGAAAACGGCATCCCGGACACCGCGGAGAAGCGCGTGGCCATCGCGGAGCGCATTGCCGGCGCCGCGGAAAGCCTCGGCATCCCCCGGGAGGATGTGTGGATCGACTGCCTGACGCTGACGGTCTCGGCCCAGCAGGCCGGGGCGCGGGAAACGCTGAAGGCGGTGGAAGCGGTGACCCGGGGGCTGGGGCTGCGCACCGTGCTGGGCGTCAGCAACATCTCCTTCGGCCTGCCGATGCGGCCGCTGATGACCCGCGTTTTCCTGGCCGCCGCGCTGGACCGCGGACTGTCGCTGCCCATCATCAACCCGAATCAGGGCGAGATGATGGATACCATCGCCGCCTGGCGTGTGCTGAACGGCGAGGATGCCGGTTGCCGCGACTATGTGGACCGCTTCGCCGACGCCGTGCCCGCGGCCGCATCGGTATCCGCAGCGCCGAAGGCACCGAAGCAGGCCGTAACGACCCTGGACGAAGCCATCCTCCGCGGTCTGAAGCAGGACGCCGCCCGCCTCGCGAAGGAGCAGCTGAACACCGAGGCGCCGCTGTCGCTGGTGGAGAACCATCTGATCCCGGCGCTGGACCGCGTCGGCGAGGACTACGAGCACAAGCGCGCCTTCCTGCCGCAGCTGCTCGGCAGCGCCCAGGCGGCGGAGGCGGTGTTCGGCGTCATCCGGGAGGCGCTGGCGCGGAGCGGCGAGGCCCCGGTGAAGAAGGGCCGGCTCATCATCGCCACCGTGAAGGGCGACATCCACGATATCGGCAAGAACATCGTGAAAACGGTGCTGGAGAACTACGGCTACGAGGTGCTCGACCTGGGCCGCGACGTGCCGCCGGAAGCCATCGTGGACGCGGTGACACGGGACGACATCCGCCTGGTCGGGCTGTCCGCGCTGATGACCACCACGCTGCCCGCGATGGAGGACACGGTGCGCCTGCTGAAGGCGCTGCCGCAGCCCCCGGCGGTGATGGTCGGCGGCGCCGTGGTCACACAGGATTACGCGGAACGCATCGGCGCGGACGCCTATGCCTCCGACGCCCGCGCGGCCGTGGAGATCGCCCGGCGCGTGCTGAACTGAGTATATCATAAGGAAGCGATTTGGATGGATCCGAAGCAGCTGACGCTGATCACGGCGCTGCGGCACAGCCTGCACAGCTGCGCCGAGCTTTCCGGCGAGGAGCGGGAGACCGCGCGCGTGCTGAAGGCCTTTCTGGCGGAGCATACCACCCTGGAGCTGCGGGACATCGGCAGTGGGCGCGGCTTTTACGCCGCCCACCGGGAGCCCGGCGCGGCGGAGGGCATCCTGCTGCGCGCCGATGACGACGCCCTGGCGGTGCCCGGCGGCGCGGCGCATCTGTGCGGCCATGACGGCCACGCGGCGGCGCTGTGCGGCGTGGCCCTCGCGCTGGAGGGCGTTACCCTCGGCAAGGACGTTTTCCTGCTGTTTCAGCCGGCGGAGGAGACCGGCGCCGGCGCCGCGCCCTGCTGCGCCATCTTCGACCGCGAGCGCGTGACCGCCGTGTACGGCTGCCACAATCTGCCGGGCTTCCCCTTTGGCCGCGTCCTGACGCGCACCGGCACCTTCGCCTGCGCCTCCCGCGGGGTGACGCTGCGGTTCCGCGGCGCGGCGACCCATGCCGCCTACCCGGAGCTGGGCCGCAATCCCGCCCCGGCGGTGGGCGCGCTGCTGACGCGGCTGGACGACCTGGCGGACGCCTCCCGCTACACGGGCATGACGCTTTGCACGGTGATCGGCGCGCGGATGGGGGAGAAGGCCTTCGGCGCGGCGGCGGCGGATGCCGAGGTGTGGCTGACCCTCCGGGCGGAGCACAACGCCGACCTTGAGCGGCTGCGCAACGCCGTGATGACCGAGGCGGAGGCGCTGGCGGCTGCCCACGGACTGGGCTTCGGCGCGGAGGAGCAGGATGTTTTCCCCGCCACGGAGAACGACGAGGCCTGCGCCCGGCACGTGATGGCCGTGTGCGACGCGCTGCCGCTGGCGGTGCCCATGCGCTGGAGCGAGGACTTCGGCCACTACCTGCTGCACCGCCCCGGCGCGTTCTTCGGCATCGGCGCGGGGGAGGAGCATCCCGGCCTGCACACGGAGCATTATGAGTATCCCGACGCACTGCTGGAACCCACCTGCGGGGCCTTCCTGCGGATCATCAACGCATAACAGAAGCATAGAAAGCGCCCCGGCGGCATCATGGCGATGCTGCCGGGGCGCTGCTGCGAGGTGGAAAATCGATCAGCCGAGCAGCTTTTTCTTCTTCTCGTCAAATTCATCCTGCGTGATGACGCCGGCGTCGAGCAGGGATTTCAGCTGGGAAAGCTGCTGCACCGCGTTTCCGGAGGCCGCAGTGGGCTTGGGCGCGGGGACGTCCTCCGGAGCCTTCAATATGAGCGCATTTATCGCTGTATACACAGCGGCGACTGCCATTTCAAGATACAGCCCCCAGGCAACGGAGTATTCGTTATAGTTGATGGTGTCCAGCAAACCGGCATCCACCAGATACTGATCGCTGCTATGCTGCGGGACGATGACCGGGACTGTGAAGAAGCTGATCAGCAGGCACAGCAGGGCCACGGTCGGCAGGAAGGCGGCCTTGCCGAGCCATTCCGCTTTGCTCCCGGATATCCCCATGACCTGCACGACCATACCGAGAACAAACAGCACGAGCGCGGCATAGCCGAAGACATTGCCGAGGGCATAAAGATTCATACCGTAAAAGGATGTACGCGTATGGGACAGGCCTTTATTGGAGACCCAGTACTCGTACTGAAAGAAGACCGGAACAAAGGAAATGATGACCGCAACAATCAGCAGCACCAGCGCGACGATGCGGAGCTCTGTTTTTTTCATCGTGATGCCTCCTCACATTTTGCTGAGGCATTCGGTCTTCATCCGCGCGAATTCTTCGTCCGTGATGACGCCCTGCTCGTGCAGCTGACCCAGCTTTGCCAGATCATCATAAGGATTTGCGGCCGGAGCCTTTGCCGCTGTTTCTTCGTATTCGGAGCCGTCCGCCGGCTTCAGCTTGCCGGTGGCAATGTTGATGATATCGATGATCCACAGGATGCCGAAGCAGCCACCGGTCAGCAGTTTCAGGACGCCGATGCCTGTGTAGCCGAGGTAAAAGCGGTCCACACCAAGGCCGCCCACCACCGCGGATAGAATCAATGCGGTCGTTTTGCTCTTCATTTGGTTTTCTCCCTCTCCTTTTTTGTCCGCCTTCAGCGCTTCGGACAGTCCGAAACGCGTTGAACGGCGAATGATAACCGATATTGGTTAATGTGATTATATACCGGATTCGGTTATGATGTCAAGAGAGAAGCAGGGAGGTGAGCGCATGATTTCTTACGACCGTTTGTGGGAAACCATGCGCGCAAAGGGCATCACGCAGTATGCCCTGATCCATACCTACCATATCAGCCCGGGGCAGATCACCCGGCTGAAGCGCAACGAAAGCGTCAGCACGCATACGATCGATGTCTTCTGCGGCATTCTGCGCTGTCGGGTGGAGGACATTATGGAATATACCGAAGCTACCAGGACAGAAACAAAGACCACGCCATAAACCGTTCCTGCGGATCATCAACGCATAACAGAAGCATAGAAAGCGCCCCGGCGGCATCATGGCGATGCTGCCGGGGCGCTGCCGCGAGGCGGAAATCGGCCTGTTACTCCATGGCCGCCAATTCCTCGGCGGTCGGGTACAGGAACTTCAGCTGGATCGTGTCGACCACAGCCGTGTCGCTGACCAGGCTGTCGGTGAAAGAGACGGCGCAGCTGTTTTCTCCGTACGGCAGGCTGCCCATCGAGCGGATGCCGGTGCTGCCGGAGTCTTCCACACGATAGTCAAAAGAGAAGGATGTGGCTGTTGTGTATTTGGATTCACCGCTGGAAAGCGGGTTTTTCAGGTAGAAGCTGTTGCCGTCTTCCTTCATTTCCAAAGTGATATTGCAGGCAGCCAGCGCGTCGGAAACGGACATGCCCAGCTGCAGGCCGTTGGCCATGGTGAGCATATCGGGCTTCAGACCGTAACTGGAATCCTCGGAGCCTTCGCGGTAAAAGGTCATGCCGGCGACGGACAGCTCGGAAATGGGCCGGGGATCGTCCAGCACATTCAGAATGTACACATGGGAAAGACGATAGTCACCCTTGGACAGGTTCAGCTCCGTGTTGTAGGATTTGCCGTCAATGGTGATGGAGGCAATGTCGACCTCATTCGATTTGTACTGGACGACCCAGCCGTTTTCCACAAAGCGGCTCACGGGACAGGGCAGGCTGTATTCCAGCACCGTCCAGGGTGAAGGTGTAGGCCGCGGATACATCATCGTAGCCTGCAACCTTGAGTGTCAAAGCGGACGCGCTCAGGCAGACCGCCAGCAGCAGACAGGTCAGGAGCACCAGAGACATTTTTTCATCGGGAGTCCTCCTCGATACGTATTTCCCCCTGCCGCGGGCTGCGACAGGCGTTTGATCCTATTATACATTGATTTTTCCTGCACATGCTGCAACTTATCCAAAAAAACATGCAACTTTTGGAAAAAATTCCCCACGGATCAAGCCGATCCGCGGGGATCCTGTTTTGATAACGCCGTCACGCCCTCAGCGCGCACAGGTTCTCCTCCGAGTACTCGATCTCGGCGGACCAGAGGCGCACCGTATCGGCCATGTCGGCATCGGGCAGGGCGCACAGGCGGCGCAGCAGCCGCAGGGAACGCACGCACAGCAGCACCCCGCCGGCGGGGTCGCCGGTATCCGGGGCGTCGGGCACATGCCGGTACAGCAGATATTCCAGGATGCGGGTGAAGCGCGGGTCGTTTTCCTGCGCGGCAAGGGTGGCCGCGTCCGGCAGCTCCGTGTTCAGCCGCGTCAGCAGCGCGGTCCAGCGGTCGTCCAGCCGCTCCAGCGACAGCCAGAACGATACCGGCGGCTCCGGCTCATCATCAAGCCCGATCCGGCGGAGCAGCATCGACAGGCGCTTGCCCAGCGGCGCGTCACAGGCGGCGTCCCGAAGGAGCGCGTCCCGCAGCCGCAGCAGCGCGGCCTCGGCGGGGTCGGGCGTTTCCTCCGCGCCGTCGTCCTCCGTAGCGATCAGCCGCAGCGGCTCCGTCTGCGCGAGCAGCAGCCGCGCCGCTTCCTCGCAGCACAGGCCGACGCCGCCCTCCGTGCGGTCGGCGTATTCGTGGTAGAACCGCGGATGCTCCCGGCAGATGTCGCACAGCGCGTCCTCCCCGCAGGCGAGGATCAGCGCGCAGAGGCCGTCCGGCTCCAGCATGGGGCAGCGTTCGCGCTCATCGAGGATGAAGGACGCGCCCTCCTCCGTGCGGCGGATGCCCCGGCGGAGCCGCTCGCCCACGGCGCCGGGCAGGCGCTCATACCGCGCGGCGCTGTCCTCGTCGATGTCGATCTCCCAGCCCACGCAGCAGCTGTTGCGGCAGGCCGCGGCCTTGCAGTGGAATGCCGGATACCAGGACGGTACCATGAGCTTCATGGCCGTACTTCCTTTCCGCGGGATTCATTCCGCCAGCAGCACATTGCCGGCGGGGAATTTTTTGTCGCTGAAGCGGTCGCCGATCCACAGTCCGAAGGCCGGGGAGCCGGCGGCAAGCTCCACATGCACGCCGCAGGGCACCAGGCGGAAATCCTCCGGGCGCTCCGCCACCGCGAGGGCCATGGCCTCCGGCGTCAGCCCCCGGGCCGCGGCGGCCTCCTCTGTGCAAAGCACCAGCCTCGCGCCGCAGTTCAGCAGCGACTCCATGCCCGCGGGGTCCGCCATGGCCGCGGTGCGCGGGGCCTGACGCCGCAGCGTGCCGCCGGCGTAAACGACATACGGAAAGCGCGCGGGCAGCTCCGGCCGCACCTTGAAGGCCAGGGCGGCGGTGCCGGGGCCGTCCGTCAGCACCGGGATCGTATGCTCCGGGTCGGTCAGCCGCAGCCAGGCTTCCGGCAGCGGACCGGCGGGGCGCAGCAGGGTGCCGCCCATCGTGGGCAGGTCTCTGCCCGATACAAGGATCCTCATCGGCTCACCTCCCGCCATAGTACGCCACCGCGCCGATCAGCGCGTCCACAAAGGCCGCACGGTCCACATCCGTCACCAGCCGGCCGTTGTACCGCGCCGGGTCGCTGTCATCCGCCAGGGTCGCGCCCCGGGCGTACAGGCCCTCCGTGGCCACGGAGAGGCACGTGTCCTTCATCGTGAACAGCTCCGGCCGCAGCAGCGACAGCACCGCGCAGGGGTCGTGCAGCGGCCAGCCGGTGTAGCCCATGGCGGCGTGGGTCTGCCCGAAGAAATCCAGCCACCGCGCCACGATGTCCGCAAGCGGCGTGCCCAGGGCGCGGATGCGGCTGATATCCGCCGGATACACCAGCGCGCGCTCCGTCACATCCAGCCCGCACAGCACGATGGGAACGCCGGAGGAAAAGACGATATCCGCCGCCTCCGGATCCACCAGGATGTTGAACTCCGCCGCGGGGTTCCAGTTGCCGGTCTCCGCGCCGCCGCCCATCAGGTAAAAGGCACGGATCTTCTTCTTCAGGTCCGGCCGGGCAAGCAGCAGCGCGGCCAGGTTGGTCTCAGCCGCCGTGCCGATGATGACCACCGGCTCCGCGCTGTCCTCCAGCACGCGGATCATCGTTTCCACCGCCGACAGCGGGCTCAGGGATACGCGGGGCGGCGGCAGCTCGGCGCCGTCGAGGCCGGACACGCCGTGAAAATCACCGGCGGTGATGCCCGGCACCACCAGCGGACCGTGCGCGCCCTTCGCGACGGGGGCGGTGATGCCCAGCAGCGAGCAGACCTTCAGGGCGTTCAGCGTCACCTTTTCGATATCCTTGTTGCCGGCGACCGTGGTCACCGCGCGGATGTCCAGCCGCTCGGACGCACCGGCGATCAGCCAGGCGATGGCGTCATCGTGGCCCGGGTCGCCGTCCAGGATCACGGGAATGCGTGGATTCATGGCACTTGTCCTTTCGTATCGCAAAGGGCCCGCCGAACCGGCAGGCCCGAAGGATCAGTCTGTCTGTGTTTCCGTGCCGACGGCGTCCGGGGTCAGCCGTTCGCTGAGGATCCGCGCCTTGCGGTTCAGCGGATGGATGCCACGCCACACGGTGACCACCGCGCCGATGATCAGCCAGATGTAATAGGTGAAGAAGCGCCACAGCAGCAGCGCCACCACGCGCACGCCGTCCGGGAACACCTGGGAGAAGTACAGCGCGAACACGCCCTCCTGCGCGCCGGAGGCGCCGGGCAGCGGCGTATAGGCCGCCGACACATACTGCAGGATGCCCAGCGTCGTGATCTGGAAATAGCTGTGTCCGCTCAGCCCGAAGGCGTGGAACAGCAGGTAGATGATGGTCATCTGCGCCATCAGCTGCATGCCGCCGATGAACAGCTGCACCAGCAGATCGCCGGGGCGCTTCAGCAGCAGCGTGAAGCTGGTGTGGAACACCTCGCCGGCGGCGTGCCAGCGCTCGCGGGTCCCGTCGGGATCCTTCACCAGCCGCAGCTTTGTGCCGATGCCGATGATGAGGTTCAGCAGCAGCTTCACCAGGCGGCGGCTCGTGCCCATGGACAGCGTCAGCCCCACCACCACCAGGTTGTAGACATAGCCGATGATCAGGATCCACATATTGCCGGAGATCTGCTCCTGCACGTAGCGGAAATGCGTGGCCCACAGCACGGTGGACAGTACCGTCAGCATGGCCTGAAAGCACATGAACTTCACCGTCAGCGCGGAGGTGCCCAGGCCCATCGGCACACCGGCGCGGTTCAGGTTCAACAGCTGCATGGGCTGACCGCCGGTCGCGCCGGGGGTGATGCAGGAGTAGTAGGTGCCGACGATGGTCACGTGCAGCGCGTACAGCGGGCCGATGTCATAGCCCTGGCGCCGCAGGAAGTACCAGGTGGCGCAGGCGTCGCACATCACGTTCACGGCGTAGGCCGCCAGGCACAGGGCCACCCACACGGGGGACAGGCTCTGCAGGGCCTTCAGCGCGTCGGCAAAGTCCTCGCCCCGGAAGCCCACCAGCAGCACGATGGCCAGCGTGCCGAAGATCAGCACAAAGTTGAGGATCTTTTTGATCTTTTCTTTCTTCATGTCAGCTCCTGGGGGAGTTATTCGTCGGCATCCAGCCAGGACCATTGCAGCCCATGCTCTTCGGCAAAGGCCACGGCAGCGGTGTTGCCTTCCGCGATCTGCAGCGTTACGGCGGAGGTGCCGTCACTGTATTTTGAACAGTTCTCAAAAGCGTCGTCGGCTATTTCGACATTGTCTTTATTCAGCAGCTTGATCACCGACAGGTTCGTGCAGTTGGCAAAGGCCTTGCTGCCGATGCAGGTCACGGTGGCCGGAACGGTGATCTCCAGCAGGGAACTGTCGTTCATGAAGGCCTCGGCGGAGATCACCGTCAGGCCTGCGGGCAGCGTGGCGAAGACCGTTGCGACAACGCCGTTGCTGCAGCTGAGCCGGAAGGTACCCGGACCATAGCTTGCGAGGGGCCTGCTGTAAAGGGCGTGAACGGTTCTGGTGAAGCCGTTGACCTGGAAGGTGGAATTGTCCATCAGCCAGGCCAGGATATAGCATTTCCAGCAATCCGTACTCTCATCAAGGATCGGCCTGGTCTTGCTGTCGAAATCAGTGGCATAATAGAACACATCACCGTCGATCTCGATCCACACCTTGCCCTGAACGAAGCCTGTGTTTGCCTTGCTTCCGGCCTGGCGGGAAAGCTCCCTCTCCGCGGAGCTGTGCCATTTCGTCAGCTGTGCGGCATACAGGTCCTCGGACAAAGCGATCAGCGCGGAGGGCTCACCCTTCACATAATAGTTCAGGTTCAGAGAGCCGCAGTAAACCGGGTAGGTGACGCCGTCCGAGTTCCACTCTCCTTTAAAGTAGGTATGGTCGTTTTGCATCAGATCGTCATTCACGAGGCAGTAGGCGTGGGAGATACCGCCGGCCTGGTCATCCCAGGTGCAGTCCACCATGTACCACAGGCCATCAAGCTTCACGGCGTTCCAGCTGTGGTTCATGCCGCTTGAAATCACCCGCTGTGAATCGATACCCATCGCCCGCATCAGCAGCGTGTAGGCACGGCTGTAGCTGTCGCACACGCCGGTGCCGTACAGCAGCACGCCGCAGGAGCCGTAGTAGGTGTAGGTATCGTCATAGGCCGCGTTCAGCAGCAGCCAGTCATGCACCCACACGGCCTTTTCGGCATCGGTGGTGCAGGCGGCTTCGCATTCAGCGACCAGCTGCTGGATCTTTTCAGCGGAGGACAGATGCCCGTCGCTTCGCGCAACGATGATTTTTGCATTGTAAAGCTGAAATTTGAACAGGGTTTTGTCACCGTCAACAATATCCACAACCAGGCCAACACCGTCATCGGTTGCGTCCGGCAGCGTAATGGTCAGCGGTGTGCCGACCTTGCCATAACCGACGATCCAGGTTCCCGAGGAGCCATCGCCGGTCTCATCGGTGCTCAGATACAGCTTGAAATCGTAGCCGTCGTAACGGCTGTACCCCAGATCCACGGTGAATGAATCGCCGATTGTAAAGGACATGCCGGCGGTCAGATCATAAGCATTGATATTGTAATTGCCATAGGAATTGAAGTTCCATGCGGAGCAACGAATCTTCTGGGCAATACCGTTGATGGTCAGTGTAGCCGGGTTCCACAATTTGAGCGTGCAGGTATATACAACATTGGACTCTGAGCCTATGATTTTCGCATAGAGATTTTTGGTAACATTGGACAGGCCGGACTCGGGTATCGTTACCTGGAACCCGGTGCCGACTGTACCGGAAGCAATGACCGTATATACATTGCTATAAAGGTATGATACCTGGATGGTACAGTCTGCATAGTCCTCCGCATTGATCAGCAGCGAAAACGACTGCCCCTGCTCCCATTCGCCATAAACATAGTAGGTAGCGGCGGTAGCTGTCGGTGTGCTGTACGGATCGCACTCAACGCCATCCACCGAGACCTGTATATCGGGAGCCCCGGAGGCGGCGGTGCTGAAAAACGTCAGCTGTGTCCGCAGTCCAGAAAGCACCGTGCTTGCGGGAATGACGGTAACGGCAGGCTCCTCGATCTGCAGCTCTTCAATATTTTCCGCCGGCGTCAGCGGCCCGGCCTCAGCCAGCGCGGCCAGGGAAAACAGGCACAGCAGCAGCGCCAGCAGCGGGAGCCATTTCGTTTTCATGGCGGTGCGCTCCTTTCTTTGCGGATCAGTCACGGCGGAACAGGTCGCGGGTGTAGACGCGGTCGGCCACGTCGTCCAGCTCGGCGTCGTAGCGGTTGGCGATGATGGCGCCGCACATGGATTTGAAGCGGGCCAGGTCGTTCACCACCTACGAGCCGAAGAAGTAGCTGCCGTCCTTCAGCGTCGGTTCATACACGATGACCCGCGCGCCCTTGGCCTTGATGCGCTTCATCACGCCCTGGATGGACGACTGGCGGAAGTTGTCGGAGTTGCTTTTCATCGTGAGGCGGTACACGCCCACGGTCACCGGCGCCCCCTCGGCGTGATTGTAATGCGCGCTGGCGGTGTACCAGCCGGCCAGCTCCAGCACGCGGTTGGCGATGAAATCCTTGCGGGTGCGGTTGCTGGCCACGATGGCCTCGATCAGGTTCTCCGGCACATCCTCGTAGTTGGCCAGCAGCTGCTTGGTGTCCTTGGGCAGGCAGTAGCCGCCGTAGCCGAAGGAGGGGTTGTTGTAATGGCTGCCGATGCGGGGATCGAGGCACACGCCTTCGATGATGGCGCGGGTGTCCAGGCCCTTCGTTTCCGCGTAGGTGTCCAGCTCGTTGAAGTAGCTGACGCGCAGCGCCAGGTAGGTGTTGGCGAACAGCTTCACCGCCTCGGCCTCCGTGAAGCCCATGTACAGCGTGTCGATGTCGGGCTTCAGCGCGCCCTCCTGCAGCAGTCCGGCGAAGGTGTGCGCCGCTTCCACAAGCCTGGGGTCGTTCGGGTCGGTGCCCACGATGATGCGGCTGGGGTAGAGGTTGTCGTACAGCGCCTTGCTCTCCCGCAGAAATTCCGGACTGAAGAGGATGTTCTCACTGCCGGTCTGCTTGCGGATGGACTTTGTGTAGCCCACGGGGATGGTGGACTTGATGACCATGATGGCGTCCGGGTTGACGTCCATCACCAGGCGGATCACGTCCTCCACGGCGGAGGTATTGAAGAAGTTGCGCGTGCTGTCGTAATTGGTGGGCGCGGCGATGATGACGAACTCCGCGTCGCGGTAGGCGGCGGCGCCGTCCAGCGTGGCGGTCAGGTCCAGCGGCTTTTCCGCCAGATAGCGTTCGATGTATTCATCCTGGATGGGGCTTTTGCGGGCGTTGATCATATCGACCTTTTCGGGGATGATGTCCACGGCGGTCACGTGATGATGCTGGGCCAGCAGCACCGCCATCGAAAGACCCACATAGCCGGTGCCGGCGATCGCGATGTTCATTGTCAGTCCTCCATATAGAACGCGTGATACCACTCGGCGAAGCGGCGGAGGCCGTCCCGCAGCGGGGTATCCGGGCGGAAGCCGAAGTCCCGCTCGAGGGGTGTGGTGTCGGCGCAGGTCACCGGCACGTCGCCGGGCTGCATGGGCACCAGCCGCTTGTGCGCCTCGAAATCATAGTCCGTCGGCAGCACCCGGGCGCGGATCAGCTCCTGCTGCAGGATGTCCACGAAATCCAGCAGGCTCTCCGGCTTGCTGTTGCCGATGTTGTACAGCGCCACCGGCGGCACGGGCAGGCCGTCCTCACCGGTCTTTTTCTCCGGCGCGTGGGCCATCACCCGCATCACGCCCTCCACGATGTCGTCGATGTAGGTGAAATCCCGCAGGCAGTTGCCGTAGTTGAAGATCTCGATGGTCTCGCCCCGGCGCAGCTTGTTGGTGAAGCCGAAGTACGCCATATCGGGCCGCCCGGCGGGGCCGTACACGGTGAAGAAGCGCAGGCCGGTGGAGGGAATATCGTACAGCTTGGCGTAGGCGTGGGCCATCAGCTCGTTGCTCTTCTTGGTGGCGGCGTAGAGGCTGACGGGGGAGTCGACCTTCGCGTCGGTGGAATAGGGCACGGGCGTCGTGCTGCCGTACACCGAGGAGGACGACGCGTACACCAGGTGCGCCACCGGGTGATGCCGGCAGGCCTCCAGGATATTGAAGAAGCCGATCAGGTTGGACTCCACATAGCTTTCCGGGTTGGTGATGCTGTAGCGCACACCGGCCTGGGCCGCCAGGTTGACCACGATCTGCGGCGCGAAATCGCCGAACACCTGCTCCACGAAATCCCGGTCGGCGATGCTGCCGCGCAGGAAGGTGAAGCCCGGACGGTCCAGCTTCGCCAGACGGTGCTCCTTCAGGGACACGTCATAATAGTCGTTCAGGTTGTCGATGCCGATGACCTCGGCGCCGGCCTCCGTCAGCCGGAGGGACAGCGACGCGCCGATGAACCCGGCGGCGCCGGTCACCAGCACGCGGGTGCCCTTCAGGGTCAGATTGGGCTGCAGCATGGGGACTCCTTTCAAAGGCGAAAAATGGCGGAAAGGATCAGTCCTTCAGCGCGGCCAGATCGTTCAGCGCGGCGCGGATGACCTTGTCCATATCATAGTAGCGGAACTGGCCCAGGCGGCCGCCGAAGATGACGTCGCCGCGGGCGTCCGCCAGCTCACGGTAGCGCTGATACAGGGCGGCGGTGTCCTCGTTGTTCACGGGGTAGTACGGCTCCATGCCGGGCTTCCACTCGGCGGAGTATTCACGGCTGATGACGGTGGTGGGCTGCTTGCCGAACTCGAAGTGCTTGTGCTCGATGATGCGGGTCCACGGCACCTCGCGGGCGGTGTAGTTCACCACGGCGTTGCCCTGGTAGTTTTCCACCGGCAGCTCCTCGGTCTCAAAGCGCACGGAGCGGTACTGCAGCGCGCCCAGGCTGTAGCCGAAGAACTCGTCGATGCAGCCGGTGTACACGGTCTTCGCGGCGATGTCCGGCTCCTCGCGGATCAGGTCGGCGTATTCGGTGTTCAGCCGCACCTCCACGCCCTCCAGCATCTTCGCCACCATGGCCGTGTAGCCGCCCATGGGGATGCCCTGGTAGCGGTCGTTGAAGTAGTTGTTGTCGTAGGTGAAGCGGCAGGGGAGACGGCGGATGATGAAGGCCGGCAGCTCCCTGCAGTCGCGGCCCCACTGCTTTTCGGTGTAGCCCTTCACCAGCTTGGTGTACACATCGGTGCCCACCAGGGACAGCGCCTGCTCCTCGAGGTTCTTCGGCTCGGTGATGTGCAGCTCCGCCACCTGCTCCGCGATCTTGTCCTTCGCCTCCTGCGGGGTGCGGATGTTCCACATCTTCGAGAAGGTGTTCATGTTGAAGGGCAGGTTGTACAGCTCGTCGTGGTACACGGCCACGGGGCTGTTGATGTAATTGTTGAACTCGGCGAACTGCTGCACGTAGTTCCACACTTCCCTGTCGGAGGTATGGAAGATGTGCGCGCCGTAGCGGTGCACGTTGATGCCGTGGATATCCTCGGTGTAGATGTTGCCGGCGATGTGGTCGCGGCGGTCGATGACGAGGCACTTCTTTCCCCGGGCGGTCAGCTCGCGGGCAAACACGGCGCCATACAGGCCGGCGCCGACGATCAGATAATCATACTTCATGATGCGATCCTCCGGATCCGTGTGATTCTACGGGAAATACACCGGCATATACCGCCGGATGATACTATTTTACGCTCTTTTGGCCCAAAGCGCAAGCCCCGAAGCGGGAAAGGAGCAACAATAGGAAGAAAGTGGTGAAGAAAGCCGGTCTTCGCGGCTCCGCGTGGCCGTGACGGATGGCCCCGCACGCAATATTTCCGTCATATTTTGTCATATTTTCTCCGCAAAAAGGCCCGAACAGGCGAAAAAAGGCTTGAGAAATGCGCTGCTTTACGCTATAATGTATAGGCGTATCTTTGACTTTATCGCAAAGGAGCACAGAACTTTGAGCGATTTTGAGCAGGGGACCCCGAATCCCGGTACCGAAAACGCCACTCCCCGCCGCCGCCGCCGCACGACGGAGACGGCCGCCCCGCAGGCTCCCGCCGGCACCGTGCAGGTGCAGCAGACGCCCGCGGACGGCAAGACCCGGGAGGTGCCGCGTCCCGCCAGCCTGAACAAGGCGGCGGAGACCGCGCGTCATCCCGTCAACGCGCCCGGCTACAGCCAGCGTCAGCCCGTCAGCAGCAGCTATGTGCGTGAGAATCAGCCCGCCGCGCGCCCGGCCGTGACGCCCGAGCCCGCCCCGCAGGCGCCCGCGAAGCGCAAGGGCCACCCCGTGCTGATCACCCTGATCGTGCTGGTGCTGCTGGTGGCCGGCGGCGTGTTCGCGCTGGTGAAGCTGGTGCCCGAAGGCCAGACCGGCTTCTTGGGCGACGCCAAAGCCGCCGTGACCAATGTGCTGGATCAGGCCGTCAGCGGCGTGACCGGCGTGGTCAACGGCATCGGCGGCATGACCGGCAAGGCCGCGGAGAGCGCCGGCATCAGCGGCTTCTCCACCGCCAACACCACCGGCGACGCGCCCCTGGATGTGACCTTCAGCGTTACCACCACCAAGGCGACCAAGGGCATCCGCGTGGTGGACGCCAACGGCAGCGTACTGGCCGAGACCACCGACGCCCCCTATCGCGAGGGTGAAAACTCCGATATCTGGGTGCTGACCTACAACGCCCAGGAGGGATACCAGGGCCAGGTGTACATGCAGGCCTACAACGGCACCGACTGGGTGGACACCGAGAGCGCCGCGGAGCTGAACATCTCCGCGCCCGCTGCCGTGGAGACCATCAACACCGAGGCCTTCGTGGAGGAGCCCACGGCCGAGCCTACCGCCGAGCCGACGGCCACGCCCAC
>R14__coassemble_716_pt1 | contig 20574 bp, 16 predicted proteins | sample R14__metabat2_high_PE_015 | metagenome-assembled genome bin R14
GTGCAGCAGCGCCTGAAGGACCTGGGCTACTATTCCGGCAAGATCGACGGCAAGTTCGGTACCAGCTCCGTGACCGCGCTGAAGGCCTTCCAGACCAACAACGGCCTGAAGGCGGACGGCGTGGCCGGCAGCGGCACCTACGCCATCCTCTTCTCCTATGACGCGCTGGACGCCAAAACCACCCCGACGCCCGAGCCCACCGCCACCCCCGCGCCGACGGCCATCACCGCGGCCAACGCGGTCACCGTGCAGCTGGGCACCACCGGCGATGTGGTCACCGCCGTGCAGAACCGGCTGACCGAGCTGGGCTATTACACCGCCGACGCCGACGGTACCTGCAAGGCCGACGATGTGGCCGCCATCAAGGACTTCCAGAAGATGAACGGCCTGACCGTGGACGGCAAGGCCGGCTACAAGACGCAGGTGCTGATGTTCAGCGACAGCGCCCTGACGGCCACCGGCGCCATCGCGGGCGGCACGACTACCGCCACGCTGAAGAAGGGTATGAGCGGCGACGCCGTGAAGACGCTGCAGACCCGCCTGATCGCCCTGGGCTATCTGACCGGCACGGCTGACGGCAATTACGGCTCCGCCACCGTGGAGGCCGTGTACAACTTCCAGAAGGCCAACGGCCTCAGCCGCGACGGCGTGGCCGGTCCCGCGACCCTGACCGCCATCTACGCCAGCACCGCCGTGAAGGCCTCCGCCACCGCCACGGCCACGGCGACCGCCACCTCCTCCATCCTCCGTCGCGGCGACAAGAGCGACGCCGTGAAGGAAATGCAGGCGCGGCTGATCTCCCTGGGCTATCTCAGCGGCAAGGCGGACGGTACCTTCGGCTCCGCCACCTACAAGGCGCTGGTGGCCTTCCAGAAGGCCAACTCCCTGACTGCCGACGGCGTGGCCGGCACCAAGACCCTCGCCGCGCTGAACAGCAAGAGCGCCGTTTCCGCCACCACCGCCAGCAACACCAGCATTTCCAAAAGCCTCTCGGCGAACACCTCCACTCCGAAGGCGTCCTCCGTGCGCTACGCCAACTGGTACACCGAGGTCAAGGCGCGCTGCAAGCTGTATCCCTACGCCACCGTGTATGATTACACCACCGGCATCTCCTGGAACGTGCATATGTTCAGCCTGGGCAACCACGCCGAGTGCGAGCCGCTGACCGCGGAGGATACCGCCAAGATGCAGAAGGCCTTCGGCGGCACCACCTGGAACCCGAAGGCCGTATGGGTCATCTTCGCGGACGGCCGCGTGTACATGGCCTCCACCCACGATACGCCCCACGGCGTGCAGCACATCACCACGAACAACTTCGCCGGCCATATGTGCATCCACTTCCCGCGCACGGCCGCGCAGGTCGCTGCCATCGGTACCTACGCCACCAGCCACCAGACCGCCATCGACAACGGCTGGAGCGCGACGCAGAAGATGAAGTAAATCACGACAAAAACCAAAGCACCGGATGCGCGGCAGCGCGTGTCCGGTGCTTTTCGGTCTTGTGTCCAACAAAAAAAGGAGCCGCGGGCGCGGCTCCGGGTGGGTCAGTTCAGCGGACGGATGAGGATGAAGGGTGTCAGCTCGGCGCCCTGGCCGGAGGGATTGTCCTTCATGGCGTCCTGGATCTCGTCGTCCGTCAGCGGGAAATTCGTGCCCTTGCCCAGCTGGTTCTGGTCAAAATCGTTGGCGTCCATCACCACCACCGGCACGCCGGTCTCCTTCTCCAGCGCGTCGCACAGCTCCACGGGATGCTCGGGGTTGATGACGCCCATGGTGTGGTAGATCTCAAAGGAGGAATCCGGGTAGAAGCCGTCGATGCCCGCCACGCCGTGGCCGCAGATCTTGTAGAACAGGCCGTGCACGCCGAAGGGGCGCGTCACCGCGGACACCGCCGCCGCGAACAGCACCCGCGGCAGGCCGCAGATCTCGATCACCAGCTGCATCTTGTAGGGCTGATGCATGCCGATGCCGGTGGAGTTGTGCCCGGCGAAGGGCGCCAGCTTCTTCGCCCAGAAGCCCGGATGCGTGTCCTCCAGCGTGCGGACGTTTTTCGTGCACATGCCCATCACCTTCGCGGTGAAGGACAGCACGTCGCCCGGCTGATACAGCGGCAGCACATAGCGGCGCACCAGCCCGGCCTGGTCCTCGCCGACCTCCACAAAGTGCGTCTGGATGGCGAAGCGGTCATATTTGCGGCCGTTGCGGCCCTCGATGGTGCCGCGGTCAAAATAGGTCACGCCGTTCAGCTCCCGGCGCTGGGACTCCTGGTTGCGGTCAGACATGGAAACAACTCCTTTATCCCGCTGCGGCGCGGGGCCGCGGAAGCGATCGATGGGAACGGTGCTATTGTACAACGCTTTGGCCGCCGTGTCAACGAAGGAACCCGGCGGAGGAACACCCGGAAACAGCAAAAGAACAGCCGGGGCGCGGCTGTTCCTTTGCAAGACCGGAGCATCACTCCGGCTTCGGCCCGGCGGCCTCCGCTCTGCCGTCCAGCCGGGCCAGCGCGTAGCCGGGCTGCACGCGGTTGGAGCCCATCGCGCGGTAGAAGCCCTTGAAGATGCGCTCCATGATGGGCTGCACATTCTCCTCCGCCGTGCCCACCAGGATCACCAGCAGCTGCACGCCGCTGTAGCGGGTGCATACATCCACGCTGCGGATCGTTTTGCGGATGGTCTCCTCCATGATCCGCATGGCCTGCTCCAGCTCGTCCGACAGCACGGTGCCGGGCACCGCCTCGTCCAGGGTGATCATCAGCAGGTGGAAATCCTGCCTGTAGCGGGCGTTCATGTTGGTCAGGAACTCATAGATGCGGGCGAATTCGTGGTACTCCAGGTCCATCACGCCGCCCTGGCGGCCGCCGGGCTGCAGGCTGCGCACCAGCGCGTCCAGATCGGCCCGGCCGTTCTCGCCGGCCTGCATGCGGCCGCCCTCGTAGAAGGCGTACCTTTCGCTGCTGTGCTTGCAGTGGTACAGCGCCTTGTCCGCGCGGGTGTACACGTCCTCATAGCGCTCGGCGGGGGCGCACAGGCACAGGCCGAGGGCGATGCCCGTCTGCTGCAGGAGACGGTCGTCCGCGCTCAGGGCGTCATAGCGCGCCAGGATGGCCTCCGCGCGGGCCTTGGCGGCCTCCCGGTCGGCATCCTTCTGGAAGTAAATGAACTGGTCGCTGCCGGGACGGCTGATGACCGCGTCGGCGCTGAACTCCCGCAGGAGATCCGCCACGGTGCGCAGCACACGGTCGCCGATGGCGTGGCCGTAGGTGTCGTTGATGAACTTCAGCCGGTCCACATCGATGGAGTACAGGCACCCGCGGCCGGAGGCCCGCATCGCCTCGCTGATGGCCCGCACGGCCTCCGTGTGCGCCGGCAGGCCGGTCAGATAATCGTAGCCCTCCGCTACGCGGCGCTGCTCCTCGGGGGATTCCAGATATTTTTTGACCAGCTCGTCCGGATCGGGGATCTGGAGCTGCTGCTCCGCCTTGTCGGACAGCGCCAGGCGGCCGGTGTCCAGCAGCTGCAGGAACACATCCAGCATCTGCGGGTCGAACTGCGTGCCGCGGCCGTGCACCAGCTCGCTGCGGACGAAATCCTTGTCCAGCGCCCGGCGGTACACGCGGTGGGAGGTCATGGCGTCGTAGGCGTCGCAGATGCACACCAGGCGCGCGTTCAGCGGGATGCCCTCGCCCTTCAGCCGGTCGGGGTAGCCGCGCCCGTCATAGCGTTCGTGATGGTGCCGCACCACATCGTCCACGCCGGGGATGGTCGTGATGCTTTTGATGATATCCGAGCCGATGGTCGTGTGGGATTTGATGATCTCGTACTCCACGTCCGTCAGCCGGGAGGGCTTGTTGAGGATCGTGTCCGGCACGCCGATCTTGCCGATATCGTGCAGCAGCGCGGCGTAGTGCAGGTTGCGGATATCCTCCTCGCTCCAGCCCAGGGCCGTGGCGAGGATCACGGCGTACTCCGCCACGCGGGTGGAGTGGCCGTTGGTGTAATCGTCCTTCGCGTCGATGGTGTGGGCGAGGGTGCGCACCACCTGCAGCGCCTGCTCCTCCGAGTGGTGCCGCACCTCGGTCTCCTTCTTCAGCTGCAGGCTCAGCAGCTCGTCGCGGTGCTCGCGGGTCTCCGCGTGGATCAGGTAAAACACGGTGCTCAGGGCGATGCCCGTGCGGCCGATGCTGTGGAGGCCGACCACCGTCTCCAGCGCCATGCTCGCGCCCACGGTGACGGCAACGGACAGCACGATCAGCGCCTCCTGACGCTCCTTCTTCGCGGAGAGCCGGATGCAGAAGAACAGCAGCGCCAGCGTGTAGAAGGCGATGACCCAGTACTCGAAATAGCCCAGCGGCCCGCGGTAGAACACATTGTCCGCCGTGAAGCCGAAGGCGGTGTCCGTCCAGAAGGCCGAGAAGGATACGAACGCGTTCACCCACGCGGGAAGGGCAAAAATGTATTTGAAGCGTCCCTTCATTTTTTCGGCGTCCAGCAGGCTGATCAGCGAATAAATCAGCACCGGGCGCATCGTGTAGCCCACGGCGCACAGCAGCACGCGCGCATAGGACAGCGTCGGCTGCGCGGCGAACCACTGCTCCAGGTTGCAGATCAGGCACTCGTACAGCTCCAGCGCGAACAGGCTGAGCAGATGCCGGGTCGCCTCGCGGTTCCGGTCCTTCCGCTGCAGCAGGAAGCCGAGGATATACGCGTAGCACAGCAGTGCCGAGAAGTTGACTTCAAGAAAGCTCTTCAAGCCTTTTCACCTCCGGATCCGGCGGCAGCGCTTTTTTCGTCCGCCGGGGTGATGAAGAGAAGCATGGAATACTGCTTCCATTATACCGTATCGGGCGCCCGTTTGCAATCTCAAAATGGAGGATTTCGGCAATTTTAGCACCATCCGTGATAAAACAACAGATAACAGGGAGACGCTCCGTCACGGAACGCCTCCCTGCGTTTTTTATTTGGCCTCCGCCCAGTTTGCTCCCGTGTGGACCTCCGCCAGCAGCGGCACCTTCAGGGTCATCACCTGCTCCATGCTTTCCCGCAGCAGCGCGGAGGCCGCTTCGACCTCCTCCGGCGGGCACTCCAGCAGCAGCTCGTCATGCACCTGCAGGATCAGCCGGCTGCGCAGGCCGCGCTTCCGCAGCGCGTCATCCACGCGCACCATGGCCAGCTTGATGATATCCGCCGCGGTGCCCTGCACGGGCGTGTTCATGGCGGCGCGCTTGCCGAACTCGCGCATCGGGCCGCGCTGCTTCAGCTACGGCAGATAGCGCCGGCGACCCATCAGCGTCACCGCGTAGCCGTTCTTCTCGCCCTCCTCCACGCTCTCGTCCATGAAACGCTTCACGCCGGGGTAGCGGGCGAAGTAGCGCTTGATGAAGTCGCCGGCCTCCTTCTGGCCCACGCCGGTGTTCCGCGCCAGGCCGAAGCCGGAGATGCCGTAGATGATGCCGAAGTTCACCGCCTTGGCGTTGGAGCGAAGCGCCGGGGTCACCTCACTCAGCGGCACATCGAAGATCTCGCTGGCGGTGCGGGCATGCACGTCCTGGCCGCTTTGGAACGCCTCCACCAGGGCGGCGTCGCCGGAGAAATGCGCCATCAGCCGCAGCTCGATCTGGGAATAGTCCGCGTCCACCAGCACCCAGCCCGCCTTCGGCAGGAAGGCGCGGCGGATCTCCTTGCCCTCGGCCGTGCGCACGGGGATGTTCTGCAGGTTCGGCTCGGAGGAGGAGATGCGGCCGGTGGCGGTGGCCGTCTGGTCAAAGAAGGAGTGGATGCGGCCGCCGGTGTCCGTCAGGCGCGTCAGGCCCTCCACATAGGTGCCGTTCAGCTTCACCAGCTGACGATAGCGCAGCAGCGGCTCAATGACCTCCGGCGCGATATCCTGCAGGCCCTCCAGCACATCGGCGGAGGTGGACCAGCCGTTCTTCGTCTTTTTGCCGTGGGGCAGCATCAGGCGCTCGAACAGCACCTCGCCCAGCTGCTTCGGGCTGTTCAGGTTGAACTCCGTGCCGCAGGCGTCGTACACGCTCTGCCGGCACTGCGCGATCTCCGCCTCGTACTTTTTGCCCAGGGCGGCGATGAAGTCCGTATCCACCCGGAAGCCGGCCTCCTCCATGCGGTACAGCACCATGGACAGGGGCAGCTCCACCTCGCGCATCAGCGTCATCATGCCGTCCGCGGCCACGCGCTTTTCCTGCGACACGGCCATGGCGGCGATCTGCCGGGCGTCCGGCGCGGCGATGCCGGAAAGGGCGGCGGCGGTGTAGCTCTTCTCCTGCGGATTCAGCAGATACGCGCCGAGCATGGTGTCCCAGGCGAAGGCCTCCGGCAGCGGCAGGCCGTATTTCCGCAGCGTGTGCAGCAGCGCCTTGCCGTCATGCACGCAGGCCGGACGGGCGCACAGCGCCGCGTCCAGCACCGCCAGCACCTCCGCCGGGTCGCAGCCGGGATTCAGCAGGTCACCGCCGAGGGTCACGCAGGCGTTGCGGCCGCTCCGGGTGCACACGGACACGCTCGTTTCGCTGACGAACACCGCCGTCGGGCGCTCCGCCTCCGTCACCGTATCGAGGAATTCCTTCAGCGCGTCCGGAGTCTCCGCCACCAGCGGCTCCTCCGTATGGAAGTCCGTTTCTGCCGGCGCGGGCGTCCCGTCGATCCTGCCGCCGCTCATTTCATTCAGCCGGCGCAGCACCATGTTCATGTGGTACGGCTTCACGGCCTCCGCGGCGGCGCCCCAGTCGGGCAGCGCGGCGTCCGCGAGAACGAACTCCACCGGCGCGTCCCGGCGGATCTCCGCCAGATGGCGGCAGGTGCGCGCCTGGTCGGCGTAGGTCACCAGCTTTTCGCCCAGCTTGCCCTTCACCTCGCCGGCGTGGGCGAGGATATTTTCCAGGCTGCCGTACTGCTGCAGCAGCTTCACGGCGGTCTTGTCGCCGACGCCCGGGATGCCGGGGATATTATCGGAAGCATCGCCCGCCAGGCCCTTCCAGTCGGTCACCTGCTCCGGCCCGAAGCCGTAGGCCTCGCGGAGGCTTTCCGGCGTGTAGCGGGCCGTCTCGGTGATGCCCTTCTTCGTCATCAGCAGCTGCGTGGTGTTCGTTACCAGCTGCATGGCGTCGCGGTCGCCGGTCAGCAGCAGCGGGGACGCGCCCTGCTCCTCGCCCAGGCGCGCCAGGGTGCCGAGGAGGTCGTCCGCCTCCCACCCGGCCAGGGCGTACCAGCGGATGCCCATGCCCGTCAGCAGCGTGCGCACCGACGCCAGCTGCTGGATCAGCTCCGGCGGCGTGGGCGCGCGGCCGGCCTTGTAATCGGGGTACTCCACGTGGCGGAAGGTGGGCGCGTGCTCGTCAAAGCAGACAGCGAGGTACTTCGCGTCCTCCTCCTCCACGGCGCGCAGCAGCATCATCAGAAAGCCGTGCAGCGCGTTGGTATAGGTCCCCTGCCAGTCCATCAGCGGCAGGGCGTGGAAGGCGCGGAAGACCAGGCTGTTGCCGTCCACGATCAGAAAGGTGTCTCCCATGTCTCTTCTCCTTCGCGGAGCCCGGCGCTCAGCCGATCCGTTCGGCCCGCACCAGGAACTTCAGCTCATAATCCTTTTTGGCGTCATACTGATATTCGGGCATGATGGCCGGTCCGCAGGCGCCGGTGCCGATGCCCTGCTGGAACGCCTGCACCGTCACGTAGGTGCCGGTGCGCTCCTCGTCCTCGCGGTGCTTCATCGCCGCCAGGGCCTTGTCCGAATAGGGCTTCACCGCCAGCTCGAAGGGCGCGCCGACGGCCGTGAAGGTCACGCGCACTTTGCCGTCGCTGACCGAGGCCACGGTGCAGTCGCAGCGGTTGCCGCTCTCCTGCGGACGGATGTTCGGCTCGGTCATGTCCGTCACCCGGCAGCGGACCTCGCGGATGGGGAACTGCTCCTTCATGTCGCAGTAGCTTTCGCCCGCGCGGCCGGTGTAGGTCACGTCGTTGAAGCATGCGTTCAGCCGGAAGCTCTTGCCGAAGCGCGGCAGGATGCCCCCGCCGGATACGCAGTGGATCCGGCTGGTGACCAGCAGGCCGTCCGCGGTGCCCTCGTAGGTATCGGTGACCATGAAGGCCGCCTTTTTGTTGGAGACCTTCGTCTGCACCCGCCAGCCGTTCTCCGTCTTTTCGCAGGAGACCGGCTGCTCCTTCTGCTGGATATAGGGCAGCATGGTGTTGCGGAAGAACATATCGGTGTCGTTATCGGTGGCGGCGCGGTACAGCAGGGTGCCCTGCTCCGCGGCGGCCAGGGTCTCGCCGTCCGGCAGCTGCCAGGCCAGACCCTTCGCGTCCACGGAGACGCCCTCGGGCGCGGCGGCGGACTTCGGCGCTTCGGCAAGCGTCTGCGCCAGCGTCAGCTGCTCCTCGGACACCGTGCGCCCGGTGACCGTATCCACACAGGTCACGACGCCCATCACGGTGCCGTTCACGCCGCGGCCCACGGGCACCGTCACAGTCTCCCGTTCCAGCGGGCCGGCCTTGGGGGTGATCTCCGCCGTTTCGCCGCTGTTCCAGGTGAAGGTCAGGCGGTAGCGGTCGCCGGCGGAGAAGGCGGTGGTGTTGAACAGCTCGAAGCGGCTGCCCTCCATCCAGGTCACGCGGATGGGACGGTAGATGAAGCGGATGATCTTCGCGCCGACGGACGGCGTGCGGTCGGGGTAGAACATGCCGTCCACGCAGAAGTTGCGGTCATGGATGTACTCGCCGTGATCGCCGCCGTAGGTGTAGCGGCCGTCCTCATGCAGCACGGCGTGGTCCACCATTTCCCACACGCAGCCGCCCATCAGGTTGTCGTATTGGTAGATCTGCTGCCAGTAGGCCTCGGTGTTGCCCGGGCCGACGCCCATGGCGTGGGCGTACTCGCACATGAAATAGGGCCGGTCGTTCAGCTGCTTCTGCTTGCGGCAATGCTCGCCGGCGTCGTGCACCATCTGCACGGAGGGATACATCTCGCTGCCCACATCGTAGGCGATGCGCTTGCAGTGGATGGCGCTCTCGTAATGCACCGGCAGCGTCGAGCGTTCCTTCAGCCAGTGATACATGGCGTCGGTGTTGTGGTAGCCGCCGGCCTCATTGCCCAGCGACCACATGATGATGCCGGTGTTGCCGTGCACCTTGTCGCGCTCGTACAGGCGGGAGATGCGGTCGATGTAGTGGCTCTCCCATTTCGGATTGTGGCTGATGGTGTTGTAGGTGGGCGGCAGCTGGTGCGACCAGGTGCCGTGGGTCTCCAGGTCGTTCTCGTCCACGATGTACAGGCCCGTTTCGTCCGCCAGCTCCAGCAGCAGCGGGTCCGGCGGATAGTGGGAGGTGCGTACGGTGTCGATGTTGAACTCCTTGCACAGCCGCACGTCGCGCTCGATCTCATCCGGCGTCAGCGTGTAACCGTTGACCGGGCTGGTATCGTGATGGTTCACGCCGTGCAGCTTCAGCTTCCGGCCATTCACCAGGAACACATCGCCCCTGATCTCCACCGTGCGGAAGCCGATGCGTTCCTTCACGCAGCAGGTGGGGGTCTCGTAGTAGACGCTGTACAGCACGGGGCTTTCGGCGTTCCATTCCAGCGGCGTCAGGCCGTCGAAGGTCACGGAGGCCGTGGTGCCGGAGGAGGCCACGGTGGCGGTGCGCTTCACGCCGGGGCCCTCCACGGTGAAGGTGATGTTGGCGGCCTCGAAGACCTCCGCCGTCAGCTTCAGCCGCCAGGTATCGCCGGTCTTCTCCGTGCGGGCGTCGATGTCCGCGATGTCGTGGGCGTCGGAGATCCGCAGCAGCACATCGCGGAAGATGCCGTTGTTGCGGAACATATCCTGGTCCTCCAGGTAGGTGCCGTTGCACCAGCGGTGCACCACAGCCACCAGCTCGTTCGTGCCCTGGTTCACCTTGCCGGTGAGATCGAACTCGGCGGTGTTGTGCGCGCCCTCGGCATAGCCGACGAAGCGGCCGTTCAGGAACAGGTCAAGGCAGCTGGCCACGCCGAGGAAGGAGATCACCACCCGCTTGCCGGGATCGGGGAGCTCCACCGTGCGGCGGTACACACCCACAAAGTTGTACTCCTCGCCGGGATCGGTGCGTTTGGGCGAGATGCCCTGGTCGCAGCCCATCCAGGTGAAGATGGTGCCCACCCGGCCCGTGGTGGGGATGTACGGCGGCTTGAAGGGGAACTGGTAGCGGATGTTCGTGTAGAAGGGCCGGTCATACCCGCGGAACTGCCAGCAGGCCGGCACATCGATGCGGTCGAAGGCGAAGGTATCGGTATCCAGCTCCTCCGGCAGTTCGGCGGGGCGGGGGAAGAACTTGAAGTCCCACTCGCCGTTCAGGCAAACGACCTTTTCCGAGCCGTAGCGCTTTTCCTTCGCGGTGACCGCGTCCGCGCTCTTCCGGTCGGGGTAGGGGATGAAGTAGCTGCGGCCGGGCATACGGTTGACCTCAAAGATATCAAAGGTGCAGTAATTGCTGTTGTTCAGGCGGTATTTCATCGGCTGTTCCTCCGGATGGAGCCGCTCACTTCGCGGCATATTCGTCTGCTATGATTATAACGGATTCATCCGCCGACCGCAAGAGCGAATTCATCCGCCGAATTCATCATTGCGGGAAGGCGCGTCCGTGTGGTATAATGCCCCTGACAAAAAAGCGGGATGACCGCCCGGGAGGCCCTGACCATGTCTGAATCGAAGCAAAAAACACTGCCGAAGGAGCTGCGCCGGCTGATCGGTGTGATCTGCGGCGTGTACTTCATCGCCGGGATCTTTGGCTTTCTGTACGAGACCGGCTTTTACTGGCTCAACGACGGCATGCTGGTGCGCCGCGGCAACTGCTACGGGCCCTGGGTGCAGCTGTACGGCTGGGGCGGGCTGATGCTGTTCGCCCTGTGCTGGCGGATGCGGAGCAGGCCGTGGCTGGTGTTCCTCATCAGCGCCGGCGCCACGGGCATCCTGGAGCTGGGGGTCGGCTGGGCGCTGTACACCTTCGGCAACGGCTTCCGCAGCTGGGATTACAACACGGAGATCTGGAACTGGGGCAACATCGGCGGCTTCGTGTGCCTGCGCTCCGTGCTGGTGTTCGCCTTCTCCGGCCTGCTGCTGGTGTATGTCATCGTGCCGCTGCTGACGCGGCTTTCGGACCGCATGGACCCCACGGCCTTCCTTGTGCTGATGGCGGTCCCCGCCGGGCTTTTCCTGCTGGACAGCCTGTACAACGATATCATCATCAATATCTTCCCCCTGCGCGGCGCCCTGGCCTTCTGGCGCGATACCGGCTGGTACGGCAAGATCGCGGGCATCGAATCGCTGAAGGAAGGCATCTGACATCCATTCGCCGGCGGGGCCGGCGCTTTTTGCTTGCGCGGGGCCGCACCTTCGGCGGTTTCATTCCCGCGCATATTGCGATTCCCCGTGAAATGCTGTAAAATAAACCGGGAGGCGAATGCGATGAATCAGACCGCGGAACGGACAGCGTCCCTGTGCCGGCAGCTTTCCGCCGGATGCCCGGCGCTCCGGCTGACCCCTGATGCCCTGATGGCCCGGTATACCACGCTCCACCTGGGCGGCCCGGCCGATCTGCTGGCCGAGCCGGATAACGAAGATCAGCTGCGCCTGCTGCTGCGGTCGGCGGCGTCCCTTGATGTGCCGGTGACCGTCATCGGCCACGGCAGCAACCTGCTGGTGCGCGACGGCGGCATCCCCGGGCTGGTCATCCGCATGGCCGGCGGCTTCCGCGGCATCGGCACGTAGCACGGGCTGCTGAAGGCCGGCGCGGGCTGCATGCTCTCCACCCTGGCGATGGCCGCGGCGGAGAACGATCTGGGCGGCCTGGCCTTTGCCAGCGGTATCCCCGGCACGGTGGGCGGCGGCGTGTGGATGAACGCCGGTGCCTACGGCGGCGAGCTGGGGCAGGTCGTGACCCTGGTGGAGGGCCTCCGCCGGGACGGCACGGCTGTGCGCTACACCCGCCCGGAGATGGACTTCTCCTACCGCCATTCCCGCCTGCAGGCCGAGGACACCATCGTGACCGCCGTGACCCTGCAGCTGCCCCACGCCCGGCGGGAGGACATCCTGAAGGACATGGTGGACCTGAACCGCGCCCGGGCCGAAAAGCAACCGCTGACCGAGCCCAGCGCCGGCTCCACCTTCAAACGGCCGGAGGGCGCCTTTGCCGCCGCGCTGATCGATCGATGCGGCCTGAAGGGCGCGACCGTGGGCGGCGCGGCTGTCAGCGAAAAGCACGCCGGCTTCCTGCTGAACCGCGGCGGCACGGCGGAGGATTTCCTCGGGCTGATGCGCCTGGTGCGCGAGCGCGTGCTGGCGGAGACCGGCATCGCCCTGGAGCCCGAGGTGCGCATCCTCGGCGTGGACCGGCGGGAGGCATAACGGGGTTCCCGTCAAATCGCCAAAATCACTGAAGAAGGCAGGAAACTGACATGCGTTATCTGCTGCTGACCGGCATCAGCGGCGCGGGCAAGACCGCCGCCATCCGTTACCTGGAGGACATGGGCGCCTTCTGTGTGGACAATCTGCCGCCGGTGATGATCCTGAAAATGCTCGAGGCCTTTGAATCCGCCACGATGCCCAACCCGCTGGTGGCGCTGTCGGTGGATGTGCGCAGCGGCGCCTTCTTCAACGCCCGCGCCGTGCAGGAGCTGGTGGCCGCCGCCCGCCGGATGGGCTACCATATCGAGCTGCTGTTCCTGGAGGCCACCGACGACTGCCTGGTGGCCCGCTACAAGGAGACCAGACGCGATCACCCCCTGGCCACCGGCGGACGCACGCTGATGGAGGCCATCCGGGAGGAGCGCAGCGCCCTGGCGCCCCTGAAGGAATCGGCGGATTACGTGCTGGACACCACCGGCATGAAGACCCGGCAGATGCAGGAGGAGCTTCGGAAGCTCATCGGCGGCGACACCCAGGAGCCGGGGCTGAACGTGGAGATCATGTCCTTCGGCTTCAAGCGCGGCCTGCCGCGGGAGGCCGACCTGGTGTTCGACGTGCGCTTCCTCACCAATCCCTTCTACATCGAAGCACTGAAGTACCACACCGGTCTGGACGCCGACGTGCGCGATTTCGTGCTGGAGCATCCGGTCACGAAGGAATTCCTCGGGCGCATGACCGGCCTGCTCAGCTTCCTGCTGCCCAACTATCTGAACGAGGGCAAGCACCGGCTGGTCATCGCCATCGGCTGCACGGGCGGCGCCCACCGCAGCGTGGCCATCACCGAGCGCCTCGGCGCCTACCTGAAGGAGCAGGGGTACCAGGTGGACATCAGCCACCGCGACCTGCAGCTGGAGCAGGCGCACTGGAAGGCCGGCACCGAATCCGCGTCCGGCGACGAACGATAAGAGGAAGAGCGTATGTCTTTTTCATCCACCGTGAAGGAGGAGCTGATCCGCGCCGACCACGGCAAGGGCTGCTGCCAGCTGGCCGAGCTGGCCGCGCTGACGATGACCAGCGCCTCCCTGAGCTTCCGCGGCGGCGGCATCGGCGGCCTGCGGCTGAACTTCCGCTTCGAGAGCGCCGCCCTGGCCCGCCGGGTGTTCCTGCTGCTGCGGGAGCGCTTCGCCACCAATCCGCACCTGCACTTCGTGCAGCAGCGCCGCATGGGCATCCGCCGGGTGTGCGTGCTGACGCTGGAGGGCGACGCCGCCCAGGATTTCATGGTTGCCATGCAGATGATGACCCTCGACGACCTGGGCGAGCCCACGCTGCGCCGCACCCGGCCGCATATCACCATCACCCGCCAGTGCTGCCGACGGGCCTTTCTGCGCGGCGCGTACCTCGGCTGCGGCACCATGGCCGCCCCGGAGAAGGAATACCACCTGGAGTGGGTCTGCGATGACGACGAGCTGGTGCAGACGCTCTCCCGCACGCTGGAGCACGCCGGCCTGCCCGCCCGCAGCCATGTGCGGAACGGACGCAGCGTGGTGTACATGAAGGGCGCGCAGAACGTCTCCGACACCCTGGCGCTGATGGGCGCCTCCGCCGCCATGCTGCACTGCGAGAATATCCGCATCCAGAAGCAGATGCGCTCCGGCGCCAACCGGGCCTCCAACTGCGACAGCCACAACACCGAGCGTCAGGTCTCCGCCGCGCAGCGGCAGGTGGAGGCCATGACCCGCATCGCCGTGACCCGCGGCCTGTATTCGCTGCCGCCGGCGCTGCGCCAGGCCGCGAGGCTGCGCATGGAGCATCCCGATATCAGCCTGGCGGACCTCGGGCAGCTGATGGAGCCGCCGGTCGGCAAAAGCGGCATGAACAGCCGGATGCGCCGATTGATGGCCATCGCCGAGGAGCTGCGGGCGCCCGGAGCCCCACAGGAGGAAAACCCATGATCGCGATCCTTTATTTGCTTGTGTTTATGGCAGCCGGCACTCTGATGGTCCGGCTGCTTTTGCCGCGCCAGCCGGTGCTGAGCCGTCTGTGGCTGGGCTGCTCGCTGGGCCTGCTGCTGCTGATGTGGCTGCCGGCGCTGTTCGCCTTCTTCCTGAACTTCAGCATCACGGCCCATGTGTGCGCCGCGGTGACGCTGGCGCCGCTGTGCGGGGTGTGCTTCCTGCTCCGGGACAAGGCGCACGCCGTTCACCCCTGGGACGCGGAGGAGACCCGCCAGCTGAAGCAGCTGCTGATCGTGGTGATCCCGCTGACGATCCTCGGCGGCTGGCTGCAGTACACGCACAACTTCCGGGTGGACAGCGCCACCGGCTCGTGGCACGTGGGCCAGAGTACCTACGGCGATCTGCCGATGCACACCGGCTTCATCACCGGCCTTGTGGACAGCAGCTTTCCGCCGGAGTATCCGTTCTACCCCGGGCACCGGCTGTCCTATCCCTTCCTCACGGACACGATGTCCACCTCCCTGTATATGCTCGGCCTGAGCCTGCAGGCCGCCCTGAATGTGCCCGGCACGCTGATGATGGCCCTGTGCTACGCCGGCGTGATGCTGCTGGCCCGGGAGATGACCGTCGGCAAAAAGACGATCATCCTGGCGGCGCTGCTGTTCTTCCTCAACGGCGGCCTGGGCTTCTTCTACGATTTCGACCTGGCCGGCGGTACGGAGAGCGACGGCACGCTGACACTGTGGTCGCGCATCGAGGCCATCCTGGAGGGTTACTACAAAACGCCCACCAATCAGCCGACGCCCAACAACCTGCGGTGGAGCAACATCATCTGCGATATGATGATCCCCCAGCGCACCTTCCTCGGCGGCCTGTGCATGGTGCTGCCGTGCTTCTATCTGCTGTACACCTGCTTCGACCCGGCGCGGAAGCCCGTGCGCGGGTCGCTGCGGGGCGAGGTGCTGCTGGGGATCTGGGCCGGCGCGCTGCCGCTGATCCACACGCACTCCTTCGCGGCGCTGGCCATGTGCTCCTTCGGCATGATGGTCTACGATCTCATCCACAGCCCGGCGCGGGTGAAAACGCTGATGCCGTATCTGCGCTACGCGGCGCTGGCGGCGCTGCTGGCCCTGCCGCAGCTGTTCGCCTTCACCTTCACCCAGACCTTCCAGGCGGAGGGCACCGAGGGCGCGGGCAACACCTTCATGCAGCTGCAGTTCAACTGGGTGAACAACTCCGGCGGCAACGGCATGATCGACCTGTTCGGCTGGTTCTACGCGAAAAACATCGGTCTGCCGTTCATCGCGCTGATCCTGGCGCTGTTCGAGAAGAACCCGCGCTGGCGCAGGCTGTTCGCCGGGGCGCTGGTGATCATCGTGTGCGCCGAAACGATCCGCTTCCAGCCCAACGAATACGACAACAACAAGCTGTTCTACCTGGCGCATCTGCTGTGCTGCATGATCGTTTCGGAATGGCTTGCGGAGGTCTGGCGGCGGCTGAAGGGGATGCGCGGCCGCGCTGTGCTGGCCGCGCTGACGGCGGTGCTGCTGTTCCTCTCCGCCGGGCTGACGATCTGGCGCGAATGCGTCAGTGATTACTGGGCCTTCAACGCGGATGAGGTCGCCGCGGCGGAGTATGTACAGGAGAATGTGCCGGCGGACGCCGTGTTCCTCTCCGGCACAGAGCATCTGAACCCGGTGGTGTCCATCGCCGGGCGGCGGATCGTGTGCGGCCCGGACCTGTGGCTGTACTATCACGGCTTCGATACCACGGAGCGCAAGTACGACATCGTGTGCTTCTTCAGCGACCCCGCCGCCCACACCGACGTGCTGGAGAAATACGGCGTCAGCTACATCTACATCGGCAGCAATGAACGCGCCAATTACGATATCGACTACGACTGGCTGGAGGAAAACCTGACCTGCGTGTTCGAGCGCGGCAGCGTGGCCATCTACCGGGTGGACGGCGATCCGGCGGCGGTCAGCGATGTCACGGAATGAGGTGAGGAAACGGTGGAACGCCTTCTGCGCTATTCCCTGGAGCACCGGCGCCGGGTGCGCGTCATCTGGGAGGAGAACGGACAGCTGATGCAGAGCACGGTGCAGGTGGAGGCGCTGACGGACACCACGGTGGATGTGACCGCCACCCGCCCGAAGCGCAGCCTGACCCTGCCGCTGACCGCCCTCCTCGCGGTGGATTTCCTCAAGAGCGACGAGAGCCTGAAATGATCATACCGTACGCGAAGCGCATGAGCGGCAACGGGCGTTCCCTCGCCGCATCCGCCTTGCGTTTCCGGTCGTTTCCCGTTACAATGGAAGGCAGTGGGTCCGGCACCGACAGCCGGCATTTCCGGGAGGGCAGCATGCAGACGATCCGACAGGCCACCGGCGCAGATCTTGCGCGGATCGGCGGCATCTATGAGCGCATCCACACCGCCGAGGAAGAGGGACGGGCCATGACCGGCTGGGTCCGCGGCGTTTATCCGACCGAAGCCACCGCCCGGGCCGCCCTGGCGCGCGGGGAGCTGTTCGTGCTGGAGACAGGCGGCGTCATCGGCGGCGCGGCGATCCTGAACCACGCCCAGCTGCCGTGCTATACCGCCGGCGACTGGCGTACCGACAGCCCCGCGGAGCGCGTGCTGGTGATGCATACCCTGACTGTCGATCCGGCGCTTGCGGGGCGAGGCCTCGGCACGGCCTTCGTGCGGGCCTACGAGGCGCACGCGCGGGCCGCGGGCTGCGACGCGCTGCGGATGGATACCCGCGAAACGAACCTGGCGGCCCGGTCGATGTACCGCCGCTGCGGCTTCCGGGAGGCCGGCAGCGTGATGAGCGAATTCAACGGCATTCCGGATGTGCCGCTGGTGCTGCTGGAGAAGGTGCTGTAAGGCTGCGGCTCAGCCCCGCGGTTCGGGCGGCGGAACGGAGGCTGCCGGTCGGTTACTGCTCAGGCTCCTGGTTGATTTCTACCGCCGCTTACCCTCTTCAGTCCGCTTCGCGGACAGCTTCCCCAGAGGGGAAGCCTTTTGGGGAGGCCCACAAGCCGAGCCTTCCCCTCTGGGGAAGGTGGACGCGGCGAAAGTACTTCAAGAATGTTACCAACTGAATCGCCGCGGCCGGAAGAGGGAAATGCGGCGGGAGGTCGCTCTTCCGGGAGAGGGGGCTTGAACAGTAACTGCCGGTCGCATTGCTTCCACCTTTAAAATCCTTCACGGAAATTGACATTCCGCCGGATGTCTGCTATCATTTCCGGTATGGGTGGCTGTTTTTTGCGTTGAATCGGATCGGGAGCCCGCGGCGCGGCCGCGGAGATCGGGAGGTGCCTCATGCGGATCTGCCGTTTTGTCATTTGTGTGGCGCTGCTTATGGCGCTGCTTTGCTTCACGGGCTGCGCCATGGCGGAGGAGAGCGGCGTTACCGTGTGGGGGCACACCATCGCCCTTACCGATACCGAGGTGACCTTCGAGCGCGGCGACAAGGGCAGCGTGGACGCGCTCTGCGAGGCCCTCGCGCAGCTGCCCGCGCTGAAAAACGTGTATATGTGGGACTGCGTTACCAGGCCGGAGGAGCGTGCCGCCATGCACGCCGCCCGGCCGGACGTGTTCTTCGGCTGGACGATCCAGATCAACTCCTACCACCAGGTGCGCACGGACTGGACGGCCTATTCCGCCCACGGACGCAAGCCCAAGCTCTACAAGAAGAACATGACGGACTTCACCTACATGCCGAACCTGCTGGCGCTGGATGTGGGCCACAACAGCATCACCGACCTGGAATTCCTGCGGGACTGCGCCCAGCTGAAGATCCTCATCGTGGCGGACTGCGGCCTGAAGGACATCACGCCCCTGGAGAGCCAGACGCAGCTCGAGTACCTGGAGCTGTTTCTCAACAACATCACGGATATCTCCGTGCTGGCCGGTATGACGGAGCTGCGGGACGTGAACCTCGCCTTCAACGACATCACCGACCTGTCGCCGCTGTATGAGCTGCCGCATCTGGAGCGGGTGTGGCTGATGCGGAACGACCACCTGAGCGACGAGGAGGTGGAGCGCCTCCGGGAGCATCAGCCGGACTGTGAGATCGTGACCCGCTCCTACGGCGCCACGGGCAACCTGCTGGATGAGAAGGGCAGGCAGATCCCCGGCACCAGCTGGCGGCACCACAGGCACTACGATACGATCTACTACATCTTCAAGCACAACGAGTGGGTCAGCTGGGACCTGGAGGTCCCGCAGATCAAAACGGTCAACGATTACTGATGCCGGGACGGAGGATCGGGATGCTTATCAGAAAACTGGCGGCGCTGACGGCGGCCGTGATGATGGGATCGGCCGCGCTGCCGGCCGGGGCGGAGCTGGTGACGCTGCCCGTCGACCTTTCCGGCGGCATGCCGTATGACGCGGTGTATGACCGGAGCGTCCGCAGCTACGAGGACCCCTCCATCAGCGTGTCGTGGGACCTGATCTCCAGCGACGATGTGCCGTACAACTGCTCCATCTACTACGCGAAGGTCACCATCGCCGACGCCTCGCAGCTGCGCACGGTCTCCGTGAACGGCTTCGATCAGCACAACCGCGCCCGGGCCGTCGTTATGGCGAGGCGCGTGAACGCCGTGCTGGCGGTGAATGGCGATTATTACGGCGCGCGGCCGAACTGCTATGTGCTGCGCCAGGGCGTGGTGTACCGCGACGACATCACCGATGAGCAGGATGTGCTGCTGATCGATGAGGACGGCGATCTGCACGTGATCCTCGCGGATGAGGACGCCCGCGCCGCCGACAAGGAGCACTGGGAGGGCAAGCGGATCATCAACGGCTTCACCTTCGGCCCCGCGCTGATCGTGAACGACGAGGTGGTGCTGAACGAGAAGCACGCCCCGGCCATGAGCTCCCCCGAGGGCCGCGCCTGGCGCACCTGTCTGGTGCAGACCGGGCATCTCGAGTACATGATCATCTGCACCCGGGACGTGGGCGCCACGGCCCTGGAAATGATCGACATCGTGCATGACCTGACCGACCATGTGGACGTCGCCTATCTGCTGGACGGCGGCCAGTCCTCGCAGCTGGTGTTCCTGGGGGAAACGGTCAACCAGTCCAACAGGGAGTCCCGGTAGGTCACGGATATCATTTACTTCGCCAGCGCCTGGCAGGCGGACTGAGCGGACCGGAGGGGTATGGGTGGCTTCTTACGCATGGTATCTGGCGGTCTGCGCGGTCATCGCGATGGTACTGCTGTTTATCCGCACGAGGGACGGCGTGTTTGCCGCCACCGCGCTTTTGTGCGGCCTGGCGCTGGGCATCATCGGCGCCAAGCTGGGCTATCTGCTGATCCAGTTCCACTTTGTGGCGGTGGACGGTCTGCGGTACTCGCTGACGAACAGCTCCCCGGCCATGTGGTGCTTCACCACGGGCTGCGCGGGCGCGGCGGGCGGCGTGGCGCTGGCGGCGAAGCTCCGGGAGATCCGGGTGCTGCCGGCGCTGAACAGCTTCGCCTGCGTGGGCGCGCTGACCGTTGCGGCGGCGAGGCTCGGCTTCCTGCTGCTGCAGGACAGCATGACCGGCTGGGGCGCCTGGCTGGAGCAGCCGCTGCCCTTCCCGCTGGCGGTGAGCAACGAGTGGGGCGAATACTATCTCGCTCCGTTCATGCTGGAAGCGCTTTGCGCGGCGGTCATCGCGCTGATGGCCCGGTGCGTGTGGCGCGAGGGCTGCTTCATCCGAACGGTGTTCTGGCTGTGCCTGTGCCAGGTCTTCTGCGAGAGCCTGCACAGCGACAGCCTCAGCTGGCTGTTCGTGCGCGTGGAGCAGCTGCTGTGCCTGCTGGGCGCGGCGGGGATCCTGACCGCCCTCGGGCTGCTGCGGCCCGGGAAGCGCACCTTCGCGCCGCTGATCCTGTGCCTCGTGTGCGCGGGGATCATCGTGGCGGTGGAGTTCGCGCTGCAGAAGTCCACGGTGCCGGTGCCGGTGCTGTACGGCGTCATGCTGGCGGCCCTGGCGGCGATGGGCGTTGCGGAGTGCCGGCTGCGTTACTGCTCAAGCTCACTTGCGCACGGAACCATCTGATCGCGGCTGAACTCCCTCAGTCGCCTTCGGCGACAGCTCCCTCGAGGAGGGAGCCCCGGATTGCCGGCAAGCGACCGTTCCCCCAATAAACAAGCTACGGCCAAACTGTCACGGCGGGCACGACAGCCGGAGCGCAGCGGAGGCTGCGCGCCCCTGCTCGGCCTCCA
>R14__coassemble_737_pt1 | contig 20286 bp, 19 predicted proteins | sample R14__metabat2_high_PE_015 | metagenome-assembled genome bin R14
GCATAGTTGACTTACCCACCGGCTTGCAATGCCGTCCCCTGGCGGCTCGGGCTGCGACCGGTCCCTCTGAATCCGATCTTCGATCGGATGGGACCGGCCGCAGATTCGCCGCCGTCCCCCCAATCGGGGTTGCCCGCCGGTTTGCGGCTTGGGGTTTGAACCATTCAAGGCTTCCCCTCTGGGGAAGCTGTCCGCGAAGCGGACTGAAGAGGTTCTGGCGGGACCTGTCCCCGCAGGCGACTGAGGGTGTTCAATCGGAATCAGGTGGTTCTGTGCGCAAGGGGGCTGAAGCGGTAACGCCTTCTCGGCCGTCTCCCCCCATCCCCGGTTTTTCCGTTGACGCATCGGCGGGGCTGTGGTATGATATATAGGTAGAAATATACCCCGGCCCCGCGCCGGTCCGTATACGATCGACCGATCTGAAAGGAATCCCCGATGCTGAGAGAAATCCACCTGGAGCATCTGTCCTGGTCCGACAAGACCTGCACCGGCCTCCGGGATCTCGTGATGGATGAAGCCGAGCTTGGGCTGAGCCATATGCCGCCCGTGGACCTGTTCGCCTCGCCCACGGAGCAGGAGGCGGCAGCCCTGTACCGGCGCTCCTATGACGCCCTGGAGGACGGCCCCGCCGCCCTCGTGCCCACCGCCGCGCAGCTTTATGACCGGGTCACCGCCCGGCTGCAGACGGAGTTCCGGGCCGTATCCACCGACGAATACGATCTGCTGTGGCGTATCGCCATGGCCGGCGGCAGCCTGGAGCTGGACGACCGGGCGGATTATCCCGCTGCCCTGTCCCTCGGTCAACGGCTGTGGTGCGTCATCGAAAAAACGGAACGCAGCTTCCGGCTGACGCTGCCGCAGACCCCCTGCCGCCTGATGGAGCTGGCCATCGGCGAGCCCGGCTTCCAGAACGCCCGCATCGGCATGACGGTGATGGAGCAGTCGCTGGAGGCCATGCTGTACATGAACGGCGTGCTGGACGCGGAAGGTCTGCTGCACGGCACCGTGCCCGCCCTGCTGCGCACCGCGCCCTATCCCCTGCCGATCCTGCGGCGCTTCCTGCTTTCCACCTTCGACTGCTATCTGGAGGGCGGCGGCCGGCTGTGGCTGCTGCATGACGGCGCGGCCAGCTGCGGCGAGCTGATCCGCCAGCAGCACAGCCCGGACGCCATGTGCGCCATGCCCGATCCCTTCCTGCTGATGACCCTCTGCCGCGACGGCATGCTGCCCTCCGAGAAGACCGAGAGCGATCTGCTGACCGCCTGCCTGGAGGGTGCCGTGCGGCCCGAATACACCTCCCTGGACGTCAGCGAGGACGTGCGGCTACTGCTGAAGCAGAGCGTACCGCTGGACGAGGTGTTCCGCGTGCTGGCCAGCCGTCTGCAGGTGCAGCCGACCCGCCGCATGACCGACTGCGTGCGGCAGCTGCGGAAGGTCACCTCCCTCTGGGGACCGACGATGGCAACGGCGGTGATGCAGTAATGGCCTGCTTTCAGCTGACCGTGGAGCCCCGTGCCGACGGGCTCCGCGTGGATGAATACCTGCGGCGCTATCTGCCCGAGGTGGAAAGCGCCGCCGTGCAGGCCGCCTTCCGCCGGCGGGATGTGAAGCTGGACGGCATCCGCGTGAAGCAGGATGCCCGGGTCCGCGCCGGCGCCGCCGTGCAGCTGTACTGCATGGAGCAGGACGCCGCGCCGCTGCAGATCGTTTATGAGGACGACGACGTGCTGCTGATCAACAAGCGCTCCGGCATCAGCATCGAGCCGGACGAGCGCGGCGGCGTGTGCCTGACCGACCTGGCCGAGCGCCATGTGCGGCCCTCCGGCGCCTTCGCCCATGCCTGTCACCGGCTGGACAACCAGACCTGCGGGCTGGTGCTGTTCGCGAAGAACGACCGCGCGGAGAGCGTGCTGACGCAGGTCTTCCGCGACCGCACGCTGGACAAGCGGTACATCTGCCTCGTCCGCGGCCTGATGAAGCCGCCCCAGGCCACCTGCAACGCGTATCTGATCAAGCACGCCGAGGCTGCCCGCGTCACGGTGTACGATCATCCGGTGCCCGGGGGCAAGGCCATCACCACGGCCTACCGCACCCTGGAGGCCGGGCCCGTCAGCCGCCTGGAGGTACATCTGATCACCGGGCGAACGCACCAGATCCGCGCGCACCTCGCCGCCCTGGGGCATCCGCTGCTGGGGGACGATGTGTACGGCGACCGTGCCTTCAACCGGGCGCAGCACACGCGGCGGCTGATGCTCTGCGCCGCCAGCCTGACGCTGGATACCGGCGGCGCGCTGCCGCGGCTGGACGGCCGCACCTTTTCCATCGACTGTCCCTTCTGATCCCTGCTTTTTGACGAGGTTTATGATGCGTCCCATTGAACTGATCTGCGCCGATATGGACGGCACGCTGCTGAACCCGGACCGGGAGATCTCCGCGGCCACTGCCGATGCGCTGCGGCAGGCGGAGGAGCGCGGCATCCATGTGGCGCTGTGCTCCGGGCGCGCCGCCATCGATCTGGGCAGCTATGCCCGGCAGAGCGGCCTGAACGCCCACCTGATCGGCCTGAACGGCGGCGTGGTTTCGCCCCTCGGCGGAAGACAAAGCGCCGTCTGCTTTCCCCCGGACATCGCCCGGAGGCTGATGACGCTTTTCGCGGAGAGCGGCCTTGTGTGGGGCTGCTTCGGGGAAAAGCTGCTCTGCGTCAGCCACAGCCCGGGCGGCTTCGAGCCCGGCTACTGGGGCACCTGGCTGGAGGGCGATGGCAGCCGCGTGATGTACGACGGCCTCGGCACGGAAGCGCTGCTGGCCGAGGGCCTGTGCAAGGCTGTGGCCGTGGATACCGGCGACGGCAGCCGCCTGCGGACGCTGCTCCGCCGGATGGAGGCCAAACTGCCTCCGCTGGAGCAGGCCGCCAGCTGGGAGACCAACATCGAGGTCAACCCGGCCGGCGTCAACAAGGGCGCGGCGGTCCTCCGGCTCGCGGAGACGCTGAATGTGCCGCTGTCCCGCGTGATGTGCGTCGGCGACAACGACAACGATGTGTCCATGCTCCGCCTGGCCGGGGTCGCCGTGGCCATGGACAACGGCACCCGGGCCGCGAAGGCCGCCGCCGGCTGGCTCTGCCCGGACAACGCCCATGACGGCGCCGCCGCCGCCATCCGCCGGCTGGCTCTCGGCGAGCCGCAGCCCGGCGTCCGCAGGAACTGATTTTATTCGCAGGAGGTTGCCATCATGCCGCAGTTTGACCGCTGGGATCACCGCTTTATGGAAATGGCCCATGTCATCGCCACCTGGACCAGCTGCTATGTGCCGGGCCGCTCCATCGGTGCGGTCATCGTGAAGGACAAACGCATCATGACCACCGGCTACAACGGCGCGCCCGCGGGCCTGAAGACCTGCCGGGAGCGCGGCTACTGCATGCGCCGCCGGATGGGCATCGCCTCGGGCACCCGCGCCGAGCTGTGCTACGCCATCCACGCCGAGCAGAACGCCATCATCCAGGCCGCGAAGCTTGGCGTGTCCATCGACGGCGCGACGCTGTACTGCACGCATCAGCCCTGCTCCGTGTGCGCCAAGATGATCATCAACGCCGGCATCCGCCGCGTGGTGTATCAGGAGGGCTATCCCGATCCCTTCTCGCTGGAGATCTTCGCGGAGGCCGGCGTGACGCTGGAGCAGTACACGCCGCCGGCGGATCCGGCCGAATACAAGGTGGTGGACGTCGTTCCCTCCCCCGACTGAAAGGAGACCGCCATGAACGCCGACGCGCTGATGACCCTGCTGGCGGGGCGCCGCAGCTACCGCCGCTTTGACGAAAGCCGTCCCGTGCCGGACGACGCCCTCGCGGACATGCTGGAGGCCGCGAGGCTGTCCTCCTGCGCGGGCAACCGGCAGCTGCTGCGGTTCGTGATCGTCCGCTCCCCACGGCTGTGCGCGCGCGTGTTTCCGCTGACCCGCTGGGGCGCAGCGCTGCCGGAGGGCCGCGGCACCCCGCCGGAGGGCCGCCGCCCGGTGCTGTACTGCGCGGTGACCGTGCCGGAGGACAGAACTTCTTCCCTGACGGACACCGACGCCGGCCTCGCCATGGGTAGCATGACGCTGGCCGCCTGGGCCCACGGCATCGGCAGCTGCATCCTCGGCAGCATCGACCGTCCCGCCCTCGCTCAGGCGCTGGAGCTGCCGCCGGATCGGCGCATCCAGAGCCTGATCGCCTTCGGATACCCGGCCCACACCTCCGAAGTCGTGCCGCCCTGGGAGGACGGCAGCCTGCGCTACCGCATGACGGAGGATGACGATCTGCTGGTACCGAAGCTGCCCGTCAGCGAGCTGACGGTGATCCTGTGAACCCGAACCGTCCCCACCCGGGGCGGTTTTTTTGCTGCGCGGAAGCCGGTGAAGCGCACAAAAAATCCTCCCCGAAGGGAGGAATTCACGCGTCCGCGCCGCGGGACGCCTTGGGATACACGCCCATCAGCCGCAGATCCTGCGTGAAGGGCCTGGCGTCCTCGATGGCCCGGGCGAGATGCTGTTGATCCATCTGCCCCTCGAAATCCGCCACGAAAATGTACTCGAAGGGCGAATCCGGGATGGGACGGCTCTCGATGTGCGACATGTTCAGCCCGGAGATCGCGAAGGACATCAGCACCTGCACCAGCGCGCCGACGCGGTTCCGCACCCTGAACACCACCGTCGCCTTGTCGCCGTGGCCGAGGGCCTTTTCCTCCCGGCTGATGACGAAGAAGCGGGTGGTGTTGCGACTGCTGGTCTGGATGTCCCGGGCCAGGATCGCCAGCCCGAAGCGCTCCGCCGCCTCCTCGGAGGCAATGGCCGCGCAGGACGGATCGCCGCGCTCCGCCACCTCCCGGGCGCTGATGGCCGTGTTGGCGGAGGGCACCAGCTGCACCTCCTTCAGCCCGGCCAGGAACTGATCGCACTGGGCGATGGCCTGGGGATGGGAGCTGATGACGCGGATCTCCCCGAGAGACGCCCCCGGCAGGCCCAGCAGCTGATGCCGCACCGCCCGGGCCGTTTCGCCCACGATGTACAGCGGCAGCTTCTCCAGCAGGGCAAAGCTCTGCGTCACGGTGCCCGCGAAGGAATTTTCCACCGGCAGCAGACCGTAGTCCGCGCGCCCTTCCACCACGGCCCGGGCCGCCTCCTCAAAGGTCGGGTAGGCCTCGCAGCGGTCCTCCGGGAAATACGCCGCGGCGGCGCCGCCGGTGAAGCTGCCCTCGGTTCCGGGATACGCGATCACCTGATGCATGCCGCCCGCTCCTTCCACAGCTCTGTCAGCCCGATGGCCGTCATGGCCTCGATCACCGGCACCGCCCGGGGCAGCACACAGGGATCGTGACGGCCCCTGATCTCGATCTCGGCGTTTTCGCCCTGCCGCAGAGACACCGTCCGCTGCCGCTGCGCGATGGAGGGCGTCGGCCGCACGCACACGCTGAAGATCACCGGCATGCCGTTGGTGATGCCGCCGTTGATGCCGCCGGAATGGTTCGTTTCCGTCACCACGCGTCCCTCCGCCATGCGGAAGGCGTCGTTGGCCCGGCTGCCGCGCAGCTCCGCGAAGCCGAAGCCGTCGCCGAAGGCCACCGCCTTCACCGCGGGCACGGAGAACATCAGATGGCTCAGCACGGATTCTGTGCTGTCGAAGAACGGCGCGCCAAGCCCCGCCGGCAGGCCGGTGGCCATGCATTCCAGCACGCCGCCGACGGAATCCTGTTCCGCCTTCGCCCGCAGGATCTCGCGCTCCATATCGGCGTCCAGCCCGGGCGTCAGCACAGGCAGCGTCATCCGCCGCAGCGCTTCGGCATCGAAGGCCGCGCCGTCCATGAAGGAGGCGTCCCGCCACGGCCCCAGCTGAAGCACATGGCAGGCGATGTCCACGCCCTGCGCCCGCAGATACTGGCGGCACAGCGCGCCGGCGAACACCAGCGGCGCCGTCAGCCGGGCGGAAAAATGTCCGCCGCCGCGCCAGTCCTCAAAGCCGAAATAGCGCACATGGCCGGTATAATCCGCGTGGCCCGGCCGCGCCAGATCGACGCCCTCGCCGTAATCGGCGGAGTGCTGGTTCGTGTTGCGGATGATGGCCGTCAGCGGCTGGCCGGTGGTCACGCCGTTCAGCACACCGGAGAGCAGCTATGGGGCGTCCGGCTCCTTCCGGGGCGTGCTGAGCGCGTTCCGGCCGGGGGCGCGGCGGGCCAGCTCGGCGTTCAGCGCGTCAAAATCGATGCGCAGCCCCGCGGGAAAGCCGTCCAGCGTCACACCGATGGCCTCGCCGTGGCTCTGCCCGAACAGGGACAGCTTCAGGTACTGTCCGAAGCAGCTGCTCATTCCGCTCGTCCTCCCAGGGCGCGGTACACCCGCAGATAGTCCGGCCAGGATTTGGCCAGGGTCTCCACATGATTCACGGTGATCGGCGCGTCGCAGCGCAGCGCCGCGATGGACGCCAGCATCACCATGCGGTGATCGGCGCAGGTATCCACCGCCACGCCGCCGCGCAGCCCGCTGACGCCGGTGATGCGCATCGCGTCCTTCTCCACCCGGACATTGCCGCCCAGGGCGTTGAGCAGATCGGCGGTGGCGGTCAGGCGGTCGCATTCCTTCAGGCGCAGGCGACCGCAGCCGTTCAGCAGGCTCTCGCCCTCCGCCAGCTGGCACACCAGCGCCAGCATCGGGGCGATGTCGGGGCAATCGTGCAGGTCCAGCTCCGTGCCGCGAAGGCGCTCCGCGCGGACCGTGATGCCGTCGGCGTCCTCGGTAACGGACGCGCCGAGGGCCCGCAGGCACTTCAGCACGGCGCGGTCACCCTGGGTCGTTTCCCGGGAGAGGCCCGTGACGGTGATGGGATTGCCCAGCGCCGCGGCGCACAGCAGCACCGCCGCCTGGGAGTAATCCCCGTGCAGCCGCCCGGAGCCGCCGTGATACCGCTGATTGCCGGGGATCGCCCAGGACCAGGGGCCGCGCTCCTCGATGCGGATGCCATCCTCCTCCAGGGCGCGGATCGTCATGCGGATGTAGCCCGCCGACTCCACCGGCGGCAGCACCGTGAGGGTGGAATCCGCCTCCAGCATCGGCAGGGCAAAAAGCAGACCGGACACGAACTGGCTGGACACATTGCCCGGCAGCTGATAGTCCCCCGGCACCATGCGGCCGCTGACATGCAGCTCCGCCACGCCGTCGGCGCCGATGCCGAGGTTCCAGCGGGTGCCCTGCGGCACGAAAAGATCGCGGTAGATATCCATCGGGCGGGAGCCGAGGCGGCCGTGCATCCGGAAAACGCCGCCGCCCGCCCGGGTCATCGCCACGGGCACGAAAAAGCGCAGCGTGGAGCCGCTCTCGCCGCAGTCCATCACGGGCTGGCCGGGGCGCTTTTCCTCGCAGCCGCGGATCGTCAGCCGGTCGCCGTTGACCGTGACAGCCGCGCCCAGGGCCTGCAGGCAGTTGCGGGTCGCTTTCATATCCTCCGATTCCATAAAGCCGTCCAGCACGCTTTCCCCCGCGGCCAGGCCGGCGCAGATCATCCGCCGGTGCGCCTCGGATTTGGAAGCCGGTGCGGCCACGCTGCCGCTGAGCTGTACGGGATAAAACATCTGATCCATCGGTGTTTGCCTTTCCATCCGCCCGCTGCCGGGCGGCGATGCGTAGTTTGTGCGTTGTCTATCATAGCACAGTTTGAAGCGGTTTGGTTGTTTCTGTTCTGTCTTTTTGGCAAGGCCGCCGATTCCGTCGCTGCTGTTCAATCCCGGGAATTGTCAAGGGGCCGCAGCCCCTTGACTTCAATCCGCAATGCCGGCTCCTGCTCAGACCAAAGGTCTGAGCAGGAACATTCCGTTTGACCCCCGGCGCCGGATGTGGTAGAATGAGGGCATCAGAAAACAAGGAGCGGCGCATGGAGCTTGAGGCGTTTCTTCACGGCGGCAGCTTTGACGCCGGGGATCATTTCGGCGCGCACCGCCACCCCGATGGCGGATGGGTCTTCCGGGTGTACGCGCCCCACGCGAAGCAGGTGACCCTGGAGGGCGACTTCAGCCGCTGGCACGAGGTGGCCCCCGTCAGCGTACACAAAGGCGTGTACGAGTTCCGCTACCTGGACGCCCGGGAGGGGCAGTGCTACAAATACTGCGTCTACAGCAAACGCGGCGTACGGGAGGAACGTGCCGATCCTTACGCCTCCGGCAGCGAATGCCCGCCCCGCAACGCCTCCGTGCTGCGGGACCTCACCGGCTTTGCCTGGCACGACGGCGACTGGATGGCCGGCCGCACCACGAACACCGACCGGCCGCTGACCATCTACGAGCTGCACTCCGCCTCCTGGAAAAAGCGCGGCGGACGCTGGCTCAGCTGGCGGCAGCTGGCGGAGGAGCTGGTGCCCTGGCTGCGGCGCTTCCACTTCACCCATGTGGAGCTGATGCCCGTTGCCGAGTATCCGATGGACGGCAGCTGGGGCTACCAGTGCACCGGCTTCTTCTGCCCCACCGCGCGCCACGGCACCCCGGGGGATTTCGCCGCCTTTGTGGATACGCTGCACCGGGAGGGCTTCGGCGTCATCGTGGATTTCGTCTGCGTGCATTTCGCCTCCGACCGCTTTGCCCTGCAGCTGTTCGACGGCGCCGCCCTGTATGAGAGCCGCCGCGCCGCCAACCGCCGCAGCGACTGGGGCAGCCGCTATTTCGACCACGGCAGCGGCGTGGTGCGCAGCTTTCTGCAGTCCGCCGCGGAGCGCTGGCTGTCCGTCTACCACGTCGACGGGCTGCGGATGGACGCCGTCAGTCACCTGCTGTACAGCAACGGCCGCCCGGAGGATGGCGAGAATACCGACGGACTGCTCTTTCTGCAGGGGCTGAACCGCGGGCTGAAGGAACGCCATCCCACCGCCATGCTCATCGCCGAGGACGCAACGGCCTATCCCGGCACCACCGCGCCGCTGGATACCTGGGGCGGCCTGGGCTTCGATTACAAGTGGGACATGGGCTGGACCTACAACGTGACCGGCTTCCTGCAGGCGCCGCCCTCCGAACGCGGCGGCATGAGCGGCCGGCTGACCATGGGCATCGGGCATGCCCGGGACGCCCGGTGGATGCTGGTCTTCTCCCACGACGACGCTTCCTGGAGGAATCTCGCGGAGCGGATGCCCGGCGTGCCGGACGCACGGCTGCGGCAGGCGCGGCTGTTCCTGCTGCTGATGATCGGCCATCCCGGCAAAAAGCTGCTCTTCATGGGCACCGAGCTGGCCATGGGCGGCAGCTGGAGCCTGCGGAACAACCTGAACTGGCGCATCGATGACGACAGTGCCTACCTCGGCTACACCTTCTTTGTGGAGGATCTGCTGCGGCTGGCCGCGGAGAACGACGCGCTCTTCGCCGCGGATCACGAGCCCTGGGGCGCGGCGTGGGTCTGCTGCAACGACGGCGGCAACTGTATCTACGGCCTGCTGCGGCACGGGCACGCGCACCATGTGCTGGCCGTCATGAACTTCGCCGCCGTGCAGCAGAGCCACGATTTCGCGCTGCCGAACGCCGCGTCCCTCTCGCTGCTGCTGCATACCGACTGGATCGAATACGAGGGCCACACGCCGCTGAAGAGCCGCCCCTTCCGCCTGGAGAACGGCCGGATCTTCTTCACGCTGCCCCGGTACTCCGGCATGCTGCTGGAGGTCGGCTACTGACTTTCGTCTCCCCACCCTTTTTCAACGGAGGCCTGCATGAATCTGTTTGATATCCTCGGTCCGGTGATGGTCGGGCCGAGCAGCTCCCATACGGCGGGCGCCGTGCGGATCGGCCGGGTGGCCCGGCGGCTTTTGGGCTCGCAGCCCGTCCGCGCGGAGATCGGCCTGTCCGGCTCCTTCGCCGCCACCGGCCGCGGCCACGGCACCGACCGCGCCATTCTCGCCGGGCTGATGGACATGGAGCCCTCGGACGAGCGCATCGCCGCCTCCCTCGAGCTGGCGCGGGAGGCCGGCATCGACTACCGCTTCACCCGCGTGACGCTGCCCGGCGCGCACCCCAACACGGCGCGGCTGACGCTGACCGCCGCGGACGGCAAGCAGCTGACGATGACCGCCTCCTCCCTGGGCGGCGGGCGCATCCTGGTGAACGAACTGAACGGCCTGGAGGCATCCTTCTCCGGCGATCTGCCGACGCTCATCGTGCGCAACATCGACCAGCCCGGCCATGTCAGCGACGTGGCCACCATGCTCTCCCACAAGGGCGTGAACGTGGCCTCGATGCGGGTGTACCGCGATCATCCCGGCGGCAACGCGGTGATGATCATCGAAACCGACAAGGCGGTGCCGGAGGACGGCCTGCGCTGGCTGGCGCGCTCCGAGGGCATTGTGGACGTGACCTTTATCGACCGCAAGAAGGAGGCGGATGAGGATGGCGTTTGAGTCGCTGGCGCAGCTGCGGGAGGCGGGCGAAAAGCAGGGGCTGTACGAGGCCATCCTGGCGGATGACTGCCTCGACCGCGCCGCCTCACCGGAAAGCTCCTTCCGCCGGATGCGCGGGCTGTACGAGGCCATGCGGCGCTCCGCCCGGTGCTACGATCCGTCCCTCCGCTCCCACAGCGGCATGGCCGGCGGCAGCGGCGCGCTGATGCGGGCCTATGTGCAGACGGGGCGCACCGTCTGCGGACCGTACATCGGCCAGGTGCTGGCCCAGGCGCTGGAGATGGCGGAGAGCAACGCCTGCATGAAGTGCATCGTCGCGGCGCCCACCGCCGGCAGCTGCGGCGTACTGCCCGCCGTGCTGCTGCCCTACCAGGAGCGGGAGCAGCTGCCGGAGGACGCCATGGTGCGCGCGCTGTACATCGCCGGCGGCATCGGACAGGTCATCGCGGCCCGGGCCTCCATTGCCGGCGCGTCCGGCGGCTGCCAGGCGGAGATCGGCGCGGCCGCGGCCATGGGCGCCGGGGCGCTGTGCTACCTGGCCGACGGCTCCCCCGAGGCGGTGTGCCACGCCGCCGCCATCGCGCTGAAAAGCCTGCTGGGCCTGGTGTGCGATCCGGTGGCGGGCCTTGTGGAGGTGCCCTGCGTCAAGCGCAACGCCGCCGGGGCCATGATCGCCATGTCCTCCGCCGATCTGGCGCTGGCGGGCATCCGCTCCGTCATCCCGCCGGACGAGGTCATCGACGCCATGCGCGAGGTCGGCGACCGGATGGATCCGTCGCTGCGTGAAACCGGCATCGGCGGCGTGGCCGGCACGCCCTTCGGCCAGGAGATGCGCGACCGCATGGCCGCAGAGGATGACTGACCGCCGTCCAAATCAGAAAAAACAGGAGCCTCACCCACGCGGTGAAGCTCCTGATCCATTTTTTGGGGGGTCATGCCGGGCTCACTCGGCGTCGGCGACCTCGTATTCCTCGCTGTCCATGCAGAAGACATTGTAGACCCAGTCGTTCAGGTCCTCGTCCTCCTCCATGGCGTAGGTCTCGTTGCCGTCCTCATCCACATCCACCCGGAAGATCAGCACGTCATCGTCCTCCGGCTCCTCGCCCTCCGGGGGCATTTCCATCAGGACCAGATAATCGTGCCCGTGGGTATGGATGGTATCCAGCTGCAGGAACAGCACGTCCTCCCCCGCCTCATCGCTGAGGGAAACGATCTCCGGCTCCGGCAGGCCGAACTCGTCGCGGCCGGACGCGTCGTACACTTCGCTCATGGTCGTCCTCCGCTCAGGCCAGGCGCTCCGCGATGGCCTTGAGGAAATCGCGGGAGTTCAGCGCGGTGGCCTCGCCCTCATAGATGGCGGCGAGGTCCTTCGTCATCAGCCCGGCGTTGATGGTATCCAGGGTGGCCTGCTCCAGGCGGTCGGCAAAGGCCGTCAGCTCCGGCAGCTCGTCCAGCTCGCCGCGCTTGCGCAGGGCGCCGCTCCAGGCGAAGATGGTGGCCACGGGGTTGGTACTGGTCTCCTCGCCCTTCAGGTAGCGGTAGTAGTGGCGGGTCACGGTGCCGTGGGCGGCCTCGTACTCGAAGTTGCCGTCCGGCGACACCAGCACGCTGGTCATCATGGCCAGGGAGCCGAAGGCCGTGGCGATCATGTCGCTCATCACGTCGCCGTCGTAGTTCTTGCAGGCCCAGATGACGCCGCCCCTGCCGCGGATGATGCGGGCCACGGCGTCGTCGATGAGGGTGTAGAAGTAGGTGATGCCGGCCGCCTCAAAGGCCGCCCTGTAGTCGCGGTCGTAGATCTGCTGGAAGGTGTCCTTGAAGTGATGGTCGTAGGTCTTCGAGATGGTGTCCTTGGTGGAGAACCACAGGTCGCGCTTCACGCTCAGGGCGTACTGAAAGCAGCTGTGGGCGAAGGAGGTGATGGAGCTGTCCAGGTTGTGGATGCCCTGCACGATGCCCGGGCCCTTGAAATCGAACACGGTCACGGATTTCTCCTCGCCGTTTTCGCCGTGGTACACCAGCTCGCAGGTGCCGGGGCCGGGGATGGTCATCTCCGCGTTGCGGTACACGTCGCCGTAGGCATGGCGGGCGATGGTGATGGGCGCCTCCCAGGTGCGCACCGTGGGATGGATGCCGTTCACCAGGATGGGCGTGCGGAACACGGTGCCGTCCAGCACGGCGCGGATGGTGCCGTTGGGGCTCTTCCACATCTTGTGCAGGTCATACTCCGTCATGCGCTGGGCGTTCGGGGTGATGGTGGCGCACTTGACGCCCACGCCGTACTTTTTGTTGGCCAGCGCGGCGTCCATGGTCACCTGGTCGTTCGTTTCGTCGCGGTGACGCAGGCCCAGGTCGTAGTATTCCGTCTTCAGGTCCACGAAGGGCAGGATCAGCAGCTCCTTGATATCGGCCCAGAGGATACGGGTCATTTCGTCGCCGTCCATCTCGACCAGCGGCGTTTTCATCTGAATCTTGTTCACAGCGGGTTCAGCCTCCTGTATTTTTTCTTGCTGTCAGAACAGCTTGCTGCTGTCCAGCAGGATCGTCACCGGTCCGTCATTGACCAGCGATACCTTCATTTCCGTGCGGAAACGCCCCGTTTCCACCGTCAGCCCCTGTCCGCGCCAGGCCGCCACCAGCCGCTCATACAGCTCGTTGGCGCGCTCCGGCCGCTCCGCAAGGATGAAGGACGGTCTGCGTCCGCCCCGCGCGTCGCCGTACAGGGTGAACTGGCTCACCGCGAGGATCGCCCCGCCCACATCCTTCAGGGACAGGTTCATCTTGCCCTCCGCGTCCTCGAAGATGCGGAGGTTCGGCACCTTGTCCGCCATGTAGCGGACGTCCCTGTCGTCATCCGTCGTGGTCACGCCGATGAGCACCATCAGCCCCGGGCCGATGCTGCCCACCGTTTCGCCGTTCACCGTTACGGCGGCTTCCGTCACTCTCTGCACTACGCAGCGCATGGTCAGCCTCCCGTCGCGCGGAAGACGTCGATGACATCGCTCTTCTTCCGCAGCTGCTTGATGACTTTGTCCATCTCGTCCCTGGAGCGGACCTCCAGCGTCAGGCGGATGTTGGTCGTTTTGGATTTCTCATCCACCGCGGCGGAGACCGCCTTGATGGGCACGTTCATGCCGCCGATGAAGGTGGCCAGCTCGCCCAGCAGCGACACATGGTCATAGGCCACCACCTGGATGGATGCGTAGAAGCTCTCGCCCTCGTTGTCGGCCCAGTCCACCTGCACGCGGCGTTCCTTTTCGCCGTTGATGGCGTTGATGCACTCCGCCTTGTGGATGGTCACGCCGCGGCCGCGGGTGATGTAGCCGACGATATCGTCGCCGGGCACGGGGCTGCAGCACTTGGCGAAGCGCACCGGCACATCCATGTCCATGCCGGCCAGCACGATGCCGTGGGTGTTCTTCGCGTTGCGTTTTTCCTGGTCGACCTGCTTCGGCAGCTCCTCCAGCTTCGGGGCCGCCTTTGCTTCGTGGGCGCGCTGCTCCTCCGTCAGCCGGCTGATGACATACACCGCCGCCAGGCCGCCGTAGCCCACCGCGCCGAAGATGTCGTCCAGCTCCTGGAAGCCGTATTTGTGCAGCATGCCGTCGTAGTATTCCGGCTTCAGCAGCTCCGGCAGCGTCACGCCGCGGCGCTTGCACTCATGCTCCAGCATCTCGCGGCCGCGCTCGATGTTCTCTTCCTTTTTCTCCCGCTTGATGAACTGGCGGATCTTCGCCTTGGCCTGCGGCGTTTTGCAGATGCGCAGCCAGTCGATGCTCGGCCCCTTGCAGGAGGCGGAGGTCATGATGTCCACGCGGTCGCCGGTCTGCAGCACCGTATCCAGCGGCACGATGCGGCCGTTGATCTTCGCACCGACGCACTTGTTGCCCACGGCGCTGTGGATATGGTAGGCAAAATCCAGCGGCGTGGCGCCCTTGGGCATGGAGATGACGTCGCCCTTGGGGGTGAACACGAACACCTCTTCGGAGAACAGGTCCGTTTTGAGGGTGTCCACGAACTCCTTGCTGTCGCGGGTCTCGTTCTGCCAGTCCAGGATCTGCCGCACCCAGTACAGCTTGCTGTCCAGATCGTTGGCGGCGCCGCCGCCCTCCTTGTAGCGCCAGTGCGCCGCGATGCCGTATTCGGCCACGCGGTGCATCTCCCAGGTGCGTATCTGCACCTCGAAGGGGAAGGGCATCTTCCGGCCGCCCACCACCGTGGTGTGCAGCGACTGGTACATGTTCGCCTTCGGCACAGAGATATAATCCTTGAAGCGGCCGGGGATCTGGTTCCACAGCGTGTGCACGATGCCCAGCACGGCGTAGCAGTCCGGGATGGTATCCACCAGCACGCGGATGGCGATCAGGTCGTAGATCTGCTCAAAGGGCTTGTGCTGCAGCACCATCTTGCGGTAGATGGAGTAGAAATGCTTCGGCCGGCCGTCGATGTCGTAGCGGATATGCTGCTCGTCCAGCTTTTCGGACAGCTCCGCGATGACCATGCGGATGTTCTCCTGCCGCTCGGCGCGCTTCATGCCGACCTTGGCCACCAGGTCCTGGTAGCCCTCCGGGTCGATGTAGCGCAGAGAGAGGTCCTCCAGCTCCTGCTTGATGGCATACACGCCCAGCCTGTGGGCCAGCGGCGCGTAGATATCCAGCGTTTCCCGGGCGATGGCCTTTTGCCGGTCCGGGTTCTGGTATTTCAGGGTACGCATATTGTGGAGGCGGTCCGCCAGCTTGATCAGCACCACGCGGATATCCTTGCTCATGGCCAGGATCATCTTGCGCAGGCTCTCGGCCTGGGCCTCCTCGCGGTTGGCGAAATCCAGCTTGTTCAGCTTGGTCACGCCGTCCACCAGGTGCATCACCTCATCGCCGAACTCGCGGCTGATGACCTACAATGTGATGCCCTCGCAGTCCTCCACCGTATCGTGCAGCAGGCCCGCGGCGATGGTCGGCGGATCGATCATCAGCTCCGTCAGGATGCTCGCCACGAAGCAGGGGTGGATAAAGTAGGGCTCGCCGCTCTTGCGGACCTGCCCCTCGTGCGCCTTTTCGGCGAAATGGTACGCCTTCTCCACCAGCCTGTACCCGTCACCCGGGCTGTACTTCTGCACGCGGGCGATCATCTGATCGAGCGGCAGCGCCTGATAATTGGAATATGCCATTGCAAGCATCCTCCTTTCCCTCGTTGCTGCTCAAACCTGCGGCTTGAGCAGCAGAACGGATTTTGCTGGTCGCTACGCTCCCGGGCGCAAAATCCGCAAGGAATCTCTTTTTGCTCCCGCATCGCAAGCGATGCTCCGCAAAAAGAGTCCTCGTGCCGGCAAAGCCGGCATTGCGGATTGAAGTCAAGGGGCTGCGGCCCCTTGACAATTCCCGGGGGGTTCAGGGAACGACCCGCGTTCTGATCATTTGCAGGTATCGCCACACGGCGCTGTTCTCCGGCCCACCCTTCACCATCGGCAGCATCCGCACCGACCAGGGCACCATGGAGAACCGTACCAGCGACATTTCGTGACAGATCGTCAGCCCGGCGGTCACCTGCTCGACGCTCAGACCGCAGTCCGCCGCCAGCGCGCCCGCGGAGAGATCGCCGCCCCGCTTCAGCCGCACCTACAGGGCGCGCAGCGGGTCGAGCTACGGCGCGAGGCTTTTCAGCAGCGCCGTCAGCTCGGGGCTTTCCTTCCGGGCGTACAGCCGCGCCCGGGGGCACTTTTCGCGGATCAGCGCCGCCTCGCCGGGCAGCACATCGCCGTCCAGCAGCACGACGCTCCGCCAGATGTCCGTCAGCGTCTCCGGCCTCGGCGCGCACAGCAGCGTGGTGAAGCCGCGGGGATCGCTCACGGTGCCCACGGCCACATCCGGCTCCGCGGCCATCAGCAGGGCGGCCGCGCGGTCGGGGTCGTGGGTCAGCAGCAGCGTGCCCTGTCCGGCGGAAGCCAGCCGGGCCGCCACAGCCTCCGTCACGGTTTCGACGGAAGCCTCGCCGCTAATTTGATAATCTTTCGACGCCAGCAGGCTGATCTCCTGCATCAGCGCCCGGAAAAACGCCTCCCGCCCGCAGGGCGCGCCGACGCAGCCGCTGTTGCGCAGCTCTTTCACATCCAGCTGCGCCGTCACCCGGCCGTTGAACTCGTTGCGGCTCGGCGTGAACAGCAGGTCCACGGTGCCGAGGCCCTCGTTCGCCAGCTCGCCCTTGCCGAAGGCGATGCCCTCCCGCACGGTGCGGTCGGCGGTGATCGTCATCTTCAGATGGCGGCCGCTGCCCACGGCCCGGTAGCTCTGCATGGCCGCGCCTCGGGTCAGGAACACCGGGGAGGGATTGCCCTCGCCCGTGGGCTCCAGGTCCTTCAGCCGCTCGATCAGCTCCAGCGTCACATCGCCGAGCCGCAGCTCGCGGTCGTACTCCGCCACGGGGATGTAGCGCTCGGGCGCGTTCTCCTCGTCCACCAGCAGATTCAGCAGGCGGCGCAGCTCCGGCACGCGGTCCGTGCGGATCGTCAGGCCCGCCGCCATCGGATGGCCGCCGAAGCGCTCGAACAGCTTTTCGCCGCAGTACGCGCTGTAGCGCTTTTCGCACTCGCACAGCAGCCGGTGCATGTTCACCCCGGGGATCGACCGGCAGGAACCCACCGCCACGCCGTCATGGTCCGACAGCACGATGGCCGGATAATAGAAGCGGTTGCTGAGCTTCCCGGCGGCCAGGCCCAGCACGCCGTTGTTCCAGTTCTCCCCCAGGATCACGATGAAGCGGTCATTCAGAAAATCCACGCCGCCGTCCCGGATCGCCGCCAGCGCCTGGTTCACGATATCGTCCTCGATGGCCTTGCGGCGGCTGTTGTTCTCCTCCAGGTGCGCGGCGATGGGCTCCGCCTCGCCGTCCGTGCGGGCCAGCATCAGCGTGACCCCCTGGGCGGCGTCCTCCAGGCGGCCGGCGGCGTTCAGCCTCGGCGCCAGGCGGAAGGCCAGGTCCGTGGAGGTCACCGGCGTGGCGGTGCCGCTCAGCTTCAGCAGCGCCCGGATGCCGGGACGCTCGCTGTTCGTCATCCGCCGGAGGCCCTCGCGCACGATGACGCGGTTCTCATCCACCAGCGATACGATATCCGCCACGGTGGCCAGCGCCGCCAGGTCGATGCGCCGCAGCATGCTCTCGCGGCCCAGCAGCGCCTCGTTGAGCTTCAGCGCCACCCCCGCGCCGCACAGAAAGCGGAAGGGATAGCTGCCCAGCAGCGGGTTCAGCACCGCCTCCGCCTCCGGCGTCTCGCCGTTCAGCTGGTGGTGGTCGGTCACGATGACCTTCATGCCCAGCTCCCGGGCCAGGCGCACCTCCGCGTGGGCGGTGATGCCGTTGTCCACGGTGATCAGCAGCTGCGTTCCCTGCTCCGCCAGCTGCCGCACGGCGTTTTCGTTCAGGCCGTAGCCCTCCTCATGCCGCGATGGGATGCGGAAGGCCGGCTCCAGGCCCATTTCGCGCAGCGTTTCCAGCATGATGGTGGTGGCGCAGATGCCGTCCACGTCATAGTCGCCGTACACCACCACGCGGTCGCCGCGCTCCGCCGTTTCACGGATCAGCGCCACGGCGCGGTCCATGTCCTGCATCAGGAAGGGATCGTGCAGGCGGTCGAGGGTGGGATGCAGGAAGGCGTCCGCCTTTTCGGGGGTATCGATGCCGCGGGTACGCAGCAGCGGCACCAGCAGCTCCGGCACGCCGTCAATGGGCTCCCGCAGCGGCACGCGGGCGGCCTTTTCGTCCACTCTCTGTACAAAGCGCAGCATCGTTGATCCTCCTTCCCGATCGGTGGAATCCTTTATAGCACAATCCGCCGGGGTTGTCAAACCGTTTTGGCGGAATACGGCAAAGGGGGAGCCGCCGCCCGGGCAGCTCCCCATGATATGCAATCAGACGGTCAGCTCCTGCTTTTCGCCCAGGATGCCGGCGTTCTCCGCCAGCAGCGGGCGGATGATCTCCGTCAGATACTCGGTCACCTGCTCGGCGCTGCGGCCGGTGAACTGCTCGGGCTGCAGGATGGCCTCGACCTCCTCGCGGGTGATCATGAACGCGGGATCGTTCACCACGCGGTCGATCATGTCGTTCTGACCGCCCTCGGCCTTGACCACGCGGGCCGCGGCCTGGGCGTGCACGCGCAGCTTCTCGTGCAGCTCCTGGCGGTTGCCGCCCTTCTTCACGGCGTCCATCATGATGTTCTCGGTGGCCATGAAGGGCAGCTCGTTCATCACGCGCTGGCGCACCACCTTGTCGTACACCACCAGGCCGTCGCAGACGTTCATCATGATGTTCAGGATGGCGTCCACACCCAGGAAGGCCTCGGCCACGGCGATGCGCTTGTTGGCGGAATCATCCAGCGTGCGCTCAAAGAACTGGGTGCCGGTGGTGAAGGCGGTGTTCAGCGTGTCCGTCATCACATAGCGGGCCAGGGCGTCGATGCGCTCGCAGCGCATGGGGTTGCGCTTGTAGGGCATGGCGGAGGAGCCGATCTGCTGCTTCTCAAAGGGCTCCTCCATCTCCTTGAAGCTGGCCAGCAGGCGCATGTCGTAGGCGAACTTGCTGGCGCTCTGGGCGATGCCGGAGAGGGCGGACACCACCTGGTAATCCACCTTGCGGGAGTAGGTCTGGCCGGACACCGGCACCACCTTGTCGAAGCCCACGGCGGCGGCGATATCCTCCTCCACCGCGCGGATCTTCGCGCTGTCCCCGCGGAACAGCTCCTTGAAGCTGGCCTGGGTGCCGGTGGTACCCTTGGAGCCCAGCAGCGCCAGGCTGTCGATGCGGTGCTCCACCTCGAGGTAATCCATATACAGCTCGTTCAGCCACAGGGTGGCGCGCTTGCCGACGGTGGTCAGCTGCGCGGGCTGCAGATGGGTGTAGGCCAGGGCGGGCATGCTCTTGTACTGATCGGCAAAATCCGCCAGCAGGCCGATGACGTTCAGCAGCTTGCGGCGAACGATCCGCAGGCCCTCGCGCATGATGATGACGTCCGTGTTGTCGCCCACATAGCAGGAGGTGGCGCCCAGGTGGATGATGCCGGCCGCGTTGGGGCACTGCAGGCCGTAGGCGTACACATGGCTCATCACATCGTGGCGGCACTCGCGCTCGCGGCGCTGGGCGTCCTCATAGTTGATGTCGTCCTTGTGGGCCTCCAGCTCGGCGATCTGCTCGTCGGTGATGTCCAGGCCCTGCTTCTGCTCGGCCTTCGCCAGGGCGATCCACAGCCGGCGCCAGGTGCGGAACTTGTTGTCCTCGGAGAAAACGAACTGCATCTCCTTACTGGCGTAGCGGGTGGAAAAGGGGCTGATGTAGGTATCGTGTGACATGGCTTGCTTCCTCCCGCCTTACTTGAAGTAGTCCACGCCGCCCTCGAACAGCGGCTGATACTTGTTGCCGGGCACGTTCTTGTACAGGTTTTCGCCGGCGCGCTCGGTGTGGCCCATCTTGCCCAGCACACGGCCGTCGGGGCTGGTGATGCCCTCCACGGCGTACAGGCTGGCGTTGGGGTTGAAGCGGGTGTCCATGGAGGGCACGCCGTTCAGGTCCACATACTGGGTGGCGATCTGGCCGTTCTCCGCCAGCTTCGCGATCAGCGCCTCGGGGCCCACGAAGCGGCCCTCGCCATGGGAGATGGCGATGGTGTGGATATCCCCCACTTCGCAGCGGCTCAGCCAGGGAGATTTGTTGGAGGCCACGCGGGTGCGCACCAGCATGCTCTGGTGGCGGCCGATCTCGTTGAAGGTCAGCGTCGGGCAGGTGTCATCCGTATCCACGATCCTGCCGAAGGGCACCAGGCCCAGCTTGATCAGCGCCTGGAAACCGTTGCAGATGCCCAGCATCAGGCCGTCGCGGTGCTCCAGCAGGTCGGCCACGGCGTCCTTCAT
>R14__coassemble_755_pt1 | contig 19864 bp, 20 predicted proteins | sample R14__metabat2_high_PE_015 | metagenome-assembled genome bin R14
CACCTTCAGCCCGCGGATGTCCGGCAGCAGCGGCGCGGAGATCAGGGTGCTGCCCAGCACATGGGTGGGCGCAGGCGCGTCCGCTCCGGCGCGGAAGCCGCGGTAGCACTGCAGCGCGGCCTTGTCCGGGCGGGGGAGGGACTGATCCGCGGAGGGACGCCTTTCCGCGTCGCCTGCACGTACCAGCAGCGCGGTGAAGTGACCCTCGCCCCGCATGCGGTGCGGATAGCAGGTGAGCATACCGTCCGGCGCCTCCACTCCCGGCAGCGAAAAGCCGCGGAGGGCAAAATCATCATGGCGGTCCAGAAAGGCGGCTACGGTGTCCTCGTTCTCGGTGGGATTCATGGTGCAGGTGGAATAAACGATGCGGCCGCCGGGGCGCACCAGCAGCGCGGCGCTGTCCAGGATCGCGGCCTGACGCTTCGCGCAGCCTGCGGGGCTGTCGGCCGTCCATTCGTCCCGGGTCTACGGATGACGGCGGAACATGCCCTCGCCGGAGCAGGGAGCGTCCACCTGCACGGCGTCGAACAGCTCCGGCCAGCGGCGGGCGAGGGCGTCCGGCATGGCGGAAACCACCACGGCGTTGGTGATGCCCATGCGCTCCAGATTGCGGGAAAGCACCTGGGCGCGCTTCGGCACGGGCTCGTTGCAGACCAGCAGCCCCTCTCCGGCCATGCGAAGGCCGCTCTGCGTGGCCTTGCCGCCTGGGGCGGAGCAGAGATCCAGCACGAACTCGCCGGGCCGCGCGTTCAGCACGGCGGCGGGCAGCATGGCGCTGGGCTCCTGCAGATAGCAGGCGCCGGCCTCGTGCAGCACGGTGCTGCCGAGGGTGGAATCCGCGGCCAGGTAGGCGCCCGTGGGCTACCAGGGCACAGGCTCCAGAAGGTCCGGCAGCTCCGCGGGCTTCAGCTGATTGCGCCGTACGCCCCGCAGTGCCGGCTGCTCCATGGCTGTAAGAAAGGCCGGCAGCTCATCTCCGAGCTGCGCGGCCATGCGATCGATAAAGACTTCCGGGAGAGCGTTCATTGTGACCTCCGTCTGCGCCGGTGCCCGTTTTCAGGATCGGCCGGTGTATGAACGACCGGATAAACCGGCTCATGGTAGGCGTCCCTGATGTCCACCGTGGGCTGCGGCGGCTGATAGCGGATCAGCGGATCGTCGGCGTCACCGAGGCCCAGCGCCTGCGGCAGATGGGAGGCCAGCTGGCGGAAGCGTCCGGGAGCGGGGGATTCCTCCTCCGCCGGAGCGGCTGCCGCGGGCTGCGCCTGCTCCGGGTTCCAGATCGCCGCGCCGGGATAGGACTCGGCCACGGCGGGTACCGGTTCGGGCTCCGCGTAAACAGGCTCGGGAACGATCACATCCCCGTCATCGCGCTCCCGCAGTCGGCGGAAGAAGCTGGCGTATACGGTCAGCGGGCGCCAGCGGAGCAGATGCACCAGCACATCCGCCGCCGTACCGACCAGCAGGATGGCCGCCGCGACCTTCCACCAGCTGTTCAGCAGCCAGGTGACGGTGCCGCTGTCGGCGCTGCCCAGCACGTTCCAGAGCTGCTGCGCCGCGCCTTTGACCCAGGAAAGCATCGCGCGGAGGGCGAGCTGTGCGTAGCCGGTCATGCGATCTCTCCTTTCTTATCGCTTCTCTTATCGCTTCATGAGGTTCGCTTCATGGCGCGGGGCGTCAGCGGCTCTTGACGGTCACGGTGACGGTCGACGGCGTCAGCTCCGCCTGGATATCGCCGGTATCACCGCTGACGCTCAGGCTGACGGGCAAAGTGTAGGTGCCGGGCTACAGCCCGGAGACATCCACCGTCAGCAGCAGATTGGCGGTGGTCAGGTTGTTCAGCGTATTCATCGGGCCGGTCAGACGCACGAACACGCGGTCGTTCACCGTGGCGGTCTGCGTGGACGCCATGCCGATGGGGGTCACCTTCAGACTCTGGAAGGTGCGGTCCGTTTCGATGGGGCCGATGTCGATGATCACGGAGAGAGAGGTCGTGCTCAGGCTCTGCAGCTCCGAGGGCTTGCGCAGATTCACCTGCATGGTGATGGACGAGGACAGACCGGTCACATCCAGCTGGGCCTCGGGCAGGATGCTGCTGAGGCTTTCCAGCGCGGCGGCGGTGCCCGTGGCGGTGACCGTGGACGGCTCAACAGTCACGGACTTGACCTCATAGCCGGCGGCGGGCGTGCCGGTGATCAGCGTGGTGCCGTTGACCGGCAGCTGGGCGGTGGCGTAAAGCGTCTGCTCCACGATGACGCTGTCCAGCAGCACGGACTCGCTGGTGATCTCCACCTGACTGAGATCCACCGCGTTGCCTTCGGCATCCACCAGGTTCAGGGGCACGGAGGTGCGTACCGTGCCCTCCTGGGCCGGCAGCGTGGAAAGATCCATCACCGCCTCGCCGCGCACCACGGTGTTGACGACGGACGCGGGACCGCTGATGGTGATCAGCGGCGGGTTCGCGCTGGCCGTGCCGGAAGCGAAGCCTGCCGGCAGCTCGCCGGTGGTCGTGACCACCACGGGGATGCGGTAGCGGGTCACATAGGGCTCCACGGACAGCTCCACCGTGGCGGGCTCCACCGACAGCACGGAGCCGTAGGTGGAGGAGGATGTCGTTACGACGCTGACTGTCTGCGTACCGGAGCCGGAGATGCGGGACAGGTCGATGCGGGGATTGTAGTTGTTGATGGTCACGGACTCATACAGCAGCTGCGGCACGCTGGCGGTCACGGTGAAGCCGCTGAGCAGCTCCGCGGTGTCGCTGACAACGATATAGCCGTTGCGCTTGAGGGTATCGGCGCCGGTCACGCTGACCGTGACGTCGGTGAACTGCTTGTCGCGGGTGATGCTCGAATCCTGCGCGATCAGCCCGGCCCACAGGGCAAGAGCCAGCACAAGGGAAAGCAGCTTGTACCAGGGGTTGTGGGTCACGAAGGACTTCAGCCATTCGCGTACATGCGCGCCCAGGGCCTTCGTATCGATATGAAAACGCTTCACTGCGCCTGCTCCTCCTTTCCCACGGCGGACATCCGGAAGAGCGGGGAACGCTTGGTCATGTACAGACTGCCCAGCACAACGCGGAGAGCGCCCTCATCCAGGCCGCGGGTGATCTTGCCGCCCTGGGTCATGGAGATGGTGCCGGTCTCCTCGGACACGACCAGCACGATGGCGTCCGTGCTTTCGCTGATGCCGATGGCGGCACGGTGGCGCGTGCCAAGTTCACGGCTGACATCGCGGCTTTCCGTCAGGGGCAGGATACATGCGGCGGCGATGACGGTGGAGCCGCGGATGACCACGGCGCCGTCGTGCAGGGGCGTGTTGGGCTCGAAGATATTCTCCAGCAGCGGGGCGGAGATGCGGCCGTCCACGCGGGTGCCGGTCTGGATCACATCCTCCAGGCCGATCTTCCGCTCGAAGACCACCAACAGGCCGACGCGGCGGCGGCTCAGATCCAGCATGGTCTGCACCAGCTCGTCGATGATCCGTCCGGACTCATCGCCGTCGGCCGCGTGACCGTTGTTGAAGAAAGCGCCGCGGCCCAGCTGCTCCAGCGCCTTGCGCAGCTCCGGCTGGAACAGGATCACCAGCACGAGGGCGCCGTTGGCCAGGATCGTGGTCAGCAGCCAGTTCAGGGAGGTCAGGCCGAAGACCTTGCTCACGGCGGTGGCCGCAAGCAACAGGATCAGACCCGTCAGCACGGCACTGCTGCGGGTCTGCCGGACCAGCATAATGGCTTCATAAATCAGCACAGCCATCAGCAGGATATCCACCACATCGGAAAAACCGAGGCGGTTGGTCAGATTCCACCAGGCGGTGCTGAGGGTCGCAAGCATACTTTCCAATACATTCACTCTTTCATGGGGCTTGTGTGGTCCCTTCCTCTATTATACATGATGCGGGGCCTGTCGGGAAGGGGGCGGAAAAAATAATTTCGGAGGACGCCGCCTCCGGACATTCAACGCGCGGGGCGGGTAAAAGCATCCCGGCGGGAAAAATTCCGTCCGGCGGTCACACGGTCACCACATGCTCACCGTACAGCAGGCCGGAGGGCAGCCCGGCGCCGAGGGCCCAGAGATCCCAGGCGCGGCTTTCCAGCAGCAGCCAGCGGCAGTCCGGCCGCGGACGCGGCGCCTGCAGCGGAAAGCACCGCCCCAGCTGACCGGGCAGCGCTTCGGCGTCCCGGCGGAAGCCCAGCAGCAGCGCGCGGTCGGGCGGCGGCAGGGCGCAGTCGGCGTCCGTGATGCCCAGCAGCGCGGCGGAGGCCAGCCTGGAAAGCCGGGCGTAGGGATAGCGTCGGGTCTTGCAGACCGCCAGCAGCGCTTCCCGGGTCGTTGTCTGCCGCGCGGCCTCCGGCAGACGGCGTTCGATGCCCTCGGAGCGGTCCGGCAGGGCGGCAAGCTCCTCCGGCGTCATGGTGCGCAGACGGGCGATGAGCGCGGGATCCAGCGCGTCCGGGCGGTGCAGCGCGCCGGCCGCGGCGGCGCGGCGGATCGGCGTATCGTCCGGCACGGCCTCCCGCACGGCGCTCCAGCAGCCGTTCAGGATCGCGGCGCGCACGGCGGTGGCGGAGGCGTAGCCGGCCGCGGATGGCGCTGTATCGTGATAGCCGCCCTCACGGCGGACGGGAAAGACCTCCATGCCGCCGCCAAGCCTGCGCAGCGCCCGCAGGTAGCACACCGCGAGGGTGTTGTTGGGCAGGGCAAGCAGCGCGCCGGCCCCCGGGAGCAGCGACTCCGCGGCCTCCGACAGCGCCCGCGGATAGGGGAGCCCGGCGGCCATGCGCTCCCGCAGGAGCGGCTGCAGACGGGTGTCCTCCGTCAGGGCGGCGACCTCTGCCAGCAGCGGCAGGTCATCGGTCTCCGCGCCGAAGGACAGGGCATCCACGCCGAGGCTCCGCAGCAGACGCACACCGGCCTCCGCGAACTGCTCTGCCGGGCGCATGGCCCACAGCACGGGCAGCGCCGCCACCAGATCCGCGCCTCCGCGCAGCGCGGCTTCGGCCCGCAGCCGGGGAGAGAGCAGCGCGGGATCGCCCCGCTGGGTGAACACCGTGGACATCACGACCACCGCCGCGTCGGCGCCGCTCCGCCGTTTGGCTTCCGCCAGCTGATACGCGTGTCCCCTGTGAAAGGGATCGTATTCCGCCACGATGCCCACCGTGCGCATGACGCCGTCGCCTCCTGCCTGCCGCCCTGTGATATGCTCTATGATATCATGCCGCACCCGAATTTGCAAGCCGGGCGACGGAACGCGCCGCGCGTGCGCAAACCGTGTTCTCTTTTCCGATTGCTCTTTTCAAGCCCGCAAAAGTGTGGTATAATCAGTTCGATTTCCGGCTCCGCCGGGTATGAAAGAGGCGTATCTTCCATGGAGGAAGCCCGTAAGAACGTGCGAATCATCGACCTTGGGATATTTCGGAAAAACATCCGTACCATCCGCGCCGCGGTGCCGTCGTCCGCGATGCTGCTGTCTGTCGTGAAGGCGGATGCCTACGGTCACGGCATGGTGCGGGTCGCGGAGGCCGCGGTGGCCGCGGGAGCCGACTGGCTGGCGGTGGCCATCACCGAGGAGGGCGCGGAGCTGCGCCGGGCGGGGATCTCCGCGCCGGTGCTGGTGCTGGGCGCCACGACCCGGGCCGGTGCGCTGCAGGGCGTGGCCAACGGCCTGACGCTGACCGTCTGCAGCCCGGAGATGGTGCGCTTCGTGGAGGAAGCCGCCGTACAGACCGGCAAGCCCGGTCTGGTGCAGATCAAGATCGATTCCGGCATGTGCCGCATCGGCTGCCGCAACGAGCGGGAGGTCGCCGCCGTGCTGGCGGAGCTGGACGCCTGCCCCCATGTGCGCCTGACCGGCACCTTCACCCATTTCTCCGATGCCGACGGCGGGGACATGGACTTCACTTATGAGCAGCTGGCCCGCTTCCGCCGGCTGATCGCCCCGATGCCTGCGGGGATCATCCGTCACTGCGCGAATTCCGCGGCCATCCACCGTCTGCCGGAGGCTGCCATGGACATGGTCCGCGCCGGCATCACCCAGTACGGCTATCCGCCCGTGCCCACCGATATGCCGGTGAAGCCCTTCATGACCTGGGAGACCGAGGTCACCTATGTGAAGGACCTTGAGCCCGGCGATACCGTGTCCTACGGCCGCACCTTCACCGCCGAAAGGCCCATGCGCGTCGCCACGGTGGCCGTGGGCTACGGCGACGGCTATCACCGTGCCGCCGGCGGCAGGGCGCAGGTGCTGATCGCCGGTCACAGGGTGCCGGTGCTGGGGCGGATCTGCATGGATCAGCTGGTGGCGGACGTCACCGGGCTGGAGGTCGGCGCCGGCGACCGCGTGGTGCTGATGGGCCGCATGGGAGACGAGGAGATCACCGCCGAGGACATCGCCGACTGGGCCGGCACCATCAGCTACGAGGTGCTGCTGGCCGCCACCGGCCGCGTGCCGAGGCGCTGGATCAATGGCTGACAAGACCGCCCTGCGCCGCGGGGTACGCGGCCGCTTCCCGGGCGAAAGGGTCCGCCAGGCGGAAAGCGCGCTGATCTGTGAAACGTTGCGGGCATGGCCGCCCTTTGCGGAGGCCGCGGTCATCGCCGCTTTCGTGCCCCTGGACAGGGAGGCGGACATCCGGCCGCTGCTGCGCGGGATCGTGGCTGAGGGCCGGATCCTGGCGCTGCCCCGCTGTGAAGGCGACGGGCGGATGACCTTCCGCCGGGTCACATCGCCGGACCAGCTGGTCGAAGGGCCGTATCATCTGACGGAGCCGGAGGCTTCGCTGCCCGTGGTCCCGCCGGAGACGATCCGGCTGATGCTGGTGCCCCTGGAGGCTGCGGACCGGCGGCTGAACCGGCTGGGCAAGGGCGGCGGCTACTACGACCGGTATATCCCCGGCGCGGTGAACGCGCTGCTGTGCGGCGTTGCGCTGCGGTATCAGCTGACGGAGACCGTGCCCGTGGAGCCGCACGACCGGCGGCTGGACGCCCTCGTCACCCCGGACGGGCTGCTGCTGCCGGAAACTGTCTGAGGAGGAACACCTGATGCGGATCATCGCGGGGCGCGCCAGAGCGCACCTGATCAAGGCGCCGGAGGGGCGCGACACCCGGCCGACGCTGGACCGGGTGCGGGAAAATCTGTTCAATGTGCTTCAGCGGAGCGTCGTGGACGCCCGGGTGCTGGACCTTTTTGCCGGCAGCGGGGCGCTGGCGCTGGAGGCTGTCAGCCGCGGCGCCGCGTCCGCCGTACTGGTGGACATGGACCGCGCGGCCGCGCGCTGCATCAACGACAATATCACGGCTCTGCGATTTGAGAAGGAATGCCGTGTGCTGAACTGCGACTGGCGCGCCGCCGCGCAGCGCCTGCGCGGGGAGCGCGCCGCCTTCGAGCTGGTCTTTCTCGATCCGCCCTACGCCATAACGGATCTGACGGAGGTCACCGAAGCGCTGAAGCCGCTGCTGGCGCCGGGCGCGCGGATCGTCATCGAGCACAGGGCCGGCACCATGCCGGTGGTGGCGCAGGGGCTGGCGGTGACGGATACCCGCAGGTATGGCATTGCCGGCATCTGCATCCTGGAGCCGGCGGGAGGAAACGACCATGCGTGAAAGAGTGTGCATCTGCCCCGGCAGCTTCGATCCCGTGACCGAGGGGCATATGGATATCATCCGCCGGGCCGCGGCGCTGTTCGACCGCGTGATCGTGGTGGTGCTGCACAACCCGGCCAAGCGCGGCTTTTTCACGGTGGAGCAGCGGCTGGAGCTGCTGCGGGCCGCCTGTGCGACGCTGCCGCAGGTCACGGTGGACGCCTCCGCCGGCATGACCGCCGCCTATGCGGCGTCCTGCCATGCCGACGCCATGGTGCGCGGGCTGCGCGGCACCGCCGACTGGGAAAGCGAGCAGGTGCTGGCCCAGTGGAACCGCCGCCTCGCGCCGGAAACGGACACGCTGTTCCTGGCCTCGGCGCCGGAGCATACGCTGCTGTCCTCCTCCGCCGTGCGTTAGCTGATGAGCTTTGGCGGACCCTGGCAGACGTGCGTTCCCGCAGCCGCCGTGCCGCTGGCGGAGATGTTCCTGCGGGAAAAGAATTCGGAAACAGCCTCCGGTACCTGACCGGAGAAGAATACGCCCCACACCGGGGCAAGCAACAGGGAGGTTCACCATGGCAAGCAATACCAGCTCTGTGGAGCAGTGCCTGAAGATCATCCGCGACCTGGAGACCATCGTCTCCGAGGCCAACCCCTATGTGATGAGCCGCGACCGCTGCGTCGTCAACCGCGATCAGCTGCTGACCAAGATCCGCCAGCTGAGCAGCAGCCTGCCAGGCACCATGACCACCGCCGCGGAGTACGTGCGGAACATCACCGCGATCCAGCAGCAGACGGAGCAGGAATGCAACACCCGCCTGCGCGACGCCGAGCAGAGCTCCACCACCATGGTGGCCGATGCCGAGGAGAAGAGCCAGAAGATGGTCGCCGAGGCCCAGGAGCAGGCGGAAGCCCTTCAGCGCTCCGCCGAGGCCAACGCCCAGGCCATGGTCGAGTCCGCGCAGAACGAGGCGGCCCGTATCGTGGAGGAGGCGCAGCGCCATGCCGCCATGCTGGTGAGCCAGGACGAGGTGCTTCGCCGCGCCCGGGTCGAGGCCAGCGAGACTGCCGAGCATTGCCAGTCGCAGATGGCTGCCATGCGCAACAACACCTTCGAGTATCTCGACAGCGTGATGAACGAGATGGACCGCTTCCTCAGCGGCGCCCTGAACCAGCTGCGCAGCGAGCACGGCGAGCTGAACAGCAAGCGCTGAAAAAGAGCAGCCAGTTTTCACAATGCTTTCATATATTTTTCACTTTGGCCGGTTAGGATAAGGATGCAATCAGCGAGGCAAGCCACCAGCCGCACTGAGAGCGTCTCCTTTTTTCGGTATCTTCCTGAAGATACCACCTCCCTATCCTCCATACAAGCAACGGCCGTGCCGGTGATATGCAGAGTCACCGGGACGGCCGTTGTGATTTCCGCCTTGACAACCGGCGACGGACGCGGTACAACAGACATGATTTCAACAGCGCGCAGCGCGGGAGGCCGTTGATGACCGTTATTGAAGGAAAAATGCCCTTCATGGGCTATGAGACCTGGTACCGTATCGTCGGAAAGCCCTCGGAGCACAAAAAGCCGCTGGTGCTGCTGCACGGCGGCCCTGGCTCCACGCACAATTATTTTGAGGTGCTGGACGCACTGGCGGAGGAGGACGGTCGTCAGCTGATCACCTACGACCAGCTGGGCTGCGGCGAATCCTGGGTGGAGGGCCGGCCGGACCTGTGGCGCGCCGAAACCTGGGTGGAGGAGCTGAAGGCCCTGAGACGGCATCTCGGGCTGACGGAATGCCATCTGCTGGGCCAGAGCTGGGGCGGCATGCTGCTGCTCAGCTACATCTGCGGCGAGACCGTGGAAGGCATCCGCAGCATCATCCTGTCCAGCACGCTGCCGTCCAGCCGGCTGTGGGGGATCGAGCAGCACCGCATGATCGAAGAGCTGCCCAAAGAGATGCGCGAGGCCATCGCGGCTGCGGATGCCACCGGCGATTACAGCGGCGCGGCCTACGAGGCCGCCGAGGCGGAATATATGCTCCGCCACTGCAGCGGCCCGGTGACGGAGGACTCGCCCGAATGTCTGCGGCGCCCCAAACGGTCGGGCCGCGAGAGCTATGTCACGGCCTGGGGCCCGAATGAGTTCACGCCCATGGGCACGCTGAAGGACTACGACGTTACGGACCGGCTCGGCGATATCCGTCAGCCCGCGCTGATCATCAGCGGCGGCCGCGACCTCTGCACGCCCTTCATCGCGAAAACCATGGCGGACGCCATTCCGGACAGCCGCTGGGAGCTGTTCCGCGACTGCCGTCATTCCTGCTATACCGAGGATACCCCGCGCTACACGGCCCTGCTGAAGGCCTGGCTGAACGCGCACGACTGATCTGCCTTCCTCCGCCCGTCCCGGGCGGATTTTTTTGTTGGGAAAGCAAAAAAACAGCCTCCCGTCAGTCGGGAAGCTGTTCGATGACCAGGTTGGAAAGATCGCTCGGCGTGGCGGCGGCTTCGTCCCCGTCGCCGTAATCGATGTTCAGCTGATTGCCCCAGCTGATGGTGTAGCCGCGGGCCGTCCAGCGGTTGATGTAGCGGTCCAGATCGTAAACCTGCAGGCCTTCGCCGCTGCCGACGCCTACCAGCGCGTGCTGGATGGAGATCTCCTTGCCCTTGCTGTTGGTGTAGGTCAGGTTTTCAATGTAGGTCATGCAGTGATCGTAGCCGGACCAGAGCACGCTGCCGCTTTCGTCGGTCTGCTCCTTGCGCATATCGATGAACACGGTATAGCCCGTCCGCAGCCCGGGGTAGGAGGTTTCACCCTTCTCGACCACGGCGGTGACCGGCCCGGTCTCCTTCAGCTGGCGGAAGATGCTGTTCACCGGTCCGTCCAGCACCAGGGTCGAGAGGGCCTCGCGGGTGAGGATCAGCTTGGCGCCGGCCTTGATCAGCCCCCAGCAGTCCAGATACAGGGTGCCCTTGTAATATTTCAGGGAGGTGGTGCCGTTGGTGTAGGCCGAAGCGTACTTCAGGCGCCCCTCGTTGCTCATCCGGATGAGCAGGTCGATGTACTGCCGCCAGCTTTGCTCTGTGATGACCTCGGCCGTGCCGTAAAAATTGACCCAGTTGGCCGTGGTGATCTCCGTACCGAAGGGGTTGGGCATCGTCTGCTCACCCTCGATGGTTTCGGCGGGGGCGGCCAGGGGGACCATCAACAGCACCAGCAGCAGCGCGATCAGCTTTCGCAGCTTTTTCAGTCCCACCACCGCCTTTCAAGCAAAAATCCATCTTATAATAGCATGAAAACCGGGGTTCTGTCAACCGCCCGCCGGCGGGCTGAAGGGCACGGAGGGCGGGAAAAACAGCATAAAATCAATCGCGGAGAAGGGTCAGCCGTTCACGGTCATGCCGTTGACCATCACATCGCCGTCGGCCAGCACAAGGATATACCGCTTGCCGTCGATGACGCGGGTCTGCACCAGGTCGGAATGCGCCGGATCCACCTGGATCTGCACGCTGGGCGTGGCCACCTTGTACTGCTTGGGGTTGACGATGTTCACGGCGGGCATCTGGGCGAATTCGCCGAAGGCCTCGCTGTAGCGCTGCTCGAAATCGTCCGTGCGCTCCTCGCTGACGCCGCAGCTCTGCAGCACGGCCTTCATTTCCGTTTTGCTGAGGGTCAGCGGCTCGGCGTTCTTGTCGGTGCTGCGCTCCTCCACCATGGAGCTGACGGTGTCATGCACCGCCTGCACCACCTCCATGGAGCATTCCTCCGCCAGGGATTCCTGCAGCACGGTCTGGAAGGTCTCCCGCTGCTCGGCGGCGGGCATGAAGGACGGCAGACCGAACACGCGGTCCACCAGCACATCGTGCAGGTCGGCGATATCGCGGGTGTAGTACAGCGCGCCGTAAATGTTGGCGCCGCGGTTCTCGAAGGCGGGGAACATGAAGCCGGCCTCGGGATTGCCCACGTTCCAGCTGGCGTCGCGGGTGTGGAAGGTGGCCGTATCGCTGAACCAGCTGAGGGCCTCCTTCGTGGGCTTCACCGGGCATACGCAGCAGAGGATGTAGCGGAACACGTCCACGGAGCGCTCGCGGTCGTTTTCCCCGTCGCTGCCGCGGTGAGGGACATCGTAGCCGTCGTGCAGCAGCAGGATCAGCCAGCGGGCGGCGCTTTCGTCACCGGCGCCCTCGGCGGGACGGTTGGGATCGTTCATCAGCGCGTCGATGACGCGGGTGAACAGCGTGTCCACGGCGTCATCGTCCTTCAGACCGGAATCCCGCAGGGTCATCAGCAGCCGGTGATGCTCCTCGCCCTCCGCCACGGTCGCGGCGGGAAAGTCCACCGGCAGCAGATTCTGCCCCTGGGTGCCGGAAAGCGCCCGGCGGAACACAGCCATGAATTTTTCGTTGTCGCTGTCCGGCAGGGCGTGGACAGACTGGGTGAAGGCGGAAATGATATGGCCGTCCGCCGCGACATAGCAGCCTCTGATCACCGTGGGATTGCGCTTATCGGGGTTCAGACGGCGCTTGATTTCGGCAAGCTCCCTGGGAGTCATACGGATCACCTCACAGTTTTATTCAGCCGCTATTATAACAGAAATCTGCTGATTTGTCCATTTCTGTTTCAAAACAGTTACAAAAAAGAGACGTAGTCGTTGGCGGACTTGCCCGGCAGGCGAAATTGTCCGAACCGTGGCAGTCACTTGCTTGACGGAACGGCGGACTTCCGTTACAATAACAGATGCCGCCTTCACGCCGCCGGCGCGGACGCGGAAAGGATCGAATTTGAAGGGATGAATGCCCATGTTCGGATACAGGCCCGACGGCCGCCGCACCAGGAATATCGAACCGATCGTACAGATCACGCCGTACCTCATGCCCATGCGCTGCGACGCCCAGGTGATGCTGCAGCACAGTGTGGATTATGAGACCCTCGCGCGCTACATCGCCCAGAAAAGCCGGGAGGGGGAGAAGATCACCTTCATGCAGATCATCGTCGCGTCCTATGTGCGCGCGGTGAGCCAGCACCCGGAGATCAACCGTTTCATTCTCAACAAGCAGTTTTTCTCCCGTACCAACTGCACCGTTTCCTTCACGATGCTGAAGGATCCGATGGACGCGGACAAGGGCGAGACCACCGTGAAGATCAAGTTCGATCCCACGGATACCATTTTCGACGTCCGCGACCGCATGATCGCCGCCGTGGAGGCCAACCGCGGCGAGGAGACCGCCAACTTTGCCGACAAGCTGGCCGGCGGCGTGCTGATGATCCCCGGTCTCGCGACGGTCATCGTGGCGCTGGTGAAGCTGCTGGACCGCTATGGCCTGTGCCCCGGTGCCTTCCTGGATGAGCTGCCCTTCCACACGGGCATGTTCATCACCAACAACGCCTCCATCGGTCTGCACCATGTGAACCATCACATTTACAACTTCGGCAACACCAGTATGTTCTTCGGCATGGGCACGGTGGAGCGCAAGGTCGTGATGGACGGCCAGAACGGGCCGAGGATGAAGCGCTACCTGCCCATCGGCGTCACAGTGGACGAGCGCGTATGCTCCGGCGCGCATTTCGCCGGCTTCTTCACAACGATGCGCGAGTGCCTGTCGCACCCGGAGCTTCTGGAAACGCCGCCGGAGAAGGTGTATTATGATCCGCGGGCGGAGTATCATCAGCCGAAGCCCGTGAAGCCCGCGCAGTAAACCGCGTTCACGGCACGAAAACAGCCGGATCCCGTCTGGGGTCCGGCTGTTTTTCAGGACTGCGGGATATCCGGTTTTACGTCGGCGTCCCGTCCGTCCTTCATGTCGATGCCGATGAAGCCGGCGTCCTGCAGGTTGTCGATGATCGTGCGCTGATCCGCATCGGAGAGCAGATGGCGGCGGAACTCGGTGGCCTGGCGCAGATCCAGACGCTTGGCGGGGCCGTTGACGCAGCCGCCTTCGCAGGCCATGCCCTCCACCACGGTCTCGGCCACGCGGCCCAGCTTCAGGGTGGTCAGCGCCTTCTTGCATTCCTCGGCGCCGTTGCACTTCAGGCAGGAGACGGGCAGCTCGAACTTCTCCTCCTTCAGCACCTGCTGCACGGCCGCGGAAACGCCGCCGGACACGGCAAAGTTCTTGCCGTACAGCGAGCCCTGCTGCAGATCGTTGGCGGCCTCGCTTTCCGGATCGATATCGCGGGCGCGGAACATGGCGGCCAGCTCCTCATAGGTGATAACGAAATCGGCGTTGACGGAATTCATCTCCCGGAAGCGCTTGACCTCGCTCTTCTTGGCGATGCACGGGCCGATGAAGCAGACCAGCGCGCCGGGGTGCAGCTGCTTGAGATAGCGCGCCGTGGCGGCCATCGGGGACACCGTGTGGGAGACCAGCGGCAGCTGGGCGGGATAATGCTTGGCCACCATGTTGTAGAAGGCGGGGCAGCAGCTGGTGGTCATGTGGCGGCCGTTTTCGGCGGCCTCCTTGACCTCCTGCGCCTCGGCGTACGCGGTGGCGTCCGCGCCCAGGGCGACCTCCATGGCGCCGGTGAAGCCCAGATCGGTCAGGGCGCGTACCAGCTCGCCCACGGTCACATGGCCGAACTGGCCCTCGATGGACGGCGCGAAGCATGCGTACACCTCGCGGCTCTCGTCGCGGATCGCCTCGATAACATCGCAGATCATGGACACATCGGAGATGGCGGAGAAGGGGCAGGCGGTGGTGCAGCTGCCGCAGGAGATGCATTTGCTGTAGTCGATCTCCGCGCGGTGATTCTTCTTGTCCACCGAGATGGCCTGGGTGGGGCAGGAGCGCACGCAGGGACGGCGCGCGTCGGCGATGGCGTTGTACGGGCAGGCCTTGGCGCACATGCCGCACTCGCGGCACTTGTCCGTGTTGATCATCGCGCCGTGGGGCGTCATGATGATGGCGTCGAAATGGCAGGCCTGCACGCAGCGCTGCGCCAGGCAGTGCTGGCAGTTGTTGGTGACCGTGTAGCGCTGCAGGGGGCAGCCCTCGCAGGCGCTGTTCAGCACGGCAACCACCTCATCGGTAAACAAATAGTTGTTGCCGTCGTTCACGGTGGCCTGGCCGCAGGCCCAGGAGACGCGGTTGCGGACGATCTCACGCTCGCGATACACGCAGCAGCGGAAGGACGGCCGGCTGCCGTGCGGCACCAGCTCCAGCGGGATATATTCCTTGTAACGCTCCAGCGTGCCCTCGAAGGCGTACTTCGCGACCTTCTCCAGCACATCGGCCTTCAGGTTCATTTTGCGCTCTTCCATAGCCAGATCCCTCCCGGAAAATATCGGAACGGTCTCCGCCGCGGCTGCAGTGACCGCGCCGGAAACATCACGGTATGATTATACAACACCCTTTGCCGTTTGAACAGAGGCGTTTGTTATAAAATCATCAGCATGATTTTTACGCCTGAACGGCCTGCCTTTTCAGCAGAGCATCATCTCACCGTCGCCGGTCACGGTGACGGGCGCGTCATACCAGGCGGTCATGCCGCGCACCAGCAGCGGCACATCGAGGGCGCCGGCGGTCTCCCAGCTGCTGTGCATGGCCAGTTGCGCCAGACCGATATCCAGCGTGGAGACGGACACGTGCCGCGCGGACAGATTGCCCAGCGTGCTGCCGCCGGCCAGGTCGCTGCGGTTGGCGAAGGTCTGCAGCGGTACGCCGGCTTCGCCGCAGATATGACGGAACACAGCCTCGGAAACGCCGTCCGTGGTGTACTTCTGGTTGGCGCTGTGCTTGATGACGATGCCGCCGTTCATCAGCGGCGCGTTCTGCTGATCGCTCAGCTCCGGGTGATTCGGATGGATGGCGTGGGCGTTGTCCGCGGAAAGCATCAGGCTTCCGGCGAGCAGACAGCCGGTATCCGCCCCGCAGGACGCGGCGATGCGCGTCAGCACAGCCTCCAGGAAGCCGGAATCCGCGCCCTGGCGCGTGGTGCTGCCGACCTCCTCGTTGTCGAACACGGCCAGCACATCGGCGTGATACGCGGGCACCGCGGCCTCCCGCAGCGCGCGTACGCCGCCGTACACGCACTCCAGATCATCCAGCCGCCCGGCGGAGATGTACTCGCTGTTGATGCCCCACACGCAGCCGGGCACGCGGTTGTACAGGTACAGATCGCTGCCGAGAATGTCCTCCGGCGCGGCCTGCGCGGCATCGGCAACGGCCCCGCGGAAGCTGCCCGCGGCAGATCCGGAGCCCCACAGCGGCAGCGTATCCACCGCCGGGTTCAGCTTGACGCCGTCGTTCACCGCGCGGTTCATGTGGATGGCCACGCTGGGGATCACGCAGACGTCCCGGTCCAGATCGACGAGCCGGGTCGTGAGACCGCCGGCGGTGCGTACCAGCACCCGACCGGCCACGGACAGCGGACGGTCGAACCAGGTGGACAGGATCTGTCCGCCGTAGCGCTCGGTGTTCAGCCGCACATACCGGTCCCGCAGCACCAGCTCCGCGTTTTCCTTGATGCGGAAGGTGGGGGAATCGGAATGCGCGGCGATCAGCCGGAAGGAGCGCAGCGTATCCGAAGGCATCGTAAAGGCGATGACGGAGGAGCGGTTGCGGGTCACGAGATACCGGTGGCCGGGCCGCAAACGCCACGGGTCGCATTCGTTCAGGGGCTCGAAGCCCTCCAGCTCCCGGCAAACGGCGGCTGCGGCGTGGAAGGCGGTGGGGGAAGCCTTCAGAAAGCGCAGCAGTCCGTCGGCTTCGGTCAGATCAGACACTGTCAAGGGATCATCTCCTGTTGTTTGTGTTGAAAGGAATCACCCGCGGCATACCGCGCCGCGCTCCGGGACGCAGGCGGGAAACCGCTCACAGGCTCCGGGGCGTCAGCAGACCGTACTCCGTGAAGGGCACCTGCTGCGCCTCCGTGGTCTGCCCGAGATACGGCGCGATGAAGGTCTCCGCGTCCCCGGCGCCGCTTTCGCCGCCCCGGCGGAGCCACGCGTCCAGACAGAAGCGGGCGAAGCGCAGCTATGATGCGAAGCGTGTGCCGGCCATTTCCCTTTCCGCCTGATCCTCCGTGAAGCCATGGCAGATCTCGAAATCCAGGGACACGGGGACGACGTCCGTGTCCATGTCAAGGATCTCTTCGATCCACTGCGCCATCAGCAGCCCGAACAGCGGGCGGCGGCTCACGTTCATATGCTCAAACTGCTCAAACAGCGAGGTGCTGATGTAGTAACGGGTGCCGTCGGCATCCTCACAGATCAGCTCGACGATATCGGCGCCGGGCACCGGTCCGCAGGCGATACCGCCGCCGTCATAGCCCCAGCTCAGTCCGCAGATCTTCATGGTACAAGTCCTCCTGCCACAGGCATGATGATCGGAGCTTACCTCCGTCACAGCTTTTTTCGACGATCCGGTCGGAAATTCCTTTTGGTTTTGACCGGATCGGAAAAATTTTTTCGGCGGGAGGCGGCTCGTCCCGTTACGCAGGCAGGCCCAGCTGCCGCAGACCGGCAAGCACGAGGGCGCGGCTGTCCGTATCCGCGGGCACGGTGTAGCCGCCGAGCCGCACGGAGGGCTTTGTTTTGCCGTGGAAATCGCTGCCGCAGGTCGGCGCGAGGCCCAGCTGCCGCGCCGCGGCGAGATAGTCCGCCGCCTGCGCGGGGGTGTGGTAGCTTGAGAAGACCTCCACGCCGTCCAGCCCCAGCTCCCGCAGCACGCCCAGCCCGGCGGTGCTGCCCTTCAGGTTCTGCCCGGGATGCGCCAGCACGGCCCGGCCGCCGGACAGGTGGATCGTGCGGATGACCGCCTCCGCGTCCGGCCAGCGGAGCGGCGTGTGACAGGGCCTGCCGCTGCCGCAGAAGTCCCAGTAGAAATTGACATACGGGTTGTCGCTCCGTTTGCCGCCGGCACGATAGGGGAGCAGCAGCGGATGGCCTTCCAGCCCGGGGCGGTTCAGCAGCACCTCGGCGAACATCTCGCCGGTCCACACGCCCGGCTGGGAGCAGTCGGCGGAAACGGCTTCCATTTCAGCCTCGCTGATGTCAAAGCCCAGCTGCCGGAAGCCCTCCAGCTTCTGCCTGGAGGCGCCGCGTTCCTGCGCCATGGCGTGACGCTCGATCTCCGCGAAGGCGGGATCGCCGGTGTCGATGCCGTAGCCCAGCATATGCAGATCGGTGCCGTTCAGGGTGCAGTCGATCTCGATGCCGGGCAGACAGCGCAGCCCCAGCCGCCGGGCCTCGGCCATGGCTGCCGGTACGCCGGATACGGTGTTGTGGTCGCTCAGACTCATGATGTCCACGCCCTGCTCCGCGCACAGGCGGACGAGCGCCTCCGGCGCAAAGCTGCCGTCGATACTGTGGGAAGAATGCATATGCAGATCCAGCATGGTTTCCGCTCCTTTTCCGGTTTCCTGATGACGGAAGTCTGACACCATGATACCACCTCCGGCTGTTTGAGGCAAGGGGCGGACAGAATGTTACTTATCAAACCTGCGGATTGAAGTCAGGGGGCTGCGGCCCCTTGACAATTCCCGGGGGCCTGAGCAGCAACGACAGGATTGTATTCCTTCTGTACTCCTTCCGGAAACCGCTTGACACCTTTTATGTTTGCCGTGTATAATACAGCATCCGAAGCAACGGAGGCCAACTGCCATGACTTACGCGTTCTCCTTTACGTTTACCTGCCCTCTCGGCATCGCCGCAGAGGGTTTATGGTCGTAAGCGCAAAAGGGGATCGCGGCAGGCAGCTGCCATGAGGAGAAGCCCTTTGCGGGGCTTCCTTTTTTATGGAGAGGCCTCCGGCGCGGCGGCATCCTTTCGGTCCGTTCCTCCATTTCAAAGGTGAAAGGGGATATTTCTTATGATTATTGTGCTGAAGCAGGGAACCACCCGCAACCAGATCGACAGCATCAGCGAGATGCTCACCGGCCTGGGGCTGCAGGTCAACCCCATCGTCGGCGCGGACATGACCATCCTGGGCCTGGTGGGCGATACCAGCCGGGTCGATCCCTCCCGTGTGGAATCCTACCCCTTCGTTGAGCGCGTCACCCGCGTGGCGGAGCCCTTCAAAAAGGCAAACAGGATGTTCCACCCGGACGATTCCGTCATCCGTGTGGGCAACACGGAGATCGGCGGCAAGCGTCTGGCGGTCATGGCGGGCCCCTGCTCCGTGGAGAGCCGGGAGCAGGTGACGGGCATCGCCGAGGCGGTCAAGGCCAGCGGCGCGACCATCCTGCGCGGCGGCGCCTTCAAGCCCCGCACATCGCCGTATTCCTTCCAGGGCCTGAAGTATGAGGGCCTGGAGCTGCTCTGCGCCGCGAAGGAGGCCACCGGTCTGCCCATCGTCAGCGAGCTGATGTCCCCCTACGATATCGACGTGTTCGTGGACAAGGTCGACTGCATCCAGATCGGCGCCCGCAATATGCAGAACTTCGATCTGCTGCGCCAGGTCGGCCGCACGAACAAGCCGATCCTGCTCAAGCGCGGCATGTCCGCCACCATCGAGGAGTGGCTGATGGCGGCCGAGTACATCATGGCCGAGGGCAACGATCAGGTCATCCTGTGCGAGCGCGGCATCCGCACCTTCGAGACCTACACCCGAAACACGCTCGATCTCAGCGCGATCCTGGCGGTGAAGCGCCTGAGCCATCTGCCGGTCATCGTGGATCCGAGCCACGCTACCGGCAAATCCTGGATGGTGGAGCCCCTGGCCCGCGCCGCGGTGGCGGTGGGCGCCGACGGCCTGATGATCGAGGTGCACAACGATCCCGCGCACGCCCTGTGCGACGGCCAGCAGTCCATCAAGCCGGATATGTTCGACAAGGTGATGACCGATATCCGCACCATCGCCGCGGTGGTCGGCCGAGAGATCTGAGAGCGGAGGAGAAAAATGCAGACGATCACCGTACCGCTGGGGAAGCGCAGCTACCCCGTGTACATCGCCGCCGGGCTGATGGACAGCGCCGGGCGGATCTTTGCCGAAGCGCTGCCGGGGCGCGCCGCGGCCATCATCACGGATGACCATGTGGCGCCGCTGTATCTGGCCCGCGTGGAGCGTTCGCTGGACGCGGCGGGCGTGCGCCACGCGGCGTATGTGCTGCCCCACGGCGAAAGCACCAAGTGCCTGGCCCGGCTGGAGGAGCTGTACGGCTACCTGTCCGACAGCCACATCACCCGCGCCGACGCGGTCATTGCCCTGGGCGGCGGCGTCATCGGCGATCTGGCCGGACTGGCCGCGGCTACCTGGCTCAGGGGCATTCCCTTCATGCAGATCCCCACGACGCTGCTGGCCCAGGTGGAGTCCTCCGTCGGCGGCAAGGTGGCGGTGGATCTGCCCCAGGG
>R14__coassemble_765_pt1 | contig 19636 bp, 16 predicted proteins | sample R14__metabat2_high_PE_015 | metagenome-assembled genome bin R14
GGGGGGCGCACGGGGGCCCTTGTTGAGGTCCGTGGCCCCCCCCGGGGTCATTTTCCCCAATTTTTCCCACGTGTTAAATGTGGGCGCCGGGTACGGCCCTGTAAGATAACGCACGGGCGCAGGATTCAAGTCAACAATGCGCTAAGCCATCTAAAATTGTTGCGGAAAGAACTTCAAACAGCAACGGCAGCTGCCGGGGCCTGAGCGGTAACCCGCCCCCCTTGCCTCCCAATCGCAAAATGCGTCAATTCCTTGCAAAATTCCCATTTTTGTGTTATCATGATACTGAATAAGTATAGGACAGGGTCTGCAGGGCCTTGCTGGGAGGTTTTTTTCATGGCTGGTTATGTTTCCGAAGCGGTGATCCGCCGTCTGCCCGGCTATTATCGTCACCTGACCGAGCTGGAGGCGGAGGGCGTATCCCACATCTCCTCGCAGGACCTGGGCGAGCGCATGGAGCTGACGCCCTCGCAGATCCGTCAGGATATCAACTGCTTCGGCGGCTTCGGCCGTCAGGGCTACGGCTACAGCGTCAGCGAGCTGAAGGGTCACATCAGCGAGATCCTCGGTCTGGAGCAGAGCCACAAAATGATCCTCATCGGCGCCGGCAACATCGGCACCGCCATCGCGCACTACATCCCGTACACCGCGGGCAATTTCGAGTGCGTCGGTGTGTTCGATGTGGCGGATATGGGCGACAAGCGCATCAACGATCAGCCCATCCGCCCCATGGATCAGCTGGAGGGCTTCATCAGCGAAAACAAGGTGGATCTGGCCGTGATCTGCGTGCCCGCGTCCGCCGCGCAGGAGGTGCTGGACCGCCTGGTGGCCTGCGGCATCACCGCTGTGTGGAACTTCGCGCCCACCGATCTCAAGCACAACAGCCAGGTGGTCGTGGTGGATGTCCATCTGTCCGACAATCTGCACATCCTTTCCTACAAAATGGCGCACAGGGAGTGATCCCGGCGCCGGGAGGCACCATGCCATATCACCGTTCAACGGAAACCGACCGGGACGGTCTTCCGGTTTACGGCTCGTATCCGGGCGCGAAGCAGCCCAAGGGCCGCACGGAGGAGCTGCGCGAGCGCTACGGCGACCGCGGCAGCTATCGCCAGACCTACCGCTACGACGAGCGCTACGATGACGATCCACCGGAGGAAAAGCCCCCGAAAAAGCCCAAGCGCGGCCACCCCATCCTGTGGACGGCCGCTTTTCTTTTCTCCCTGACCGCGCTGCTGGCCCTGCTCGTGCTGCTGGTGCCGCAGGTGGCCGGGCTGCAGTTCTCCGCCGTCATCCCCACGCTGGCCTTTGCCAACGGCACGGTCATCCAGCTGGATGCCGACCGCTTCGATACCTACTGGGAAGCCCGGGAATACATGGTCACCGACACCATCTACCCCGGCGTGACCATTGACGGCATCGACGTGGGCGGCATGACGAAGGAGCAGGCCATCGCCGCCGTGAACGCCGTGGCGTCGCCGGGCGCGCAGAGCTTTTCTGTGAATGTGATCATTGACGGCCGCACCTGGACGGTGGATTCCACCATGGTGCCGCTGACCCGCGATACGGAAAGCGTGGTGGAGCGGGCCTGGGCCGTCGGCCGCGCGGAGACCGAGGACAGCCTCAGCGTGGCGGCTACGCCCTTCGCGGCGAGACTCAGCGAGGTCAGCAGCCTGGCGGTGAACGGCCTGCAGCTGACGACCACCGAAAGCTACGACCGCGATACCATCGCCGCCATGGCGCAGAGCATCACCGCCGAGGTCAACCGCGACCCGGTCAGCGCCGCCGTGGCCTCCTTCGACACCTCCTCGAAGACCTTCACCTTCACGGAGGATGAGAGCGGCCAGTATGTGGATCCCGACGCGCTGACCGCCGCCATTGAAAACCAGATCGCCGTGGGCGGCAGCAGCGTGGTGATGACGCCGCAGATCCTGCTGGCGGATGTGACCCGCGCGGAGCTGATCCAGTCCTTCGGGAAGATCTCCTCCTACACCACCCGCACCACGGACAACAACAACCGCAACACGAACGTGCGCCTGAGCGCGGAGGCCATCAACGGCGTGGTGGTGAACCCCGGCGAGACCTTCTCCTTCAACGATACCGTGGGCGAGCGCACGGAGGCCAAGGGCTACAAGGCCGCGTCGGCCATCAGCGGCGGCCAGAGCCGGGATGAGATCGGCGGCGGCGTCTGCCAGACCAGCTCGACCCTGTTCAACGCCGTGGCCCGCGCCAACATGACCATCGTTACCCGCAGCCCCCATGCCTGGCCGTCCTCCTATGTGGAGAAGGGCATGGACGCCACGGTGAACTGGCCAAGCCTGGACTTCAAGTTCCGCAACGATACGGACTGGCCGATCTACATCGTTGCCTCCTATTACAAGCAGAAGGTGACGGTGGAGGTTTACGGGCATTCCCTGGGCGACGGCGTGACCATCGACCTGGAGAGCGTCACCACCCAGACCATCCCCGCGCCGACGGATGTGAAGTTCGTGCAGAACACCGACCTGAAGCCCGGCACCAACAATGTGACCGTCAAGGCCCGCGACGGCTACGAGGTGGACACCTACCAGGTGTGGTACCGCAACGGCGTGGAATATGACCGCGTGAAGCTGTGCCACTCCACCTACAAGACCTATCAGAAGACCGTGGAATACAACTGATGCCGGCCCCTTCGCGGATGACGCGGAGGGGATTTTGCTACTGCTCAGGCCCCTTGCGCACAAAACCATCTGATTGCGGCTGAACTCCCTCAGTCGCCTTCGGCGACAGCTCTCTCGAAGAGAGAGCCCTGGATTGCCGACAAGCGTCCGTTCCCCCAACAAACAAGCTACGGCCAGGCTGTCACGGCGGGCACGACAGCCGGAGCGCAGCGGAGGCTGCGCGCCCCGGCTCGGCCTCCATATCGGTCGTGTCGGCAGCCGGACCGCTTAGCCCGATGGAGCGAGGCGGCGCCGGGTACGGTCCTCTAAGATAACGTATGAGCGCAAGACTTAAGTCAACAACGCGCTACGCCATATAAAAAACTGTTGCGGAGAGAACTTCAAGCAGTAACGGCGACTGCCGGAGCCTGAGCAGTAACGGGATTTTTTGCGATGGCGGTTACCGCTCAGGCCCACGTCTGCTGCCGCTGCGTTGCCACTTAGCCCCGGGAATTGTCAAGGGACCCGAGTGGTAACAAATTTATGTCAAAAAGTTTACAAAAAGACATATTTTCTCTTGACAGCATGGCCCCTGTAAGAGTACAATAGCATTGCCGAGGTATACCCCGGTGCCGCAAGGGAGGAGGTTGGACGGATCCCGCTCCGTCCGCATTTGAAATGAAGAAAAAGCTGCTGGCCGCGCTTCTGATCGTGGTGGCCGCGGTCTGCCTGTGCGCCTGTGCCCTGGCGGCCGAGGACAACAACCTGAAGATCAGCATGGCGCTGAGCGCGAACAAATTTTCCGAGCCGACGGAGATCACCGTCAGCATCACCATCACCAACGCGGGCGAGGGCGATATGCCCGGCCCGGTGACGCTGTACTATCCGAACGGCAACCAGGTGGAGGAGTTCGGATCGCCCACGCTGACGGTCGGCAATTCCGCCAGCTGGAGCGGCAAGTGGAAGGTGACCAAGACCCAGCTGGAATCCGGGCGCATCACCTTCAAGATCAAATACTCCATCTACAATGATGACGGCGAGCTGGTGAACAAGACCAAGTCGTTCTCCAAGGCCATCACCTATACCGGCGCCGTGACCAGTGTGGAGATCAACCGCACCATCAGCCCCACCACCGCCCGCGAGGGCCAGGAGGTCAACGTGACCTATGAGGTGGTGAACACGGGTACGGTGGATATCACCGATGTGACCATCAAGGAAAACAGCAGCATCGCCACCGCGAAGGGCACCATCGACAAGGTCAAGTCCGGCGAAAAGGAGACCTACACCTTCACCAAGGTGATGGGCACCAAGGACCTGACCAGCGAGGCGACGATCACCTACAAGGCCGCCGGCAAAACGGAGACCGTGAAGAAGGAAAAGGCGACCGTGACCTACGGCGAGGTGAAGCTGACGGCCACGCTGTCCGCGGACCGCAAGGGCGGCTCGGTGGGCGATCTGGCGGTGCTGACGCTGAAGCTGAAGAACACCGGCAACCTCGATTTCACCGGCGTGACGGTCACCGACCCCACCCTGGGCACCCTGTGGACCGACCAGACGGTGCCTGCCGGCCAGACCGTGACGCTGACCAAAGACCTGACCCTGGCGGATACCTGCGATTACCTGTTCACCGTGACCGGCACCGATACCGCCGGCAACGAGCTGGAGACCACCACCGAGCGCGTCACGATGACCGTGCTGGATCCCTCCCAGGCCATCACGCTGACCGTGGAGGCCGAGCCTGACCGCACCGTCATCTACACCCTGCCCGGCACCGTGAAGTTCACCATTTCCGTCACCAACAACAGCAATGTGGATGTGGGCGCCGTGTCCGTGTACGCGGTGAACACCAAGCTGTACACCTTCGACGCCATTGCCTCCGGCGACACCGCGACCTTCGTGCGGGATGTCAGCATCAGCATGAACGGCACCTACGCCTTCACCGCCCGCGTGGCGGATCAGCTGGGGCAGACGCAGACCTTCACCAGCAACTCCAACTACATCAGCTACAGCGAGCCGACCCCCGTGCCCACCGAGGCGCCCATCGTGACGCCGCCCGCGCCCAACTACGAGACCGTGCCCACCGAGGACGGCCGTGAGGACCTGGACAAGGCGCAGGAGATCATGGGCGTGGCCTGGAAGGTGCTGGCCGTGCTGGCCGGTGTGCTGGGCGTGCTGGGCATCGCCGGACTGATCAGCCATCTCGCCGGGCGCACCAAAGAAGCCGACAAGGTGACCTCCATCGACGATGGCGGCAGCTACCGCGATTACAGCCGCAACGCCGGCCGCAAGCGCAATGTGGTGGACAACGGCATCACCGACGAGCTGCCGGTGGAGCCTGAGGCCCCCGCGGAGGATGAGACCGGCCTGGAGGCCCAGCCCGAGGCGCCGCAGCCCGAAGCCCCTGCCGAAGCGCCGGTGGATCCCATGGCCGACGCGCTGTCCCGCATCTATCCCGACGGCGTGCCCCAGAGCGAGCCGGAGGTCTATGAGGTCAGCGACGAGCAGCCCGCGCAGGAGCAGAAGACCGGCACCGTGACCGACGCCGGCAGCTATGCCCGCAGGCGCCGCGGCAGCTGATCCGTTTCGATCCCTTCCCCCCCCGAGGCTCCCTGCGGGCTTCGGGGGATTTTCATCCCGACCGACAGCGTATGAAGGAAAAGTCATGAAGAAGCAGAGCGAAGAAACGCAGAAGCGCCGCCCGCAGAAGATCGAGGACGACAACGAGCGGCTGGACAGCCTCAAGCGCGGCAACCAGATCCTCACCGTGCTGCTGATCATCACCCTGGCGGTGATCTGGGTGGTGAAGAACAACGCCGGCGTGACCGTGGAGGTGAAGGGCGATACCTTCAGCCTCACCGGGCCGGACAAGGTGACGATCTCTGTGCCGGTGGCGGACATCACCGCCGTGTCGCTGGTGGAGAGCTTCGACCCCGGCACGCCCGGCGAGGGCGCCACGGACGGCGACAACCGCTGCGGCACCTGGACGAACGACACCTGGGGCACCTACACCCTCGTGCTGATGAAGGGCTGCTCCGCCGCGGTGGTGCTGGAGACCCGCGATCAGGGCACCATCGTGTTCAGCTACACCACGGACGACAAAACGCGCTCCGTGTACGAGCAGCTGAAGGATGTCGCGACGACGGATACAACATCGAGCCGCTCCGGCGGCTCTTTTTTGTACGCGAAAACCGCATTCCCAGGGACGATCCGCCTTCCGTTCGGGCGGAAGAGATGAGCGCGGCGGCGGGGCACTGCCCGGAGCGGAGGCTGAACAGTAACGCCCACCCTCCAATCGCCAATCGTTCACCCAATTTTTTCTTTACTTATTCACGCCTTAATGTTACAATAAAATGTCATCCGGACGCATGCCGCCCGGATGACACCACACCGGAAGGAGCTGATATCCATGCGTGAAACGCCTGTACTTTATATCATCGTGCCCTGCTACAATGAGCAGGAGGTACTGCCCACCACCAGCAAAATGTTCCTGGAGAAGCTGCGGCAGCTGACCGCCGCCGGCAAGATCAGCGATGACAGCCGCGTGCTGTTCGTCAACGACGGCTCGAAGGATGATACCTGGAGCATCATCGAGCGCCTGTCGGAGGAGGATGTCCATTACCAGGGCATCGCCCAGAGCCGCAACCGCGGCCACCAGAATGCCGTGCTGGCCGGCCTGATGGAGGCCAGGGACCGCTGCGACATCACCATTTCCATCGACTGCGACGGCCAGGACGATATCAACGCCATGGACGGCATGGTGGACGCCTACCTGGACGGCTGTGACGTGGTGTACGGCGTGCGCTCCAGCCGCGAGACCGACACCTTCTTCAAGCGCTTCACCGCGGAATCCTTCTACAAGCTGCTGAACGCCATGGGCGCGGAGGTGGTCTTCAATCACGCCGATTACCGCCTGCTGAGCAGCCGCGTGCTGCGGGAGTTCGCGAAGTTCGGGGAGGTCAACCTCTTCCTGCGCGGCATGGTGCCCCTGGTCGGCTTCAAATCCACCAGCGTGTATTACGAGCGCCATGAGCGCATCGCCGGCGAGAGCCATTATCCGCTGAGCAAGATGCTCGGCCTGGCCTTTGACGGCATCACCAGCCTGTCCGTCAAGCCGATCCGCATCATCACCTTCGTGGGCCTGATCGTGTCGCTGATCAGCTTCATCGGCATCATCTGGGCCATCATCGCGGCGCTGACCGGCAACGCGGTGGCGGGCTGGGCGTCCACCACCTGCATCGTGTGCTTCGTCGGCGGCATCCAGACGCTGTCGCTGGGCGTCATCGGCGAATACATCGGCAAGATCTACATGGAAACCAAGCACCGCCCGCGCTACATCATCGCCGAGCGCACCGCCGGGATGGAGAAGAAGGACCATGAATGACGCGTATCTGACGGAGGCGGAGCACGGCCTGAGCCTGGCAACGGCGGCCGCCTGCTTTCCGTGCCCCGCGTGCCTCGGCGCCTCCGACGCGCAGACGGCGGAGATGCTGGGCGAGACCGTTGCCGAGGCGGCGGTGGAGGAGCGCATCGGGCTGATCGTGGGACCGGCTGTCGGTGACCTTTCCTCCGAGCCGGTCATCGCCGGGGAGCTGATGGCCGCCATGGTCCGCGGCGCCATGAGCCGCGGCGTGGGGCTGATCCCGCGCTGTACCTCCGCGGCCGATCTGCCCGCGCTGCGGGTGCTGCTGAAGCGGGTGACGCCCTGGGCGCTGGCCCGCGGCAACGGCCCCGTGCGCTGCGCCGAGACGGAGGATCCGTCATCGGACGAACTGCGTGTCCTGGGCTTTGAGGGCCCCGTGCTCAGCGGCGACGAGGCCGCGCACCCCACGGAACGGACGGAGGCGCTGCTGCGGCTCGCGGCGGAAAGCTATCGCCCCAATGAGGATTTCTTTGCCGGGCAGCAGCATCACATGGCGCGGCGGATCGCCCGCGAATGCCTTGTGCTGCTGAAGAACCGCAACGGCCTGGTGCCGCTGCACAGCAACCGGCGGATCGTGTTCATCGGCCGCTGCGCGCAGGAGCCGCTGATCCAGTCGGAGCGGTATCCCGTGCGGCCCGCGGAGCTGACCTCCGCGCTGGAGGCGGTGCGCTCCGTGTGCCATGTAACGTATACCGACGGCAGCGACCACGCCGAGGCCGTGCGCATGGCGAAGGACGCGGACGCCGCGGTGATCTTTGCTGCCCAGCCGGATGCCGCCGCGGACGCGCTGCCCGCGGCAACGGACGCGCTGATCGAAGCGGTCTGCGCGGCGCGGCCGGAGACGGTGGTGGTGCTGCACAACGCGCGCCCCGTGGCGATGCCCTGGCTCGACCGGGCCGCGGCGGTGCTGGAGGCGTGGCTGCCCGGCCAGGCCGGCGGCGCGGCGATCGTGGATGTGCTGTTCGGCGGCGTCGGCGCCTGCGGCCTGCTGGCCGCGCCGTACACGGTGGGGGAGCGGACGCTGTTTCCCGCGGGATACGGCCTGTGCGGCGGCGCCTGCGCGCTGGACGGCCTGACGCAGACGGACGGGGAAGCGACCGTCACCGTAACGCTGAACGGCAGCGTGCCCGGCAAGGTGCCGGTGTGCTTCCGGGATGCCGCCGGTGCGCTGCTCGCCGTGGCGAAGCCGATGCTCTTCCCCGGGATGACCATGCCGGTCACGGTCACGCTGCCGGAGGGTACCCGCGTACGCGTTGCGGAAACGCATGCCGCGGACGGTACGACGATCACGGCCGGATGTCCCGAAAACCGTTGATTTGCCTTGCGTCTGCCCGGCAAATGGAGTATAATGGGCGGGCAAACGCCACAGAAGGAACGAACGCCCCTTTGACGGGGCGAACGGAGTTGACCGATGAGGAAATCGCGTGAGCATGACGTGCTGAGCGCCTCCGAGCGCCGGCGCTCGCTGATCACGGCGCTGCTGATCGTGCTGTTTGCCGGGGCCATCGCCGCGCTGGCGGTGCTGTATCCGACACTGACCGAAAGCACGGAGGTGCATGACCTGGCGGTGGATGAGACCCTGACGGCCGCCGCGGAGAGGCTCGACAGCATCGCCGTGACCTGCACCCTGGACCCGGAGACGGACACGCTTTCCGGCACCCAGGTGCTGACACTGACCAACCGCACCGGGCAGGACCAGGAGGCCGTGGTGCTGCGCTCCTGGACAGGCGCGTACCTCAAGGAGGACACCGCCCCCGGCGCCACCGACGAGTGGTACGACAGCACCTATCCGGACGGCTTCGTCGCCGGCGGCCTGCATATGCTGACCGCTGCCGTGGCGGAGCGTGAGGGCACCGCGGTGTACCGCTTCAACGATACGGCCTGCACCGTGCTGGAGATCACCGTGCCGGACGGCTGGGCCGCGGGGGAGACGATCACACTGACCCTCACCTGGAAGGCGGATATCCCGGCCTGCGCGTCGGCCTTCGGCGTGTCGGACGGCATCTACGCCCTGGGCCATGTGTTCCCGGTGCCGGCCCTCTGGGAGGACGGTGCTTGGCGCACGGACGAATACGCCTCCATCGGCGATTCCGCCTATTCCGCCTGCGTCAACTGGACGGTGGACCTGACGGTGCCGTCGGGCTATGTGGTCGGCGCGACCGGTTACACCGCCGCGCAGACGGCGAACGGTCAGTCGCTGTGGCACATGACGATGCCCGCCGCGCGGGATTTCGCGATGGCGGTGTCAAAGAGCTATCAGACCTCGGTGACCTATGTCGGCGATACGCTGATCGTAGCCCGGGCGAAGACCCGCGACAGCGCGAAGAAGCTTGTGAAGTACGCCAAGTCCGCGCTGCAGGTGTATGAGGCGCGGTGGGGCGAATATGTCTACCCCGTGCTGACGCTGGCGGAAACGGTGCTGCCGCAGGGCGCGGCGGCGTTCCCCTGCTGCGTGATGATCTCCTCCGCGCAGCTGGCGGAGGGTGGCGATACGCTGAAGCAGACCGTGGCCCATGAGGTCGCGCACCAGTGGTGGTCCGTGCTGGTGGGCAGCGATCCGGTCAACCAGGCGTGGCAGGACGAGAGCCTCTGCGAATACGCCATGCTGGTGTGGCTGGGCGATACGGCCGGCGCGGACGACCGGGCGGACGCGGAGTTCAGCCGGATCGAAAGCGCGCTGCGGATCACGATCCCCCGGGGCGTGACGCCGGGCAGCCCCATCAGCTACTTCGGCGACACGACGGAATACACCTGGGTGGTGTACCGCCGGGGCGCTTCCTTCTGGCTGGCGATGGAAAAGCTGCTGGGCCAGGACGCGCTGGACACGGCGCTGCGGAGCTACGTGGAGCGGTACCGCTTCGGCATCGCGACGCGCGAGGATCTGACGGACATCCTCAGCGGGGCCGCGGGGATGGATATCTCCGCTCTGATGAGCGATTATCTGGATACCAATATAGACAACTGAGCCAATCGATATGAGGTGAATCATGAGCTTCAAGCCTTCCGATACCGTGATCCTGATCCCCTCCCTGGAGCCGGACGACCGTCTGCCCGCGTATGTTGAGCAGCTGAAGGCCGGCGGCTTCGAGCATGTGGTGGTGGTGGATGACGGCTCCTCCGAAAAGTATCAGCCGGTGTTCGAGCGCATCGCCGCCATGCCCGGCTGCACGGTGCTGCATCACGACGTCAACCACGGCAAGGGCGTGGCGCTGAAGACCGGCTACAAGTGGATCCTGGAGAATCTGCCGGACTGCGCCGGCGTCATCACCGCCGATGCCGACGGCCAGCACACCGTGAAGGACTGCGTCCGTCTGGCGGAAAAGGTGTGTGAGGGCGAGCGCAAGCTGTACCTCGGCGCCCGCGATTTCAACCTGCCGAACGTGCCGGCCCGCTCCCGCAACGGCAACCACATCACCTCCGCGGTGTTCAGGGTGCTGTACGGCCAGTATCTGCCGGATACCCAGACGGGCCTGCGCGCCTTCCCGGCCTCCGAGCTGCAGTTCATGATCGACGTGGAGGGCGAGCGCTACGAGTACGAGATGAAGGTGCTCATCGCCTGCGCCCGCGCGAAGATCCCGATGGAGTCCATCACCATCGAAACGATCTATGAGAACAACAACGAGGGCAGCCACTTCCATCCCCTCCGGGATTCCTGGCGCATCTATAAGGTGATCCTCGGCTCGTTCTTCATGTTCATGGGCGCGAGCTTCATCAGCTGGCTCATCGACTACGCCCTGTTCAATGTGCTGGATTACGCCGTGCTGCGCCAGATGAGCCTGGGCGACGACGCCTCGCTGATCGCCGCCGCGCTGGCCCGCGTGGTGTCCGCGACCTTCAACTTTGTGCTGAACCGTCAGGTCGTGTTCAAGGATGACGGCGGCAAGCGCTCCACCTTCGCCCGGTACGCCATCCTGGCGGTGTCGGTGCTGATCGCCTCCGCCGTGGGCATCCGCCTGCTGGTGGCCATCCGCGTGCCGGACTGGCTGGCGAAGATCGTCTGCGACGTGCTGCTGTACTTCGTCAACTTCAACGTGCAGAGCCGCTGGGTGTTCCGCAGCCAGGAAAGGAAGTAAGCGATGAACAGAACGGTCAGAACGCTGCTGTCCGCCGTGCTGCTGCTGGCGCTGCTGCTGGCGGTGGCCCTCGCGGTGCCCTCCGCCAACATCACGGAGGAAGCGGCCGAACGCTATGAGATCATGGCCTTCGGTGAATAAAAGAGAATAAAAGGGAAAAACGCCGGCGCACAGGCCGGAAAGATCAGGAGAATGAAGATGAAAAAGTGGATCGCGCTGTGCCTTTGCGCACTGCTTGCCTGTTCCTTTGCCCTGGCGGAGGATACCGTGGCCGCCCTGGACGGCAGCGATACGGTCATCACGCCCATCGCCATGGATGATTACACCGTGCACGGCGCCGAGCCGGATGCCTCCGCCTACACGGAGAGCACCTACAGCGACGCCAGCATCACCGTGGAAATGAGCCGCGAGTGGGTGGGCGACGCCTGCTTCAATGTGGCCCATGTGACCATCGCCCACGCCAGCCAGATCCGCACGGCCCTGGCCGGCAAGCTGGGCAAGAAGACCAACTATGTGTGGAACATCGCCGCCAACAACGCGGCGGTGGTGGCCATCGGCGGTGAGGACCTGGCGGAGAACACCGGCACCTACACCATCCGCCAGACGGTGACCGAGCGCAAGAAGGGCTACGCGGCCCGCGATACCCTCGTCATCGACCAGAACGGCGATTTCCACGTGTACACCGGCTTTGACAAGAGCATCCTGACGGACCTGGAGGCCCAGGGCCTGCAGGCGGTGAACCTGTTCAACTTCGGCCCCATCCTCGTGAAGGACGGTGAGCTGCAGACGGTGCCCTCCAAGTATGGCGTGGGCAATCCCTCCGGCACTGAGCCCCGCACGGCCATCGGCCAGGTGGGCCCGCTGGAGTATATCCTGGTGGTGGTGGACGGCCGCAACGTGAAGGATCCGACCCCGGACGGCGGCACGAAGGCCAGCAAGGGCACCGATATGCAGACGGTGGCGCAGTACCTCTATGACGCCGGCTGTGTGCAGGCCTACGCCCTGGACGGCGGCGGCTCCGCGGTGATGACCTTCGGCACGGAGACCTACTCGAACCCCTCCAGCAAGCGTGGCGTGTCCGATATCATCTACTTCGCCTCGGCGGTGGGAGAGTAAGCCCGCATGAAGACGCTGATGACGATTTTCGGCCAGCCGCTGACGCTGTACGGCGCGCTGACGGCCCTGGCGCTGCTGGTGTTCTGGTGCGTGGCCGCGCTGTACCTGAAAAAGCGGAAGGTGACCGGCGGCAAAACGCTGGTGTTCGCCGTATGCACGGCCGTGACCGGCTGGCTGCTGGCGCGCGTGGTGTTCGTGGCCTGCAACGCCGCCTACTATATCGATGAGCTGGACGGCCTGTGGACGCCCGCGCTGTACTTCCGGGACGGCGGCTACGCCATGACCGGACTGATCCTGGGCCTGGCGGCGGGCGCCGCCGTGGCCGCGCTGCTTTCCGGCGTGAAGCCCGCGCTGATGCTGAACGCCGCGGGCCTTGCCGCGCCGGCGGGCATCACCGTGCTGCGCCTGGCGGAATTCTTCTGCGACACGCCGGCTTCCGGCGATGTGGGCGAGGGCAAGTACCTCGAGGGCATCGAATGGCTGGACGGCCTGCTGGCCCGCCTGGGCCTGACGATGCAGGCGGACGGCGACGCGGTGTATCCGGCGTGCCTGGCGGGTGCCGCCGCGGCGCTGGTGATCTTTATCGCGCTGCTGGTGTGGCAGCTGGCGAGCCGGAAGGAGCCGGCCGGCGCGGATGTGCTGACGGTGTTCCTGCTGCTCTACGGCGCCGGACAGCTGGTGCTGGAGCAGCTGCGGGATGACGGCCATCTGGTGTTCCACTTCGTGCATCTGCAGCAGATCGTCGCGCTGGTGTTCATGCTGGCGGCGCTGCTTGTGTGGACGCTGCGGTTCCGGCGCGCGGGCGTGAAGAAGCGCACGCTGCCGGTGGTGTGGATCGTCAGCCTGGTGTGCATCGGCCTGGCGGTGTGGGCGTGCTTCGGCATCGACCGCTGGGAAAACAAGCTGCTGGCCTGGCTGCTGCTGATCGTCCCGACGGCCATCGTGACGGGCGCCGCGCTGTTCCTGCGCCGCGCGGCGAACTATCTGACGGGAGAGGAATAAACCATGACACACGAACAGGTGGAGCGCATCAACGCGCTGGCCCGGAAGAAGAAGGCCGAAGGCCTGACGGACGCGGAGCTGGCCGAGCAGGCGGCCCTGCGCCGGCAGTATATCGAGGAGTTCCGCGCAAACATGCAGTCCGTGCTGGACAACACGGTGATCGAGCGCCCGGACGGCACCCGTGAGCCGCTGACCAAAAAAGGATGACCTACGATTCCCGCGGCCCGGCCGCTGTGAATACGAACAACAACTGTGAGGAGGAGCTTCCCATGAGCGAAATGGACAAGAACAACGAGTTTGAAGACGCCGCCGATCTGGTGACCGGCTACGATGAGGACGGCAACGAGGTGGTGCTGCGCATCATCGATTTCTTCTTCTATCAGGGCGATGAGTACGTCATCCTGTGCGACGCCGAAAGCGAAGCGGACGAGGACATCGAGGATGTGGACTGCTTCGTGATGAAGGTCGTGCCCTCCACGGGCGACGACGGCGAGGAGTACGAGGACTTCGAGCCCATCGAAGACGAGGCCCTGGAGGCCAAGCTGATCGAGGTGGCCACCACCCGCCTGAACGACGACGAGGACCCCGAGAAGGCCGACTGAGCCTGACACGCAAACAGCCGCGGATCGCAACGGATCCGCGGCGTTTTTGTACCCCGGGCGTATGAATACGGGCAAGCAAAATCCCCTCCCGGCAGCCCGGAAGGGGAGAGAGGATCGGAGAGGGATCAGTCCTCGTAGGTCAGCTTGTTTTCCAGCGGCAGGGTGATGATCATGGTCTTGCCGCGCTGCAGGGCCTTTTCGTTGCCGTCGGCATCGTAGAAGACCGTGCGGGTGTTGTAGGTGTCATGCACCCAGTAGCCGGTGGAGTGGGTGCCGCCCATGAAGTAATCGGCATTGCCCTCGCCGCCGCCGGTGTAGGAGTAGAACTTGTTGGCGCCGTTGACCTTCTTGCCGGTGATGGAGCCGTTCATGATGTCCTTGACCACGTCGCCGGGCAGATACTTGGCCACGGGCGCGTCGGAGCGGGACCACTCCACATCGGTCCACTGGATGATCAGGTTGTTGAAGGCGAACTGGGACTGGGTCTCGCGGTCCTCATAGGGCGCGATCTGGCCGTCCGGGTACACCATGTAGCGGTAGTAGGCGTTGCTGTCGGCGTCATACTCGTACATGGAGTCGTAATAGGTGCCCCAGTACACGTTCACGGTGTAGGCGGGATCGCCCTCGGGAATGTCGTCGGTGAACAGGAAGGCGTGGTTCGGATACTCATAGCCTTCGGGCAGCAGGGTGGACAGGCCGGCCAGGTCCGCCGTGGCGTTGGAGGGCGCCTTGTAGCCGGTGCCCTTGTGACGGGTCATGTACTGGTTCCAGGCCTTGCCGCCGTTGGTGCCGCTGAAGATGAAGTACTTCTGCTTGCTGACGCCGGTGGCGGTGAAGATCAGCTCCACATTGGTGCGGGCATACTTCTGGGCACCCCAGAACACGAAGCCGGCGCCCCACTCCTCACGCAGCCAGGCATGGCCGACACGGGCGGAACGGACGGGGCCGACATCGGTGGGAAGCACATCGGCGAACAGACCGGAGATACGGGTCGCGCCGTAGGAGTACAGGGGCGTTTCGTACAGCACGTCGCAGTAGGACAGACCCCAGGGCGCGTACACGGCGGTGAATTCCTCGCCGCTGTCGTTGGTCATGGTGCCGCTGATGCCGCCGTAGGTGTTGTCGATCTGCACCAGGATCGGCTTGTATTCGCCGGTCACGGCCAGGCCGCTGTAGCCCACGGGCAGATCATAATCGGACAGGGTCAGACCGGTGGTGGGGCTGACGCCCTCCTCCACGGTGTTGTCACCGGCGGGATTGACCTTGATGTGGCGGTTTTCGGTGCCATCGATCGTGGTGGTTTCCGCCAGGGCGGAAGCGCAGCTCACGAGCAACGCTGCGGCCAGCAGCAGGCTCAGCCATTTTTTCATTCCGGAATGTCCTCCTCAGTCAGTTCATGGCATGGCAGTTCAACTGCCGAAATAACGGTACTTAATCAGTATAGAAGGTTTGCGGAAGGTTGTCAACCCAAAATGTCGAAAATTTGTAACAATTGAGCGCTGCGCCCGCTTCCTGCCATCCGCCGCTGCCGCCAAATTTTGCCAACCGTCTTTTGCGAATCGCCTGGATGTGGTATGATAGGAAGCAACAGGAAAGCAAAGGAGAAAACGCCATGAAAAGGATCGTTCTGCTGCTGCTGACGCTGGCGCTGCTGGGCGTCTGCCTTTCCGCCCCGGCGGAGGAAAGCGACACGGTGACCATCTGTGTGCTGCTGACCAGCGACCTGCACGGTGCGATCGTCGATTCCGTCTACAGCTCCGGTGACGCGGAAACGGTGGACGGCACGGGCCTGGCCCGGCTGGCCACGCTGATCGGGCAGTACCGGGAGACTTATCCCAACACCATCCTCATCGACAACGGCGATACCACCCAGGGCACGCCCCTGACCTATTACTACGTCTCCTATGCGCCGGAGGCGAAGGACCCCGCCATCAGGGCGCTGCGGCTGCTGGACTACGATGTGTGGTCGCTGGGCAACCACGACTTCAACTACGGCATGGATGTGCTGCTGAAGCAGATCGGCGAGGCCACCGCGGCTCCATAGAACGGGGAGGACACGGTGACGGTGCTGGCGGCCAATCTGGTGGCGGCGGGCTCGGAGGATTTCACGCCCTGGCAGCAGGCGTATACCGTGCTGGAGCTGGACGGCGTGCGGATCGGCATCATCGGCATGGATACGCCGGCCATCGCCGCGGCGGAGAAGGCGGACAACTGGGCCGGCATCGATTTCAAGACCTTCCTGACCACCTGGCAGCACTATCAGCCGATCCTGGAGGACGCCTGCGATATCGTGATCGTCGCGGCCCATTCGGGCACGGGCACGGGCAACGGCATCCTGACAGAGGCGGACGGTCAGGGCGAAACGCCGGGTGGCGCGGGCCTGTATTACGAGGGCAGCTACGAAAACCAGATCGCGGCGCTGGTGGAGAACAGCACCGGCATCGATGTGGTGCTGGGCGGCCACACCCACGAGGTGGGCACCTGCACGCTGACCGACGCGCAGGGCCGGGAGGTCCCCGTGGAGCACTGCGGCACCAAGGGGCGCTATCTCGGCGTGGTGCTGCTGACTTACAACAAAACGACCGGTGAGCTGACCGTGGACATGGAGAATGTCGACGCCTCGCAGGTGACGCCGGACGAGGACTTTCTGGCAGCGATGGCCGACTGGGAGGAAGGCGTCTGGGACAACTACCTGCAGGAGGTCATCGGCACCGCGGCGGGGGATTTCGTCAGCCCCGGCAATCTGACGGAGGGCAGCGCCTTCATGGATCTGATGCACAAGGTGCAGCTGGAGGCGACGGGCGCGCAGCTGTCCATCGCGGCGCCCACCATCGGGAGAGACGATGTGCTGATCCCCGCCGGCGACATCCGCATGGGGCAGATATTCAGCCTGTATGTGTACGACAACTGGCTGTACAGCGTTCGCATGACCGGCGCGGAGATCAAAGCATGGCTGGAGGTCGCGGCCACCTACTACAATGTGGAGGAGGACGGGAGCGTCAGCGGCGGCGGTACCTTCTGCGATACGATCTCCGGCGAGGGCTTCAGCTATACGCTGTGGCTGGGCAATGAGCCGGGCGACCGCGTCCGCGACCTGACCTGGCAGGGCGAGCCGATGGACATGGACGCGACCTGGCTGGTCGTCATGAACAATTTCCGCTTCACCGGCGGCGGACATTACATGGAGCATATCGATACCATGACGGCGGGGGATACCTCCCGGGTGGCTTATGCCACCCAGTTCGATATGGACGAGGGCGAGGACCGGGGCCAGGTGCGGAACCTGGTGGCCGACTACATCCGGGCCCACGGGACGATCGAGCCTGTGGTGACGAGCAGCTTCCATGTTTACGCCGGCGCTTCGGCGGACTGACGCACGATTTTCAACGCCAATGAACCGTCTCCCGGACGAATGGGTCCGGGAGGCTTTTTATAAGGAAGGAACGCGGCGGGGATCCGTTCCGGACCTCCTCTCCAGCCCCTCAAAACCTTCAAAAATCCCCTTGACAAATCCGCGCAAAGGTCTATAATAGAGACGAAAGGTCAAAGAAAGTCAAACTCCGATAACGGAGCCTGACGATCCGCCTTCCGCCCCTTGAAAGGAGGCCTGCAATATGATGAACATGAATCAGCTGACGCAAAAGACCCGGGAGGCCATCCAGCGCGCCCAGTCGATCGCCATTGAATACAGCCACCAGCAGGTGGATCAGGAGCACCTCGCCGCCGCCCTGTGTGAGGACAGCGCCGCGCTGATCCCCCAGCTGCTCAAGCGCTCCGGCGCGGACGCCGACGCCTTTGCGAGCGGCCTGAAAAACGCCCTGGACCGCATGCCGAAGGTCTCCGGCAGCGGTCGCCCCGCCGACCAGGTCTATATCACCGCCGACCTGGACAAGGCCCTGACCGAAGCCGAAGCCCGCGCAAAGCAGATGAAGGACGAGTACATCTCCGTGGAGCACGTCTTTATGGGCCTGTGCGCGAAGGCCAACCGTGCCATGAAGGAGCTGCTGCAGCGCTGCGGCTACAGGGAGGACGCCTTCCTCAAGGCGCTGAGCGAGGTGCGCGGCTCCGCCCGCGTGACCAGCGACGCCCCCGAGGAAACCTATGACGCGCTGAAGAAGTACGGCACCGACCTGGTGGAGGCGGCGCGGGCGCAGAAGCTCGACCCTGTCATCGGCCGTGACGGCGAGATCCGCAATGTCGTGCGCATCCTCAGCCGCAAAACGAAGAACAACCCCGTGCTGATCGGCGAGCCCGGCGTCGGCAAGACCGCCGTGGTCGAGGGTCTGGCCCAGCGCATCGTACGCGGCGACGTGCCCGAAAGCCTCAAGGACCGCACCATCTTCTCCCTGGATATGGGCAGCCTGATCGCCGGCGCCAAGTTCCGCGGTGAGTTCGAGGAGCGCCTCAAGGCCGTGCTGACCGAGGTCAAAAAGAGCGACGGCCGCATCATCCTCTTCATCGACGAGCTGCACACCATCGTCGGCGCGGGCAAGGCGGACGGCGCCATGGACGCCGGCAACCTGCTCAAGCCCATGCTGGCCCGCGGCGAGCTGCACTGCATCGGCGCCACCACGCTGGATGAGTACCGCAAGTACATCGAGAAGGACGCCGCCCTGGAGCGCCGCTTCCAGCCCGTGCAGGTTGGGGAGCCCACCGTGGAGGATACCATCGGCATCCTGCGCGGCCTGAAGGAGCGCTACGAGGTGTTCCACGGCGTGAAGATCCAGGACAGCGCGCTGATCGCCGCCGCGACCCTCTCCAACCGTTACATCACCGACCGCTTCCTGCCGGACAAGGCCATCGACCTGGTGGATGAGGCCTGCGCCGCCATCCGCACGGAGATCGACAGCCTGCCGCCGGAGATGGACGACATCCGCCACCGCATCATGCAGCTGGAGATCGAGGAATCCGCCCTGAAGCGCGACGACGACGCCCTCACGAAGGAGCGCCTCGCCGCCGTGGAGAAGGAGCTGGCCGAGAAGCGCGACGCCTTCAACAGCATGAAGACCCGCTGGGAGAACGAAAAGAACGCCATCGAAAAGGTCCAGGGCCTGCGCGGCGAGATCGAAAGCGCGAAGGCCGAGATCGAGATGGCCACCCGCAAGGGCGATTACGCCCGCGCCGGCGAGCTGCAGTACGCCCGCCTGCCCCAGCTGCAGAAGGAGCTGGCCGCCGAGGAGGAGATCGCCGAGCAGAGCAAGGAAAGCAGCCTCATGCGCTCCCGCGTGACGGAGGAGGAGATCGCGAAGATCGTCGGCCGCTGGACCGGCATCCCCGTCACCAAGCTGATGGAGGGCGAGCGCGACAAGCTGCTCCGCCTGGAGGACACGCTGCATGAGCGCGTCATCGGCCAGGACGAGGCGGTCCGCAAAGTCAGCGAGGCCATCCTGCGCAGCCGTGCCGGCATCCAGGATCCGAACCGCCCGCTGGGCAGCTTCCTGTTCCTCGGCCCCACCGGCGTCGGCAAGACCGAGCTGGCCAAGGCCCTGGCCCAGGCGCTGTTCGACGACGAGAAGAACATGGTGCGCATCGACATGAGCGAGTACATGGAGAAGTTCTCCGTCAGCCGCCTGCTCGGAGCGCCTCCCGGATACGTGGGCTACGATGAAGGCGGCCAGCTGACCGAGGCCGTGCGCCGCCATCCCTACTGCGTGGTGCTGTTCGACGAGGTCGAGAAGGCCCACCCTGATGTGTTCAACGTGCTGCTGCAGGTGCTGGATGACGGCCGTATCACCGACAGCCAGGGCCGCACGGTGGATTTCAAGAACACCATCCTCATCATGA
>R14__coassemble_783_pt1 | contig 19191 bp, 14 predicted proteins | sample R14__metabat2_high_PE_015 | metagenome-assembled genome bin R14
TACAGGCAGAGCGTCGCGCCGCTGCCGAAGCCCCAGGTCTCCAACTGCTCGTCCGTGGCGGAGGCGGTCACCAGCTCGTCCCAGGCGATCGCCTGAATGCCGCTGACGAGGCTCTCCACATCGCTGCCGGTCAGCACGGTGCCGTCGGCGGCGTACCAGTGCTGGTCGGTGTTCACGGTGCGGCTGGTTTCTTCATAGGAGGCGTCCACACTGGCGGTGGTGACGCGGGTCACGCTGTCCGCCGTGGGGATGGTCTCCTTCACGGCCAGGCTGTTCAGCGTTTTGCCGAAGGTGCTGCTCAGCGAGGTGGCCACGATGTACACCTTGTCATCGCCGGAGCGGCTGACATAGTAGCCGTCGGCGAAGGCGGTGGCGTCGCCCAGGCCGTAGGCGGTGGACGTGCCGTCGCTCCATTCCGCGGTCACGGTGAAGGACGGCTCGGACAGGCCGTAGATGGACAGGTCGGTCACGTTGTCCACGCTGCGGTCGGCGGTGAGGCCGACCAGGCTGTCGGCCATGCTGTTCAGTGTGGTCTCATTGGCGGGGAAGGCGCTGTCGGCGTCGTAGCGCCAGCCGGCGTCGGACTTCGTGAAGCGGACGGTGCCGTCGTCCGTGGTCCAGGAAAGGGCCGTCAGGTCATCCGCGGTATGGTCCGTGAGGGCCACACTTTCCTTGTTCTCGGTGGCGGCGGTGGTATCCTGACTGGTCTGGCTGCTGATGAACACGTAGCCGCCGATGAACACGGCCAGCACGCACAGCAGCAGGATCGATTTCATCGAGCGCTTCAACGGCGTTTCCTCCTTATCCAGATGATGATGCCCATGGCCGCCAGCACCGCGGGGATGCCGCCGATGAGGATGACGCTCCACAGCGCGGAATCCGCGGAGGAGACCGTCAGCGTCTCACTGTCCATGGACTTGGCGCGGATGGAGATGCTCTCCTCCTGGTCGCCCATCCAGTTCAGGGCATTCAGATACAGGTCGCTGTTGGCGCCGGAGACCACCTGGTTGATCTGGCTGTTCAGGAAGGTATCGGAGGTGATCCAGAAGAGCTTGCCCTCGCCCTTCTCGGACACGGCGCCCACATGGAACGGGCCGTCGATGTCGCCGTCCTCCTTCGAGGTGGTGGTCATGCTCAGGCCGGCGGTCTTGGCGTAGGCGGAATCGGAGGTGGTCAGCAGCCAGGTCACGGTGGCGCCGCTGCCGTCGGTTTCCGTCAGGCCCTGGGCCAGGGGCACCAGGATGTAGTAGCCGCCGTCGATGAGCGCGTCGGTAATGTCATGGCTCTCGATGGTGGGCAGCAGGTAGTGCGGATAACGGGGATAGTACTTCTGGTTGTCCGCCTCGATCACGATGCCCTCGGACAGCGTCAGACCCATGGATTCGGTCACGCTCAGCAGGTTGGGCATCTTGGCCGGATCCAGGTAGCCGGTGGTCAGGGCGATGCTGCCGCCGTTCTCCAGCCACTCGGTCAGCAGCTTCGCCTCATCCTCGTTCAGGTCGGAGGTGGGCGCGTTGATGATGATGGCGGTGGCGTCCTCCGGGATGCTCTCGGCGGTCATCAGGGACAGGGACTCCGTCTCCATGTTGTCCTGGGCGATGGCGTCGGTGATGTCGGAGCTCAGCTCGCTCTCGCCGTGGCCGGTCAGCGTGTACACCTTCGGCAGATCGTCGCTGGCCACATAGTGGATGGCGTTGGTCAGGGCGTTCTCGCCGTCGAAGGTGGTGGTGGTGGAGTAGCTGTAGGAGTAGTAATCCATATCGTAGCTGGTCACGTAGATGTCATCATAGCTGACCAGGCGGTAGCGGCCGCCGCAGTCCACCAGCACGCTGTTGGCGTACAGCCGGGTCACGGACAGGTCATAGCCCTGCAGGAAGGTGGGCTGGGCGTTCGGATCCACGCAGCTGACCTTGATATGGCTGCTCAGGTCGGCGTAGCGGTTCAGCAGCCGCAGGATGGTATCATCCTCGTTGCCGCTGGTGGCCAGCAGATACAGGTTCACATCCTTGTCCACGGAGGAAACGATGCGCTTCGTCTGGTCGGACAGGGTGTACAGGGAGCTGTTCGTCATATCCAGCTGGGTGGTGGAGGTCGGCAGAGAGTTGACCATCAGGTTGGCAAAGATGGCGATGACGATGACGATGATCGCCGCGAAGGCGGAATAGCTGCCCGCCCGGAAGCGGCTGCCGAACAGCTTCTTCACGCTGAAGCTCTTCTTCTGCTTCTTCTGCTTCTTCTGTTCGCTCATTCGCTCCACCTCCGCTTCTCCATGGCCTGCACCGTGAGGAACAGGAACACGATGATGATGGACACATAGTACACGATGGCGGTGAGATCGAACACACCGTCCACAAAGGTATCAAAGCGGTCGTACACGCTGATGGCGCTCATCATGTCGGGGAACAGGCCGGAGAACACATCCGGGTTCACGCTGTGCCACACGATCAGGCCGCCCACCAGCACCACGCCGAAGCCGCCGGAGATGATCGGGTTCTTCGTCAGCAGCTGCAGCAGCAGGGCGAGGACCACCGCCAGCACGCACAGGGCGATCAGCGAGGCGGAGGAATCCGTGGACACATAGCTGGCCAGGCCGCTCATGAAGTAGAGCAGCAGCATCGCTACCAGGGTGATGACGGCGCTGGCCACCTGGCTCTCCGTCATGGAGGAGATGAACAGGCCGACGGACAGCAGGCACGCGCCCAGCAGGAAGAAGGCGAACAAAGCGCCGTAGGCATTGGCGAAGGAGATCGTGCCCCACTGGCTGAGGATCAGCGGATACAGCGCCATGATCAGCGTGGGCACCAGCAGCACGCACACCATGCCGAGGTACTTGCCGATGACGACATCGCTCAGGCGGATGGGCAGGGCGTAGAGCAGCTGGTCGGTCTTCTGGCGCTTTTCCTCCGCCAGCGCGCGCATGGAGATGATCGGCACGGCGATGAGGTAAATGAAGCTGATGGCGCTGAGCACATACTCAAAGTTGTTGCAGTAGCCGCTGAGATTGTAGGCCATCGTGTAGATGCCCGCAAAGATCAGCAGGAAGGCGGAGAGCAGATAGCCCAGCACGCCCTTGAAATAGGAGCCAAGCTCCCGGCGGAACACGGCGGTCATTCGGCTTTCTCCTCCTTTGCTTCAGGCTCCGGGGATGTCTTCGCGTCGGTCTTTTCGGCGGGCGCGGCGTCTCCGCCGGTCAGCTCGAGGAACACATCCTCCAGGCTGGCGCGGACGCGGGTCATTTCGAGCAGCGGCAGCTTCTCCTCCACGAAGGCGGTGAAGAGGGCCTCGCGGATGTCGGCGTTGTCCGTGGGATGCACCTCGGCGCGCACCGTGTCCGCTTCGCCGTCCGCCCAGTCGACGCTTTCGATGCCTTCGACCCGCTGCAGCACGGCGTCCGCCGCGTCCTTTGCGGCTTTGATCTCCAGCTTCAGGGTGGTTTTGCCGGCGAACAGCGTGGTCAGGTTCTCCGCGGTGTCGCTGGCTACCAGTTTGCCGTGGGAGATGATCATGATGGCGTCGCACACCGCCTGCACTTCGCTGAGGATGTGGCTGGACAGCACGATGGTGTGGTCCCGGCCCAGCTCGCGGATCAGCTCGCGGATCTCGATGATCTGCGCCGGATCCAGGCCCACGGTGGGCTCATCCAGGATGATGATCTCCGGATCGCCGATCAGCGCCTGGGCAATGCCGACGCGCTGCCGGTAGCCTTTGGACAGGTTGCGGATCAGCCGGTCCTTCATTTCGGTGATGCGGGTCTTCTCCATCACGGACTTCAGGTGCTCCGCGCGTTTGGCCATGGGCACCTTTTTGGCCTGCATCACGAACTTCAGGTATTCCTCGGGGGTCATGTCCATGTACACGGGCGGCAGCTCCGGCAGATAGCCGATCAGCTTCTTGGCCGGCAACGGCTCCTCGGTGATGGAGTGGCCGTCGATCAGCACCTCGCCCTCGGTGGCGCCGAGACAGCCGGTGATGATGTTCATGGTGGTGGACTTGCCTGCGCCGTTGGGGCCCAGGAAGCCGTAGATCACGCCCTTCTCGATGGTGAAGGACAGATCATCCACGGCCGCGTGATTGCCGTATTTCTTGGTCAGATGCCTGACTTCGATCAAGGCTCGTTCCCTCCTTGTCAGTTTCTGCGGGCTGCTACGGGCCCGGTGACAGCCGTTATCTTACCCGCCGCACCTGAAACAAACCTGAAAAAAGCCCCGCCCGCAGGCGAAGCTTTGGTTATGGAAATCTGAAGATTGGGTGAACAGGGGCGGATGGGGGATATGCCGCTTTACCCATGGCACGGCATTTCTTTTCAGCCCTTACCGCTGCTTTTTATCGGCGCCCTTTGGACGATGGCTCCCGGAAGCCGCGGAAAAGACTTCGCCACATGCGGAATCCGCATTGAACCCCCAAAAAAAGGAGAAGACCGCTTTTCGGCGGTCTCCTCCGTAAGGGTGGCCCATGATCAACGGGCATTGGTGACGCCGCCGCCATAGATGACAGAGCCATCCTCGCCGCGGCTGAACTGGGACAGGAACTCATAGATGTACATACCCTCATCCAGGGTGGCGGTATGAGGCTTGTCATCCACGGTGGAGTAGCGGACCATGGGCACGCCGTCCTCGTTGGTGTAGACATAGTTCTGATAGCGGCCGGTGCGGTAGGCGATGTACTTATCCGCGGAGCAGCCGTTGGAGGCGGTGAAGTAGTTCACGAAGGTCTGGACCTGATCATCGGAGAAGCTGGTGCCGAACAGATCGTTCTCGCCCATCAGCACGAAGATGGGGGTCTGGACGGACAGGGTCTCTTCGGGCAGGATGCTGGCCAGGGTGCAGCCGGTGCCGGCGGCAGCGGCGAAGTAGCCGGGCAGGTAGTTGATCAGGCGCTGAGTGAACATGCCGCCAAGGGAGTGACCGTAGACGTACAGGCGGCTGGTGTCAACAGGATAGTTGGCAGCCACGGTGTCGACCATGGTCTTGATGAAGGTCACATCGTCCCAGTTATCCTCAGAGCAGGTGTAGTTCCACTGGGGCGTGATACCGGTGGTGATGGAGCCGGTGGGGAACAGGGCGATGAAGCCGAACTCCTCCGCCAGGCGGATGAAGCCGGTGCGCTCGGCGAAGTACTCGCCGTTCAGCGCGGAGCCATGGAGGCAGACCACCACAGGCACGGGGTTCCCGGCACTGGCGGTGCTGGGGATATACTGCACATAGGAGCGGGTGATGCCATCGATCTCGATGTACTCCATGGTGGCGCCCCAGTCGGACAGCTCGTGGGTGTAGCGCATGGCCTTGTCGCCATAGCCCACCTCGCGGGTGCCCAGCTTCAGCCAGGCATAGACCTGGGCAGCGCGGTCGGCATTCAGCGCGGCAGCGTCAGCGGCGACGGTGATGCGCAGCTGGCTCATGGGCTGATCGTTCAGCAGCATGTCGGTGGTCTGCTGGTTGGGGGTCATCACGAGGGTGCCGTCGGCGAGATAGAGCGCTTCGCTGTCGGCGCAGTCGTTGTACACGGCCAGCACGGCAGCGGCGGCGGACTGCTCATCGGTCAGATCGTCGGTGAAGAGCCACACGGGCAGCTCCACGCCGTTGGCATTGGCGGCGATGAGGTCATCATCGGATACGGAGGTCGCGCCGAAGCAGGCGATGCCGGCCCAGGTGCTGGGCAGCATGCTCTCGGTAAAGAGCAGGGCAGCGTCCACATTGTCACCATAGGCCACGATGTAGTTGCGGCCCTCGGGCTGACGCCAGTAGTCACGGCTGTCGGCCAGGGTAGCGGCAGCGGTCAGGCAGGCAGCGTCAGCAGGGGCGTCGGTGGTGTCCAGCACCATCAGGTAGAGGCCGTACTCATCGGCCACAGCCTGCCAGCCGCCCTCCTCCAGGGCCTGCTCGGGGGTGGTGCCGGTGGCGGGAACGACCATGATGAAGCCCTGGGTCTGGGCGTAGCTCTCGGCCAGGTAGACCACGGCGGAGCGCTCGGTCACCTCGGAGGTCACCTCGGCGCCGGAGCCCTGGTCCTGCTGATCGGCACCCTCGCCGGCGTCCAGGGAAACGGCCACGCGGTATGCGCCGGAATAGATGGTCTTCAGGGGATCGGCGGGGTCAACGACCTTGGAATAGTCCTCGGGAACGGCGGGAAAGTCCTGAATCTCCAGGGCGGAGGCGGAGGCGCAGACGGCCAGCGCCATGCACAGGGCCAGAACGAGGCTCAACAGCTTTTTCATCCGACAAAAGCTCCTTTCATGATTTCAACGCGGTTTGCCGATCAGATTTCCGGAAATGGTCAAGGGGCCGAAGCCCCCTGACTGCAGACGGCAGCTTACTGATAGTGCCACTCGGAATCAAAGGTCGCATCCTCGAAGCCGAAGTTGACATCCAGGAAGGTCTTCAGCAGGGCAGCGTTCTGGGCAGCTGTGGTGGAGCCAACATCAGTAAAGGCGCGGACACCGCTGACAGCGAAGCCGTGAGGCGCGCCGTAGGCGATGTACAGTTCAGCGCCCCAGCCCTTTTCAAGAGCCTTCTGGAACAGCTCGATGTTATTGTTCGGGTCGACCTTATTGTCCTCGGTGCCGGCACAGATGAACAGCTTGGGCATGTTGGGATTCTCGGAGTCATAGCCGGCCAGGGTGCCGTAGTAGATGGCGGCGATGGGGTAATCGGCATTGATCCGGTCGATCTCGTCGCAGACATAGTCGGCGTAGATGGCGTCGGGCGTAATGTCACCATAGCAGGTGTTCAGCTGGTTCAGGATAGTCATACCGCCGCCGGAGAAACCGATGGTGAACAGGTTGTCGATGTTGGCGATGCCCAGGCTCTCGGCGTTGGCGCGCAGATAGCGGACAGAACGCTGCAGGTCCAGGGAGGAGTCGATGCTCTCAGAGGGAGCGACGCGGCGCTGCAGCACATAGGCATTGTAGCCCATCTCATTGAGCGCCAGGGCAACAGGGTAGCTCTCGTAGTCATGGCAACGCTGATTGAAGGCGCCGCCGGCCACGATGATGGCATTGCCCTTGGCCTGGGACTGGTCCTCCAGCAGATAGGGCACCAGGAAGGGCTTGAAGCCCTCCTCATCGTAGGTCTGGGAGTAGACATACTCGGAGGCATTGGCGGCCTCGGGCATATCCTCACCCCAGATATACCAGCACACGGACTCGGGATCATCGATCACCTGCACCAGGGCTTCGCGCTTGGCCTTCAGGGTCTCCACGATCTCGGCGGCGTTCTCCATGTCCTCGACCTTGTTGGACTTCTTGTCCTGGGCCCAGGCGACCTGGAACCAGTAGTGCTCGTAGTCCATGAAGGTATCGTACTCCCAGGCGGGGCCGCGGTTCACGATGTAGCGGGCCAGGTGCATTTCCTCATCGTACTGGGCCTGAAGGGCGGCGGTGTCGGTTTCTTCGGCCAGGCCGGCGACAGCCAGGAGCACAAGGCACAGGGTCAGCAGGACGGTCAACAGCTTCTTCATTGGGGTGCCTCCTTTTTCGGTTGTGCGGAGAAAGGGCTTGCGCCTCCTCCACTGTTTGCTTGTGTGAGATATGTCCCTATTCCGACCGTATCTCACATGTTGGAACAATTTTACAAATCGACGCAACATCAAGTCAACAGGGATTTATGAACAATTTTTGCAGGAAAAAATGCAGCGTTTCGGTGATATTTCCCTTGCAAAAAGGCCTGGCATCTGTTACAATTATAATAGGAAGGAAAAAACTGAAAGGGCGGCGGCTTGATGAAGAAATATGCCATCGGTGACATGGCGGCGAAGCTGGGCGTGACGCCGAGCTTTCTGAAATATTACGAGCGTCAGGGGCTGATCGTGCCTCACACGGCCGCGAACGGCTACCGCTACTACACGCTGGAGGACACGGAACTGGTGTGCGAGTGCGTGCGGCTGAAGAATCTGGGCTTTTCGGCGAATGAGATCCGCGAGCTGCTGACCGATGCGGATTATCCCCACATGCTGGATATGATGAACGAGCGTCGGCAGGAGATGGAGAAGCAGATCCGCTACATGGAGTACCTGCGCTTTTATATCGACCGGCTGAGCAGCGAGCTGCCCTCCTACGAGGCAACATCGAACTGGACGATCGGCATCCACAACGACTTCTACTACTTTCCGCAGTCGCGGGGCAGCATCTATCTGGACGATCCTGCCGCGGACCGGCTGAGCCGCGAGTGGATGACCTGGCTGCCGGTGACCATCAACACGGCGAAGGCGGATATGCGTCTGGGACCGGACCAGGAGGTGGAGTGGGGCCTGTCCATCGACCGGCCCTTTGCCGACGCGCAGGGCGTCACCGTGACCCCGCCGGCGGTGTATGTGCCCAACTGCCGATGTCTGGAGTTCTGGGACAAGCGTGAGCTGCGGCAGACCGAGCTGGACAGCGACGCGCTCTTCACGCATATGCGCCAGGTCGTGGAGCGCCTGCACCTGGTGATCATGGGTCCGAGCTATTTCTTTGTCAGGACCAAGCTCCACGAGGACGGAAAACGCTATACCTATCAGAAGATCCTGACGCCGATCGAATGAGCCGTGCGGGGATCGACCGCACAGGAGAACACCCGGCTGTGCCGGCGCTGAAGCGTTTCCCGCCGCGGCAAAGCCCGGGGAAGAATTGCCTGAACACGAAATGCCCTGTTTCCGAATGCTCCCGGAGGTGACTGTCATGAAAAATCACGTGGTCAACACACAAAACGGACGGCTGGACTGGACGCTGCAGAGCGAGATCGGCAAATGTCTGCTGTGCAAGGATGCTCCCTGCGGCATGTCCTGTCCTGCCGGACTGGCTCCCGACAGGCGGATCCGTTCGCTGTATTTCCAGAACGTCTACGGCGCCTGCACCGCGCTGCCGGAGGACGCGTGCCTGGATTGCGGTCACCCGTGTGAGCGGGCCTGCGTGCTCGGCCATTGCGGAGGAGCCGGCCCCGTAAGCATCGCAAGGATCATGCGGGCCGCAAGCGGCATCTACCGGCAGAAGCAGGCGCACCCCATCGGGGTCTTTGAGCCGGACCTGTCGCTGGACATCTGCGGCGTGAAGCTGGAGAATCCTTTTCTGCTGTCCTCCTCCGTGGTGGCCAGCAATTATGAGATGATCGCCAAGGCCTTTGACATGGGCTGGGCGGGGATGTGCTTCAAAACCATCTGCGGCTTCGATCAGCATGAGGCTTCTCCCCGCTTCTCGGCGCTGCGCAGCCGCCCGGAGTCCTTCTTCGGCTTCAAGAACATAGAGCAGCTGTCCGATCATTCCGTGGCGTAGAACATGGAGATCTTCCGCCGACTGAAGGCAAAGTATCCCACCAGGGTCATCATCGCGTCCATCATGGGGCGTGACGAAAATGAATGGGAGACCCTGGCCCGCCGGTGCCAGGAGGCCGGGGCCGATGTGATCGAGCTGAACTTCTCCTGTCCCAATATGGAAAACGGCGACCTGGGCGTGACCATCGGACAGTCGGAGGAGCTGATCGAAAAATACACAAGGGCCGCGCGCAAGGGCTGCACCGTTCCGCTGCTGGCCAAGATGACGCCCAATATCACCGACATGGTTCCCATGGCCGAGGCGGCGGTCCGGGGCGGTGCGGACGGCATTGCCGCCATCAACACCATCAAGAGCATCACCGGCGTGGAGCTGGACACCATGACGCCATAGCCCAATGTCAGCGGGCATTCCGCGATCGGCGGCTATTCGGGCGCGGCCGTGAAGCCCATCGCGCTGCGGTTCATTTCCGACCTGGCCGGCGCCGAAAGCCTGAAGGGCTGCCATATCTCCGGCATGGGCGGCATCGGAAACTGGTACAGCGCCCTTGAGTTCCTGCTGCTCGGCGCGGGCAGCCTGCAGATCACGACGGCGGTGATGCAGTACGGCTACCGCATCATTGAGGATCTGGTCGGCGGCTTGCGGGGCTACATGGTCGAGCACGGCATCCGGAACCTGTATCAGGTGAAGGGCGCTGCCAGCCGGGCGCTTGTGCCGCTGGACGAGCTGGAGCGCGATACGGTACTGCTTCCGGTGTTCGATACGGAAAAATGCGTTGGCTGCGGCCGCTGCGAGATCTCCTGCTATGACGGCGGTCATCAGGCGATCACCTTTGACAGCGCCGCGCGAAAGCCGAGACTGAACGGCGCGAAATGCGTGGGCTGCCATCTGTGCCGGCTGGTCTGTCCCGCCGGGGCGATCGGCACGGCCCCGAAGCGGATCAGCCGCAAGCCTGTCAATAAGGAAAGTATGCCGTGACAGCCTGAGAACGGCGGGACGGACCGGCAGCGGTCAGACACAGACAGCGACAGCCTGCCCGGGCGGGCAAAACAGAAAACGATTTGGAGGGTATCGTCATGATCGCATCAGATGAAGACTGGAAGCTTTACCGAAGCCGCGTGCCCAAATGGCAGGAAGCCTATATGGCCGGGCTGCTTACGGAGTATGAAAAGATCATTCAAAGTGAAGAGCAGCCTTCCGAACGATTCTGGGCATTGGAGAAGCGGATCAGCAAAGACAGGCAATGTCCCGGCGTGCTGATCCGGATGAGCCGGTCGCACATGCTTGAAGGGCTGATCGCACTGATGAGGGACCATGTGATCACACCGGCTGATCTTGAAGGATTTTCGGAAGAGACGGTCAAAAATGTGAAAGGGTTCCCTGACCTGTAACTGCACCGGAAAGCAGATCACGCATACATGACAGAATGCCGTCCCCGTGGAAACAAGCGTAAACGGTGCGGAGCATATGTCCAACCGGCAGCGGTTTGAGACAATGCCTGAGGATACGGGAAAGGCGTTCAACGCAACGCGGAAGCAGCCCGGAGGCGCGCCGGGCAGGCAGCGCCGCGGCCGGGGCCCGCAGGTCATGCCGCTGCCGACAGACAACGCATAAGGTGGTTTTCATGAAGAGCTTGAGATATTCCCTGGACAACGAAGGGATCGCTTCCTTCGCCGGAGATGTGAAGACCCGGCTTCAGGACGAATGTGTGGGCAGGAGGGACATCATCCTGCTGAGCCTGACGATGGAAGAGATCCTGCTGGCGTACCGGGGCCGCTCCGGATGCGCGCGGGAGTTCGAGGTGTGGACCCGCAGGAAAGGCGGAATGGCCTATTATACGCTGATCGTTCCGGGAGACGCGTATGACCCGCTTGAGAACGGCACCCCGCTGCTGGCAAGCTATCTGGAAAAGCTGAAATACAAGCCGGAATGGCGCTGTGAAAACGGGGAGAACAGGATCGTGCTGCCCGTTTTCCTGCAGGAAACGCTTGCGGGCTGCCTGAAGTCCCTGTTCAAATATATGAAGGGCTCCCGGCGCCTGGTGACGCTGGCCTCGGCGGTGCAGCTTTTCAATTTCGCCGCGGTCGTGCTGCTGCCGCTTTTGTCGGCCAACCTGATCATCCAGATCACAGACAGCCGGTTCCTGCAGCTTGTGCTGACCGGCGCGGCGGTGCTGGTGGCCAATTCGATCAACGACGCCTGCGTCTATGTCAGGACCACCTGCATCAGTCAGATGAGCAATGAGATGCTGAACGCCATGGAGATCGACATGGTCCGCAAGAATTTCAGCATCAGCAATCACTGCGTCGATACCAACGGGTCGGGCGTTTTTATCCAGAGACTGACGACGGATACGGAAAAGCTTTCCGAGAGCTTCAGAAAGCTGATCGATCAGTCCGGTATCCTGCTGCCGTTCATCGGCACCCTGATCTCGGCGTTCTTCATCAATCCCTTTGTCTGTGCGTTCATGATCCTCGGCAAGGTCATCCTGGGCTTCATCGAGTTCAGACGCACGAACTCCCAGAACCGTGACGACAGGAAGACAAGGAGCAAATCGGACGGCTATTACGGGATCGTGAGCGAGTCCATCCGCGGCTCCAGGGACATCAAGCTGCTGAACACCGAGGAGAAGTTCCTGCAGCGGATCAGCGATACGATCAGGGATACGAACCGCTCCAGGATCGACATGCAGAAAAAGAGCGCGGGCATGAAGCTCCTGCGCATGATCGTGACCAATGCCCTGAATTTCCTGCTGATCCTTCTGCTGGGCTACTGCGTGTACAAGGGCGCGTTTGCGCCGGCCATCGCGGTCGTCCTTTTCAACTACAACACAAGCCTGTCGGGCCTGCCGTATCAGGCGGGGCTTCTGGCGGAGTATATCAAGGATATGACGCTGTCCGCCGAACGGATCTTTGAGCTGGACAACGACTACGAGTTTCCGAAGGAAGCCTTCGGCAGCGAGGATTTTGACGGACAGGGCTTTCAGGGAAATATCGAGTTCTCCCATGTGGCTTTCGCCTACAACCATCACGATCTGCTTGAAAGGGACAATGTGATCCTCCGGGATGTTTCCTTCAGGATCCACGCGGGGGAGACGGTGGCGTTTGTGGGCGGCAGCGGCTCCGGCAAAACGACGATCTTCAATCTGATCTCCGGGCTGTACCGTGTTGACAGCGGTGAGATCCTGCTGGACGGAAAGAATATCAACGATCTCTCCAAGTCGGCCATCCGGGACAACATGATCTTCGTGAGCCAGTCGCCCTACATCTTCAATATGTCCATCCGTGACAATCTGAGGATCGTGAAATCGGATCTGACGGATGAGGAAATGGTGAACGCCTGCCGGCTGGCCTGCCTGGATGAGGACATCGGGAAGATGGAAAACGGCTATGATACGATCGTGGGCGAGGCGGGCATCACGCTCTCCGGCGGCCAGAAGCAGCGCCTGGCCATCGCGAGGGCCTTCCTGAAGAACTGCAGGGTGATCTTCCTGGATGAGGCGACCTCCGCCCTGGACAACCTCTCCCAGAAAAAAGTGCAGGAGGCCATTTACAACATTCAGGAATCAAGAACGGTGATCATGATCGCGCACAGGCTGTCCACCATCAGGGACGCGGACCGCATCTTCTTCCTGAAGGACGGGCGGATCCTCGCGTCGGGAAGCCATCGGGAGCTTCTGTCGACCTGCCCGGAATACGCGGAGCTGTATCGGACTGAGGGATGATACCGGAACGACCGTTCCCGCCCGCGGACAGACAGCATGCTCCGGCGACCGCAACAAAACCGCCCGGCTCTCCGACGGATCGGCTCGGCGATCGGCGGAAAGGTCCGGGCGGTGACAGGACGGGGGATTTTGCTTCCCCCGTCTTTGCTTATGAGGGCTGCTCTTCCTTCTGCGTGAGCTTGCGCAGGCCCTGGATCGCGACAAGGACGCCCAGGATGAACAGGGCTGCCGCGAAGGCCAGCTGAAGCATGTTGCCGGGGGTGGGCGCAGCGATCAGCTCGATCATCTTCATCACGAGGGCGGTCAGGGTGACGGCCAGCATGAAGACCATGGGCAGCCAGAGCATGAAGCCCCTGCGCTTCGTTTTTTTCATGTAGACGGAAGTGGCGATCAGGGCCAGGGCGCTCAGCAGCTGGTTGGCCGAACCGAACAGCGGCCAGATGTTCTGGTAGCCGGCCTTCGCCAGCGCGTAGGCCAGCCCAAGGGTCAGCACCGTCGCGAAGTACTTGTTGGTGAAAACCTTGCGCCAGCCCCTGATCTGATCGTCCGCGATCGAGCTGTCCAGGAACAGCTCCTGGAAGGAAAGGCGGCCGATACGGGCCACGGAATCCAGACTGGTCAGCGCAAACGCGGAAACAGCCAGCGTGTTCAGCTCATAGACCAGGCTGTACGGCAGGCCGATCGTCTGCAGGAAGGACGCGACGCCGCCGGCGAAGATCTGGGCCGGGGTGGTGTACCCGAGGCTCGCCGCCTCACCGGTCGCGAAGGAGGCCGCCGCGATCAGCGCGACGACCGCCAGCAGGGATTCCAGCAGCATGGCGCCGAAGGAAACGGGCAGCATGGCGCGCTCGTTTTTGATCTGCTTGGAGGAGGTCGCCGAGGAGATCAGGCTGTGGAAACCGGACACGGCGCCGCAGGCGATCGTTACGAAAAGGATCGGGAACATGCTGCCGGTGCCTTCCACATAGAAGGAGGTGAAGGCGGGAAGGTTGATGTCCGGATTCGTGAACAGGATGCCGATGACCGAACCGATGATCATGGCGATCAGCAGGTAGCTGTTCAGATAATCGCGGGGCTGGAGCAGCGACCAGACCGGCAGCACGCTGGCCAGCAGGACATAGGCGAAGATGATCAGATGCCAGCTCTTCGCGGGCACATAGATCGGGCACAGCATGCCGGCCGCCACGCCGCCGATCAGCAGGAGGATCGCCAGCAGCGTGTTGATCCATTTGCTCAGCTTACAGAAGCGCAGGATCATGCCCAGCGCGACCGCTTCCACGATAAACAGGCAGCTGGTCATCGCCACCGAGCCGTTCGCCGGAACGAAGGCCCCCGAGGCGTCAAAGCCGTTGAAGGTGCTTGCCACCACATCCGCAAAGGCCGCAACGACCAGGATGCAGAACAGCCAGGTGAACAGCAGGAACAGCTTCTTGCCGGTCTTGCCGATGTATTCCTCAATGATATAGCCGATCGTACGGCCCTTGTTGCGGACCGAGGCGAACATCGAGGAGAAATCCTGCACGGCTCCGAAAAAAACGCCGCCGACCAGGATCCAGAGGAGCACGGGCACCCAGCCGAAAACAGCGGCCTGGATCGGCCCGTTGATGGGCCCGGCGCCGGCGATCGAGGCGAACTGATGGCCGAAAACGACCATGGTGTCCGCGGGCTCGTAGTCCACGCCGTCTTCCAGTTCATAGGCTGGCGTTTTCCTGTTCGGATCGACGCCCCAGGTCTTCGCGAGCCAGCGGCCATACAGCAGGTAGGCCGCTATAAGAACAGCCAGAGAAATCAGCAGGATCGTCAGTCCGCTCATGGGATCGCTTCCTTTATTCTTCAAATTCAGATGAAATGATAACCGATGACCGGCACCGCGTCAATCATCGCGTTTCTGATTGCTGCCGTAAAGCCGCTTTTGCGTTACTGCCCAGGCCCCCCGGGACGCTTACCCGAGGGACGCCGCGGTCAGAACGCAGTCCGTATAGGCCACTCCGTCGACGGTCAGTACAACATCTGCCGGAACGATGACCTGCGCCTGGTCCCGGATCGTCAGGGAGGAGATCAGCGAAGTGCCGGTCACCTGCCACACCGCGTCATCCGTCAGCGTGATGGCGATGCCGTTCGCGCCGTTGTCATTCACCAGATTGGCCACCTGGCCGATGCTCCAGTATTCACCGATGGTAAAGTATGTGTTCTGATACTGCTCCGCGAAGGCGGCGGCGGTATCCGCGTCGTCGAAGGCGAACCCGCCGCTTTCCCTGACGCGGACGGAGCCGTCATACGTTACATGGATCGCCGCGGTGGACGCGGCGGCCCCTTCGTACCGGGCGCCCGCGCCGAAGGTCACATCCAGCGCGCTGCCGTTCAGTCCGTCCGAACCGGAGGCGTTGTAAATGTTGCCGGTATAGCTGCCATTGGTCAGGGTGAAGGTCTGCACGGTGCCGTCGGCGGAGGCCCGACCGGTACGGAAGCCGGCCGCTTCCGTATGATACGGAATGAAGTTCTGACTGCCGCCGTTGGTGTTGAGCGGATCGTCCGCGCTCATCATGCCGCCGGTCGTGGCGTCATCGTTGTCCATGAGCTGGATCAGCACGCCGCCGTTGGAGATCGCGGCCTCATCGACGGTCGCCGTCAGCACCTGGCCGGAGGCGCCGGTCTTGACCAGGAAGGTGGCGTATCCGCTGTCGACCACAGTGCCCTTTTCAAGGGTGATGGTGTTGCTGTTCTGATGGGCCATGAAGCCGAAGGTGTCGGAATGAATGGCCGTGACCTTGTCTTCAGCCGCTTCATAAACGGCGGTGGTTTCTCCGGCATGGTTCTTCAGCTGATAGGTCTGGCCTGCTTCCAGTGCCGTGCAGGTCACGCTGCCGCCGGTCAGGATGGTGGCGTAGGTGCCCACGTTGATCTCGCAGCCCGCGAAGGTCTCCACGGCGCGGCCGATGGCATAGGTCCCGTAGCCGGAGCCGTAGTTCACGGTATAGGGATCATCCAGGGTCCAGCCGATCTGGCCGCCTTCCGACTGGAGCGGTGCCGCCCGGCTTTCATCCGCGTTGTTCAGCGTGAGGCTGCTGTTGTATACATTCAGGTACATATCGTTACCGGAATCCGTGGACAGCACCGCCCAGGCGCCGGCGGAGGTCTCGGAGTCGATCACGTTGGTGGTGGTACCGCTGCCCATCATATTGGAGCAGCGGGAGGTGCCCATGATGCCCAGGATCCAGGGCGGAGCCACCATCACAGCCTGGTCGGGCGTGTTGAGGTAATCGCCGTACAGCGTGCCGCCGTCCGACCGCAGCACAGAGGAGCGGATGGTCACCGCTGCGCCGCTGTCCGCAAAAATCGGCATGGTGGCGACGCCGGCGGTGTGGATCGTGCTGTCCGAAATGGTGACGTTTGCGTCGGCACCGAACACGGCGATGGCGGTCCCCTTGCCGGAAAAGTCGCAGGTATTGCTGCCGTCCGCGTCCGTCAGCATGGTGATCTCCGCGCCGTCAATGGCATAACCGGTGTTGTACACCAGAATGCCGTTGTGCCCGGACGCGTCGTCGCGGATCACGATGCCGGAGGCGGACCGCGCGTCCCAGGTCCCGGAGGCAATGCGGTCCGTGGCGGACTGCGCTTCCAGGATCCCATCCGCGGTCACATACAGCGCGGCGTCATAAGCGTAGTGCCCGTCGACGGTACCGTCCGCGACGGAGACGTTCACCGACCAGGAACCGAGCTGACCGGTGCCGGCGGCTTCCGCAAGCGCGGTCGGAAAACCGCACAAAGCAAGCATCGCCGCGAGCGTGATGGCAAGGATCTTTTTCATTCTGCATTTCTCCTTTCCGGTCAGCCGGAGCCCCGGGCACTTGAACGGAGGCATTCTCCACAGTTGTTGATGCCATTGTAAGATACGCCGTTCACCCTGTCAAGACGACTGACGGCGAAATTCACGGACGACGATCCTTTGTGTGCCGGCTTGCCTTCGGGGCGCTTTTGGCGCATATGCCAAAGCCCCCTCCCGCGGAGCACAGACAGCGGAAGGGGGCGTGGTTCACAGGATCAGCGGCTTAAGCCGCCTCTGCGGAAGCCTGGTTTTATATCAATAGGCGGTTACCACCCTCATCAGGCTGACCAGCATATCGAAGGCGCTTTCCGGCAGGGCGGACATGGTCTTCGCGGTACACTGCATTGCGCCGGCGATGTATTCATCAGCCAGGGCCTCAAGCTCCTTCCCGGACGTGGCGGACAGCACCAGCGCGTTCTCCTTGCCCTCGATGCTGAAGGGATCATCCGTTACGGTATAGGTGATATGGATGGCTTCCAGCGGCTCCGTGTTCAGGCCGCGGATGCTGCCCGTCCACGCGATCTGCGCCGCAACATCCTCCGTGGGCGCCACATCGACCGTCCACGCAGAGGAGAAGACGGCGCCGCGGGTCTGACCGTCACTGTCCGGCCAGGTGATGCTGAGACCGGCCTCGTCGTTCGCGTCGGTAAAGGCATTCAGATCCGCGGAGAACACGGTCGTGCCCATCAGCCGGGCATCAGCGTGGCAGTCGAGCGAAACACGCGTGGCGCCGTTCGTCGCGTCTGCGGTGATCTGCAGGCCGGCGAACTCATTGCCGAGGACCAGCGCGGTGATGTCCAGGGTATGCTTCACGGTGTCGCCCTCGGTATTGCGGGCATAGTCAAGCTTCAGCGTCAGATCAGAGGATTCCTCGGACAGGTCATTCTGATCCATCGGCAGATCCGACTGATTATAGCTATACGCCCAGGAGGCCTTGACGATATCGCCCTGCTCATCCATATACATGGTGAACTGTCCGCCCAGGTCGGCGTCGTAATTGTTGATCTTCGAGGCGTCAAACTGATCGTCCAGCTGACGGGGCTCGTTGCCCGGCGCGTCCTGCGCGTCCTGCGAATGGTCCGACGTAGCGATGCGGTTTGCTTCCTGCATGCCGCGAACGATGCTGTCGGCAGAGTTGCCGGTAAAGACGGAGACCAGCTCGGACACAGCCTCCAGCCGGTCTTCGTTGGCGAGCACATCCATCAGGTAGGCGGACTTCATGTCGTGGATCACGGCGTTGTTCGTGGCGAAGGAAACGCAGACCGCGGCCGGATCGCAGCCCTCCGGTTGCTCCGTTACCTGAGAGACGCTGTCCGCAACACGCTGCTCGATCCACGCCACCGTGTTCGGGAACTGTTTGGCGAAGAGCGTCAGAAGATCTTCCAGGGTCAGCGTCTGGTCCGCGGCACTGTCATCCTCCAGCATCGCCTGGTTGAGGGTCTGCAGACCATCCGTGGCGCTGGCCGTGATCTGATCGTACACATCCTCGAGAAGCACATCCGGAATGTATTTGGACTCTTCAAGGGCACTGCCCGTGATCGCGTTGATCAGCTCAGGGATCGCGTTGGCATCGATCGCCAGCATGCTGTCGGAGAGGTCACTGCTGATATACAGCACGCCGTCGACCGCTTCGACCGCGACAGTAAATACATCGGTGCCGCTGATGTTCACGGTCATGCTGCCGCCGTTCATCGCCGTCTGCTCGGTGATGGTCAGCGCGTTGAGCAGGTCCTCCACGGCCTGCACATGCAGAGCACCCTCATCGGACAGGCCGAGGATTTCAGTCACGGCCTCCACACCATCGCAGCTGAAGGACGTCTCGGATGTGATGGTCATGCCGTTCCGGATCGTGTCGGCATAAAATTTGTTGAAGCTTTGTTCGTTCATCGGGGTGACGGCGGTCTCCTCGGCGGACGCCAGGATCGGCAGCGTCAGCATGGTGAGTGCCAACAGGAGCGCAAGAAGCTTTTTCTTCATATTCAGGATCCCCCTTCGCTTTTGTAAGCAGCGACTTTCAGCTGCAATGGATTACACTTATTATACTATAGTAACTAAAGGTTGTCAATAGCCGAATGTAACAATTTTTGTGTTGCTTTCGTGTCATGTTACCGGTGATCTGATACCCCCTGCGCGCAGAATCGCCTGATCCCGGTTGAACCCCGGTCGTCTGCGGTGACAGTTCCTTCCCACAGATGGAAAAACACAGGAATCGATTCGGGAGGAAGCGCTGGAAGGCCTCGGCGTTCCTTCCTGATAATATATGGCGTTCACATGTTCAACAGGACCGCAGTTCCGTTCAGATCAAAAACCGGCAGAAAAAATTTTCCCGCCCGACAGATCAGACAGCCGGTTTTTCCGCTGATTGCGGCAGCACCGCCGCCGGATTCCCGAACGAACCCA
>R14__coassemble_810_pt1 | contig 18774 bp, 15 predicted proteins | sample R14__metabat2_high_PE_015 | metagenome-assembled genome bin R14
ACGCAGGGCAGCAGCACCTTCCGGCGGATGCGCAGATTGCCTGCCCGCACCCGCAGCAGCGTCCTTTTGCCGGTGAGGAAACGCAGCACCCACAGCGCGCCCACCGCCTGGGAAAGCACCGTGGCAACGGCCGCGCCCTTCACGCCGAGATCCAGCGCAAAGATCAGCACGGGATCCAGCACGATGTTGATGACCGCGCCGATGAGCGTGGTGCCCATGCTGAACATGGCAAAGCCCTGGGCGGTGATGAACGGATTCATGCCCATCACGATCAGCACGAAAACCGTGCCGAGGATGTAGATCCGGGCGTAGTCCAGGGCGTAGGGGAGCGTGACGTCGCTGGCGCCGAAGAAGCGCAGCAGCTGCGGGCATGTGATGTAAAAGACCACCGTCAGCACCGCGGCGATGCCCAGCAGCGCGGCCAGGCTGTTGCCGAGGATACGCTACGCCGCGTCGTTTTCCTTCCGGCCCATGGCGATGGCCGCCCGGGGCGCGCCGCCGGAGCCGATCAGCATGGCAAAGGCGGTGATCAGCATCAGGATCGGCGTGAAGAGACCGACGCCGGTCAGGGCCGACGCGCCGACCTCCGCGATGTGCCCGATATAGATCCGGTCGACGATGTTGTACAGCAGGTTGACCACCTGCGCCACCACGGACGGAACGCCCAGCGTCAAAAACAGCCGGCCGATGCCGCCGGTCCCGAGGATCTGCCTGCCCTGATTCATGTGACACGCTCCCTTTGCTTCTCAGACATACCGCTCTATTGTACCGCGGCGCGGGGGCCGTTTCAAGTCCCGTAATCGGAAGAATGGGGCACCGGCAGCGATATTTTGTGCCCGAAACAGCGTCATATCCGGAAATACCGCCAACTTTACGGTTGCAACTTTTGCGGAATTGGTGTATAATACCTGTATCCCCAAAGAAACGGAGGAGATTTTCCGATGAAGCACATCGAAACCATCCAGAAGCCCTGCCTGAAGCAGTCCCTGGCCCATGGCGGCTGCGGCGAGTGCCAGGCTTCCTGCCAGAGCGCCTGCAAGACCAGCTGCACTGTGGCCAACCAGTCCTGCGGCAACAAGGAAAACAACGAAGTTCTGGCCGGCAACGGCGGCAAGCTGAACCGCTCCTTCGGCAAGTAATTCGCCCGGGAGCATCGGCATGAAAAGAGGGCGGCTCGTTCCGTCCTTTTTTCATGCATCGTGACAAAAGCCGCCGGCCGGCGGTTGAACATACAACGGAGAGACAGCGATATGATTCATGCTTTCAAGGCTGTGGGACAGCCGATGATGCTGGATGTGGGCAGCGGTGCCGTCCACGCCATTGATGAGCTGGCCTATGACGCCATGCTGCTGTGGAACGATCACACCCCGGAGGAGATCGCGGACACCCTGAAGGACCGCTATCCCGCGGAGGAGATCGCCGAGGTGATCGACGAGCTGCGGCAGCTGGAGGAAATGGGCGCCATGAACGCCCCGGACAATTACGACGACGTCCATCAGCTGCACGAGCCCGGCGTGGTGAAGGCCATGTGCCTGCATGCCGCGCACGACTGCAACCTGCGCTGCAAATACTGCTTCGCCGCCACCGGCGATTTCTGCATGGGCGAGCGTAAGCTGCTGCCCTACGAGGTCGGCAAGGCCGCGCTGGACTGGCTGGTGGAGAAGAGCGGCAACCGTGTGAACCTGGAGGTTGACTTCTTCGGCGGCGAGCCGCTGATGAACTTTGATGTGATCCGCCGCCTGGTGGCCTACGGGCGCTCCATCGAGAAGGAAAAGAACAAGGTCTTCAAGTTCACCACCACCACCAACTGCGTGCTGATGAACGACGAGATCATCGATTTCCTGAACAAGGAGATGGACAACGTCGTCATCTCCCTGGACGGCCGCCCCGAGGTGCACGACCGGATGCGCCCCACAGTGAACGGCAAGGGCAGCTACGATCTCATCGTGGATAAGGCCAAAAAGTTCGCGGCGAAGCGCGGCGAGCAGAAGTACTACATCCGCGGCACCTTCACCGGCTACAACAAGGATTTCGGCAACGACGTGCTGTTCCTGGCGGATCAGGGCTTCGAGCAGCTGAGCATCGAGCCGGTGGTCACCGATCCCAAGTGCGAGTACGCGCTGAAGGAGGAGGACCTGCCGCAGATCTGCGACGAGTACGAGCGCCTGGCGCAGATCTACATCGACCGCCGCGCCAACGGCAAGTGGTTCAACTTCTTCCACTTTATGGTGGATCTGGAGGGCGGCCCCTGCCTGCGCAAGCGTCTGACCGGCTGCGGCGCGGGCAACGAGTACGTGGCGGTGACGCCCGACGGCGACATCTATCCCTGCCACCAGTTCGTCGGCCGCGAGGGCTACCGCATGGGCTCCGTGCTGGACGGCACCTTCGACCGCGAGCTGCAGCTGAAGTTTGCCAACAACCATGTGCTGAACAAGGAAAAGTGCCGCGACTGCTGGGCGCGCTTCTTCTGCTCCGGCGGCTGCGCGGCCAATGCCCAGGCCTTCCACGGTGATATCAGCCAGCCCTATGACATGGAGTGCCAGATGGAGCGGAAGCGCCTGGAGTGCGCCATGGCCATCTACGCGAAGGAGCATCTGAAGCCCGCGCAGGAGTAAGCGCGGCAGCGAGGAGGAATTGCGGATGAACGACCGGATCTCCCGGCTGATCGACTCCTATGAGCCGCAGCTGATCCATATGCTGACCCGCTGGATCAGCGTGCCCTCCGTGAAGGACGAGCCCCAGGACGGCGCGCCCTTCGGGAAACAGGTCCGCCGGATGCTGGATATGGCGATGGTGGACGCCGAGACCATGGGCTTCATGACCCATGTGTACGACGGCTACGCCTGCGATATCACCCTCGGCGATGAGGACGAGGAAATGGTGGCCGTACTGGCGCATCTGGACGTGGTGCCCGCCGGCGACGGCTGGTCCACCGATCCCTTCCGCTGCGTCCGCGATGGCGACAGGCTCATCGGCCGCGGCACCAGCGATGACAAGGGTCCCGCCCTGGCCGCGCTGTTTGCCATGAAGGCCATTAAGGAAGCCCGGGTGCCGCTGAAGCGCTCCATCCGCATGATCCTCGGCTGCGATGAGGAATCCGGCTGGGAGGACATGGCCTACTACTGTGAGCAGACCGATATGCCATAGCTCGGCTTCTCTCCGGACGCGTCCTTCCCGGTCATCAACACCGAAAAGGGCATGATCCACGCCTTTGTGCGCGCGAAGGCGCCTGAGGACGGGGTCATCGTGAAGGAAATGCTGACCGGCGAGCGCCTCAATGTGATCGCAGGCGAGGCGAAGGCGCTGCTCATGGGGGATGAGACCCTGGCCGCGCGGGTCGCCGCCTGTGCCGCGGAGACCGGCCTGGAGTATACTGCCGAAGTCACCGCTGACGGCGTGCTGGTCACCGCCCACGGCATTCCCGGACACAGCGCCTATCCCGAGGGCCGCCGCAGCGCCATCGTGATGATGCTGAAGCTGTTCAGGTATCTCGGCGCCACGGGCAGCCTGCTGCAGCTGTGCAACGCCATGGAGAGCGGCTGGGACGGCGCCGGCCTCGGCTGCGCCTGCGAGGACGAGCTGAGCGGACACCTTACCTGCAACATGGGCATCCTGCATATTCAGCACGGCGAAATCTACGCCTCGCTGGACATGCGCTGCCCCGTGACCGCCGATCTCGCGCTGCTGGAAAAGAACGCCCGCGCCGCGCTGTCCGGTTTCACCTTCGAGGATGTCGGCGTGACCGAGCCCCATCATGTGCCCGCGGACAGCGAGCTGGTCACCTGCCTGCTGGACGCCTATCATGAGGAGACCGGTCTGCCGGCCGAGGCCTGCTCCACCGGCGGCGGCACCTACGCCAAGGTGCTGAAGCAGGGCGTGGCCTTCGGCGCGTCCTTCCCGGACGACGAGGATGTGGCGCATCAGGCCAACGAATATATCTATATCTCCAAGCTGATGAAGAGCGCCAAGGTCTACGCCAACGCGCTGCTGCGTCTGTGCGCGGAGTAACCGGATCCCCTGGGCCTCTGCGGCCCAGGGGATCTTTCGGCACAAAAAAGCGGGGGAGCGGAAACGCTCTCCCGTTTGAGTTCAAGAAATCGGCGGTGACGCAACCCCATCAGAAGTCGCAGTTCATGGGTGTGCGGTAGTAGGGGATGACGTCGCGGATGTTGTCCACGCCGGTGAGGTAGATCAGCAGGCGCTCGAAGCCCATGCCGAAGCCGGCGTGGGTGCAGCCGCCGAAGCGCCGCAGGTTGATGTACCAGTACAGGGACTCCTTGCTGATGTGCAGCTCGTCCATGCGCCGGGTCAGCAGGTCATAGCGGGTCTCACGCTGGGAGCCGCCCATCAGCTCGCCTGCGCCGGGCACCAGCAGGTCCACGGCCGCCACGGTCTTCTGATCGTCGTTCTGATACATATAGAAGGCCTTGATGTCCTTGGGCCAGTTGTACACGAACACGGGGCCGTGGAAGTATTCCTCGGTCAGGTACTTCTCATGCTCCTTGGCGGTGTCCTCGCCGTACTTCGGCTCAAACTGGAACTCATAGCCGTTCTCCATCGCCTTGCGGAGGATGGTGATGGCCTCGTCGTGGGTCACGCGGGCCGCGCCGCTGACGGCCAGGGCATTCAGCTTGTCCAGCAGTCCGCCGCCGGTGAACTTGTCCAGGAAGGCCAGCTCGTCGGGGCACTTCTCCAGCACAGTCTTCACGATGAACTTCAGGAAGTCCTCCTCGATGTCCATCAGCTGGTTCAGGTCGCAGAAGGCGATCTCCGGCTCGATCATCCAGAACTCGGCCGCGTGGGTCTTGGTGTTGCTGTTCTCGGCGCGGAAGGTCGGGCCGAAGGTGTAGATCCTGGAGAAGGCCATGGCGAAGGTCTCGCCCTCCAGCTGGCCGGTGACCGCCAGGGAGGTGGGCTTGCCGAAGAAATCCTGGGAGGCGTCGTACTTTTCGCCCATCTTCGCCGTGGTCACGGTGAAGGTGTTGCCGGCGCCCTCAGCGTCATTGGCGGTGATCAGCGGGGTGTGCACATACACATAGCCGCGGTCCTGGAAGTAGGTGTGGATGGCCATGGACGCCACGCTGCGGATGCGGAACACCGCCTGGAACAGCCGCGTGCGGGGACGCAGATAGGCGATCTCACGCAGATACTCCAGGGAGTGTTTTTTGGGCTGCAGCGGATAATCCTCCGGGCAGTCGCCCTCCAGCACAATGGCCTTCGCCTGCACCTCGGGGGTGGTGGGATCCTTGTAGCTGGGCACCACGACGCCGCGCACGGTGATGGCCGCGCCGACGTGCAGCGCGCTGATGGTGTCATAATCGTCGATGGTATCGTCATAAACCACCTGGGGATTCTTGAAGCAGGTGCCGTCGAAGAAATCGATAAAGCCGATCTTCTTCTGCTTTCTGTGATTGCGGATCCAGCCCTGAAGGGCGACCTCCTGGCCCTGAAGCTCCTGGAGCCGGTCCTTCAGCTCCCGCGTCGTGATAACCTGCATGGCAGCTCTTCCTTCCACTCATTAAAATACGGCCGCGCAGACGTCTTTGCCTTCGCGGCCGATGCTTTGCTGTTGATACTATAGCACAATTTGACGGGTATGGCAAGCGAATCATCCGGCAGGCTGTTCGTTTTCCGTCAGCATGGCGACGAAGCGCTCCTTCGGCACCGGGCGGGAGAAGCAGTAGCCCTGAACGGCGTCGCAGCCGATGACCTTCAGGAACAGATACTGCTCGTGCGTTTCGACGCCCTCGGCGACCACCTGCTTGCCGCATTCCTTCGCGAAGGCAACGGTGTGCTTGAGCAGGCCGTCGGCAGACTCGCGGCCGATGAAATCGATGAGCGACTTGTCCAGCTTGATGCTCTCGAAGGGGATGATCTGCAGGCTGGCCAGCGACGAATAGCCGGAGCCGAAATCATCCATATGCAGCACAAAGCCGTGGCTGATCAGGTCGCTCGCGAAGCTCTGGATATCGATGGCGCGCACGGCGGCGCTTTCGGTGATCTCGATGGGGATCAGGGCCGGAGCGACGCCGAAGGAGGCGGCGATCTCCGCGTAGCGGGAGGCGATATCCTCCGTGAACATACTGGCGCGGGACAGGTTGACGGAGATCGGCACAACGGGCTTCCCGGCATCCCGCAGGTCGCGCTGCAGGCGGCACACCTGCCGGAACATTTCCTCATCCAGCCGGTTGATCCTGCCGCACTGCTCCAGCACCGGCACAAATTCGGAGGGTACGATGACCCGGCCGTCCGGCGTGACCCAGCGGACCAGCGCCTCCGCGCCGATGATGGCCTTTGTTTTGACGGAATACTTGGGCTGGAACCAGGCCTGCAGGCAGCCGTTTGCCAGCGCCTCGTCAAAGGCCTTTTCGATGGTCTCCTCCCGCTCCATCCGCGCAAACATCCGCTCATCGAATTCCACATAATCCTGATGGATGCTGCCGCGGATGGTGGACAGGGCATAGCGTGTTTTCTCGGTGATCTCCTCCACGCTTTGCTCCCGGGGGATGCGCTTGTAGATGGACCATTTCAGCGAAAGATTCTTGATCCCGCAGCGGCTCATGGCCTTATGGCTGAAGTCCGCGATGCTTTTCTTTCTTGCGGCGGTTCCGGTATATTCCGTCAGCGAGGCAAAGATGCCGTCGCCCAGATAGGCGATGCAGTTCGTGTCCTCCTCAAGCTCCCGCAGCAGCGCGCCGATCAGGTTCAGCGCTCCGTCGCCGGCCGCGCGGCCATATTGATGGTCCACCATGCGCAGATTGCTCAGGTGCAGGATGCAAAGGTCGAAGTCCTTCTCCGGGTGGGCCTTCAGCAGCTTGCCGCCGTTGACATAGAACGCCTCCCTGGTCAGCAGGCCGGTCATGGAGTCGTGCTCCACCTCGCGCAGGTCCCGCGCCAGCTCCTGGCTGCGCTGGCGGTTCAGCACTTCCTCGTCCTCGCAGCCGATGCCGATGACCACATGGTCGAAGCTGCCGGCCTCGCCGATCCGCACCACCTTGAAGTAGTAATAATGCAGTTGACCGCGCAGAAGCACACGGTAATGCACGGTCAGTGATTCGTCCTCCCGCAGGCATTCGCGGAAATACGCGGGCGTGCACTGCGCCCGCATGGCTTCCCGATCCTCCTGCGGCACATATTTGTCGATATACCGGGCCAGCCCGGCGCTGTAATCGGGGATCTCACGATGAACGGAGGTGGCATCCAGCGGTTTGCCCTCGTGCCGGTACATGGTGGCGGTATCCGCGGTCAGGTCCACGGACATCACATCGTCAAAGCCGTCCGTCAGCGCCTTGATCAGCGCCAGGTCCTTCAGGCTTTCGCCCATGGTGGGCAACGTGGCCGCGTACACGGCCTCATCGCCGACGGTGCTGAAAACCAGCATATGACAAAGACCACGCCCGGGGATCTCCGCCTCCACGGCGTCCACCGTTTCGGCGATGCCGCGGATGGGGTCGCGGTAGACACAGGGACCCTGGATCCCCCTGACCACCGGACACGGGCCGCAGGGCGCGTCCAGGCCCATCAGGCAGGTATAGCATTTTTTGCCGGCCTCCAGACGGGGATACAGCGCCTTTGCTGTCTGGTTGACGTTGATGACATTGAAATCGGCATCAATGACATAGCACCCGGAAGAGATCGTTTGCATGGCCCATTGCTCCCTTGCAGATTTCCGCGCCCGCGGGACGCGCTCCGAAAAGTTACATGGTTATATTCAATGTGACCGTTGCCGATTCCTGCCGGCGCAGGGCAATGAAGACAGGAAAAAATGGCGGCCCGCCGATCAGGTCCCGCTCCGGGCGTTCTCCTCGGCGCACAGCCTGCGCATCTGGGCCTCCGCCTCGTCCGAGATGCGTTTGCGCTCGGCGGCCTCGTCACCCGTATCGGGCTGATAAACGATCTCCGTGCCGAAGGTGATCGTCCTGTTCTTCTGGTGCGCGTACACGGGCATGAAGCGGCAGCGGCGGCCGGTGCGCCGGTAATACATCTGCGCGATGAGGGCGAAGCCGTCAAAGAAGGGCTTCATCCGGTCGTCGTCATAGCCGCGGTCGTCCGGGTCGGCGTCCGGGTTCTCGGGGAAGATCAGCAGATTGTCGCCGGCCTCCAGCGCCTCCGCCGAGGCCTTGAAGGTCCGCATCAGGCGGGACGGCTGATTGCGGTAGACCGGAATGGATTCCAGCTCGGCCATGCCCCACACGGACACGCGGCCCAGCAGCCTCGTCAGCGGCCGCTTCCAGCCCTCCGGGATCCAGCGGACAGGGGAGATGGCGTACTTGTAAACGTACTCCTCGAATTCCTCCTTGCCGACCACCAGCTCGGCGATCGTCCACGGACGCACCGGCACCGGCAGATACAGCATGAAGGCCACGGGGCCGTAGATCTCGCCGTGATTGCCCAGGAACACGATGGGGTTGTCGTCATCCGCGTGCACGTTTTCCTCGTGGATCAGCCTGTGGCGCAGCAGCGGCCGCAGGATCATGATGATCAGGCTGATGCCGAAGGGCCTGCGGTGCCGGTCGATGAGCACATCCTTCAGCTGCTTCATCAGCGCCGCGTTTTCGTCGCCCTCCTCGCGGATGTGCAGGAACCAGGCCAGCTTGTGGGCGATACGGTCGGAGACCGGGAAGCGGATCGCCGTGATCATCGAGGCGATGACCAGCAGCAGCGCGGGCACCGCCAGCCAGGGCTGGAGCCGCAGCGTGACGCCCTCCGGCTGCCGCTGCATCAGGTTCAGCACGGGCACGGCGGCGAGGCTCAGCAGCTGACCGATGAAGACCGCCGCGTCATCCGCCGCGCGGCGCAGCCGGCGGTGCTGCTCATGGCCCTCCTCGGAGGCAAACAGGGCCACCGACCGCATCCGGGCGTCGATCTCGCGCAGGCAGAACTGGCAGACCGCCGTGCCCGCGGAGCAAAGTCCCAGCTGCACACAGGCGTTCACCGGGCTGAAAATGCGGGAGGCCAGCATCCGGGCGAAGAGGAAAACGCCCACCAGCCACAGGGCCAGGCCGGGCAGCAGCACATCGCCGGGATCAAGCCGCTTCCGGGTGATGAGGCGGCGCAGCAGCAGGTCGCTCAGCTCCCACGCGGCCACCATCATCACCAGCGCGGCGGTCAGGCTGATCAGCACCTGCTCCGCGGAAAAGGCCAGGAAGACGAAGATCGTGACCAGCGTCAGCTGCGCGGCGATCTGGATCAGCACGCTCATCGTGGTATAGAGGCGGTAGGAGTAGGCGCCGCGGAGCTTCTCCCAGCCCTCGGCGGCGCGCCGGGCTGCGTCGGGCGCCTCGGGGCGCATATCGTAGCGCTCCTTCATCTGGGTATAGGCGCACAGCAGGGAGGAGAGGGCGAAGCCGCCCAGCAGGCTCCAGACATCCGCCGTGCCGTGGAGGATCAGCAGCAGCGCGGCCACCGGCACCACAAACAGCAGCTGCATGCCGATATACAGCGGCAGGAACCGCTTCTCCGGCAGCTGCAGCCCGACGCACAGCACGCAGAGCCTGTGGCCGATGACATCCCGCAGGTGGATGCACAGCACGATGCCGAACACGAGCCACGCCAGCTGTACCTGACCGTCCAGGGGCATCAGCATCAGCAGCGCGATGTTGCACAGCAGCAGCACCCACAGCGCCGTGGTCACGGCCATGCGCCGGCGGCTGAACAGCAGCTGTCCGCGCACCCGCGCGGCCACCCCCAGCGTCCGTCCGCACAGATAAAGCGCGGCCCCGACCACCGGCTGGCGCAGCAGCAGCATGGAAAGCAGCATACAGTAAATGAAAGTATAGATATCGCCCAGGGCCAGGACGCCCCGGCCGGCATTCCGTTCCTTTTTCTTCAAGGGAGCTTCACCTCAACGTCATCATTTTAACACAGATGCCCGCCCGCCCGCAAGGGACAGAATGGCCGGAAGGGGACGGAAATGCGGGATATACAAAGAAGATACAACGGCGTCACCGTCCGCGCCCGCCTTTCCGTTTCCCGCTTGACTTTTGGTTTTGAATAGGGGATAATGTAACCTGTATCGGTATGCAATGCGGAAGGGAGGCTGTGCGTTGCCGACTGTCATCACCCATGTGGAGCCCGGCTCTGTGGCCGACAGGCTCGGTTTGAAGCCCGGCGACGCGGTCTGCCGCATTGCCGGCGAGGAGGTCATCGACCAGATCGACTATCAGGCGCTGACAGCCAAAAGCCGGTTTGTGATGGACATCCTCCGCGCGGACGGAACGCCTGCTTCCGTTCATGTCCGCAAGTACGACTGGGAGCCGCTGGGGCTGACGCTGGACCAGTCCATCGTTTCCAGCCCGCGACCCTGCAAAAACCACTGCGTTTTCTGCTTTATCGATCAGATGCCGCCCGGCATGCGCGATACGCTGTATGTCAAGGATGATGACTGGCGCCTGTCCCTGATGATGGGCAGCTTCATCACCATGACCAACATTTCGGACAGCGAATTCGACCGCATCCTGCGCCGGCGCGTCAGCCCGCTGTATATTTCCGTGCACGCCACGGATCCGGAGGTCCGCACCCGGCTGCTGCGGAACCCCAACGCCGGGCAGATCATGGACCGGCTGCGCACGCTGAAGGACCACGGCATCCGCTTCCACTGTCAGCTGGTCATGTGCCCCGGCTGGAACGACGGCGACGTGCTGGAACGGTCCCTGAAGGATCTGGAATCCCTGCGGCCCGCCGCGCAGTCCGTGGCGCTGGTGCCCATCGGACTGACGAAATACCGCGAGGGTCTGGCGAAGATCGAGCCGTACAATCACGACACCGCGAAGGCCCTGGTGGAGTGGGCAGGGGAAAAGCAGCGGGATTATCTGCGGCGCCTCGGCACGCGCTTCATTTTCCCGTCGGATGAGTTCTACTGCCTTTCCGGCCTGCCGCTGCCGGAGGACGAGGAATACGAGGGCTACCCGCAGATCGAGAACGGCGTGGGCATGCTGCGGCTGTTTGAAACGGACATCCGCTACGCCGCGGAGGATTTCCCCTGCGATACGCCGTGCCCGCGGCGCCGGGTCATCGCCACAGGCACCTCGGTGGCCGCGTTCCTGCGGCGGATGCTGGATACCTACGCCCCGCCCGGCACACGGATCGACGTGCTGCCCATCATCAACCATTTCTTCGGCGAGTCGGTCACGGTGACCGGCCTCATCACCGGCGGCGATCTGGTGGAGCAGCTGCGGGGCACGGACTATGATGAGATCCTGATCTGCCGGAACATGATCCGCAACGAGGGCGATCTGTTCCTGGATGATATGTCACTGGAGGATGTGCGGGCGGGGCTGCCGGCCCCGCTGCGCATCGTTCCGAATACCGGCGAGGGCTTCTGGCGCGCCGTTTGCGGAATGGAGGACGATTAATGGCAAAACCGCTCGTGGCGATCGTGGGTCGCCCGAATGTGGGTAAATCCACTTTCTTCAACAAGGTTGCTGGCCACCGCATCAGCATCGTGGAGGACACGCCGGGCGTGACGCGCGACCGGATCTACGCCGATGTGGAATGGCAGGGCCGCAAATTCACCATGATCGATACCGGCGGTATCGATCCCCGCAGCGAGGACGTGCTGCTGTCCCAGATGCGCCGCCAGGCGGAGATCGCCATGGACACGGCGGACGTCATCTGCTTCTTCACGGACGGCCGCGACGGACTGACGGATGACGACCGCGAGGTCGCGAACCTGCTGCGCAAGACCCAAAAGCCGCTGATCCTGGCGGTCAACAAGGTCGATTACATCGGCATGAACGATGTGATGTACGAATTCTATGAGCTGGGCCTGGGGGATCCCATCGCCATCTCCGCCGCCAACATGATGGGCCTGGGCGACCTGCTGCAGGCCATCTGCGAGCAGCTGCCGCCGCCGGATGAGGACGAGGCCGAGGAGGAGGATCACATCCTCCAGCTGGCCGTGGTCGGCAGACCGAACGTGGGCAAAAGCTCCCTGGTCAACCGGCTGCTGGGGCAGGAGCGCACGATGGTCTCCGATATCGCCGGCACCACCCGCGACGCCATCGATACCCGCCTGAACGCGCCGGACGGCACGGTGTACAACATCATCGATACGGCCGGCATCCGCCGGAAGAGCGCGGTGGAGGATGAATCCCTGGAGCGGTACAGCGTGCTGCGCTCCATCGCCGCCATCCGCCGCTGCGATGTGGCGTTGCTGCTCATCGACGCCCAGGACGGCGTGACCGAGCAGGATACCAAGATCGCCGGACTGATCCACGACGAGGGCAAGGGCGTTATCATCGTCGTCAACAAATGGGACGCCATCGAGAAGGAGACCGGCACGCTGGAGCATTTCAGGAAGGAAGTGCTCGATCAGCTGAAGTTCATCGACTACGCGCCGGTGATGTTTGTTTCCGCCAAATCCGGCCAGCGCGTCAACACGGTGCTGGAGCAGGTGGATGTCGTGTGGTCCATGTGCTCCAAGCGTGTTCCGACGGGCATCCTGAACGATGTGCTGGCGGACGCCACGGCCGCGCTGCAGCCGCCCCAGAGCAACGGCCGCCGCCTGAAGCTGTACTATGCCACCCAGGGCGGCGTGTGCCCGCCGAGCTTCGTGTTCTTCGTCAATGACGAGAAGCTGATGCATTTCTCCTACGAGCGCTACCTGGAAAATTACTTCCGCAAGACCTTTGACTTTACCGGTACGCCGGTGCGGTTCATCCTGCGGGAAAAGAAAAAGGAGAAGGATTGACCATGCCTGTCTGGCTTCGCTGGGTGCTGACCATTCTGGCCGGCTATCTGTTCGGTTCCATTTCCTCCGGTCTGCTGATCGCGAAAGCGGCCGGCGGCCCCAACCTGCGTGAGGTCGGCAGCGGCAACACCGGCACCACCAACGTCATCCGCACGATGGGCAAGAAGGCCGGCTACCTGACCTTTCTGTTCGATTTCCTCAAGGGCCTGCTGGCCTGCTGGATCGGTGAAATACTGCTGGGGGACACCGGCAAGATGGTCGGCGGCTTCTTCGCGGTCATCGGCCACAACTGGCCCGTGTTCTTCGGCTTCAAGGGCGGCAAGGGCGTGTGCACCTCCATGGCCATTGCCATGTACTGCTTCCCGATCTATGCGCTGATCGCCTATGCCTTCGGCTTCGCCGTGATGTTCATCACCAAGTATGTGTCCGCCGGCTCCCTGACGGGCGTGCTGACCTTCTGCGTCGTCTGCCTGATCCGTTCCGGCGGCAATGTGCTGATGATCGTGTGGGCCATCGTGCTGGCTCTGCTGATGACCTGGCGCCACAAGGCCAATATCCGGCGCATCATGAACGGCACGGAGAACAGGATCGGCCAGAAGAAAAAGAAGGACGCCTGAACAACAAAACCTTTCCGCGGCCGGACGGCCGCGGATTTTCTGTTGCGTGGTCCGCGGGACCGAAATTACCGTCTTGTCAGCGGATGGAATTTATGGTATGATATCAACAGGAACCGTCGGGCCGGCGAACCGTGCGGCCCGAACATGATATATAAGGAGGAAAAAGCCATGTCCTTTTGCACGAAATGCGGTGCGCAGCTGGCGGTGGGCGCGAATTTCTGCCCTTCCTGCGGCACGCCTGTTTCCGCGTCCGCGGTGGCGACTGCCGCCGTGTCTTCCTCTCTGAGCGTGGTGCTCAGCTCTGTCGGCACCTGTGACAACACGGACGCCGCCATCCTGCTGGAGCAGCTGCTCGGCTACTCCACGGCCGACGCCGCCACCATCGTGGCCAACACGCCCATGGTCATCGCCCAGAACCTGAATGATGAGCAGGCCGCCACCCTGGCGGAGGCCCTGACCGAGTACGGCATGGAGGTCGCCGTTTCCGACGGCGCGGCCTACCGCACGGTGGCCACCAACTATGGCGCCGTTTACAACACCGCGGGAAACCTTGTTGCCTCCGCCGCCGCCATCCTGGGCGCCCTCGGCGTGGCCAACCGCGTCACCCGCTCCATGATGCGCCGCTACGATTATCCCCACGGCCGTCCGCCGATGCCGCACCGTCCGCATCCGGCGCGCCCGCCGCGTATGCCCAGGCCCCAGCGTCCCGCGCCCCGTCCCATGATGGGTGGCGGTCCCCGTCCCTCCGCGGCGCGTCCCGCGTCTCCGCGTCCCCAGGCCGGCGGTCCTTCCCGCGGCGGCATGGGTGGTCCCGGAGGTCCCGGTGGCCGCGGCGGTCAGGGTGGTCGCGGCGGTCAGGGTGGCCCCGGCGGTCGCGGCGGAATGGGCGGCCCGGGTGGCCGTCGCTGATCCCTGCTTTTCCGGCACCTGCTTCGGCGGGTGCCTTTTGCTGTGCGTGAAAACACAAAAAATACAAAAGGGGAGGGGGATTTTTCCCGGCTCCCCGCCGCCGACGGGGGATTGTACGGTTGACACGGTCAAAAACCGGTGCTATAATAGGCAAGCTGTTACCCGGAAAGGGTTTTGCGTTGCTGCAGTCCTTTCCGGCCAACGCCTGGATGAAACAGCGTAAGGGCGGCAAGGGGGCTGCAAGCGGGGGATGCAAGGGCGCAGACTCCCGGTCCCGAAGAGAGCCCCTGAACTGCAGCTTCAAAATGGCTGCGGGCTCTTTTTTTAGACGCCGCCCCGAGACGCTTTGCAGAGGAGAATGACCATGCAGATGACCGGTGCCAAGATCCTGCTCGAATGCCTGCTGGAGCAGCAGGTCGATACCGTTTTCGGTTATCCGGGCGGCACCATCCTGAACGTTTATGACGAGCTTTTCAACTATAACGGCCGGATCCGCCACATCCTGACCGCGCACGAGCAGGGCGCCTGCCACGCCGCGGACGGCTATGCCCGTTCCACCGGCAAGGTCGGCGTGTGCTTTGCCACCTCCGGCCCCGGCGCCACCAACCTGGTGACCGGCATCGCGACCGCCTATATGGATTCTTCGCCCATCGTGTGCATCACCTGCAACGTGGGCAGCAGCCTGATCGGCCGCGACTCCTTCCAGGAGGTCGATATCACAGGCGTCACCATGCCCATCACCAAGTGCAACTTCCTGGTGCATTCCGTGGAGGAGCTGGCGGACGTGGTGCGCGAGTCCTTCGCCATCGCCCGCAGCGGCCGTCCCGGCCCCGTGCTGATCGATATTCCGAAGAACATCACCGCCGAAACGACGGAGTACGAGCCCCTGAGCCGTGACGACCACGGCACAAGCGGCCGCCTGGGCGAGCTGATGAAGCGCGCCTCCCAGAATTTTGAGGCTCCCGAACCCGATCATGACGATGTGCAGAAGCTGGCGGAGATGATCCGCGCGGCCGAAAAGCCCCTGCTGATCTGCGGCGGCGGCGTGGTCCGCTCCCGCGCGCACCGCGAGTTTGAGGAGTTCGCCAACAAGATCGACGCGCCTGTCGCCATCACCGTGATGGGCGCCGGCGGCTTCCGCGGACGCAATCCGCTGACCACCGGCATGATCGGCATGCACGGCTCCCAGGCCAGCAATATGGCCGTGGACGCCTGCGATCTGCTGATCGCTGTCGGCTGCCGCTTCTCCGACCGTGTGGCGCTGAAGCCCTCCAGCTTTGCCCGCAAGGCGAAGATCGTGCAGATCGACATCGACCGCAGCGAGATCAACAAGAACGTCAAGACCGACCATCATATCATCGGCGACGCCCGCCGCGTGCTGCAGCTGCTGCTGGATGCCGTGGAGCCGCAGAAGCACGAAGCATGGAAGGACTATGTGTTCTCCTTCAAGACCGTGACCGAATATGATGAGGCGAAGGACAAGCTGACTCCCAGCCAGGTGCTGGAGACCATTGCGCGCATCTGCCCGCAGGACACCATGGTCTCCACCGACGTCGGCCAGCACCAGATGTGGGCCATCCAGCACTTCCACTTCGATTATCCCGGCCAGCTGATGACCTCCGGCGGCTTCGGCACGATGGGCTTCGGCCTGGGTGCCGCCATCGGCGCGCAGGTCGGCAACCCCGGCAAAACGGTGGTGCATATCACCGGCGACGGCGGCTTCCGCATGAACTGCAACGAGCTGGCCACCGAGCAGTATTACAATCTGCCCATCATCAACGTGCTGTTCAACAACGGCACCCTGGGCATGGTGCGCCAGTGGCAGACGCTGATCTACCGCCAGCATTATTCCCAGACCACCCTGGACCGCGCCCCCGACTTTGTCAAGCTGGCGGAGGCCTACGGTCTGGGCGGCAAGCGCGTGCGCAGCGTGGAGGAGCTGGAGACGGCCCTGCACGAGGCCATCGCCTCCGGCAGGGGCTATGTCATTGACTGCGTGATCGACATCGATGAGATGGTGCGCCCGATGGTGGGCGGCGGCAGCCATATCACCGAGTTCATGATCAACTGAGGAGGACGGAGCATGAGCATGAAAGAAAGAAAGACGCTGGCCGTACTGGTCGACAATGAATCCGGCGTCCTTTCCCGAGTCGTCCGCCTTTTCTCAGGCAAGGGCTACAACATCGAATCGCTGGCTGTGGGCACCACGGACAACCCCGGCGTCAGCCGCATCACCATCGAGGTGATCGCCGATGACGACCAGGTGAACCTGCTGTCCAATCAGCTGCGCAAGCTGATCTGCGTTCATTCCGTCAAGACCCTCACGCCCGCCCACGCGATCCGCCGTGAGCTGGTGCTGATCAAGGTGCTGGCTGACAACAGCGAGAAGCGGAACGAAGTGATCCAGGTCGCAAACATCTTCCGTGCCTCGATCATTGATGTATCGAAGGCCTCCCTGACCCTTGCGCTCATCGGCGATGAGAGCAAGGCTGAAGCGATCCAAAACCTCCTTGCGGAGTTTGGAATCCTCGAGCTGGTGCGTACCGGCATGGTCGCACTGGAGCGCGGACAATATACCATCGACGAGCAGACCAAAGAAAAAGGAGAGTTTGACTATGGCAAAAATGTACTATGAGAAGGATTGCGACCTGAACAAGCTGAACGGCAAGAAGATCGCCATCATCGGCTATGGCTCCCAGGGCCATGCCCATGCGCAGAACCTGCGCGACTCCGGCTGCGATGTCATCGTCGGCCTGCGCAAGGGCGGCAAGTCCTGGCCCGTGGCCGAGGCTGACGGCTTCCAGGTGTACACCGTGCCCGAAGCCACCAAGCTGGCTGACATCATCATGATCCTGATCAACGATGAGAAGCAGGCCGATATGTACAAGCAGGATATCGCGCCCTACCTGACCGAGGGCAAGGCCATCGCCTTCGCTCACGGCTTCAACATCCGCTACAAGCAGATCGTGCCCCCCGCCGGCGTCGACGTGTTCATGGCTGCCCCCAAGGGCCCCGGCCACACCGTCCGCTCCCAGTATGTGGTGGGCAAGGGCGTGCCCTGCCTGATCGCCGTGGAGCAGGATGCCACCGGCAAGTGCTATGATATCGCCCTGGCCTACATCGCCGGCATCGGCGGTGCCCGCGCCGGCATCATGGAGACCACCATGCACGACGAGACCGAGACCGACCTGTTCGGCGAGCAGGCTGTGCTGTGCGGCGGCGTGGTCGAGCTGATGAAGCTGGGCTTCGAGACCCTGGTCGAGGGCGGCTACGAGCCCGAGAACGCCTACTTCGAGTGCATCCACGAGATGAAGCTGATCATCGACCTGATCAACAAGGGCGGCGTGGCTGCCATGAACTACTCCATCTCCGATACCGCCGAGTACGGCGAGTATGTTTCCGGCTCCCGCATCCTGCCCTATGAGCAGACCAAGGCCAACATGAAGGCCGTGCTGAAGGACATCCAGGACGGCACCTTCGCCGGCAAGTGGATCGCCGAGAACAAGAACGGCCGCTGCTTCTTCAACAGCAAGCGCGAAGAGCTGGCCAAGCATCCCATGGAGATCGTCGGCAAGCAGCTGCGTGACCAGATGCTGTGGAAGAACGACACCAACCTGGACAACGCTTCCAACTAATTTCATCTGAACACGACTCCGCCCGCCGTGCCCTTTCGCGCGGCGGGCGGGGGAGTTTACGGGTCTTTGCGCCGCGGGCCGGTCATCGCGCCGGCGGACGACATCATGATATCGGAGGAGACTGTCATGCTTTCTGAAAACATCAAAACCGGCGTTGAACGCGCACCGAACCGCAGCCTGCTGTTTGCGCTGGGCCTGACCGAAGAGGAGATGAGCCGCCCGCTGATCGGCGTTGTTTCCTCCTACAATGAGGTCGTTCCCGGCCACATGAACATCGACAAGATCGCGGATGCCGTCAAGGCCGGTATCCGCGCCGCCGGCGGCACGCCCATCATGTTCCCGGCCATTGCCGTGTGCGACGGCATCGCCATGGGCCATGTGGGCATGAAGTACTCCCTGGTGACCCGCGACCTCATCGCGGACTCCACCGAGGCCATGGCCATCGCCCATCAGTTCGACGGCCTGGTCATGATCCCCAACTGCGACAAGAACGTGCCCGGCCTGCTGATGGCCGCCGCCCGTCTGAACATCCCCGCCATCTTCTGCTCCGGCGGTCCCATGCTGGCCGGCCATCTGAACGACGGCCGCCGCACCTGCCTGAGCCATATGTTCGAGGCGGTCGGTGCCTACAAGGCCGGCAAGCTGGATGAGGACGGCGTCCGCGATTACGAGGAGAACGCCTGCCCCAGCTGCGGCTCCTGCTCCGGCATGTACACCGCGAACTCCATGAACTGCCTGACCGAGGCCATCGGCATGGCGCTGCCCGGCAACGGCACCATCCCCGGCGCGTATTCCGCGCGTCTGCGCCTGGCCAAGCACACCGGCATGAAGATCATGGAGCTGGTGGAGAAGAACATCCGCCCCCGCGACATCATGACCCCCGCCGCCTTCCACAACGCCGAGACCGTGGATATGGCCCTGG
>R14__coassemble_814_pt1 | contig 18718 bp, 18 predicted proteins | sample R14__metabat2_high_PE_015 | metagenome-assembled genome bin R14
GCGTGGGCATCTGCGCCGCCTTCGGCCTGTTCTACGCCCTGTTCCCGGAGCTGAATTTCCGCATGTTCACCCAGGACGAAGCCGTGCTGGCCTGGGCGCCGCTGTGCATCAGCGCCATTCTGGTGGATCTGCCCATCCGTTCGGTGATGCCCTCCTGCAACGCGCTGATCAACGCCCAGGGCTTCGTGGCCTTCTCCCTGTGCACCGCCTTCCTGGACGCCTTCGCGGGGCGCGTGTTCCTGACCTGGCTGCTGGGCATCCGTCTGGGCTACGGCGCGGCCGGCTTCCTGTACGGCTTCTCCCTGGCCACCTGGCTCACCGGCGTGCCGGTGCTGATCTACTATGTTTCCGGCTGGTGGAAGAAGCGGAAGCTGCTGTGAGGGCGAAGGAGACTGCCTCTTCATTCTGAAAGAATGACTGCGCAAAAAGAGAACGCCCGCCTGTGGCGATAAGGCGGGAGTCGGAAGATTTTGGAATAGCGGAACTTCGGCGTCTTTTGCTATACCTTTCTGCGAACTTTATTTTACTTCATCCACCCGGAAGTAGTCGATTGCATAAATATACACCGTTCCGCATAAGAACGGTGTGAGGATTTTGCGGGCATTTCACGGCTGAAGAAGCCATGAAACGCCCACAGCATAAGGCTTTCCGGCTTTTCTCCTCCGCAGGGGCTTTTGCAATGAAGCGGCTTGCATCAAAGAGAAAACCCCCGCCTGACGCGACAGGCGGGAGTCGGAAAGCCTTGTGAAACCTGGATTCTCAGCGCTTGCTGAACTGGGGCGCGCGACGGGCGGCCTTCAGGCCGTACTCTTTCTTGAAATGCTGCCGTCTGAATGCGGCAGCATATTCATACAAAGCGAGAAAGGAGTGAGAGACGGGCGGTGCGGATGGGGTGTCAGGGGGTTATTTCTTTTGCTGTTTTCAGGTTTTTCCTGCAGAAGGTCTCGATCACTGGGATGTCCTCACAGGCTGTTGCCCAAATACCGGCTACATCCATGTTGCCGTAATCATGGGCAAACAGGTTCCGCATGCCGCGGATCTGGTGCCATGGCAATTCCGGATGCTCAGCCCGGAAGGTGTCGCTCAGATGATTCGCCAGCTCGCAGATCTGAAAGATGCACATGGACACGGCATTTCTGTAAGCGGAATTCGCCGAAAAGGCTTCCCGCGAATGCTGATACTGCCGATGTGCGTCGCTCACCTGTTCGCACCAGCTGAGCATATGCCGCAGGATATTTTCATCACGCGCGCTGTCGTTCATAGATCATCACCTCGTCCGCCTGAATGGCCGCTTTGAAATCCGGCTCCAGACTGTCTTCGGTCAGGATATCCACCTTCTTGTGAAAAGCGTCTGCCAGCGCCGTCTGCAGCCCGGCCAGCTTGAACAGGGAGGTGACCTCGCCCCGGTTGATGACGAAATCCAGATCGCTCTTCGGTGCGGCCTCGCCTCGGGCGTAAGAGCCGAAGAGACGCAGCGAGTCCACCCTGTGAGCTTCAGCAATAGGTGCGGCGATCCTGCGGATCTCGTTCAGCGTGTATACATGATTTTCCGCCGCCGCGATCTGGGCCGCCTGCAGCGAGGCAGGATCCGCCCCGGCGATCACGATCTGCCCGTCCTTTTCGTAGAAGATCACCTGATCCCCGGCCTACACGCCCAGCAGCCGCCGGATGGCGATGGGGACAGTCAACTGGCCCTTGGTGGTCATACGCGCAAGCTCCATGGAATCAGCTCCTTGCATTCCTTACTTTTCTTTATTGTAAGCTTTACGGTGCAAATTGTCAAGCCTGCCGAACAGGGCGCACACAAAAATCCGCCCACAAACATGGGCGGACGGGGGGAAAGCGGTGTCCGGATCCGGCGCGTCAGGCCGCTGCCCGATCGCCGCTGTGTCTTCCCGTTCTTTTCAGGGAGCGGATCGTGATGACCAGGATCAGCAGCAGGATGCCGGCGCTTGTCCAGCCGGTCAGCCGGATCATGCTGCGCATGCCGGCTCCGGTGGCCACGATCAGCGTGTTCTGCAGCGACAGGACCGCCACCAGCGAGTCCACCAGGTTGACGGTCCGCAGCTCCGCCGTGATCGGATCGGCACCCTTGCGCGTACGCTTGTAATTCAGGATGCTGAGGGTGATCCGGCAGGTCGTGTAGGCGGCCACCGCGATCGCCGGGATCATGCCGAATGTCCAGTCCCTGTGCCCCAGTACCATCAGTGCCGCGGGCGCGCACAGCGCCAGATTCATCACCAGCAGCAGCCATTGGGTGATCCGGCAAACCCTCCCGGCCTGCCGCTCATCCGCGTTCCCGCTGTTGTGCGAGCCTTCCCGGGTGATCACCAGCGCGCCGCGGATGCCGGCCAGCAGCGCATAATAGATCGCGATGGCGATATGCCAGACTGAGCCATGCAGAAGCCCCAGTATCCCATTGTAGACCGCGAACAGGACGCTGCTCAGCATGGAGATCGCGGAGGTCAGCCGGAACCGAAGTCCGGCATCCTTTTGCACGCTTCGAAGCAGCTGCTTTGGCTGGACCATGAACGCTCATTCCTTTCCGGCAGGCATATCAGGACGGATGCACGCCGTCATGTTCCGTCCGATCTCCTCCACGCTCTCCCGGCAGTCCCGCATCAGCCAATCCCGGATGATGGCCATGCAGCCATGAACATAGAACGCGATCCGGTAGGGCTGCTCCGCCTCCGGGATCTGAAAGCGGCTCATGATGGGCATCAGCACATACCGCGAAGCGTCTGCGATCTGCCGATGGGTCCGCATGGCGCCGGGGTTTTTGAAGGCGGCGCGGTACACAGCCCGGTTATCCCGGATGAAGGTCAGGTAAGGCAGGAGATAGCTGTCATTGATCAGGATGAGGTCGCTCAGCGCGGCGTACCGGATGCCCGGTACAAATTCCTCCCCGCACATGGGAAAGCTGTCTGTGAAGCGCTTCAGCATGGCTTCGATGGTCTCCGACAGCAGATCCCCCACCGTCTCGTAGTGCAGGTAGAAGGTCGAACGGTTGACGCCGGCCCTTTTGCAGAGCTCCTTGACAGTGATGAATTCAAAATCCTTTTCTGCCAGCAGAGACACCAGCGCCTCGTCCATCAGCCGGGCGGTGCTGCAATATTTGCTTTCCGCCTGATTCATTTCGCAACACCGCCCTTTCACTGTTACTTTGCTTCGCTGGAGATCTCCTGGGCCAGCCGCATGATGTCACCGGCATACTGCTTCTTGCCTTGCTCCAGCAGCCGCTTGTAGAGGGGATAATTGACGCTGACCCCTGCGATGCCGATCAGCCCGAGGATGATGCCCAGGATCAGCATACCCGTGGTGGCTGCGCCGATCACGTGCATGGACAGGCACATACCCACGCCCAGCACCAGCGAGGACACGATCCCGACGGTATAGGCGGTGACCGTTGCCGGCAGCTTGGCCTTTTGGTCCAGCTTCTTCAGCGCAACCACCTTGGAGTCATTCCTGGGGGCATATTCCTTGGCAATGGATTCCGCGTAGATCTTATCCGTATTCATGATTGAATACCTCCTTCTTGATGTTGCCGCCCTTTCCGGGTGCAGCATCAGTGTAGCCGATCTCAGCGGACGAGTGAACGACACGCGGCGGGAAAAGTGTCGATTCCACAGCAGACGATTTTGTCCGTCCGTTTTCATTATGATAAGACCGGGAATCCGTGTTGTCAAGCCCGGCAACGCGAAAGGCGCGCCATGGGCAGCATGCCGCGATAGAATAAGGCTTTCCGGCTTTTCTCTTCCGCAGGGGCTTTTGCAATGAAGCGGCTTGCATCAAAGAGAAAACCCCCGCCTGACGCGACAGGCGGGAGTCGGAAAGCCTTGTGAAACCTGGATTCTCAGCGCTTGCTGAACTGGCCCTGTTCCGGGAAATGCCCATCTCGCAAGCATTTTCGCACCATTTCACCCGCATTTTGCTTCCTGCCGATCCTTACGGAGAACAGCCCAGGGCTCTCCACGGCAGCGGGCAGGAAGCTTTTGTTCACCTGTTGCGGAATCGTGTTGACAAACCGAACCGCCAAGATATAATAAAACTGAAGACGATGAAGTGACCGTCATTTCCATGCAATGTCAGTGTTCGGCGGAACTCACGAAAGAACAGAGGTGTCCTGTCTTGATCTCCATTGCGGTCGTTGATGATGAGCAGGTCTTTTTGGACCAGATCAGCGGTTTTATGTCGCGATATGCACAGGAAAAGGGGCAGGAGCTCTCCGTCACCTGCTTCCGGGATGGCTTCGATATTTCGGAGGATTACAAGGCAAAGTGGGACATCATATTTCTGGATATTCAGATGGAACACCAGGATGGCCTGGCCGCCGCCAGAAGGATCCGCGAGCTGGATCCGGATGTGGTGCTGATCTTTATCACTTCACTGGCAAAGTATGCGATCAATGGCTATGAGGTCAATGCCTTCGACTTTGTGCTGAAGCCGCTCAGCTATCCGCAGTTTGAGCTGCGCCTGAACAAGGCGGTGAAGGAGGCCGAGAAGCATCGCGCCTTCCGTTATATTTATTTGAAGAAATACAGCGACACGGTCCGCGTTTCAACCGATGACATCCTGTACATCGAGGTCGTCGGGCATACGCTTCACTATGTGACCGCCGCGGAGGTGTATGAAAAGCGGGAAACCATCGGCAACGCGGAGAAGGAGCTGGATGGACTCAGCTTTGCCCGGTGCGGCGTTTCCTACCTCGTCAATCTGAAACGGGTCAGCAGGATCAGCGGCGACAATGTGCTGATCGGCAGCACCGCGCTCCCGATCAGCCGCGGCCGAAAGAAGCAGTTCCTTCAGGAATTCTCTGACTATCTGGAGGCGGGCTACTGATGGATACACAGACAGCGAGCCAAATGTTCACCTATCTGTCAGGGTTTCCGATGCAGCTGTTCTGGCCGGTGCTGATCTTCTTCCTTCCGCTGCGAAAGAAGGAGAAATGGTATCTCTGGCTGCCGGTGCCGGTATTGCTGCTTGCCGGCTCTGTCGGTCTTGGCCTGCTGATCACCTTGAACCATCCGTTCAGCGTAGCCACAGGTCCCCTCTATTTTGCGCTGCATTACTGCGTGGTGTTTTGCTCCTATGGGCTTGGTCTCCGGCTGATGACCGGCGCTTCCGTCAAGGAGATCGCTTACTGCCTGGTATGCGCCTATATGGCTGAACACATGCATTATTGCTGGGGCTGCGTTTGCGCGTATCTGCTGGGGTATCCGGCGTGGTGGGATGCATGGTATATTCAGTGGCTCCTGGGCATCATTATCTATCCGCTGATCTGGCTTCTGTTTGCCCGAAGAATATGCCGGGACGGCCGCTATCCGTTTTCCGTGCTGCATTCCTTTTCCCTGTTTGCGGCTGTGATGGCGATCATGTTCTTCCTGAGCATCCTTCTCCGCAACATGGAGCTTGAGTGGCTGCATGGCGTCTATACGCTGCTCCTGTGCTTCGTTCTGATGGCCGGTGAAGTACACACAGCCGGGCAGCTGCGTCTTCAGGCGGAAACGGAATCCCGCGAACGCATGGAAGCCTTGTTAAGAGCGCAGTACGAATTGAGCAGGGAAAACATCGACCTGATCAACCGCAAGAGCCATGATCTGCGCCGTGAGGTGGCTGCGCTGCGCACGGTAGCTACGCCGGAGGAGCAGGCTGATGTGATCGCGGAGATCGAGCAGGCGGTCGACATCTATGACCGATCCTACCGGACCGGCTGCCGCGCGCTGGATACGGTACTGACGCAGGAAGCGCTCAAATGCAGTCAGGACGGTATCCATCTGTCCGTTGTCGCCAATGGCAGCCTGCTCCGCTTCATCCGCTCGGTGGACCTGTATACCATGATGTCCAATGTGCTGGACAACGCGATCGAAGCGAATCTCCGCATCGCGGACCCGGAGAAGCGTTCCATCCACCTGGCTGTTCATGAACGCAGGGGGCTGATCATCATCCAATGTGAGAATCCCTATGAAGGGAGCGTCACCATGCGGGACGGTCTGCCGGTCACGATCAAAGCCGATAAGGCCAGCCACGGCATCGGCACCAGAAGCGTTGCCACGATCGCAGAGGCCTACGGCGGTGTGCTGCGCATCGATCCGAGGGAGGGGATGTACGTGCTGCGCATCATCTTCCAGCCGCCGGATGTCAATCAGGGCAAAAAAACGACAGATCAGGACAAAGCCGCGTAACGCGGCTTTTTTTGTGCTATCATGCGGGCAATCGGTGCAGAACGCACCTGAACATGAAGGAGGACAACCCATGAAAAAGCTCGCTGCTCTGTTCCTCGCCCTGGTCATGCTGACCGCCTGCGTTTCCGCTATGGCCGACAGCACCTACACGCATTTCTTTCCTGCGGAAGAAATGGCCGGCAATACCGACCTGAACGGCTTCCTGTCTGCCCAGGCCATGACCGAGCTGAATACCCTGGAGCTGAAGGATGACGGCACCTATGTGTACACCAAGCTCATCGGCACCCTGGACGAGAACTATGTGCCCGTGAACATCGAGCAGGATGGTCAGGAGCTGCGTGCCACCACGGTGACCTATATCTACAACGGCACCTACACCCAGGACGGCGATCAGGTGACCCTGAACATCCCGGATGAGTGCGTGTTCTCCGAGGACTGGGGCGCGCTGTACGATATGGGCTTCCTGCAGAATTCTGCCGGCACTGCCTCCGCCGGTGACCGCGTGGTCAACTATGAAGGCACCGATTACGATCCCTGGGATAACTTCGACAGCCAGATGTACAAGTTTGCGGGTCATGACGCTCCCGTGAGCGTCACGCTGAATGCCGACGGCACCTTCACCTACAATGCCGTTGCCAATGATGACGATGACTGATCCTTTCCCCCTCCCGGAGGGAGCCTGCTTCCAGCCGGCTTCCTCCATTTTTTGTACAGCCTTCAGGTCAAACGCAGGCGGATCATGCGTTTTGATTTGAAAACCGCATCATACTTCAACGGAGGAACGCTCATGAAAAACATGCGATACAGCAAAAAGGCATACTTCATCACCCACGGAAGCGTGCTTGCCCTGCTTCTGGCCATCGTGATCGTGGCCAATATCATGATGACGACCTATGACTCCGCGCTGACGGATTTCTTCGGCACGGTGGGCGGGACCCAAACGGAGGCACAGGAAGGTGATTATGTTTCCAGCTTCAGCAGTGAAGAGGAGCTGTATCAGAAACAGCTTGCGTTTACGAGGCAGGTTGTCGGAGAAGGCACAGTGCTGCTGAAAAATGCGAACCAGGCGCTTCCGCTTGCCACCGGCTCGAAGATCAGTGTTTTCGGCCTGGCGTCTGCCAGCGGAAGCGAAGGCGGCTCCGGCTCCGGTGACATCCAGATCGACTCCGCTTCTTTTGCCGGTGCGATGGAGCAGGGTGGCTTCACGGTCAATCCCGTGCTGTCCGCGTTTACAGCTTCCAGCACGCATAAGCACGGCGACGGCGCGGGCCCCGGCGGTGGCGACGCGCGCGGAGACTGGCTCATTGACGAGATCCCCTTTGCCGAGTACACCGATGAGGTCCGGGCCTCCTTCGCTGACTATGGCGACGCGGCCATCGTTGTGTTCACCCGCCAGGACGGCGAGGGCAGCGACCTTCCCCGTGAGATGGGACGCTTTGGAAACAGCACCGAGCGTCACTATCTGTAGCTGACCGTTGAGGAAGAAGATCTGCTGAAAGGCATTAAGGACAGCGGCGCCTTTGCCCACACCATTGTGGTCATCAAGGCGGCCAATGCCTTTGAACTGGGCTTCATCGACAGCGAGGCCTATGGCGTGGATGCCTGCCTGTGGATCGCCGGCACCGGCACGGACGGCATCCTGGCTGTTGCGGATGTCATCAGCGGCAAGGTCAACCCGTCCGGTCGTCTGGTGGATACCTACGCGTATGACGCGCTCTCTTCTCCCGCGATGCAGAACTTCGGCGATTTCCGCTATCTGAACGCGGATGGCAGCGAAACCGGTTATTCCTACATGAACTACGGCGAGGGCATCTATGTGGGCTATCGCTACTACGAGACCCGCTATGAGGATGCCGTGCTGGGTACGGAGCACGTGGGCGATTATCAATATGCCACGACAGTCCAGTTCCCCTTCGGCTATGGCCTGAGTTATACCGGCTTTGAGTGGAGCGGCTTCACTTCCACCCTGAAAGACGACACGGTCACTGTCAGCGTGAACGTGAAAAACACCGGCGCCAGCGCGGGCAAGGATGTGGTGGAGATCTACGCACAGGCTCCCTATATCCAGGGCGGCGTGGAGAAGTCCGCCGTGGTGCTGGTCGGCTACGCAAAAACAGCCGAGCTGAAGCCCGGAGACTCCGAAACAGTCACCGTGAGCTTTGAGCTGCAGGATATCGCCTCCTATGACGCGGACGTCAACAGGACCTGGATCCTGGACGCGGGCACCTACTATGTCACAGCGGGCCGCGACGCCCATGACGCGGTCAACAACATTCTGGCTGCCAAGGGCTTTTCCACAGCGAACGGCATGACCGACGACGGCAACGCCGCGATGACCGGCTCCTTCGAGCTGGATGCGCTTCGCCTGCTGAACACGGCTGTGACCGGCGCGGAGGTGACCAACCAGTTCGATGGCAACAGCATCGAGGATGCCGTTTACCTCTCCCGAAGCAACTGGAGCGTCATGGATAACAATGGTCTGCGCTATTCCACAGCCGAGGTCGCCGGCCTTTCCAAGAATACCGACGCGGTGGGTACGGCGGGTACGGTGGTGATGAGCGACGCGCTGAAGGCGGACTTTGCCAACGGCGGCCTCAACAGCGTTGATCTGACGGCCCTGGCGGCGCAGTCATTCCCCGACAAGGAAGACTATGTTTACGGTGCGGAGAACGAGGATCCCGTGACCCTTGTGTCCATGCGCGGCCTCGACTATGACGATCCCCGCTGGGAGGAGCTGCTGAACCAGACCAAGCTGTCCGAACAGCATCTGCTTTTCAACAACTCCGGTTATGGCACCAAGGCGATCGAGTCCATTCAGAAGCCCAAGACCTTTGAGTACGACGGCCCTGCCGGCATTTCCAACTATATCTCCGGCAAAAATGGCTTCGGCTATGCCAACACCATCATGCTGGCAGCCACCTGGAATCCGGAACTGGCTTCCGAGTATGGTCTGCTGATCGGTGAGGACGCGCTGTTGACCAATACGTCGGGGTGGTACGCGCCCGCAACCAACATCCACCGTACGCCCTTCTCCGGCCGCAATTATGAGTATTTTTCCGAGGATCCCTTCCAGTCCGGCCTGATCTCCGCCAACATCATCAAAAATGTGCAGTCCAAGGGCGTCTATGTCTATATGAAGCACTTTGCGCTGAACGATCAGGAGACAAATCGCACCGCCAACGGGCAGGTGGCTGTGTGGTCGAAGGAGCAGGCGATCCGTGAGATCTATCTCAAGCCCTTCCAGATGGGCGTGGAGGATGGCGGCGCGCTCGGCATCATGCTGGCGATGAACCGGATCGGCTCCACCTGGACGGGCAATCATTACAATCTGCTGACCTGCGTAGCCCGCGGTGAATGGGGCTTCCAGGGGATCTTTATCACCGACTACCTGGGCAGCATGGATGCCGTCATGATCGACAAGCTGCTGGCCGCGGGCGGAAACCTGGTCCTTTCCACCTCCGAGCTGAAGCTCTCCGACGCCAAAGCCAACTGGTGCCGTGCCTACCTGCGTGAGAATACGCACCGAGTGCTGTACATCATGGCCAACTCCATGGCAGTGAACGGTCTGGGCGGCGAAAACGTGCAGTTTGAGGTGGGCACGCCCGTCTATCGCATCGGGCTGATCGTGGCAGATGTGCTGCTGGGCGTCTATGTGCTGTATTCCATCATCATGATGATCCTGTTCGCCCGCATGAAGCAGGATCAGTTTGAAGCTCACCGCCATCGCACAGCGAAGGTCCGCCTGGTCAAGAACATCATCATCGCAGTGGCTGTACTGGCAGTGCTGATCGTGTTCTTCGTGGTCTATTTCCCGCTTCTGCAAAAGGCTTTCCTGATCTCATAAAGTTCTTTCTGCCGCGGATGAGGCCCGGGCGCTGTTTGTGCGGCAGGGCCCGGGTCTCTTTCAGGCGGACACGGATCGGGCAGGAAATCTGTATGATCAGAAGATAACCGATCGGGGTACGCTTTTTTTCCGATAATCGCATGACTTTTCTGCCGCCGGGGAAACAGGGCGGCGCTGCATGAACAAAATCCAGGGGAGGAAAAAACATGAGACACGGGAAAAAGAAAGGTTTGGTTTTCACGGCAACGGCACTGATCCTGGTGGTCACGATCGTGCTGAACGCGGCGGCATTCAAGTTCTCCGACGCCATCACCGGTCTTTTGTCCGGCACGGGCGTCAGCTTTGACAGTCAGGAAACGCAGCAGGCGCTGGCCCAGAGCGATGATCTGGTGCGCGCGCTGGCAGAGGACAGCATGGTGCTGCTCAAGAATCAGGAGGTCGACGGAACGCCCGCGTTGCCGCTGCAAAGCAGTGAGCGGAAGGTCAACCTCTTCGGTATCAGCGCCTACGATCCGGAAAATGCCGCCAGCTATGACGGCTTTTTGATGAAGGGTGTTGGCAGCGGCTCCTCGACGATCTCCGAATCCAGAGCGGTCACGCTGGAGCAGGCTCTTACCCTGAGCGGCATCTCCTATAATCCCGATCTGCAGACGCTCTACCATAACCACACCTATAAGCGCAACGCCGACAATGTCTACAAGCTGAACGAGCCGGCGACAGAAGATGTGGAAGCGCTGATCCCGGCCGCAAAAGAATACTCTGATGTGGCTATCGTGGTCTTCAGCCGCCTCGGTGGTGAAAACGTGGGGGAGCAGCCGAAGGAACAGGCCAAGGATCCAAGCAAGACCTACCTGGAGCTGACCGGCAAGGAGGAGACGCTGCTGGATATGGTCTGTGCCAACTTCCGCAAGGTCATCGTGATCCTCAACACCAGCAATGTTATGCACTGCGGCTTCCTGGACGCGGAGGGCGTGGACGCTGCCATGTATGTCGGACTGACCGGCCAGTCCGGTGCGGTGGCGATCGGTGAACTGCTGATCGGACAAAAGCTGGACGGTACGCCGCTGAGTCCCTCCGGCAAGGTATCCGATACCTATATCTACATCCGTGATTACGACCCCGCCTATGCAAACACTGAAATGGTGCAGACGGACGAGGCCGGCATCAACATCCAGTACATGGAGAATATCTACATCGGCTACCGCTGGTATGAGACCGCTGACGCCGAGGGCTTCTTCGACCAGGTAGATAACCGGTATGGCAAGGGCTATGACGGCGTGGTCCAGTTTCCCTTTGGTTACGGCCTGAGCTATACCAGCTTTGACTGGTCCGTCACCGACATTTCTCTGCCGGACGGCGCGGAGATCACTGACGACAACAAGAATCAGGAAATCAGCGTCAAGGTGCTGGTGACCAATGTGGGCAGCTTCCCGGGTAAGGATGTGGTGGAGCTGTACTACACGCCCCAGTACAACAAGGGCGGCGTGGAAAAATCCGCCGTCAATCTGCTGGCCTTTGAAAAAACGGCGGAGCTCCAGCCGGGACAGTCACAGGAGCTGACGCTGACCTTCACGCCCTATGATATGGCCTCCTTCGACGCACATGACATGAACGGCAACGGTGCCGCTGTCTATGAACTGGATGCGGGCGAATATACCATCAGTCTTCGCACCGACAGCCATCATGTGAAGGACTGCAGCCAGGCCGTAACGACCTACAAGCTGCCTGCCGATGTGCTGTACCGCGAGGATCCCGTGTCCGGCAATGCGATCGAGGTCCGTTTCACGGGCGAGGATCCCTACGGTGGTGTGGATATCGAAGGTTCCACTGTCGGTCTGTCCACCAATTACCTCAGCCGTGCCGATTTCGAGGGGACCTTCCCCAGGACACAGTCTGCCGCGCCCACCAATGGCGCTGCGGTGTTCGAGACTTCCCGCTACACCTATGACGGCTATGAAGACGCCGCTATGCCCACACAGGGCCAAAGCGGCGTCCTGAGGCTGATGACAGACGGTGAAAACGGCAAGGAATACAATCAGGAGCTGCTGGCGAAGCTGTCCGATTACAACGCGCCGGAATGGGAAGAGCTGCTGGATCAGATCACGGTTCAGGAACTGATGGATCTGGTGCAGCTTGGCGGCTTCTCCACCTGCGAAGTTGCGTCCATCGGCAAGATCCGCCTGTACGATTTTGACGGTCCTGCGGGCTTTAATTCCAACAGTCAGTCCGGCGACTGGAGCGGCGGCAGCGCGGCCTCGGAGACCTGGACAGCCTATCCCTGTGAGTGCCTGCTGGGATGTTCATGGAATAAGGAACTGTTGCTGCAGATGGGCCTGTCGATGGGCGTGGAAGCCAATGTGACACAGCTCAGCGGCTGGTATGCGCCGGGTGTCAACCTGCACCGTACCAACTATACCTCCCGGAACTATGAATATTACAGCGAGGACCCGGTACTGTCCGGCTACCTGGCCGCCAATGTGATCCTCGGCGCGAAGTACAACGGTCTGTATTGCTACCTGAAGCACTTCGTTGTCAGTGAATCCGGTCCCAACGGCAAGCTGTGGAGCACCTGGGTCACGGAGCAGGCGCTGCGCGAGCTGTATTTGAAGCCCTTTGAGATCGCGGTGAAGAAGGGCGGCGCCAATGCCATCATGTCCTCCTTCAATTCGCTGGGTTCCATCTGGACCGGCGGTAACAAGGCGCTGCTGACGGATGTACTGCGCAACGAATGGGGCTTCAACGGCACCGTCATCACCGACTGGACAGTAGGCGGCGATACCGGCCTGTCCGATCAGCCGAACACCTTCAATATGAGTGTGAAGCAGGGCGTACGCGCCGGCAACGATCTCTGGCTGTCCGGCATGGGATTGGTGATAGGCAACGGCGTGCTGGACCCGGACAATGCCGCGGATGTTACCTGCGCCCGCAATGCGGCCCATGACATCCTGTACACGCTGGTGGACACCATCCATTTCGCCAATACGGCGGATCGTAGTGAATTGGACAGCGCGTTCACGGTTTCTGTCGGTGTAGTGCAGAAGGAAACACCCTTCGCCTGGTGGAAGCTCGCGCTTGGCGCACTGGATGTCCTTGTGCTTGCGGGCTGTACTTTCTGGATTTATCGAACTGTCAAGCCGAAGAAGCGCAGGAATGCCTGAGCCGCAGCGCGCTTTTGACAGCGAATCAATTCAGACGGTTTCTCCTCACCCGATGCGCTTCGGTCCCCCGGTTGAATTGATTCCATTCCTCTCAGCCCCTGGTGCGGTGCACAGCCGCATCAGGGGCATTGCCATGTTCTCGTATACAGAGGTCTGGCGCATTATGTCTTGCCCGCTGCTATGATGCCAAATTTGACATACAACAGGCAAGCAATGATACCCGCCACACCTGCATCTCAATGATGACGGACGCCCATGTGGATCCCGTCATGATCAAGAAGATCGTGGGTCATGCCGGCGCCATGTCGCTGACCGAGCGCGTGTACACCCATCCCGACATCCGGGCCCTGGTGGATGCCATCAACATGATCTGATCCATATCCTGCGAAGCCGACTGAGAAAGAAAAAATGCAGAAGCTCCGCCCCTTCCGGGCAGAACTTCTGCATCATATACACTGCAAACTTTGTTTCCTACCTGCTTCCTGCGTGCTCCTTTCTCAGCGCACACGCAGGGCCTTCCGGAACCACCCACGGCTCACAAAATGCCAAAAAGAAAGCATTCCGGCGCCGTGGATGGCACCGGAATGGCAGAAAGATCAGCGCTTGCTGAACTGAGGCGCGCGACGGGCAGCCTTCAGGCCGTACTTCTTGCGCTCCTTCATACGAGGATCGCGGGTCATGAAACCGGCCTTCTTCAGGGCGGCACGCAGCTCGGGATCAGCCTTGCACAGGGCACGGGAGATGCCGTGACGGATGGCACCGGCCTGGCCGGAAATGCCGCCGCCGGTCACGTTCACCACCACGTCGAAGTTGGTGGTGGAGGTGAGGGTCAGGGGCTGGCGAACAGTCATCTTGAGGGTCTCCAGACCGAAGTAGTTATCAATATCGCGCTTGTTCACAGTGATCTTGCCGTCACCGGGAACCAGACGAACGCGGGCAACGGCGCTCTTGCGGCGGCCGACGGCGCTGTATTCAACCTTAGCCATAGTTCAATTTCTCCTTTCCAAGAATTACTTGAGCTCGTACTTCTGGGGCTGCTGAGCGGTCTCGACGTAGTTGGCGTCGGCATAGACCTTCAGCTTGCGGGCCATCTGGCGGCCCAGGGGGCCCTTGGGCAGCATGCCCACCACGGCACGACGGATCGCGAACTCAGGCTTCTCGGCCAGCAGCTTGCGGAACTTGGTCTCCTTGAGGCCGCCGGCATAGCCGCTGTGGTGATAATAGATCTTCTGGTCCAGCTTCTTGCCGGTCATGATGATCTTGGAAGCATTGACGATGATGACATAGTCACCGGTATCCATGTTGGGGGTGTAGTAGGGGTTGTTCTTGCCGCGCAGGATATTCGCAGCCTGGCTGGCAACACGGCCAAACACCTGGCCCTCGGCGTCGATGACATACCACTTGCGCTGGATGTCGCCGGCTTTCGGCATATAAGTCTTCAAAGGTATTTCCTCCTCGGATGTTTCAGTGAAGGTGCATCCGTGTGATGGTCGCACACAGCTGCTGTTGTCAATAGCTGCCGGGGCTGGCGGAGTTATTGATGCCATCAGTTATTTTACTGTATTTTTGCCTCTTCGTCAAGAGCTTTTGCGGCAGATTTTGCGGGTTTTCCGGCGGATTTGCGCCGATCCGGCGGATTTTGTCATCCGCCGCCGGCGTCCCGGTCCCGCTCGGCGGCAAGCAGCTCGCCCTTTTCGTCCATCTGCCGCATCAGCCCGGCGCATTCCAGCAGCAGGGCGGAGGCCGCCTCCGACAGAACGCGGTCCTTCTTGTAGCGCACCTGGTGCTCCACGGCGGCCCAGCAGTTCATGGCGATGGTGCGCAGCTGCACCTCCACCGGGATGCCCTCGCGGCGGTCGGAGAAATGCACGTCCACAAGCAGGATCAGGTGCAGGCTGCGGTAGCCGTTGGGCTTCGGGTGGGCGATGTAGTCCTTGCGCCGCAGCAGCTGGATATCCGGCTGGCGCAGCAGCATCTCCGCGACCCGGTCGATATCGCGCGGGAAGGGGCAGATGATCCGCAGCCCGGCGATATCCTGCACATGGCGCTCCATGGCCTCCGTGGTCAGGGGCGCGTTCCGCCGGCGCAGCTTGTCGATGATGCCCTCCGGCGTTTTCAGGCGGCTCTGGATGTGGTCGATGGGACTGCGGTCGCCCTCGGCGCGCAGCTCTTCCTCCAGCACCTGCAGCTTGGCGGTCATGATCTCCAGCGCGGCTTTGTAATACAGCGTTTCGTGCCGCAAAGCGCGCAGCAGCTCTTCCTCGTCTGTCATGATGCTCCTCACAGCGTTGCGATGAACTGAATGATATCCGCTCCGGGGCGCTCCGCCCGGATGGTGCCGTGGTGCGCCTCTGTGATCGCCCGGGCCATGGCCAGGCCCACGCCTGTGCCGCCGGTGGCGGAGGAGCGGGAGACGTCCGGCCGGTAAAAGCGCTCGAACAGCCTGGCGGTATCGAAGTCCGCCGGCAAAGCGCAGCGGTTCCGCACGAGGATGCGCCGGTGCCCGTGCCGCTGCCCCACGATCACGGTGACGGTGCTGTTCGCCGTGGCGTACTTCACGGCGTTGTCCAGCAGGATGGAGATCAGCCGCTGCACGGACTCCTCGTCGCCCTTCATCCGCAGACCGTCGTCGATGCGGCAGTCCAGGGTCAGTCCCCGGGCCCCGGCGGAAGCGGTGAAGCCCCCGGCGATGTCCCAGGCGGCGTCCGTCAGCGAAAACTCCGCCATCTCCGGGAAGGGCAGCTCCTCGTTCATGCGGGAGAGGGCCACGAGGTCGTTCACCAGCTTCGTCATGCGGCCGGTCTGCGTACGGATGTTGCGGATCCACTCGTTGCTCTCCCCGGTTTCCATGGCCAGCACCTCGGCGCTGGTGGCGATGGAGGTCAGCGGCGTTTTCAGCTCATGCCCGGCGTCGGTGATGAAGCGCTTCTGCTGCTCCATGTTCTTCATGTACGGGCGGATGGCCCGGGTGGAGAAGATCAGCACCAGCAGAAAGATCATCAGCGAGGCGGACACGGTGATCACGGCGGCGCCCATCCGCAGGGAAGCCGCGAACTGCCGCTGCGCCGAGGCGTTCAGGAAGATGACGATGGTCTCCGTTTCCGTGCGCACGGTGAGGAAGCGGTAGATGCCCAGCCAGCCGCGCTCCAGCCCGGTGGCCAGCGCCTGCTCCGCGTAGGCGTCCGCCTCGTCCTCGGTCACCGCGCTGATGAACTGCATGGCGCGGGCCGTGCGGTTGCCCTCGCTGTCCAGATGCACGGCGAAGAAGCGCGTGGTGTATTCCGTTTCGTTCGGACCGATCTCAAAGGCGCCGGTCATGGGAAAGCCGTTGGGCGCGGCCTCGGAAAGCGTGCCCTGCTCCGCCAGGGAAATGCCGTCCAGCATCCGGTCGAGATCGGTGATCACGGACAGATGGTTCCACAGGCACAGGCCCGCGGCAAACAGCAGCAGCACCGTGACCACCGCCGCCATCACCGACAGGATGAAGCGCCTGCGCAGCTTTTTCAGCATGACGGTCCCTCCAGGCTGTAGCCCGCGCCGCGGATCGTGCGGATCTCCACATCCGCGCCCAGCTGCCGCAGCTTTTTTCGCAGGAAGCCGATGTAGGTCCACACCACATCCGGCGCGGCCTCGCTGTCCCGGGACCAGACGCGGTCCATCAGCTGCTCGGCCGAAAACACGAAGCGCGGATGCTGCATGAACAGCTCCATCAGCTGGAATTCCTTGTTGTTCAGCCGCAGCTGCTCCTCACCGCGTTCCAGCAGATACCGGCTGCAGTCCAGGGCGATATTGCCGCAGCGCAGGCTTTGCCCCAGATAGGCGGCGCTGCGGCGCGACAGGGCGGTCACCCGGGCTACCAGCTCCGCCGGCGCGAAGGGCTTGGGCAGATAGTCATCCGCCCCGGCGTTCAGGCCGGTCACCCGGTCGCCGATCTCGCCCCGGGCGGTCAGCAGCATCACCGGCACCGTCAGCCCTTTTTGACGGATGCGGTGCAGCACGGACAGCCCGTCCAGCCCGGGCATCATGATATCCAGCACGATGACATCGTAGCCGCCGCGCAGCGCGCTCTCCAGGGCCGCCAGGCCGTCGTATACGATATCCGCGCAGAAGCGGTTCTTCTCCAGCAGCACCTTCAGTCCCCGGGCGATCCCCGGCTCATCCTCCGCGATCAGCACCCGCATGGAAACACCTCCCATTCTCCATACGGCAGGATAGCACATCAAGCTGAAATGTACATGAAAAGCGCGGGAAGATTGCGGGAACAGGATGGGTGAAACGCGCGGCTTGCTTTCCGCGGCGTCTTATGCTATGATAAAGTTACAGGAAACGAAGGGATGCCGCAACATGCCCACTCAGGAAATTGAACGGCTGAAGGATTGCTTCGTGGCGCAGCTGGCTCCTCTGAAGATCTATCTGTTCGGCTCATATGCCAACGGCTCCTGGCATGAGGGGAGCGATTTCGACTTCTATATCGTTGTGGACGACCGGTCCGATGACCTTGCCGCCCTCACCACGCAGGCCTATCGCGCGATCCGTCACATTAAGCAGCATCCTGTGGATATCGTAGTCGGAACAGCCAGCCGGTTTGAACACCGGAAAAACATTCCTTCAGTGGAGCATGATGTCGACCGGGAAGGAGTGCTGCTCTACGCCGGGTCCGCCCTTCAATGAGATTCTTTCAATAACGTTCCTCTTCAACCGCCGTCGGCGGTTTTTTGATTTTACGGAAAAAGGGCAGGACGGCTGCCGAAACCGTCCTGCCCCGTCTGCCCGGTAAGCCCCGGAGGCGTGGCAGATCCGCGGGGAGAAAAAGGAAAGGGAATTACAGGAAGGAAAAAGGAAGGAAGAAGGGGAGAATGAAGAATGTATCCGGTCCTCCGGGGAAGGGAAAGGTTTATTTCATCTGCTTCAGCGCGCGGATCAGCTTGTCCACCGCGTCGGCGGATACGGTCACGGCCGCGCCGTCGTCCAGGCTGGCCTGATAGCTGTCCGCGTCATACTCGCGGATCACCAGCGTGGCGCCGATGCCGTTGCAGTTGGTCACGGAGACCGTCAGCACGGTGTCGCCGTCCTTCGCTTCGGCGGTGCCGGTGGCGGTGATGGCGGTCAACTGCTGCCACAGGGCCTCGTCGTCCTCCGTGGGATCTTCCACCGGCTCGGCGGTGGCGGCGGGCTCCTCGGTGGATTCGGCCGCATCGGTGGATCCGGTGACTTCAGCCGCATCGGTGGCATCAGCTGTTTCGGTGGATTCGGTCGTTTCGGCGGTCTCCTCCGTCACGGGGCGCTGGTCGATGGTCTGCAGCGTGTAGTCGATACTGCCTGCGGTCAGCCGCGCGGACTGCACATCGTCGTAGGGCAGCGTCAGCAACACGTTTTCGGCCTTCAGCGTGTCGTTGGTGGCAGCAAGGACGTCGGTCAGATCGTCGGCGGCTACGGTATACACCAGCTTCGAGTCGGGCAGCTTCGCGTAGTAGTCGCCGTCGTCATTGGTGCCGCCGATGAGCAGCGTCACGGCCGCGGTGTCGCCGTTGTAC
>R14__coassemble_822_pt1 | contig 18575 bp, 16 predicted proteins | sample R14__metabat2_high_PE_015 | metagenome-assembled genome bin R14
GCTCCGGCTGTCGTGCCCGCCGTGACAGTTTGGCCATAGCTTGTTTATTGGGGGATGGGGGCAGCACTCTGAAGGCTCCTCCTCGAGGGAGCTGTCGCCGCAGGCGACTGAGGGAGCTCAACCGGTATCAGGTGATCCTGTGCACAGGGTGGGCCTGCAGTAACCATCGCTTTATCGCAGTCAAGGGGCTGCGGCCCCTTGACAATTCCCGGGGGCTTAAGTGGCATCATCGCTTTGCGCGGTCAGCGGGCGGATCAGCCGGACGCCGCGTTTGGCCGCGTAGCTCGTTTTCATCCAGTAGGTCAGGCCGCCGTACATATCCGTTTCGGGATACCAGCGCGCGCCGGGCACCTCGTCCAGCGACTGGATGGCCTTGAAGCGTCCACTGCGGGTCTCCACATAGATGGACGCGTTCACCAGGCGCTCAAAGGTGGCGGAGGGCGCGGAATCCATCACCTTCACCATCGTGCCGTCGGTGCTGACACCACAGACCAGGGCGATGTGCCCCCGCGCCACCGAGAAGCTGAACAGGCAGCCCTCGTTCAGCAGCGACACGATCCGCTTCTCGCTTTCGATCAGCTCGCCCTGGGTTTTGAAGCCGTAGTCCTGGCCGGCGGTGTTGATGAGGCGCTCGTTGTTGGTGCCGTCCACCGTGAGGCACAGCGCGTAGGTCTTCGCCAGGTTCTCGGGGTTCGTAGCCTCGCCGGTGTAGCCCATGAGATGCAGCGCGTGGGACAGGGTGAAGATCGCGCAGCCGCTGTGCTCCAGATTGCTGTTGCGGTACGCCTTGTCCTTCCACCAGCCGTCCTTCTGGCTGTAGACCTCCGGCTGGGCGGTGTCCGTCGCCGCGGTCACGGTGATCCGCCAGGTCTTTTCCGCCGTGTGGCCGGCGTCGTCCGCGGCGGTCACGGTCAGGGTGTAGGTGCCGGTCTCCCGGGGACGCCAGGCCGCCGTCTGATGGTCGCACGGGCCGACGTCGAACACGGTGCTTTCGCCGGTCAGGGTATAGGTGTACCGCGCGCCCTCCCAGGCCTCCGCCGTGATGTCCAGCACCCCGCCCACGCCGAGGCTTTCCGCGCTGACGGCGGCGTTCAACTCCCCCACCGGCAGCGATGCCTTCACCGGGGCCACGAAGCCGAAGCCGCTGTTCTCCATCACGCACAGCGTTTTGCCCTCGCTGTCCGTCAGGGCGCTGTACAGCACGCGGCCCTCCTCGTCCTCATAGCCGCACACCACGCCGGTGATGCCGTCGGAGGCAAAGGTCGCGGCGGCGCAGTACAGGTCCTGCTGTTTGGCAAAGGACTTGTATTTCTTCTTCAGGCTCTTTTCGGCGGCGGCGGACGCGGCGGACAGCACCGTCAGGTCGTCCCCGTCCAGCTCGGTCACCGGGGACAGCTGCACAGCCTCCGTCGGCACCCAGCCGCAGCCGCTGTCCGTCACCACCAGGCAGAGGTCATCCTCCGTCATGGTCACGGTCACGGCGCTGCCGGCGGTCACGGTGCCGTCCGTCACGCCGTTCTTTTCCCGCAGCAGCGGCTGATCGCCGAGCATCACGCCGGCGCGGCTGAACCAGGTCACCTCCGCGTCGGAGGTCTCCCGCTGCTCCGACAGCAGCGATGTGGACACATAGCCCTCGGCCCCGGCGGTGTTCCGCACCAGCGCCCAGCCGTTCTCCACAGACAGCACGTCCACCGGCTCCCGGGGCGCGGAAACGCCGGCGATGGCGCTGTCCTCCTCCGGCGCGGCGCGGAGCAGCATGGCGCCGTCATCCGCGCAGAGCGTCATCCCGGCCATGGCCGTATCCAGCAGCAGATACTCCGTTTTCACATAACCCTCGGTCTTCTTGTAAACGATGCGGCACCACTCGTCGCCGGTCTCGGTGACCTCCACCCAGGCGCCGTTGGGCACGGAGCCCGCCAGTCTGCCCTTGGCGTCGGCGGTCTTCCGCATATTCAGCTTGCCGCCGGGCGTCACCACGCGGGCGGAATCCGCGGCGGCCGCGGTACACACAAGCAGCAGCACAGTCAGCAAGCAAAGCGCGATCCTTCTCATCGGGACCCTCCTCGGGATCATTTCCCGGCTATTATAGCACATTTGTCCGCCGCTGCCCACCCCCGCGGAGGTTTTTTCGGTGCGCAAAGTCCCCCCGATCCCTGGGACCGGGGGTGACTGTTCCCGGAAGCCATGCGGCGCTCAGCCGGCCCTGCCGACCTCCCCGCGGGTGCCGTCCACCCGGAGCATATCGCCGTCCCGGTAGCGGCTCGTGGCCAGGCCCACGCCCAGCACCGCCGGAATGCCGTACTCCCGGGCCACGATGGCGGCGTGGGACAGGGCCGCGCCCGTATCCGCCACCACGGCGGAGGCCAGACCGAACAGCGGCGTCCACTCCGGGTCGGTCAGCGGACAGACCAGCACATCGCCCTTCCGCAGCTTGTGGAATTCCTCCGGCCCGTGAATGATACAGGCCCGGCCCACGATCGTACCCGTGCTGCCGCCGATGCCCCGGAGCGTGTCCCCGGCCGGCGGGAACACATCCAGCCTGCAGCGCTCCCATACCTTTTCCGCCAGCGGACGCTTTGCCTTCCGCCTGGCGATTTTTTCCCGATCGGCCTCGGACAGGCTGCCCCGTTCGCAGGCCGCGGTCAGCTCATCCATGAACAGACAGGCGACGCTCCGCATATAGTCCGCGTCGCCGGTCAGCAGCAGGGCGATGCGCCTCAGCAGGCGGCGGATGTGGGTGAAAGCCGTTTCCCAGAGATACCGGCTCTCCTCCCGGTCCACATGAAAGGAGCGGAACAGGCGGATGTCCTCCGCCAGGCGGGCGTACTCCTTTTCCCCGTATACCGCCTTCAGCCTTTTCATGATGCCGCCGAAGCGGTCCGTCTCCGGCAGCTCCCCCTGCGCGAGCAGCGGCCGCAGGATGCTCACCACGCGGTCGGGCTCCTCGTTGAAGGAGCGGGAGATCAGGCAGCAGCAGTTCATATCCAGCGTGTAGCCGTGCTTTTGCAGGAACGCCGCCATCTGCGCGTCGAACGCCGGGAAGCGCGCGCGGAGCGTGGCCGCGTCCATGCCGTCCCGGATGGCGGCGCTGATCTCCGCGTCACCGGCCAGCTGCCGCGCCATAGCCGTCAGGTCGCGGGCCTGCACGGCGGTGCGGTAATCCAGATTGCTGTACAGATCGTAAGCCGTCAGCGTCGGATCCGCCTTTGCCAGCTTTCTTTTGAGCCTGCCCTGGAAGAAGAACGCCGGGAACATCGCCTTGCGGAAGCGCACATAGGCAATATGGCAGACCTCGTCATAGAGCGCCCGCAGCTGCCTGCCGCACGCCTCCGGCGGCATCGCGTCGACCTCCATGGTCTCCCAGGCAGCCGGCTTCGGCCGCTCCTCCGCGAAGAAGTCGTCCAGCTCCTTCCGGCAGCGGCCGAAATCCTTCAGTTCACGGATCATCGCCGGCAGACGGGTGATTTTTCCGGTGATCCGCTTGCCGTTCGGCGGCAGGATCATCACACCGTCATCATCCATGACGGGCTCCATGGACATGATCAGCCCGGCCTCGCTGAAGATGGCCGCCTTCTGGTTGTTGATGGCGCCGCACATGGCATGGTCCAGCGGCGTCAGCGCCACGGGCATCTTCTCCAGCAGGAAGGCCAGGTTGCTCCGGGCCATACCGCTCACACGGTTACGTCGGGTATATGCCAGGATCTCCTCCTCGCTGATCCCGCTTTCCTTCAGCGTGGTGACTGCCCGGGCCTGCAGGATGTACACCCTGCCCCCGGCGACAGCCCATTCGATGTCCATCGGCATGCCGTAGTGGTCCTCCACCTTCACGGCCTCGGCGCAGAGGGCGGAAAGCTCCGCGTCCGTCAGGCACCAGGCTGCCTGTTCCTCCGGGGAGACCGTCAGCGTTTGCGTGCCTTCCTCCGCGTAGATGACGCGCACAGCCTTGCTGCCCAGGGTCCGGCTGATGACGCGGCCATCCCTGCCGCACACGAGGGTGTCGGCGGTCACCCGGCCGGAGACCACGCTCTCGCCCAGGCCATAGGCGGCGTTCACCTGCATTTCCTCCCGGCTGTTGTTCACCGGATTGGCCGTGAACAGCACGCCGGCCTTTTCGCTCTCCACCATCCGCTGGATGACAACGGCCAGCGCCACGCTCTGCTGATCGTAGCCCTGATGCCGCCGGTAGCTGACCGCGCGGTCGCCCCAGAGGGAGGCGTAGCAGCGGCGCACGGCATCCATGACCGCCGCCTCGCCGCGAACATTCAGGAAGGTCTCCTGCTGTCCGGCGAAGCTGGCTTCCGGCAGGTCCTCCGCCGTCGCCGAGGAGCGCACCGCCACCCGCGCGTTCGGCCCCAGCCCGGCGTACGCGGCCGCCAGTCCGTTCCGCACAGGCTCCGGCAGGCTGCCCCGCAGGATCTGTTCGCGGATGGTCTTTGCCGCCGCCGCGAGTCCGGCGGGATCGTCGTCCGCCGGCAGCCCGCGCACCGCAGCCTCCAGTCCGTTCTCCCGCATGAAGAGCCGGTAGGCCTCCGCGGTCACCACGAAGCCCTCCGGCACGGCGAGCCCGGCGGCGGTCAGCTCGCCGAGGTTCGCGCCCTTGCCGCCGGCGGAGGGCACATCCGCCTTGCGGATCTGTGAAAAATCAAGCGTCAGCTCAGGCATGGCCCATCCTTCCTTTCTCCGGTCACCGGCAGCCCTTCCCCTGCGTGAAGACCGGCGGCCACGCCTTCAGGACCTCCGCGCCCGGCTTCACGGAAAAATCGCAGTAGTCCCCGTCCGCGAAGCAGGTGTGCGTTCTGTACAGCGGCACGCCCAGCGTTCCGTACATGGCGTAATCCAGATTGCACAGATAGGGCATATAGTCCTCATAGCCGTACCGCCGCGCGAAATCGCTCAGCGGGCAGACAAGATTGTGGTAGATAAAGGGATACTCCGCCGTCGGGGCCTGCACCTTCGTCTCGAAGCTGCCGGGGTTCTTCGCGGCGTTGGCGGCATTGGCGGCGTCCTTTTTGGTGAACATTTTCCGCAGCAGCTTCGGGCTGGTGAACAGCTTTTTCATCACCGCCCTGACCACGCCGGGGATCGCCTCCGTCTGACGGGTGTAGCTGAGGACCATCAGGTGACCGATATGCTCCATATCCATGCCGTACCGCTTCAGCACCTCGCCCATGGCCACAAAGCAGTAGGCGCCCGTCAGGTTTTTGGTGCCGCTGACCTCGTCGCCGCCGATATAGGGAAAGCGCTCCAGCAGCTCCGTCTCGTAGACCTGCCAGATCTCCGCCTCCACCGCCGCCCAGGGCTTGCCGGTATCCCGCTCCAGCTCCGCCCGGATATACTTCAGCAGCTCCTGATTGGCCTTGCGGAATTTTTCCCTGTTCCGCGCGTAGTATTCGTGCATGGTTTCTTCCCCTCCCGTTTGATCCCGGTGACGACCACCGGTATGCTCCGGCTCACGGCAATGTGCGCAGCCGCGCGTCCGTCGCGGCAGGCCAGGCAGTTAGATTTAACTAACATAATGGGAGTATACCACATCCGGGCGAAAAAGAAAACCCCGTAAAGCAAAAAAGGCCGCCGCGGCCGGGCAGTGCGTTACGTTCAGGCCCCCTTGCGCACAGGATCACCTGATTCCGGTTGAACTCCCTCAGTCGCATTCGGCGACAGCTCCCTCGGGGCGGGAGCCATAAATTGCCGTCAAGCGACCATTCCCCCAATAAACAAGCTACGGCCAGGCTGTCACGGCGGGCACGACAGCCGGAGCGCAGCGGAGGCTGCGCGCCCCAGCTCGGCCTCCATATCGGTCGTGTCGGCAGCCGGACCGCTTAGCCCGATGGAGCGAGGCGGCGCCGGGTACGGTCCTGTAAGATAACGCGCAGGCGCAGGATTCAAGTCAACATTGCGCTACGCCATATCAAAACTGTTGCGAAAAGAGTTTCAAGCATCAACAGCAGTTGCCGGTGCTTGAGCAGTACCGGGCAGTACGTTACGCGGCAGCCCGAGCCTTCGGAGGCGCCTTCCGGCACGCGGCCATCACGACGACGATCACGAACGCCAGCCCCACCGGGTTGCCGGCGGAAAGCGTGGTCTTCAGCACCGCCTTCACCGTGACCGGCGAGGTCTTCGAGGCGATAAAGGCGGCTCTCAGCAGGCAGTAGAGAAGGTTTTCAAGCACCAGCCCCAGCTCGAAAAGCGCCGCTCTGGAAGCGCACGCCGCCGGCGTTGCCATGCTCCGCCGCCAAAGCGCCCGCTCCGTCAGCCCGAGCGCCACGACCGTGGTCATGAAGGCGACGCCGTGGAGGAACGCGCCGAGGTAGCCCTTCACGATCAGCCAGAGCAGCTCGGCGATCAGATTGGGCAGACAGCAGATCACGCCGGGAATCAGGCCGAAGGCCAGCGGCGCGGCGATGATCAGCGCGTCGCAGAGCGCCCACAGCCAGTCCGGAAACAGGCTGTAGCAGGTGGCGCCGACTGCCTGGAAAACGATCTGAAGGATCAGCATCGACAGGACCGCGATCCGCCGCCGGCTTCCGAAAAATGTCTTCATCGCTGTTCCTCCCGCCCGGGCTTTCCCGTTCTTTCCGGTACGCGCGGCTCATCCGCCGTGCTTGACCGGATCATTATACCGCATTCCGATCGCCGCCGCAAGCGGCCCGTCATCCGTTCGGAATTCAGGTGGAAATCCCGGGCGATCTGTAGTATAATGCCTGTAGCCGTCAGGGGACGCATGCCCTGACCGGCAAGGAGTTCAGAATATGACAAACGACTCGCGTATCTGCCACAGGATCCTGTTCGTCTGCCACGGCAACATCTGCCGAAGCCCGATGGCGGAATTTGTGATGAAGCACAAGGTATCGGAAATGGGCCTGGCCGACCGGTTTGAGATCGCCTCCGCCGCCACCAGCACCGAGGAGCTCGGCAACCCCGTCTATCCCCCGGCGCGGCGGATGCTGGCGTCCCACGGCATCGGCTGCCAGGGCAAAACGGCCCGCCAGATCGTGCCCTCGGATTACCGGTACTACGACCTGCTGATCGGCATGGACCGGTATAACCTCGCCAACATGCGGCGCGCGTTCCGGGGCGATCCCGAGGGCAGGGTGCGGCCGCTGCTGCCGGACCGGGATGTGGCGGACCCCTGGTACACGGATGATTTTGACGCCACCTGGAACGATGTGAACGAGGGCTGCGACCTGCTCCTGCGGGAGCTTGGTTACTGAGCGGCCCGGAGGAGGATCCATGCTTTCCTTTGAATGCGATTACAACAACGGCGCGCATCCGGCCATCCTGCGCCGCCTTGCGGAAACCAACGACGAGCGTCTGCCAGGCTACGGCACCGACGCTTACTGCGCCGCCGCCCGGGAAAAGATCGCCCGCGCCTGCGCCTGTCCCGACGCCCAGGTGGAGCTGCTCACCGGCGGCACCCAGACCAACGCCATCGTCATCGCGACCATGCTGCGGCCGTGGGAGGGCGTGATCTCCGCCCAAACCGGGCACATCGGCGTACACGAGGCCGGCGCGGTCGAATATACCGGCCACAAGGTACTGGAGCTGCCGCAGCAGAACGGCAAGCTCCGCGCGGAGGATGTGCGGCGCTTTCTGGAAGCCTTTGACGCGGACGGCAACCGCGAGCACATGGTGTTCCCCGGCATGGTGTACATCTCCCACCCCACGGAATACGGCACGCTGTACACCCTCGCGGAGCTGACCGCCCTGTCGGAGGTGTGCCGCGCGCACCGGATCCCGCTGTTCATGGACGGCGCGCGCCTCGGCTACGGCCTCATGAGCCGGGAGACGGACGTCACCCTGCCGGATATCGCCCGCCTGTGCGATGTGTTCTACATCGGCGGCACCAAGGTGGGTGCGCTGTGCGGCGAGGCGGTGGTGTTCACCCACGGCAACCGGCCGCCGCATTTTACCAACGCCGTCAAGAAGCGCGGCGCGCTGCTGGCGAAGGGCCGGCTGCTGGGCGTGCAGTTCGACGCGCTGTTCACCGATGACCTGTACCTCCGCATCGCCGGCCATGCCATCGACATGGCGGAGGAGCTGAAGCGCGTGCTGCGGGAGGCGGGCCTGCCCTTCTTCCTGGCCTCCCCCACCAATCAGCAGTTCGTTGTGCTGACGGATGAGCAGCTGAGGAAGCTGGAGCGCGAGGTCTCCGTCAGCTTCTGGGAAAAGCCGGACGACACGCACACGGTGGTGCGCTTCGCCACCTCCTGGGCCACGACCCCGGAGGAGCTGGCGGAGCTGGCTCGCGTCCTGAAGGCCCTTTGAATTTTGCCGACGGCAAAGCCCCTTCCGCGGATCGCGGAAGGGGCTGTTTTGCTGCAGGGAATTACTTGTTCTTCTGGTCCACCATGGCCTTGACCTTCACGGGCAGGCCCAGCAGGTTGATGAAGCCCGCGCTGTCCTTGTGGCTGTAGAGATCGTGGCTGTCGCCGAAGGTGGCGATCTCCTCCAGGTACAGGCTGTTGGGGCTGGTGACGCCGGCGTTGATGCAGTTGCCCTTGTAGAGCTTCAGCTTCACGGTGCCGTTCACGGACTGCTGGGTGGAATCGACGAAGGCGCTCATGGCCTCGCGCAGGGGGGTGTACCACATGCCGTCATACACCAGCTCGGCGAACTTCACGGCCATCTGCTCCTTGTAGTGGGAGGTCTGACGGTCGAGGGTGATGGTCTCCAGGATGTCATGGGCAGCGTAGAGCATGGTGCCGCCGGGGGTCTCGTACACGCCGCGGCTCTTCATGCCCACCAGGCGGTTCTCCACCAGGTCGGCCACACCCACGCCGTTGCGGCCGGCGATCTCGTTGGCCTTCTCCATCAGGGACACGGCGTCCAGCTTCTCGCCGTTGATGGCGACAGGCACGCCCTTCTCAAAGTCGATGGTGACATACTCGGGCTGATCGGGGGCCTTGTCGGGGGTCACCATGGTCAGCAGCAGGTCCGCCGGAGGCTCGTTGGCGGGATTCTCCAGATCGCAGCCCTCATGGCTCACGTGCCAGATGTTGCGGTCCATGGAGTAGGGGCGGTCCTTCTTCACAGGCACCGGGATGCCGCGGGCCTCGGCGTAGTCCACCTCTTCCTCACGGGTCTTGATGTCCCAGATGCGCCAGGGGGCGATGATCTGCATGAAGGGATCGAAGGCCTTGATGCTGATCTCGAAGCGGACCTGGTCGTTGCCCTTGCCGGTGCAGCCGTGGCAGATGGCGGTGCAGTTCTCCTTGTGGGCGATCTCCACCAGGCGCTTGGCGATCAGGGGACGGGCGAAGGAGGTGCCCAGCAGGTACTTCTTCTCGTACACGGCACCGGCCTTCAGCGTGGGCCAGATGAAGTCCTCCACGAATTCCTTGCGCAGGTCCTCGATGTACAGCTTCTCGGCGCCGCACTTCTTCGCCTTCTCATGCAGCGGGGCCAGCTCGTCGCCCTGGCCGACATCCGCGGCCACGCACACAACGTCGCAGTCATAGTTTTCCTTCAGCCACGGAACGATGATGGAGGTATCCAGGCCGCCGGAATAAGCCAGCAGCACACGCATCTTAGCCATTGGTATCATTCTCCTTTATATTGCGCTTTGTATACGGCATTCGGTCCGCCTCGGCGAACGGGAATGAGTATACATCATCATGAATAAAATTGCAACCCCTTTCGGAAAATTTTGCATTTTTATTCATCTGAATGGTTCCTCATACAACGCAGAACCCCCCGCGCGGGCGGGGGATCCGCTTCATGGGAGCAGCGGGATCACTTGTCCAGCTCGCTGGTGCAGTGGGGGCAGCGGGTGGCCTTGATGTTGATCTCGCTCATGCAGTGGGGGCAGAACTTGGTGGTGGGAGCCTTCGGGGCTTCGGGCTTCTTGCCGATGGTGCCCAGCTTGTTGATGGCCTTGATGATGCAGAACAGCACGAAGGCCGTGATGATGAAGTTGATGATGGTGGCCAGGAAGGCGCTGATGGCGCCGCTCCAGGTCCACACGGCGCCGGTGTCGCCCAGGTTGCCGGGGGTCTGGAAGCCGCTGGTCACAAAGGTCAGCAGAGGCGTGATGAAATCGGTGGTCAGGGCGGTCACGATGCCGGTGAAGGCACCGCCGATGATGACGCCGATGGCCAGGTCGACCACGTTGCCGCGCAGGGCAAAGGCCTTGAACTCTTCGAGGAACTTCTTCATGAAAGATCATCCTTTCCAAATGAATATCTATGCAACCGCGTTCGCGGAGGCAGACAGTGGGAAAAATCAGCCCAGGCGGGCGAGGCCGTCGTCGATGCGGCGCAGCGTCTCTTCCTTGCCGAGCAGGGCGGCGTTCTCGAAGAAGCCGCCGGGGGTGTTGGCCGTGCCGGTGATGGCAATGCGCAGCGGCCACAGCACGGTGCCGTTCTTCCGGCCGGATTCCGCAATGATCGGCATGATGGTATCATGCAGGTTCGCTTCCGTCCAGTCGGTGATGCCCTCCAGCACGGGCTTGTAGGCTGTCAGGATCTCCTTCGCGACCTCGGGCGTGCACTTGCTCTTCTTGTTGGTGTACAGCTCATTGTCGTACTCCGGCAGCTGCCCCAGATAGGCCACCATGGCGGGCAGCTCGTTGAACACCTGGATGCGGGTCTGCACCAGCTCCGCCAGGCGGCTGTAGTTGATGTTCTTCCCCGCCAGCACCTGGTCGAACCAGGGCGTGGCCAGCTCCAGGAACTTCTCCGGGCTCAGCTTCAGGATGTACTGGCCGTTGAAGAAATTCAGCTTGCTGACGTCGAAGATGCCCGGCGCGTTGTTCAGGCGGCGCACATCGAAGGCGTCCACCAGCTCGTCCAGGGTGAAGAACTCGCGCTCGGTGCCGGGGTTCCAGCCCACCAGCACCAGGTAGTTGATCAGCGCCTCGGTCAGGTAGCCCTTCTCAATGAAATCGGAATAGAAGGCGTCGCCGTCGCGCTTGCTCAGCTTGTGCTGGGCGTCGCGCATCACGGTGGTCAGGTGGATGTACTGCGGGATTTCCCAGCCGAAGGCGTTGTACAGGTAATTGTATTTCGGCGTGGAGGACAGATACTCCATGCCGCGCATCACGTGGGAGATGCCCATCAGATGGTCGTCGATGACGTTGGCGAAGTTGTAGGTGGGCATGCCGTCCTGCTTGATCAGCACCATGTCGTCCATGGTGTCGCTGTTGTGGAAGGTCATGTGGCCGAACACCACGTCATCGTAGCTGGTATCGCCCTCGGTGGGGGCGTTCATGCGGATGACGTAGGGCGTGCCGGCGGCCAGCTTGTCCTCCACCTCGGCCTTGCTGAGGGAGAGGCACTTCTTGTCGTACTTCCACACGCCGCCGGCGGCCTTCACGGCGTCGCGGCGGGCGTTCAGCTCGCACTCTGTGCAGAAGCAGTAGTACGCGTGGCCGCTCTCCACCAGCTGCTTCGCGTAGGGCAGATACAGGGCCTTGCGCTCGCTCTGGATGTAGGGGCCGCAGTCGCCGCCGACATCGGGGCCCTCGTCCCAGTTGATGCCGCAGCCCCGCAGCGTGTCGTAGATGACCTCGGTGGCACCCTCCACATAGCGCTCCTGGTCGGTGTCCTCAATGCGGAGGATGAACTTGCCGCCCATCTTGCGGGCAAACAGGTAGTTGTACAGCGCCGTGCGCAGGCCGCCCAGGTGCATGAAGCCCGTGGGACTGGGCGCGAAGCGGGTTCTTACTTCGTTCATTTTCTTTCTCCGGTACCGGCCCCGGTCGGGCCGTTATTTGCTGACCTTCGCGAAGGTGTCCTTCAGGCCGACGGTGCGGTTGTACACCGGGCAGGCGTCGGTGGAATCGGGATCCTTGCAGAAATAGCCGTTGCGCAGGAACTGGAAGGTGGTGCCCACGGCGGCGTCGCGCACGCAGGGCTCGGCGTAGCCGCGCAGCACGGTGAGGCTGTTCGGGTTCAGGCGGCTGAGGAAATCCTTCTTGTCAGTCTCCTCTTCCTCCTCCGGCATCTCCTCGCTCAGCAGGCCCTCGTACAGGCGTGCCTCGAAGGGGATGGCGTCGGCGGCGCTGACCCAGTGCAGCACCTTGCCCTTGATCTTGCGGTTGGCGCCTTCGGTGCCGCTGGCGGTGTCCATGTCCACGGTGCAGTACACGGTGGTCACCTCGCCGCTCTCGTCCTTGTCGCAGCCCTCGCACTTGACGATGTACGCGCCCTTGAGGCGGACCTCAAAGCCGGGATACATCCGCTGGAACTTCTTCGCGGGCACCTCCATGAAGTCGTCGCGCTCGATGTAGATCTCCCGCCCGAAGGACACGGTGTGGGTGCCCATCTCCGGATGGTCGGGATGATTCTCCATCACCAGCGTGTCCACGCGGTCGGCCGGCCAGTTGGTCAGCACGACCTTCAGCGGCTTCAGCACCGCCATGGCGCGGGGGGCCTTCTCGCCCAGATCGTCGCGGACGCAGTGCTCCAGGAAGGCGTAATCCACCTCGGAATCCGCCTTGGACATACCAATGGCGTCCACGAAGCTCCGCACGGCGGCGGCGGTGTAGCCGCGGCGGCGCAGGCCGCGCAGCGTGGGCATACGGGGATCGTCCCAGCCGGACACATAGCCGCCTTCCACCAGCTGGCGCAGGTAGCGCTTGCTCATGATGGTGCCGGTCAGGTTCAGGCGGGCGAACTCGATCTGCCGGGGATGGCCGGGCAGCAGGTTCGCGGCGTTGTTCACCACATACTCGTACAGCGGGCGGTGGTTCTCGAATTCCAGCGAGCACATGGAATGGGTGATGCCCTCCATGGCATCGCCGATGGGATGCGCGAAATCGTACATCGGGTAGATGCACCACTTGCTGCCGGTGCGCCAGTGCTCCTTGTACAGGATGCGGTACATGGCGGGGTCGCGCATGTTCATGTTGGGCGACGCCATGTCGATCTTCATGCGGAGCAGCTTCTCGCCCTCCTTGAACTCGCCGGCGCGCATCCGGCGGAACAGATCGAGGTTCTCCTCCACGGGGCGGTCGCGCCAGGGGCTGTTCTTGCCGGGGGTGGTGAGGGTGCCGCGGTACTCACGCATCTCCTCCTGGCTCAGCTCATCCACATAGGCCAGGCCGCGGCGGATCCAGTCCTCCGCGATCTCGTAGCACTTGTCATAATAATCGGAGGCGTAATACAGGCCGCCGGTCCAGTGGAAGCCCAGCCAGTGGATATCCTCCTGGATGGCGTTGACATACTCGGTATCTTCCTTGGCGGGGTTGGTATCGTCAAAGCGCAGGTTGCACTTGCCGCCGTACTTTTCGGCGGTCAGAAAGTCCATGATCAGCGCCTTGCAGTGGCCGATATGCAGATAGCCGTTGGGCTCGGGCGGGAAGCGCGTATGCACCTCCGTGTACACACCGTCGGCCAGATCCTTCTCAATGGCGTCCCAGATAAAGTTGGTCCGCGTTGCTTCTTCCATCGCTTGATCCCTCCCTGAGGCGCTCTCTCCTGTCGGAGACGAGCTTCCTTATTGGCATAGACCTTTTTATTATAATGCCGCGAAAGCTTTTTCGCAAGAGGCTTTACCAGCAGTTGTGCACCTTTTCGGCAAAGGCGTACATGTCTTTGATCTCGATACGGCGGCCGTCGTCCAGCACCACGTGACCGTTGAAGCGGCCGTGCAGCTGATGGCTCTTCATGCCCACCAGCCACAGCACGATCACCCCGGCGCGGTGGTCGAAGAAGGGCGTCATCGTCAGGTCCAGCCGCCCGTCCTCCGACAGGAAATGCCAGGGCGCCATCCAGCCGTTCTTCTCCGGGTCCCGCTCCAGATACACGCGGCCCAGCTTGTGGCACTTGCCGTCGTAGAACAGGGCGGTGGCCTCCGCGCTGCCCGTTTCGCCGAAGCCCCAGGTCAGCTCGAAGCCGAACAGCTTGCCGTCCGGCAGGCGCGTACTGCCGTTGGCCCAGTACCAGCTGCTGCGCCAGGGCCACACGCCGCGGCCCCAGTCCATCACCATGAAGGTGTTTTCCCGCTCGAAGGTGTACGTTTTGCCTTCACAGCGCACGGTGCCGGCGCAGGGCATGCAGTTCAGCTTCTGGGTGTAGTAGAAGCAGTTCTTCTGCCGGAAGGGCGTCACGGTGGTCAGGCTCTCCTGCTCCGGCTGCGTTTCGGCCGTCAGGCGGACCGTGAAGGGCTTGCCCTTCGCCACACCCTCATAAATCAGCGTGCGTGTGGTGCCTTCCGTGCGGAAGCAGCCGTAGCGGCCGCCGCGCCTGTACTCGAACAGGGAGGGTCCGTCGGCGGAATCGCTCAGGGGATTGCGGCCCACCGTCAGCGGCTCCAGCACCGCGTCGCTCCAACGCTCGCCGGTGGTCAGATCGCACAGCTCCGCCGACAGCGCCGACACCACACCGATGTTGAAGAAATTCAGCTGCACCATGAAGCGGCCGTCGGAGATCTGGTAATAATCCCATTCCTTCAGCCGCCAGCGCGCGCCGCGGATGTTTTCCTTGTTGTAATGATACAGGTTGCGCTTGCAGTAGCCGGGGCCGTCCGGCCGGCCGTCCTCCCGCAGCAGCGGCTGCTTTTCCCGCAGCTCGGCGTCCTTTTTCGGCGATGACATATCGATGCCTCCGGTTTCCTCCGCGGCGATCCGTCCGCGGATACCGTCAGTATAGCGAAAAGGCGGTGGATTCTCAAGCCCCGGAGGATGAATTTTTGACCGGGAGAGGTTGCCGAGCGTTACTGGTCAAGCCCCTGGTTGATTTCTGCTCCCGCTTACCCTCTTCAGTCCGCTGCGCGGACAGCTTCCCCAGAGGGGAAGCCTTTTGGGGAGGCCCACAAGCCAAGCCTTCCCCTCTGGGGAAGGTGGACGCGGCGCAGGTACTTCGGGAGTGTCACCAACTGAATCGCCGCGGCCGGAAGAGGGAAATGCGGCGGGAGGCGGCTCTTCCGGGAGAGGGGGGCCTGAGCAGTAACTGCCGAACCACAAAAAACCGTACCCCTGTGCGGGAGGTACGGTTGATGCTTTGATGTGTGGGGTAATATCAATCAGACGAGCTCCAGGATGACCATCTCGGCGGCATCGCCGCGACGGGGTCCGAGCTTGTAGATACGGGTGTAGCCGCCGGAGCACTTCTTCTCCTCGTTGCGGGCCTTGTACTTGGGGCCGATCTCGCGCATGAGCTTCTCGACCACGGGGTACTTGGCGTCCTTGGTGCGCTCCTTGTACTCAGCCTTGGTCTCGCCCTTGTTGACTTCGGGCTTCAGCTCATAGAGATAAGCCATCATCATGCGGCGGGCATGCAGCTTGGAGGGAGCATCGTTGACGCACTCCAGGGTCATCAGCTGACCCTTGTCGTTGTGGATCTCCTTGGTCACGGTCACGGTGTTGTCGCATTCCTTCACGGCCAGGGTGATCAGACGGTCGGCAATGCTGCGGACTTCCTTGGCCTTCGCCTCGGTGGTCTCAATGCGGCCGTACCAGATCAGGTTGGTCACCTGGTTGCGCAGCAGCGCCTTGCGCTGATCAGCGGTGCGACCCAGCTTGCGTTGGTATGCCATGGGTTGTTTCCTCCTTCAAGGGCAGGGGCTGCATCGTGTGCGGTGATGCCTCCCCACTTCCGCCCCGTCTTATTCTTCGTTGGGTCGCAGGCTGAGGCCAAGCGATTCAAGCTTCTGCTCAACCTCTTCCAGGCTCTTCCGGCCCAGGTTGCGAACCTTCATCATGTCTTCCTGGTTGCGCTGAATCAGCTCGGCAACGCTGTTGATGCCGGCGCGCTTCAGGCAGTTATAGGCACGGACGGACAGATCCAGCTCCTCGATAGTCATATCGATCGCCGGAGACGCGTTGCCTCCGTCAGCCGGTTCGGCCTTTTCGGGCTCCTCTCCGCCGCTTTCATTCAGATCAACGAACAGGGCCAGCTGCCTGGTCAGGATAGCCGCGGCCTTGCTGAGCGCCTCTTCGGGCTTCATGGTGCCGTTGGTCCAGATCTCCAGGGTCAGCTTGTCAAAGTCCGTGGTCTGGCCCACACGGGTATCCTCAACGGTGTAGTTCACCTTCTTCACGGGGGAGAAGATGGAGTCCGTCGCGATGGTACCCAGGGGGTTGTTCGGGTTCTTGTTCTTGTCAGAGCTGATATAGCCACGGCCCTTCTCGATGGTCAGGGTCATGTTGAAGCGGGCGTCACGGTTCACGGTGCAGATGTGCATATCGGGGTTGATGATCTCAACCTCGTCGTCCACCTTGATATCGGCGGCGGTCACCTCGCTCTTGAGGTTACCGTCGGCGTCCGTGTCCTTGGAGCCGTCCACATCGATATGCAGGCTCTTGGGGCCCTCGCTGTGCATCACCATAGCCAGGCCCTTGATATTCAGGATGATCTCAGCGACATCCTCTTTCACGCCGGGGACAGTCGTAAACTCATGCTGCACGCCTTCGATGCGCACAGAAGAGACCGCTACGCCAGGGAGGGAGGACAGCAGTACACGCCGCAGAGAGTTGCCCAGCGTATGGCCGAAGCCGCGCTCGAGGGGCTCTACGACGAAACGGCCGTAGTTGTCCCGGACATCCTCGCTGTCGATGTGTGCCTTCTGGAATTCGATCATCTATTAGACCCTCCTTGAAAGGTTCCTGGTCACTTGCCTCTTCCGGCCGGCCCGTTTTCAGGCCGCCGGGGAAAGGCTCATTAGCGGCTGTAATACTCGACGATGGCGCTCTCGTCCACGGTGAAGTCGATGTCCTCGCGGGCAGGCAGCGCGTTCACGGTGCCGGTCAGGTTGGGGGCGTCGAAGGTCAGCCACTTGGGCGTGTTCACGCCGGTGCCCTCACGCAGGGGCTTGAACAGCTCGGACTCGGTGGAGCGCTGACGCAGGGTGATGACGTCGCCCACCTTCACTTCGTAGGAGGGGATATCCACCTTGTTGCCGTTCACGCGGATGTGGCCGTGAGACACGATCTGACGGGCCATGCGGCGGGTCTTGGCCAGGCCCAGGCGATACACGACATTGTCCAGGCGCAGCTCCAGCAGCTGCAGCATGTTGTCGCCGGTAACGCCCTTCATGTTGGAGGCCTTGGTGTAGTACTTCTCAAACTGCTTTTCCAGAACGCCATAGATGAACTTGACCTTCTGCTTTTCCTTCAGCTGAGCGCCGTACTCGGAAACCTTCTTGCGGCGGGTGCCGCCGGGGTTACGATTGGACTTCTTATTGCCATAGCCCATCACGGCCGGAGAAATGTCGAAGCTGCGGCATTTCCGGGCGATCGGCTGCTTGTTGATAGCCATTATGTATGTCCTCCTTCAAAACAACCTTAAACGCGACGGCGCTTGGGCGGACGGCAGCCGTTGTGGGGAATCGGGGTCACGTCCTTGATCATGCTCACATCCAGACCGGCGGCCTGCAGGGAGCGGATCGCAGCCTCACGGCCGGAGCCGGGGCCCTTGACATAGACCTCAACCGTCTTCAGGCCGTATTCCATAGCGGCCTTGGCGGCAGTCTCAGCGGCCATCTGCGCGGCGAAGGGCGTAGACTTCTTGCTGCCACGGAAGCCGAGGCCGCCGGAAGAAGCCCAGGACAGGGCGTTGCCCTGCGTGTCGGTGATGGTGACGATGGTATTATTGAAAGAAGAACGAATATGGGCGGCGCCGTTGACCACGACGCGGCGCTCCTTGCGCTTGCGCGTAACCTTCTTTACCTTCTGAGCTTTGGGTGCCATTGTTTATCCCTCCGTACCCGGCATCACGCCGGGCGTCAATTTCTCTGAATCGAAGCCAATTACTTGGTGGCCTTCTTCTTACCGGCAATGGTCTTCTTGGGGCCCTTGCGGGTACGGGCATTCTGCTTGGTGTTCTGACCGCGGACGGGCAGACCACGACGATGACGAACGCCACGATAGCAGCCGATTTCGACCAGGCGCTTGATATTCAGGGAAACCTCACGGCGGAGATCACCTTCCACCTTCAGGTTGTGCTCGATATAGTCACGCAGCTTGCTGACATCCGTCTCGGACAGGTCCTTGACGCGGGTGTCAGGATTGATGCCGACTTCCGCAAGCATCTTCTGGGAAGTGGTCAGGCCGATACCATAGATATAGGTCAGGCCGATTTCCACGCGCTTTTCTCTGGGCAGATCTACGCCCGCAATGCGTGCCATGTGTTGAAAACACCTCCGTATGTTGCTCGGGTACCCATGTACCCGGATGAGGGGAAGCCGCAGCCGGACACGAGGCAACCCACCCCACGCCGTCAGGCTCCTCTTTTTGCCGGCAGCCCGGTGAAGCGGGCCCGGCGGCAGGCCTTTCCGCCGATGGAAGGTGCGGAAGAGCCGGCCCGGTTGGTTCAGAAGACATTGGGTCCGCGATGGAACACGCCCCCGTAAAGGCATGCAGCCGCCCACCGGCAGACCGGGAACCACTATAGTTTACCACTTTCCTCTGTACTTGTAAATGTATTTTTTATGTTTTTTTGAAGAATATTTTCGACATCGGCTACTGATCAGGCCCCGGCAGCTGTCGTTGCTGTTTGAAGCTCTGTCCGCGGCGGTTTGATATGGCGCAGCGCATTGTTGACTTGAACCCTGCGCCCGTACGTTATCTTAGAGGACCGTACCCGGGCCGCCTCGCTCCATCGGGCTAAGCGGTCCGGCTGCCGACACGACCGATA
>R14__coassemble_827_pt1 | contig 18519 bp, 16 predicted proteins | sample R14__metabat2_high_PE_015 | metagenome-assembled genome bin R14
CTACTACTCAAACCGCAGGTTTGAGTAGTAACAAGATGTACGGCCTCCCCGCGGGAGGCCGTTTTTTGCGGTTTGACTTTCCTCCCGCGCCCTGTTATAATGGCAGGGATTTTTGTCCGCCGTCCGTTCCCGGAGGGCGGAGGAGGGTGTGACTCATGGATTCCTCCAAAAACAGCTGGGGCAGGATCCTGCGCCGGGCTTTCCCGGATACGCTGCCGGTGCTGGCCGGCTATATCTTCCTCGGCATCGCCTATGGCATCACGATGAAGGCCGCCGGCTTCGGCGCGCTGTGGACCGGCATCGCCAGCGTGGCGGTGTACGGCGGCTCCATGCAGTTCGCCCTGGTCGGCCTGCTGCAGGGTGCCTTCGCGCCGCTGACCGTGGCGCTGATGACGCTGCTGATCCAGGCCCGGCACATCTTTTACGGTCTGAGCATGCTGGAGCCCTATTCCCGCCTGGAGCACAACCGGCGCTACATCACCTTCGCCCTGACGGACGAGACCTACTCGCTGGTGCTGCGGCCTGTGCCGGACGGCATCGCGCCCTGGCGCTGGTACACGGCGCTCTCCGCCCTGGACCAGAACTACTGGGTCACCGGCTCGCTGATCGGCGCCGTGCTCGGCTCCGTGCTGCCCTTCGACCTGACCGGTATCGATTTCGCCATGACCGCGCTGTTCACCGTCATCGTGACCGAGCAGTGCGCCGCTTCCTTCGCCGCCTGGAAAAAGGGGGAAATGTCCGCCTTTGACGCCCTCTTCCCGACGCTGCTCGGCTTCGGCGCCACGCTGGCCTGCCTGCTGATCGTGGGCAGCGGCAGCTTCCTGGTGGCCGCCATGCTGGTGATGCTGGTGTGCTTCTACGCCCGCTACCGCACCGTGGAAGGAGGCCGCGCATGACAGACCTGCAGATCCTGCTGACGCTGCTCATCAGCTGCGCCGTGACCGTTTTCGTCCGCTTCGCCGCCTTCTGGCTCTTCCCGAAGGGCAAAAAAGTGCCGGCGTTCATCACCTGGCTGGGCGCGCAGCTGCCCCGGGCCACCATGGCCATGCTGGTGGTCTACTGTCTGAAGGACCTCCGCTTCACCGCCGTCGGCGCGTGGGTGCCGGCGATCGTTGCCGTGGTCTGCACGGCGGCGCTGCATCTGTGGAAGAAGCAGATGATCCTGTCCATCGTCGGCGGTACGGCGGTCTATATGATCCTGATCCGCCTGCTGCCTGTTGTTTGAAACGGAGGATGACCCGTGGCCTGCGCATTCACCCTGACGGACCTTTCCCTGCATTACAGCGAGAAGCCCCTGCTGGAGCATGTCAGCCTGACGATCTCCGACGGCGACCGCATCGGCGTCGTGGGCCGCAACGGCGCGGGCAAATCCACACTGCTGCGGCTGCTGGCCGGGCTGGAGGAGCCCGACGGCGGCAGCCTGACCGCCAGGCGCCGGCTGTCCGTGGCCTATCTGCCGCAGACGCCGGTGTTCCCAGAGGGCGCCACGATCACGGAGGCGGCGCTCTCCTGCCTTTGCGCGCGTCCCGGAGAGGATGTATCCTCCGCCGCCTACGAGGCGCAGACCGTGCTGACGCAGCTGGGTTTTACCGATGTGGATCAGCCCGCCGCGGCGCTTTCCGGCGGCCAGCGGATGCGCGTGGCCCTGGCCGGCGTGCTCTGCCGCCCCTGTGACGTGCTGCTGCTGGACGAGCCCACCAACCACATCGACCTGGAGATGGCGCAGTGGCTGGAGGACAGGCTCGGCGAATGGAAGGGCACGCTGATCGTCGTGACCCACGACCGCTATCTGCTGGAGAAGGTGTTCAACCGCATCTTCCATGTGGGCGGCGGCCGGGTGGAGACCTACCAGACCGGCTATACCGGCTATCTGGAGGAGCGCATTCAGCGTGAGGAGATGGAGGCCGCCACCCTTCGCAAGAACAAATCCCTCTACCGCAAGGAGCTGGCCTGGATCCGCCGGGGCGCGCAGGCGCGCTCCACCAAGGCGAAGGGCCGCATCCAGGCCTTTGAGGCGCTGACGGACGCCGTGCGCGAGGCGCCGCCGGAGGAGCAGCTGCAGCTGAAGAGCGTCGCCAGCCGTCTCGGCCGCAAGATCGTTTCCTGGGAGCATCTGAACGTGTCCGTCGGCGGACGGCGGCTGGTGGAGGATTTCTCCTATACGCTGCTGCGGGACGACCGTCTCGGCATCCTGGGCGACAACGGCGTCGGCAAAACGACGCTGCTGCGCACCATCGCCGGGGAGCTGCCCCCGGAAAGCGGCGTCATCGAGGTCGGCGACACAGTGCGCATCGGCTATTTTGCCCAGCATTGCCCGCCGCTGGACCCGGACGCGCGGGTCATCGACGCGGTGCGCGATGTGGCCGTGCATGTATATACGCCCGACGGCGACCTGTCCGCCTCCCAGATGGCGGAGACCTTCCTGTTCCCCTCGGGGATGCAGTACCAGAAGGTCGCCAGTCTCTCCGGCGGTGAGATGCGCAGGCTGTATCTGCTGCGGATCCTGATGGCCGCGCCGAACGTGCTGATCCTGGACGAGCCGACCAACGACCTCGACCTGGAAACGCTGAACGTGCTGGAGGACTATCTGGACTCCTTCCGCGGCGCCGTCATCGTCGTCAGCCATGACCGGTATTTCCTGGACCGTATCACCACGCATCTGTTCGCCTTCGAGGACGGCCGCATGGTGCCGTACATCGGCGGCTGCCAGAGCTGGCTGGAGGCGGTGGCCGCGAAGCGCGAGCTGCTCTCCCCCGCGCCGGTGAAGGAAGCCCCCACCGCGAAGCGTGTGCGTCAGGGCTCCGCGCCGCGGTTCTCCTTCCGGGAACAGCGCGATTACGATACCATCGAGGAGACCATCGCCGGCCTGGAGGAAAAGCTTGAGGACCTCAGCCGGGAGCTCGACGCCAACGCCTCCAGCTACAGCCGCGTGATGGAGCTGACGCAGGAGCAGGAGGCCGTGCAGCGGCGGCTGGACGAAGCCATGGAGCGCTGGATGTATCTGCAGGAAAAGGCGGAGGAGATCGCCGCCTGGAAGAATGAAAAGGGCTGACCGCAGCCTCAAAGCCGCCTTTCCGCACGGGAGGGGCGGCCTTTTCAGTGCCCGCAATGGACGGATTATGGGCATGTTTTACAGTTTCGGACATGGTCATTGCATTCCGCCGTTATTTCATATATAATAGGATGCCTTGTGTCCGCGGCGGCTCCCGCCTGCCGGACAGCGGCCGTTTCCCGCCGTTTTTCGGGCTTTTCTCCTTCGGAGGGGCTTGACGTTGCGGCGAAAGCGTGTATAATCATTTTGTATGTTTATACAATTTTTATGCATAATCATTCAGGAGGCTCACCGTGGCAGTCATCTTCATCGACGGTCGTGAGGGTACGACCGGACTCAGGATCTTCGAGCGTCTGGCCGGACGCGGCGACATCACCATCCTGCAGCTCCCGGAGGAGCTGCGCAAGGATCCCGATGCCCGCCGGGATTGCCTTCACGCCTGCGATATCGCCATTCTCTGTCTGCCGGACGCCGCGTCCCGCGAATCCGTGGCGCTGGCCGAGGGCAGTCGTGCCCGCATCCTGGACACCTCCACCGCCCACCGCACGCTGGACGGCTGGGCCTACGGCTTTCCGGAGCTGAGCGCCGCGCGCCGCGCCGCCGTCATCAACGGCGATCATGTGGCCGTGCCGGGCTGCCACGCCAGCGGCTTCATTTCCATCGCCGCGCCCCTGGTGGCCTCCGGGCTGCTGAGCGCGGACACCCCGCTTTCCTGCCATTCGCTGACGGGCTACAGCGGCGGCGGCCGGAAGATGATCGCCCAGTACGAGTCGGAGGACCGCGGCATCGCGCTGGACAGTCCCCGTCCCTACGGCCTGACCCAGCAGCACAAGCACCTGAAGGAAATGACCGTCATCCCCGGCCTGACGCAGGCGCCGATCTTCGCGCCCATCGTGGCGGATTACTACTGCGGCATGGCGGTCACGGTGCCGCTGTTCGGCAGTCAGATCCGGGCAGAGCATCCGCTGGAGGCCGTCCGTGCCGCGCTGGCGGCGCATTACGCCGGGTCTCCCGTCATCCATGTCGCCTCCGCGGAGGAGGTCGACGCCCTGGGCGGCTTCATCGCCTCCAACGCCCTCGCCGGCAAGGACAGCATGACGCTGCTGGTGACCGGCAACGACGAGCGGCTGCAGGTCGTTTCCCTGTTCGACAACCTGGGCAAGGGCTCCTCCGGCGCGGCGCTGCAGTGTCTGAATCTGATGCTGGGCTGCGACGAGACCCTCGGCCTGAACCTGTAAGCCGCAAGGCTGAATCAATATGAATGAAGAAGGTATGAATATGCAGCATATCGATGGCGGCGTGTGCGCCGCGAGAGGCTTCACCGCCGGCGGCATCCGCTGCGGCATCCGCAAGAGCCGCACCAAGCGCGATCTGTCCATGATCTACAGCGAGGTCCCCGCCGCAGCCGCGGCCGTGTACACCACCAACCTGGTCAAGGGCGCGCCCCTGTACGTGACCAGGCGCCATCTGGCCGACGGCCGCGCGCAGGCCGTGCTGTGCAACAGCGGCAACGCCAACACCTGCAACGCCGACGGTGAGGAGATCGCCGAAAAGTCCTGCGAGCTGGCCGCCGCGGCGCTGGGCATCGCGCCGGAGGACGTCATCGTGGCCTCCACCGGCGTCATCGGCCAGCCCCTGCCGCTGCAGCCCATCGCCGACGGCATCGCCCCGCTGGTCGCCGCGCTGTCCGTCAACGGCAGCGCCCAGGCCGCCGAGGGCATCATGACCACCGACACCCGCCTCAAGGAGGTCGCCGTGTCCTTCACCGCCGGCGGCAAGACCTGCGCGCTGGGCGGCATCGCCAAGGGCAGCGGCATGATCCACCCCAACCTGGCCACCATGCTGGTGTTCCTGACCACCGACGCCGCCATCTCCCCCGCCATGCTGGAGAAGGCGCTGAAGCGCGATGTGCGCGATACCTTCAACATGACCTCCATCGACGGCGACACCTCCACCAACGACATGGTGTGCTTGATGGCCAACGGCATGGCCGGCAACGAGGAGATCACCGCTGAGGGCGAGGATTTCACCAGCTTCCGCGCCGCCCTGCGCGAGGTCACCGAGACCCTGTGCCAGGCCATCGCCCGGGACGGCGAGGGTGCCTCCCGCATGCTGACCTGCCGCGTGACCGGCGCGAAGACCGACGGTGACGCCCGCAAGGCCGCCAAGTCCGTCGTCTGCTCCAGCCTGCTGAAGGCCGCCATCTTCGGCGCGGACGCCAACTGGGGACGCGTGCTGTGCGCCCTGGGCTACTCCGGCGCGGACATCGACATCACGAAGATCGATGTGGACTTCCGCTCCGCGAAGGGCACGCTGCCCGTGTGCCGCGGCGGCAGCGGCATCGACTTCAGCGAGGAGACCGCCAAAACGATCCTGCTGGAGGAGGCCGTGGAGGTGCTGGTGGCCCTGAATGACGGCGAAGGCGCCGCCACCGCCTGGGGCTGCGACCTGACCTACGACTACGTCAAGATCAACGGCGACTACCGTACCTGATCCATCGTTACTGCTCAGACCTGCGGTCTGAGCAGTAGAACAGATTTTGCTGGTCGCTACGCTCCCGGGCTTGAGATCAGTAATAACGATCCATCAGACGAAAAAGGAGCTCACTCATGGACATGACCAACGCCCAGCGCGCCCAGATCCTGGTGGAAGCGCTGCCCTATATTCAGAAGTACAACAACAAGATCATCGTGGTCAAGTACGGCGGCAACGCCATGATCAACGAGGTGCTGAAGCACGACGTGATGCGCGACATGGTGCTGCTGACCCTGGTCGGCATCAAGGTGGTGCTGGTACACGGCGGCGGCCCCGAGATCTCCGCCATGCTCAAGCGCGTGGGCAAGGAGACCCAGTTCGTGGACGGCCTGCGCGTCACCGACGAGGAGACCAGCGAGATCGTGCAGATGGTGCTGGCCGGCAAGATCAACAAGAGCCTGGTGGCCAAGCTGGACAATCTCGGCGGCCGGGCCATGGGCATCTGCGGCATGGACGGCGGCCTGATCCAGGCAAAGATGCGCGACGAGCGTCTGGGCTATGTGGGCGACATCGTTTCCATCGATCCCAAGCCCGTGCTGGATCTGCTGGACATGGGCTACATCCCCGTGGTATCCACCATCGGCTGCGATGAGAACGGCCATGTGTACAACATCAACGCCGATACCGCGGCGGCCTCCATCGCCGAGGCGCTGCACGCGGAGAGCCTGATCTCCATGACCGACACTCCCGGTCTGCTGCGGGATCACAACGATCCCACGTCCCTGATCCGCCGGCTGGACCTGGAGGGCTGCGAGCAGGCCATTCGGGACGGCATCATCAGCGGCGGCATGATCCCCAAGATCCAGTGCTGCATGGACGCCCTGCGCGGCGGCGTGAACAAGGTCTTCATCATCGACGGCCGTGTCCCCCACGCCCTGCTCATCGAGATCCTGACCGACGAGGGCGCAGGCACCCTGTTCAAGACCCGCTTCACCAAGCCCCCGAAGGTTTACGACTGACAGAAACCGCAAAAGGCCGTTTGCCCGGATGAAACGGCCTTTTGCCATATGAACGATATTTGAAAGAGGTACACAGCCATGGATATCCGTGAAGCCGACAGCCTGTACGTTGCCAACACCTACGGCCGCTTTGACGCCCTGATGGAGAGCGGCTCCGGCGCCGTGTTCACCGACGAGGCCGGCCGGCAGTATATCGATATGGGCAGCGGCATCGGCGTGAACGTGTTCGGCGCCTGCGATCCCGTGTGGACCGCCGCCGTGGAGGAGCAGCTGCACAAGCTGGCGCACACCTCCAACCTGTACTACACCGAGCCCTGCGTCCGTCTGGCGAAGCTGCTGTGCGAAAAGACCGGCATGAAGAAGGTCTTCTTCGGCAACAGCGGCGCGGAGGCCAACGAGGGCGCCATCAAGGTGGCCCGCAAATACGGCAACGACGCCTCCGACGGGAAGCGCAACGTGATCGTGACGCTGCAGAACAGCTTCCACGGCCGCACCATCGCCACCCTGAAGGCCACCGGCCAGGCGCATTTCCATCAGCATTTCGGCCCCTTCCCGGAGGGCTTCCGCTATGTGCCCGCCAATGACGCGGCGGCGCTGACCGAGGCGCTCTCCCACAACGACGTATGCGGCCTGATGCTGGAGATCGTTCAGGGCGAGGGCGGCGTGAACACGCTGGACCCGGACTATCTGGCCCTGTGCGACCGCCTGTGCCACGAGAAGGACATCGTGTTCATCATCGACGAGGTGCAGACCGGCAACGGCCGCACCGGCAGCCTGTACGCCTATCAGCAGTTCGGCCTGCGGCCCGATGTGGTGTCCACGGCCAAGGGACTCGGCGGCGGCCTGCCCATCGGCGCGGTGCTGATGGGTGAAAAGGTGCAGCACGTGCTGGGCAAGGGCGACCACGGCTCCACCTTCGGCGGCAACCCCATCTGCGCGGCCGGCGCCTGCTCCGTCATCGAGCGGCTTGACGACACGCTGCTGGCGGAGGTGCGCGAAAAAGCCGCCTGTCTGCGCGCGGCCCTGGAGAAGCTGCCCGGCGTGAAGAGCGTATCCGGCCTCGGCCTGATGATCGGCATCGAGACGGAGCGCCCCGCGGGCGACATCGTCAAGGAATGCCTGGCGGACGGCCTGATGCTGCTGACCGCCAAAACGAAGGTGCGCCTGCTGCCTCCGCTGACCATCACCTATGAGCAGATCGACGCGGGCCTCGAGATCCTGGCCCGCCACCTCGTGTAACGGAGGCGCCGATGGCCACCGGAAAGCTGAAGCGCATCCTGCTGCCCGACGGAACGCCGCTGACCTTTTTCAATCAGCGCTGCGCCGGGTGGGATCACCTTTATGAATATGACGGCAACGGCTCCACCCTTGCCGACGCGGGCTGCGGCATCTTTGCCCTTTGCCACTGCGCGGAGTACCTGACCGGCCGGGTGCAGGATCCCGTCCGCTGGGGCAATTTCGCCTGCGCGAAGGGCGGCCGCGGGGATGACGGCACCGACCGTCCGCTGCTGCTCCACACGCTGACGGTCTGCGGTGAAAACGTCGGGCTGGGCTTCCGTTATGAGGAGGACGGCCTCCGCAACGATACCGACACGCTGTTCGATCTGCTGTACGCCGGCCGCGCCGTGGCCCTGTGCAACCTGCGCCCCGGGCACATCGTGGCGCTGCCGGCCGCGCGGATCGTGGACGGGCGGAAGCAGCTGCTGGCGGTGGACAGCTACGCCGAATCCGCCGACCCGCGGGTGCGCGACCATGTCACGGAGGTCGTTCCCGGCACGGAGATCGGCTACGATGTCCGCAACGCCGCAGGGCTGACCGTCGGCAGCGCCGTCAGTCACGGCGTCTATTGGGTCACCGCCGACACGCCGCGGGATTTCAACCTGCTGTACCGGATCTGAACGGATAACGAAAAGCATCTCCCCCGAACATTGATGGGGAGATGCTTTTTGCTGTGGCGGCGGATCACGCCTTCACGTCGAACTCTTCCTTGCACTGCCTGCACACGATGTGCTTCTCGCCGGTGCCGCGCTTCACGCGGTACAGCACCTTGCACTTGGGGCAGCGGCAATACTTGTATTCCTTGCTGTTCTTCACACGGCGGGTCCACTGCGTGACCTTCTTTTTGGTCCCGCTCACCCTGCTCTGGTAGGCGCGGTTCTCCGCGGAGCGCTTGTCGTCATCGCGGGACATCATGCGGTAGATCGCCCACACGTACAGCGCCATGGAGATCAGGCCGAACAGGGTAAAGCCCGTCAGGCTCTGCAGGATGCTCAGCACCAGGCCGACGATCAGCATGGCCATGCCCAGCTCGTCACCGCCGTGACGGCCCTGCATGAAGCCCGCCAGCGATGCTTTGATCTTTTCCCAGAAATCCTTCATGGTTGCTCCTCCTCACAGCCGACGCGGCTGATTTTTTTGATGATCGTTCCTGTCAAACGGGTTACAGGCAGAAATAGAACCGGCCGCCGCACAGGCAGTTCAGCACCGCGTTGGCCACGCAGCAGGTCACGCACGGATTGGAGCACAGCGCGTCCGTCATGGAGCCCGCCGAGGTGGTGCGGTAGGTGCTGCTGTTATGCTCGATGTTGTTGAGCAGCTGGCGGAATTCGGTGTTGTTGGGGTCCATCCTTACGGCGGTACGGGCGCTGTTCAGCGCGGCCATGCGGTTGCCGAGAGCCAGGTTGGCGCGGGCATGCAGGGCGTACCAGTCGGCGTCGCGGTCGGTCATGCGCTCCAGGATGCCGATGGCCTCCCGGGCGCGGCCGGTCTGCAGATAGTCGCTTGCCGCCTGCAGGTTCGCGTCCGCGTAGGTGCGGGACGAGGTACGGCTGCTGCTGTAGCCCTGGTACGCGTTGCCGAAGCCGTAAAAGCTGCCGAAGTCCTCAAAGGGATTCCACTCCTGGCCGCTGCCCTGGCTGCCCCAGGGATTGCCGTAGCTCTGTCCGCCGGAGGAGCCGCCGCTCTGCTGCTGCGCCTGCCAGGTGCCGCCGCTTTTTTTGATCTTCAGCGCCTTGTTGTAGGCGTCGTTGATCTCGCTCATCTTCTGCTCCGCTTCCTTGGAGCCGGGGTTCAGATCGGGGTGATATTTCCGGGCCAGCTTCCTGTAGGCCGATTTGATCTCATCCTCAGAAGCGTCCGACGAAACACCAAGGACCTCAAAGGGATTCTTTTCCATGACGCTTCGCCTCCTTCCTGTCGGGCCTGTTCAGCCACTGATAGCGATTCCAGATGCCATGATACAGGATATGCCGCAATAAATCAAGTTCCTTTTCCAGCGGCAGAAGCTCCATGGCCTGGGTCGCGTCGGCGGCGGTCATGGTCAGCAGCGACTGCATCAGCTCCTGATAATCCGGCTGGTCATGCACCGCCCGCAGCGGGTTGAAATGGCCCTTTTTGATGTCCTCATCATAATCCTCATAGGCGTCCATCAGATAGATGAACCCGCCGAGGGCCTGCCCCAGCTGCCGCAACGTCGGGGAGAAGGCGTCGCCCCGCCAGTCCAGCGCCTCGGCCATCAGCCCGCCGGACAGGGCGCACAGGCGGTCCAGGTCGGTCGAGCCTTCCTTCTCCAGCCGGGCGTTTTCCCGGATCAGCGCGCCGAGGCGCTCGTCCTTCTCCGGCCAGGCGGCTTTGACCTTTTCGTACCCCTTCCGCAGCAGCGCCGTGCCCGCCCGGCTTTTGAGGCCCGGATCGTCCTGCATGTCGTCCTCGCACTTGTACCAGGCCAGCAGCAGGTTCATATCGGCGGCGTAGTCCACCGCGGCGGAGGTGACGAAATGCCGTCCCTTCACCGGGTGCAGGCCGCAGCGGAAATCATGCTCCTCCGCCGCCGGCTCGTACAGCGAGGTCAGCAGCAGCGCGGTGAAGGTCATATCGTTACTCAGGGTCAGCTGCCCCGCGCGGCCGTAGCGCTTCGTCAGCGAGCGGCACACGCCGCAGTAATAGCTGCGGTAGCGCAGCAGCTGCTCCTCCTCCAGGCCGCCGGGGTTCACGGTAATATATCCGAACATGGCTCCTTACACATCGAGGGTGCCGTCGTCGTTGGTCTCCTCGGGCTCCGCGTACTGGCCGGCGGCCTGCAGCAGCGTCTCCAGGTCCTCCGAGGCCGTTTTGATGCTGTATTCGCTGCCGGACTTGATGGCGTCCTCCAGGGCCTTGATGGCGTCGTTCAGGCGGCGCTTGTCATCGCCCTTCAGCTTCCGCTGGCAGCGCTTCGCGCGGCCCACCAGCTCTTCCGCTTCGCTGACGCGCTTCTGCTTTTCCTGATTGCGCTTGTCCTCCGCGGCGTACTGCTGCGCCTCCCGCACCGCCCGGTCGATCTCGGACTGGGTCATGTTGGAGGAGCCGCTGATGGTGATATCCTGCGACTTGCCCGTCGCCTGGTCCTTCGCGGACACGTGAACGATGCCGTTCGTATCGATGTTGAAGGTGACCTCGATCTGCGGCACGCCCCGCATAGCGCGGCGGATGCCGTTCAGCCGGAACTTGCCCAGGGACTTGTTCGCCGAGGCGATCTCGCGCTCGCCCTGCAGCACGTTGATCTCCACCGAGGTCTGGAAGTTCGCGGCGGTGGTGAAGGTCTGGCTCATGGTCACCGGCAGGGAGGTGTTGCGCTCGATGATGCGGGCGAACACATCGCCCACGGTCTCGATGCCCAGGGACAGCGGCGTCACATCGATCAGCAGCAGGCTCTTGACTGTGCCGGCCAGCACGCCGCCCTGGATGCAGGCGCCCATGGCCACACATTCGTCCGGGTTGATGCCCTTGAAGGGCTCCTTGCCGGTCATCTTCAGCACGGCCTCCTGCACGGCGGGGATGCGCGTGGAGCCGCCCACCAGCAGCACCTTGCCCAGGTCGCTGGGCTGCAGGCCGGCGTCCTGCAGCGCCTGACGCACAGGCAGCCGGGTCGCCTCCACCAGGTGCGCGGTCAGTTCGTTGAACTTCGCGCGGCTGACAGTCATCTCCATATGCTTCGGGCCGTCCTTGCCCTGCGCCAGGAAGGGCAGGTTGACGGTGGCCGTGGTGGCGGCGGAAAGCTCGATCTTGGCCTTCTCGGCGGCCTCGCGGACGCGCTGCATGGCGGTGGCGTCGTTGCGGATATCGACGCCCTCGCTCCGGCGGAATTCCGTCACCAGGTAATCGGTGACGCACTTGTCGAAATCGTCACCGCCCAGGCGGTTGTTGCCGGCGGTGGCCAGCACCTCGATGACGTCGCTGCTGATATCCAGGATGGACACGTCGAAGGTGCCGCCGCCCAGGTCGTACACCATGATCTTCTGGGGCGCTTCCTTGTCGATGCCGTAGGCCAGGGCCGCGGAGGTCGGCTCGTTGATGATGCGCTGCACGTTCAGCCCGGCGATGCGGCCGGCGTCCTTGGTGGCCTGACGCTGGCTGTCCGTGAAGTAGGCCGGCACGGTGATCACCGCGTCCGTCACGCTTTCGCCGAGATACGCCTCGGCGTCCGCCTTCAGCTTCTGCAGGATCATCGCGGAGATCTCCTGCGCCGTGTAGTGGCGGCCGTCCACCGCCAGGTTCCAGTCGGTGCCCATCTCACGCTTGACGGACTGCACCGTGCGGGAGGCGTTGGTGACCGCCTGGCGCTTGGCGATCTGTCCCACCAGGCGCTCGCCGCTCCGGGTGAAGGCCACGATGGAGGGCGTGGTACGCTCACCCTCGGCGTTGGGAATGATCACGGCCTTGCCGTTCTCCATAAAAGCCATACAGGAATTGGTGGTACCCAGGTCTATACCGATCAGTCTGCCCATTTTACGGACCTCCTGTCAATGTGTACTGTTTTACAATCGGTATTATGGCATGGGTTTTTGAATTGAAAGTGAAGTCCGGAACAAAATGCGCGGCCTGCCGCCGATCCATATGAAAAGACAGCCTCCCGGAAAGAGAGGCTGCCGGATGGAAAACGGTATTATTTGGCCAGGGTGATGCACTCGTTCACGGCCTTGAGAATGCCCTCGGAGGTGATGGTGGAGCCGCTGACCACATCCACGCCCGCGGTGCCGTTGGCGGCCACGATGCTGTCGCAGATGGCGGGGCCGGCGGTCTGGCCCAGGCCGGCGGTCTCACCGGCCACATCGGCGGTCACGGAGGCGATCTTGCCGTCCTTGATCTCCACAGTCACGGGGATATCGCCGTTGATGCCGCGGCCGGTGGCGGTGTAGGTGCCGTCCTTGCAGCCGTCGGCGCTCATGCCCTCAAAGGTATCGGCAGGACCGTTGGTGGTGGAGCCGACGCCGGTGGGCATGCCGTCCTTGATCAGCTTTTCCACCACGTGCTTGGCAAAGGTCAGGTTGCGGCCCAGGCACATGCCGGGGAACAGCTCGGGATAGTTATCCACGAAGGTGGAGCCGGCGCAGTTGCCGGTGGCGTACAGGCCTTCGATGACCTTACGCTCGGCGGTCAGCACCTGCATGTCCTCGTTGATCCACAGGGCGTCGCCGGTGGCCAGCAGGGAGCCGCCCAGCCACAGGCCATAGAAGGGCGGGTTGCGCAGCTCGCTCAGGCGGTACGCGGGCTTGCCGAAGTCCACATCCTCCTGCATATCATACAGCTCGTTGTAGCGGGCGGTGGTGGCCAGGAAGTTCTCCTTGGCCTGGCCCTCAAAGCCCAGCAGATCGGCCAGCTCGTCCAGGGTGTCGGCCTTCTTGACCAGACCGGCCTCCACCTGGGGCTCAATGATGTTGGGAATCAGGTTGTCGCCGGCCAGACGGGTCGTTGCCGAGCAGCCAATAGTGAAGAAGCGCTGCACATCGGCCACCACATTGCTGTCGAATACCTGGCAGAACACACCGCCCTTGCGGCGCGCGGCGGCATGCACATCATCATTGTAGGGCTGGCTTTCGGACATGAAGCGGATGCCGTCGCGGTCCACCTTCAGGAAGGGCTGGGAGCCGGGATTGAACTGCCTGAGGGTAGCAGGGAACACCTTGTTGCCGTTGCCGTCATCCACATAGCCGGCGTCCACGCCGGGGGCTACAAGGCCGCGGTTGAAGATCATGGGCGCGGCCTCCAGGTCATGCTCGGCGCCGGCCCAGATACCGGCCTTGATGCCATAGCCCTTGTTGGAGGGATAGAAGGAGCAGGCGGTGACGCACTTGGGGATGATGGGGCTCAGGGCCTCGACCATCTCGGGGTTGCCCTCGTAGCCGCCGGTGGCCAGCAGCACGCCCCAGGCAGCGTTGATGCGGATATACGCGCCGGTGTCCAGGTTCTGGGCGATGACGCCGGTCACCCGGTCGCCGTCCTTTTCCAGCTTGATCAGGGTGGTATTGAAATCGATGTAGTAGCCCTTGCTCTCGATGCGCTGCTGGAACAGGTTGTTGCGGGGAGGATTGTAATCCGCCCAGAAATGCTGCTGCTGGGGGCAGTAGTATTTGGTGTGATGCTCCACTTCCTTCTCCTGATCGGTGCAGAAGTCCAGGGTCAGGCCGGCTTCCTCCATGATGGGAGCCAGGTAGTCATGCATGGCGGCGGACTCGTTGATCCACACATTCAGTACGCGCTGATCCATCTTGCCGGAGGTATAGCGGGAGCACTCGCTGCGCAGCAGGGGCACATCTACCTCCACACCGGCGGCCTTGGCGGCGGAGGTGTTGATGGCGCCGTACCAGTGGCGGGTGTCGCAGACCACGCTGTTCTGCTCGATGACGCGGAAGTCCACGCCGTTGTCGGCAGCCACGGAAGCGGCCATCATGCCGCCGTTGCCGGCGCCGACGATCAGCAGGTCGGTGTTCCAGGTTTCGGTGATGGCGCTCTCCTCCACAACGGGTTCTTCACCCAGCCAGGCGGGAGCGGTGGAAGCGGGAGCGGTTTCTTCGGCCACAGCGGCGGCGGGCAGCATGCTGCTGGCAGCGAGGCCCAGGGCGGAAGCGGCGGTACCGCGCAGGAAGTTACGGCGGGACAGCTTCATGGAACATTCCTCCATCATTTTGATTGAACCGCGGGTCCGGCCCGCAGCTTGTCGTTAATTATTTTACATCAATTTGCCTTGACCCGGTATAACAAATGTGATAGAATATGTATAAGGCAAATACCTTACAAAATACAGAGAGGGCCAAAGGATGTACAGCAGGGAGATCGATACCTTTTTAAAGGTGGCGGAGACCGGCAGCTTTAACCGGGCAGCCCGGGAGCTGTATCTCTCCGTGCCCTCGGTGGTGCAGCAGATCAACCTTCTGGAGCGTCGGCTGGGCGTACAGCTGCTGGTGCGCAGCAAGCGCGGCGTGAGTCTGACGCCCCAGGGCAATGCCTTTCAAAACGGAGCAAGGAAGATCGTGCGCCTGGCGGAGCAGACCAGGGAGGAAATGCTGCAGGCCGGCAATGAATATGTCTGCGGCATCGGCATCCGCTATACCGCCGCGCTGGTCCAGCGGTACTGGCCGCGGCTGCAGGGCCGTTATCCCGGTGTGAGTATCCGTTTCATAAGCTTTTCGGATGAGCCGGGCTGGCAGGGTGAGCTGCCGGATTTTTGCGAGTCTCTGGCCATGAGCCCGCAAATGAGGAAGAACTGGAACAGCCCCTTTATCGCCGGTTGCGAGTATCTGCCTGTTCGGCCGGTGGCCTACTGCCTGGCGGTGCCGCCCGCGCATCCCTGGACTGAGCGTGAGCATATCGGCATCGCCGACCTTCAAAACGCCACCATTCAGAGCATCTACACAGGTCGTGTGAACGATGCCGACCGGCTGCGCGAGGAGCTTCTGCGCCGCTGCCCCGGCCTTCGCATCGAGGATTGCCAGTCCTACAGCCAGGCCGCCGTGGAAACAAGCCGTATGCGGAATCTGCCCATCATCGTACCTCAGGCCTGGGAATTTCTTTTTCCCGGCTTTGTCCTGCTTCCGGGGGAATGGGAAACCCACACCACCTGCGGCTTTCTGTACAGGCGTGACTGCCGTCCGCAGCTGCTGGAGATCCTGCGGGAAATCGCCCGGCTGGCAGCCGCTGAGCAGGCATGAAAAGGCGCCCGCGTTTCCCCTGTCCGGGGCGCGGGCGCTTTTTTCAATTGCGGTACGTCTCAGTCCCAGTCCACCAGGCCGCGGCTTTCCAGGTACAGCTCCTGCAGGTCCATGTACTCATCCGCGAAGGCCGCCACCTTGATGGCCTCCTCCGGGGAGAGGTCGTTCCGCTCCGCCAGGTCGTCCACGATGTACTCGATGGCGTCATCGTCCTCGTAGTACGCGTCGCCGGCCTCGCCCTGTTCGTTCAGCACACCGGCCTCATGCATATAGCGCATATCGGCGTCGATGGCCTGGCCCACCAGCTCCTCCAGCCGGTCCGCCAGCTCGGGATGCTCCTTTTTGTTGAACTTCGCGCAGATGAACGCAATGGCCTCCGCGCGGTCGTAGCCCTTCATCATGATGCTTTCCCTCCCGCTTTTTTTACAGCTTCATCGTTGCCCTGAATTCCGTGATCAGCTCCTCAAAGAAGCGCATGGCAGCGCGCAGCGGCTCGGGGCTGCTCATGTCGATGCCCGCCAGCTTCAGCGCCTCGATGGGCGGCACGGAGCAGCCCGCGCTGAGGAAGCGGCGGTAATCCGCCAGGGCCTCCGCGCCGCCGTTCAGGATCCGCTCGGACAGCGCCACCGCGGCGCACAGGCCCGTAGCGTATACATACACATAGAAGGCGCGGTAGAAGTGCGGGATGCGCATCCACTCGTTGGCCACACAGTCGTCCACCACGCACACATCGCCGTAATACAGGCGGTTCAGCGCCAGATACTTTTCGGAGAGCGTTTCCTTCGTCAGCGGCTCGCCGGCGGCGCACATTTCGTGGGCCGTCTTCTCGAACTCGGCGAACATCGTCTGTCGGAAGCAGGTGGTGCGGAAGCTTTCCATGAAGTGGTTCAGCAGATACGCCCGGCGCTTCGGCTCCGTCGTTTCCTTCAGCAGCGAGCGCAGCAGCAGCGCCTCGTTGCAGATGGAGGCCACCTCCGCCACGAACAGGCTGTAGCCCGCCTTCGCATAGGGCTGCGCGTGGTTGGAGAACCAGCTGTGCATGGCGTGGCCCAGCTCGTGCGCCATGGTGAAGGCGTCATCCAGATCGTCGTTGTGATTCAGCAGCACGAAGGGATGCACCTTCGCCAGATCGCCCGCCGAGAACGCGCCGGAGGACTTGCTTTGCGTGGGATACACATCCATCCAGCGCTCGTCATGCGCCTTCTGCAGCAGCCGCTGATAGTCCTCCCCCATCGGCGCCAGGCCGCGCTTTACCAGCTGAAAGGCCTCCTCAAAGGGATAGGAGGCGTCCACGCCGGTCACCATCGGCACATACAGGTCGTACATGTGCAGCTCGTCCACGCCCATCATCCGCTTGCGGATGCGCAGATACTCGTCCAGCAGCGGGATGGACTCGTGCACCACGGCGATCAGGTTGTCGTACACCTGCTCCGGGATCTCCAGCGGCGCCATCACGGCGGCGCGGGCGGAGGGATAGTGACGCACGCGGGCGCCCAGGTCATCCTTGCGCACGGAGGAGGCGTAGATGGTGGCCACGGTCGTACCGAAGCTGCCGTAGGTGTTCATGATGCCCTCAAAGGCCTGGCGGCGCACATCGGCGTCCGGCGACACGCGGTACCGGCCGAAGGTACCCTCGGTCAGCGGCTCGCGGGTGCCGTCCGGCAGCACGATGTCCGGGAACTTCATGTCCACCGCGGTGAACAGCGAGAAGATGTTGTCCGGCGTACGCTCCAGGTCGCTGTACATGGACAGGATGCGCTCCTCCGCCTTGGAGAGCGTGTGCGCCTTCTGCCGGGCCAGCCGGCGGATGAAGGCGTCATACTCCTTCATATCCGGGGCCGCGGCCAGAGCCTCCAGCCGTTCCTCCGGCAGGGACAGCAGCTCCGGCACCACATAGGAGGTGGCCGTCTCGAGGTTCGTCATGAAGCGCTGCAGGCGGTCGTTCATGGCCTGGGCGGCGGGATCGGCGTTGTTGCACTCCCGGCGCAGCATGGCGTACATGGACAGGGGCTCCGCCGCCTCCTGCAGCTCAAAGTAGCCGCGGATGATCGCCTTCGCGTCCCTGTCGGCGGTGCCCTCCAGCGCGGCGAACCGCTCCGTCATGGCGGTCAGGCGGTCGTAATCCCGCGACCAGGCGTCCTCGCTCTCATAAATATCCTCAAAGCGCCACACATAGCGGGGATCGATCTCCCCGCGTTCGGGAATACGGTTCATGGCTTTTGTCTCCTTTTTTGCCCGGACTTCGCCGGGATCATGATTTCTGATAGATCAGCGGCCGCAGCACGGTGGGGCGGCTGCCGCCGTTGGGATAGAAGGCGATCTGCCGCTCCCCCAGCACGATGACGCCGGTGGACCCCTGCAGCTGCTTTTTCTCCAGCAGCAGCCGGATGAGCTTCTCGTTCAGCTCCGGGCCGCCGCCGCGGGTCAGGCAGTCCTTCCACAGGGTGAAGCGGCAGCCGTCCCCCATGGCGCTGCAGCAGAAGGTGCGGGCCGTTTCGATGACCCCGCCCTTGCCGCACACCGGGCAGGTACAGCCCTCCAGCCGCCTGCCGCCGCCGGTAAGGCGGGCCGCCCGGGCCTTGCGCTGGGCCGGGTCCGTCAGATCCACGGCCTTGCTGCTTTCCAGGGCGTACTTCGTCAGGAAGATCGTCAGCTTGCGGATGCCCTCCAGGAAGCGGTCGGCGTCCTGCTTGCCCACGGAGATCTCGTCCAGCGCCTTCTCCCAGCGGCCGGTGGTCTCCGCCGACGCGATCTCCTGCGGCATGATGCTGATGAGGCGGATGCCCTTCTCGGTGGGCTCGATGTTCTTGCCGCTGCGCACCGCGTAGCCCACGGTGATCAGCCGTTCGATGATGCCGGCGCGGGTGGCGGGCGTGCCGATGCCGCTGCCCTTCATCTGCCGCACGATCTCCTCATCGTCGCTGTCCTTGCCGGCAGTCTCCATGGCGGCCAGCAGTGAGGCGTCGGTGTGCGGGGACGGCGGCTTCGTTTTGTCGCACTTCAGGGC
>R14__coassemble_841_pt1 | contig 18246 bp, 31 predicted proteins | sample R14__metabat2_high_PE_015 | metagenome-assembled genome bin R14
TGGTCGCCCGGCGGCATGATTGACTTACCCACCGGCTTGCAATGCCGTCCCATGGCGGCTCGGGCTGCGACCGGTCCCTCTGAATCCGATCTTCGATCGGATGGGACCGGCCGCAGATTCGCCGCCGTGCCCTCCGATCGGGGTTGCCCGCCGGTTTGCGGCTATGGCTTTGGACCATTCAAGGCTTTCCCTTCAGGGGAAGCTGTCACCGAAGGTGACTGATGAGGTCTTTTCCCAAAGGGCTTCCCCTCTGGGGAAGCTGTCCGCGAAGCGGACTGAAAATGTTTCCGGGGAAGCCGTCGCCAAAGGTGTCTGAGAAAGCTCTCCCGGAATCGGCGATGCCGCGCCGGAGGGCCCGGATCGTCACCCGCTTACAGGGTATCGTGCAGGGTGTAGACGCTGCCCACCCGGTCGCGCCAGGCCAGGTCGATGAGGATGTCCTCCCCCAGACGCAGGCCCTCCAGCTCGGCGCGGTTCTCGCTGGTCTGCAGCGCCAGCTCCGGCGTGTTGTTCTCGCCGCTCAGGTGGCCCAGGATAAAGTTGTGCGTGCCGCGCTCCGCCAGGGCCACCAGCTTCTCCGAGGCCGTTTCGTTGCTCAGATGGCCGTGGCGGCTGAGGATGCGCTGCTTCAGCGCGCTGGAATAGTTCGGGTTCCGCAGCAGCATATCGGGGTCGTGATTGCTCTCCAGCAGGATCAGCGAGGAGCCGGCCAGGGCGTCCTCCACCCGCTGGGGCATCCAGCCCAGGTCGGTGGCCACGGACACGCTCAGCGCGCCGCCCCACATCCGGAAGCCCACCGGCTCCTCGGCGTCGTGCGGCGTCGCGAAGGCCTCCACGCCGATCTGATCGACATAGAAATCCTCCCCCGCGCGGATGATCCGGCGGCATTCAGGGGCGATGTCGCCGCACTTTTTGTCGATGACGCGCCAGGTGCCCTCGGTGGCGTAGACCGGCAGCTGCAGCTTGCGGCTCAGCACGCCGACGCCCTTGATGTGGTCGGAATGGTCGTGGGTCACCAGCAGGCCGTTCAGCGACGCCGGATCGACCTCGATCTTTTTCAGCGCCTCCAGCGTGATCCTGCCCGAAAGCCCCGCATCCACCAGCAGGCTCGTCTGCCCGTACCGCACGAACAGCGAGTTGCCGCTCGAGCCGGAATAAAGCGGGCAGAAGATCATATCCATGTATTCAATCTCCCTGTTTCAATGTTTACGTGTACGGCGTCAGCGCGTTCAGCAGTGACGCCTCATCGGGCAGCCCGTACACGGCAAAGTACTCGTCCGCGTACACCTGCTCCGCGCCGATGCTCTCCAGCATGGCGGTGTTTTTGGCGACGTCCTCCACCGACAGCAGGATGAAGCTCCTGCCGCCGCCGTCCTTCGGCGTCAGCAGCGTGGTATCCATCAGCCAGTAATACGCGTACAGATGATCCTGATAGTTCAGGATCGGGAAGGCGCGGACCCTGCCGTCCGACAGCTCCGTGATGATGTTGTCGTACCAGGTGTCGGCGCCGCCGAGGGTATAGCCGTTGGCTGTCAGAAAGTCCACCGCGCCCTGCAGCTGCTGCGCCGTGCGCGTATCCTGCCAGGTCAGGCCCTCATAGGTCAGCTGCCAGCTGTCCGGGTCGGTGAAGAACCGCGTCACCACCAGGCCGTTGCAGCCCAGCACACCGGCGCACAGCAGGCTCAGCGTCCGACGTCCGTCCGGGCAGAGCCGGTCCTCCCGGATCGCCGTGCCCAGCATCACCGCCGGCAGCGGCACCAGCCACAGCACCGACAGCAGCATATGCAGGCAATAATAGTAATCCTCTTCCGTACTCAGACGCACCAGCAGGAAGCACAGCCCGATGATCCCGCAGGCCCAGCCCGCGAGGCCACCCAGCAGCTGCTCGCCCTCCGTGGTGCTTTTGCTGAGCATGGCCCACACCGCCAGCACCAGCAGCGCCAGCGCCGCCAGCACGCCCAGCACGGACAGCACGCCCTGTACGCTCATCAGCGGCCGGTCTGCGTCATAGCCGAAATCAACGAAGAAGTGCTTCAGCAGCACATGGAGGATGTTCGGCACGTCCTCCCGGAGCCAGGTGCTATCGTAGCTGCTGAAATTGTACTGCGCGGCCAGCACCCGGCTGTTGATCAGATAGCCCGCGCCGAAGCCCACGGCGGCGATGCCGCCCGGGATCAGGCGCAGCAGGATCCCCAGCCACTGCTTCGCCGCCGGCTCTTCGTCCCTGCGGAAATGCACGGCGCTGCACAGCGCGGCGCACAGCAGAGGCGCGATGGTCGTCAGCATCAGCCGCACACCGGACAGGCCGCTGATCAGCGCGACCAGGAACAGCGCCGCGCCGTGCAGGCAGCGGTGCAGCGCGCGCCGGTCCTGCCAGAGGGCCAGGTTCAGCGTCACGATGAGGAAGCCCTCGATGGCGTAGCAGATGTAATAGCTGTGATACAGCACGATGCGGCCGTACACCACCGAGAAGGGCAGCATCAGCAGGCAGCCACCCAGGCCGAAGCCGACGGTGCCGGCCTTCAGGCGGCGGCTGAGTCCGCCCCAGGAGGCCAGGTACATCGCGAGCAGCGTCACCGTGCCGGCGAAGCGCACCAGATGCCAGTCCTCAAAGAGACCGAAGAACAGCCGGAAGATCTGCGCACAGTAAAAGGCGCAGATCTCCGTGGAGTAGATCCAGTTTTTCGCGAAGATGCCGCCCTCGCGGTACAGCAGATTGGCCAGCGCCATCTCGGCGGAGGCGTCGCCGTCCAGGATCTGCGTGGCGTACCAGGCGGTGCGCACCGTCAGGGCAAAGCAGACCGCCAGGGCCGCCAGCGCGGCGATGTTGATGATCCTTTGGTGATGTTTACGCAGAAGCTCCATGTCATGTCCCCCATCCCCCGGCGGGATCGCTTTCGTTATACGTCGAGATGCTTGGCCACGCGCTCCTCCACCGGGGGCGGGGTCATATAGTCCGGGCCGAAGAGGATCGTCAGCACCTCGGCATGCTTTGCCGGGATCAGGCAGGAGATGCCCTCAAAATCCGCCGGGATCAGCTCCGCGAACTGCTCCGGATGCCAGATATGCATCATCAGCTCGAACGCGCCGTTGGACATACACAGGTCGCCGGTGTTTTTGCCCTCGTAGCGGCGGGAGACCTTTTCGTAGCGGCTCGTCTTCCACTGCGTGGAGAAGGGCAGGCCCATCAGATGCGTGGCGCGCAGCAGGACGCGGTTTTTCAGGCCGAAGCGGCTGTAATCCACGTTCTTCTTCAGCATGCCCTGCAGCAGATGCAGCTCCAGGAACCACAGCCTGCGGGTCATGGCGCCGGTGGGCACCTCGTCCAGAATGAAGAAATCCGTGAAGGCCTCCGCCTTGGCGGGGTCGCTGTTCATCACCCGAGGCGTCCAGGTGTCCAGATAGGTCAGCTCAAAGCGGCTGTCGCATTCCGTCGGATACACGCGGCGGAATTTTTCAAACTCCGGGCGGGTCATCAGCAGATCGACATCGTCATCCCACGGGATGAAGCCGTGATGCCGCACCGCGCCCAGCAGGCTGCCGCACATCAGGTTGTAGCGGATGCCGTGCCGCGCGCACACCGCCGTGATATCCCGCAGCTGCTCCAGCAGCTCGGCGTGGATCTGGTCAAGGGTCAGCTTTTCCATGGTTCTCGTCCTCGTCTTTCAGGCCTTCAGCCAGGCCAGCGTCCTCTCGCAGACCGCCTCGCCGTCCATGTGGTAGGCGCCGCGCAAATACTGCTGGGTGCCCACGATGCAGCTGTAGGCGTCCTCCATGCCGATGCGGTGGATGCGCGCGCCGCTGCCGGTCTCCGCCGCAGCCTCGCACACCGCCGAGCCGAAGCCGCCCACCACGGAATGCTCCTCCACCGTAACGATGTGTTTGAAGCGGGCGCACAGCTCCGCGACCTTATCGGCATCCAGAGGCTTCAGGCACGGGAAGGACACCACCTCCGCCGAAACGCCCCGCTGCGCCAGCAGCTCCGCCGCAGCGGTGGTCTGGGTCAGGATGCCGCCGGCGGACAGGATCGCCACATCGGTGCCCTGCCGCAGGGTCGTGGCGCGGGGCATCACCCAGTCCGCCATGTCATCCGTATGCAGCGTCGGCTCGCCGCCGCGGCCCAGGCGCAGGTAGCAGGTGCCGGAGGTCTTCAGCATCTGCGGCACCACGGCCTCGGTCTCCACGGGGTCGCCGGGGGTGAACACGGTGACGCCGGGCAGCGCGCGCATGATGGCCATATCCTCCGTGGCATGGTGGCTCATGCCCAGGGAGCCGTACACGAAGCCGCCGCCCACGCACACGACCTTCACGTTCGCGTCATGGTAGGCGCAGTCGTTGCGGATCTGCTCCAGGCAGCGCAGCGTGGGAAAGTTGCCGATGGAATAGGTCAGCACGGTCTTGCCGCTCAGCGCGAGGCCGGCGGCGAGGCCCGTCATGCCCTGCTCGGCGATGCCGGCGTTGACGAACTGATCGGGATAGGTCTCCCAGAAGGGCTTCAGCACGCCGAAGCCCAGGTCGCCGGTGATCAGCACCAGGTTGGGATCCTTCGCCGCCTCGCGCATCAGGGCGCGAACGAATGCGTCTCTCATGGTCTCTGCGCCTCCAGTTCCTTCAGCGCCGCGTCGTACTCCTCGCCCTGGGGCGTGCGGTAATGCCAGAGGATGTTGTTCTCCATAAAGGACACGCCCTTGCCCTTGGTGGTCACCGCGATGATGACATGGGGCTGGCCGCAGCGGTCATTCTTCGCGTCGGTCAGGGCCTTTTCGAGGGCGTCGGTATCATGGCCGTCCACCTCAACGGCCTTCCAGCCGAAGGCGCGCCACTTGTCGGCAAAGGGCTCCAGCGCCAGGGTGTTCTCGCAGTAGTCGAGGCTCTGCATCCGGTTGTGGTCCACCACCGCGATGAGGTTGTCCAGCCTGTACTGGTGCGCCTGCAGCGCGGCCTCCCACACGGAGCCCTCGTCGCACTCGCCGTCGCCCAGCACCGCGAACACATGGTACGGCTTTTTATCCATCTTCGCCGCCAGCGCCATGCCCGCCGCCACCGCCAGGCCGTGGCCCAGCGAGCCGGTGGAGAACTCCACGCCGGGGATGCCCTTGTGGCTCACATGGCCGGACAGTCGGGAGCCGTTGGCGTAGTGCGTGCCCAGCTCCTCCACCGGGAAAAAGCCGCGCTCGGCCAGCGCGGCATAAACGGAAGCGCCCGCGTGACCCTTGCCCAGGATCAGGCGGTCGCGGTCCGGCATTTTCGGATCCGTCGGATCCACGTGGAGGATCCGCGCATACAGCACCGCCATGATCTCCGCCACGGAGAAGATGGCGCCGATGTGGCTGCCGCGGGAGATGTGCGTCATCTCCAGGCCGTGCCGGCGGATCAGCCAGGCCAGCACCCGCGGATCGGAGGTATCGATCGCCGCGCCATGAAAGGCCGCGTGCGTTTTTTCGGTGTAGCTCATATCCAGCCTCACTTCTTCGCCATTTTCTTCGCCTTGCCGAACACGCCGCCGATGGTCTCGAAGAACAGCCCCACATCCAATCCGAAGGACTGGTGCATGGCGTACTCCACCCGCAGGCGGTTCTTTTCCGGCAGGATGTACTTCTCGTAGTTCTCCACAGGATTCTCCGTGCCGACGATCTCATCCTGCGCGATGTACACGATGGAGGACCGGTCGGTGATGCCGGGGCGCACCCACATGATGCACTGCTGCTCCTCCGTGTAGGCGTTGGTATACAGCAGCAGCTACGGCCGCGGACCCACGAAGGACATATCACCCCGCAGGATGTTGAACAGCTGCGGCAGCTCATCCAGCTTCAGGCGGCGCATCACCCGGCCGGCGCGGGTCACACGGTCATCGTTGAGGGCCGTGCAGCCGCCGGTCTTGTCGGCGTCCACCACCATGGAGCGGAATTTGTAGATGTAGAACGGCTGATTGTGATAGCCGCCCCGCACCGCCTTGTACAGCACCGGGCCCTCGGAATCCAGCTTGACCCAGATCGCCAGCGGGATCATCACCACCGAGGCCGGGATCAGCAGGATCAGCGCCAGCACGAAATCGATCACGCGCTTCACCACATGGCTGTAGAACGGGTGGGACAGCCGGCCGTCCAGATAGGGCAGCTTCGGCAGCGGCTGCTTCGCCATGGTCTCGTCTCCTTATTCTTCCTCGTTCAGCCGCAGCAGCTGGTCGTTCAGGTACTCCAGCTCCTCGGCGGAATTGTAATTCAGCACGATCTTGCCGCGGGTGGCGGAGCCCGTCAGCGTGACCCGCAGGCCCATGGTGCTGCGGATGCGGTCCTCCAGCTCCACCAGCTCCACCGGCAGCTGACGCACGCGGGTCGCCTTCTTCGGGCCGTCCGGCTGCTTCAGCAGCGCGGCCATGCTTTCCAGCTCGCGCACGGACAGGCCCTTCTCGATGACCTCGCCCGCCAGGCGCAGCTTCATTTCATCGCTCTCCAGCCCCGCCAGCACCCTGGCGTGGCCGGCGGAAAGCGTGCCGTCCTTCACCATCGCCTTCACCTTGTCCGGCAGCGTCAGCAAGCGCAGCAGGTTGGCCACCGCCGGGCGGGAGCGTCCCACGCGGGCGGCCACCGTTTCCTGGGTGTAGCCGCACTGGCGCATCAGCGACTGGATACCCTGGGCCTGCTCGATGGGATTCAGGTCCTCGCGCTGCAGGTTTTCGATCAGCGCGATCTCCTTCTGGCGGATGACATCCAGCGTGCGCACGATGCAGGGCACATCCTCCAGCCCGGCCAGCCTCGCGGCGCGCCAGCGGCGCTCGCCGGCCACCAGCATGAAGCGGCCGCCGTCCGTCGGCACCACCAGCAGCGGCTGCAGGATGCCCTGGTCTCGGATGGACTGCGCCAGCGACTGCAGGGATTCCTCGTCAAAACGCTGCCTCGGCTGCTCGGTGTTGCGGTCGATATCCCCGATGGGGATCTGGCGCAGGCCGCTGTCGAGGTCGATATCGTCCGGCAGCAGCACATCCAGGCCGCGGCCCAGGCCGGTCTTCTTCTTTGCGGGCATCGGATCGCCCCTCCTTTATCGCGGTGGGTTTTACTTATTTCTTCGGCACCTTTTTGCCGTTCTGCTTCAGCACCTCGCCGGCCAGGGCGCGGTAGGCCGCTGCGCCGGTGGAGTGCGGGTCGTACACATGGATCGGTTCGCCGTGGGAGGGCGCCTCCCCCAGCCGCACGTTCCGCGGGATGGTGGTGGCGTAGACCTTCTTTTTGAAGTGCCGCTTCACCTCGTCCACCACCTGCAGGCCCAGGTTGGTGCGGCCGTCCAGCATCGTCAGCAGGATGCCCTCGATGTCCAGATGCGGATTGAAGCTCTTGCGGACGCGGGTCACCGTGTTCATCAGGCTGGTGACGCCCTCCAGCGCGTAATACTCGCACTGGATGGGGATCAGCACCGTATCGCAGGCTGTCATGGCGTTGATCGTCAGCAGGCTGAGGGAGGGCGGGCAGTCGATGAGGATGAAGTCAAAATCCTTCTGCAGCGTGCTCAGCTCGCTCTTCAGGCGGTATTCCCGGCGCTCCACGTTCACCAGCTCCACCTCGGAGCCGGCCAGGCGGATATCCGAGGGAATGACCGACAGGTGCTTCACGGCGGTCTCCAGGAGGCAGTCCTTCAGGGGCACGCGGCCCATGATCGCCTCATAGGCGCTGTTGTCCCCCGCCTCCAGGCCCAGACCGCTGGTGGCGTTGCCCTGGGGGTCCAGATCCACCAGCAGCGTTTTCTGACCCATATCCGCCAGCATGGCGGAAAGATTGACGGCTGTCGTCGTTTTGCCGACGCCGCCCTTCTGATTCGTTACGGCAATGGTCTTGGCCATGGGTTCATCCCTCTCTTCGGCCGGAATGCGCATACAAATGCATCATATATTATACCGCCTTTCGCGCCGCTTGTAAAGACAAAGAAAAGGCGCAGCGTCGCGTGTACGCTGCGTCTTCGGTATACCGGAGCGGCATCAGCCCTGCTTCTGCTTGTGCTTCGGATTCTCGCAGATCACCATGACCTTGCCCTTGCGCTTGATGATCTTGCACTTTTCACAAATCGGCTTGACAGACGGTCTCACTTTCATAGGTGGTTACCTCCTTGCTGTAGAATGATCAGCCCTTGCTGCGCCAGGTGATCCGACCGCGGGTCAGATCGTAGGGAGAAAGCTCAATGGTGACCTTGTCTCCCGGATAGATGCGGATGAAGTTCATACGCATTTTGCCGGAAATGTGCGCCAGGATCTGGTGGCCATTGGGCAGCTCCACCTGAAACATGGCATTCGGCAGGGCCTCAATGACCTTACCTTCCATTTCAATGACATCACTTTTGGACAAGTTCAGTCCTCCTCGCTCAGCGGCTGGTCGTTGGTAAGCCCTGCCTGCTTCAGTGCCTTGCGCACGTCGGCGTCCAGCAGCCTCTGCTTCTCCATCAGATCAGCAGCGTTTGCCATGATAAAGGGCTTGAGATGCAAATGCATGAGTTTCTTCTTCTTCGGATGGTCCAGCCTGCGGGTGTCTCCATCGGAGAGCAGCACGTAGCGGTCATCCAAAACCTGCGTAATGATGAAGGCACGGCCGGCGTCGCGTCCCTGACGGGAGATCGCGGCACGGCCCACCTCAGCGGTCAAACGCTCCATCATTCCGCCTCCTTCCAGGAAAAGCCCGGGAAGGTCAACAGTTCAGGAAGTCCATCCTCGTTGATGAGCAGCGTGTGCTCATAGTGCGCGGCGGGAAGGTGATCCTGCGTGCGGACCGTCCATCCGTCCTTCTCGTCCATGGAGACCCGCCAGGTGCCCATGGTGATCATGGGCTCCACGCAGATGGTCATGCCGGGACGAAGCCGGAAGCCGTGGCCCGGAGCGCCGTAGTTCGGCACCATCGGGTCCTCATGGATGCTGCGGCCGATACCGTGGCCCGTCAGGTCCCGGACGACACCGTAGCCGTTCTCCTCCGCCAGCGTCTGCACCGCGTGGCCGATGTCGCCGAGACGGTTTCCGGCGATGGCCATGCGGGCGCCCGCCCAGAAGCACTGCTCGGTCACATCGATCAGCTTCTGCTTCTCCGGGGAGATCGTTCCCACACCCATGGTGAAGGCACTGTCGCTCTGCCAGCCGTGGTATTCCAGGCAGGTATCGATGCTGATGAGGCTGCCCTCCTGCAGGATGACCTTCTTGGAGGGGATACCGTGGACCACCACATCGTCGGGCGAGGTGCACAGCACACACGGAAAGCCCTCGTATCCCTTGCAGGAGCCCGTGGCGTGGCGCTGACGCATCAGCTTCTCTGCGATCTGATCCAGCTCCCAGGTGCTGATGCCGGGCTCCACCACCCTGCGCAGCTCCTGATACACCTCATACAGCAGGTGACCGGCGTCGCGCATGATGCTGATCTGCTCGGGATTCTTGATCGTGACGATTCCCATGCCTTAGGCTCCCAGCGTCTTGAGGATGGTGTTGTAGATCACATCCATATCCTGCGCGCCGTCGATGGCATGCAGGATGCCCTTCTTCTCATAGTACTCCACCAGGGGAGCGGTCTGAGCATGATAGGTGGTCAGACGGGCCAGCACCGTTTCGGGCTTGTCGTCGTCGCGCTGGATGACGGGCTCGCCGCACTTCTGGCACTTGGTGTCCTTGTACATGGAGATGTGATAGGTCGCGCCGCAGTTCAGGCAGACGCGGCGGCCGCTCAGGCGGGCCACCAGGGCTTCATCGGCCACATCGAGATCGATGACGGCGTCGATGTTCGCGAAGGTGGACAGCGCTTCGGCCTGCGGCACCGTGCGGGGGAAGCCGTCCAGGATGTAGCCGTTCTTGCAGTCGTCCATAGCGAGACGCTCGCGGACGATGGCGATGACGACTTCATCGGGCACCAGCTTGCCGGCGTCGATGTAGCTCTTGGCCTGCAGGCCCGTGGGGGTCTGCTCCTTGATGGCACGGCGAAGGATATCGCCGGTGGAGATCTGCGGGATCTTCAGAGCGTCACAGACGCGCTGCGCCTGCGTGCCCTTACCGGCACCGGGAGGGCCCAGGAAAATAACATTCATGTGGGACTCCTTTCCTGCATCAGCAGTGTGTGGGTCGGTATTGCAGGTCGAGCCAAGCACCGGGTAGCCGGTGCTTGGCCAGACCGATTACATGAAGCCGTTGATATCCATATCCAGACCGCGGACAGCCATCTCGCCCTCGAGGGTGCGGATCGTTTCCAGAGAGACGGACACAGCGATCAGGATCGAGGAAGCCGCGAACGGGATGCTCGTATTCAGGCTGCGGGTCATCAGCGTGGGAACGGCTGCCAGAATGGCCAGATACAGGGCAGCGAACAGGTTCAGACGATTCACCGTGGTCTGCAGATAACGGCGGATGTTCTTGGAACGGTTGCCGGGGATGGTGGCACCCTGGGCAATCAGCTGTTCAGCCTGCTCCTTGGGATCAAAGCTGATGGAAGAGTAGAAGTAGGTAAAGCCGATGATCAGCAGGGCGGAAACGATCATGTAGCCGACGGTGCCGGTGCCCATGTAGGTGGACCACCAGATGTAAGCACCGGAAGAGGTGCCGCCGACCAGCTGGATGATGGTGCCCGGGAAGGCCAGGAACGAGTAGGCAAAGATCAGAGGCATCACGCCGACGGCGCAAACCTTCAGCGCCATGTGGGTGCTCTGACCGCCATACACGCGGCGGCCCTTCACCTGCTTGGCGATCTGCAGCGGAATGCGGCGCTCGCCCAGCTCTACGAAGGAGACAACGACGGTCATGATCACGAACAGCACCAGCACGATCACAACAGCGATCCAGGCGGAGGTGGTGCTCGCGGAACGGAAGCCGCTGATCAGACCATTGAACAGGTTGGACAGGATACCGATGAAGATCAGCAGGGACACGCCGTTGCCGAGACCCTTATCGGTGATGCGCTCGCCGATCCACATGGCCAGGGCAGTACCGCCGGCCATGGAGACACCAACCAGCACATAGTTCAGCCAACCACTCTTGATGTAACCCAGGCTGGCCACCAGGCCGATGGCCTGCAGAGCGGCCAGACCGACGGTGACATAGCGGGTGATGCGGTTGATCTTTTCACGGCCGCCATTCTCATCCTTGCTCAGGCGCTCCAGTGCGGGGATGGCGATGCACAGCAGCTGCATGATAATGGAGGAGTTGATGTAGGGCGTAATGCCCATGGCCATGATGGTCATGTTGGAGAAGGAGTTACCGGTCATCATGTTCACCAGGTCCAGCAGGGGCAGCGAGGTGGCGCTGCTCGCGCTGTAGACCGTGGCGATATCGACGCCGGGCGCGGGGATCACACCGACCAGGCGGTACAGCACCAGCATCAGGAAGGTGTAGATGATCTTCTTGCGGAGCTCAGGAATGGCCCAGGCCTTCTTGATGGACGTCAGCATTTCAGATCACCTCGGCTTTCCCGCCGAGAGCCTCGATCTTCTCCTTTGCGGTGGCGGTGAACTTGTTGGCCTGAACGGTCAGCTTCTTGGTCAGGTCGCCGTTGCCCAGGATCTTCACGCCGTCCAGCGTCTTCTTGACGATGCCGGCATTGACCAGGTCTTCCACGGTCACGACAGAATCATTCTCGAAGGCTTCCAGCGCTTCAACATTCACCACAGCATACTCGGTGCCGAAGATGTTCGTGAAGCCCTTCTTGGGCACACGACGATACAGGGGCATCTGGCCGCCCTCAAAGCCGGGGCGCTTGCCGCCGCCGCTGCGGGCCTTGGCACCCTTGTGGCCCTTACCGGAGGTCTTGCCCAGACCGGAGCCAACGCCGCGGCCCAGACGCTTCTTGGCGGTCGTGGAACCGGCAGCGGGCTGCAACTCGTGCAGTTTCATGGGGATTCCCTCCTTTACTCGTTCACTTCTTCGACCTTCACCATGTGCTTCACGGCGAAGATCTGGCCGCGGATGGCGGCATTGTCAGGCTGGATCTTGACCTGGCCCACCTTGCGGAGGCCCAGAGCGGCCACCGTGGCGCGATGCTTGGGCAGGCAGGCAATGGGAGACTTCAGCAGCGTAATCTTCAGCTTCATCTTTCATTTCCTCCTTAGCCGAGCAGCTCTTCCACGGTCTTGCCGCGCATCTTGGCAACATCCTCGGCAGAACGCAGCTGCTTCAGAGCGACCAGGGTGGCCTTGACCATGTTGATGGGGTTGTTGGTACCGAAGGACTTGGTGCGGATGTCCTTGACGCCGGCCATTTCCAGCACGGCACGGGCAGCACCGCCGGCGATCACGCCGGTGCCTTCGGGAGCGGGCATCAGAACCACCTTGGCGGTGGAGAAGAAGCCCACGGACTCGTGAGGAATGGTGGTGCCGGCCGTAGGCACGTTGATCAGATGCTTCTTGGCATCCTCGGTGGCCTTGCGGATGGCTTCCGGAACCTCAGTCGCCTTGCCCATGCCGGCGCCGACGCGGCCCTTGCCGTCGCCGACCACCACCAGGGCAGAGAAACGGGCGTTGCGGCCGCCCTTAACGGTCTTGGAGACGCGGTTCAGTGCGACCAGGCGATCCTGGAACTCGCTGACCTGCTCATTGCGTTTCATTGCCATTGCGTGTCTCCTCCTTCTTAGAATTCAAGTCCGGCTTCACGGGCACCGTTAGCCACTTCGGCCACACGGCCGGTATAGACGTAACCGCCGCGGTCGAAAACTACGGTCTTGATGCCGGCCTGGAGGGCACGCTCGGCGATGAGCTGGCCAACCTTCTTGGCAGCACCCTTCTTGTCCACTTCCTCCAGCTGACCCTTCAGCTGAGGATCCAGCGTGGAAGCGCTGACCAGGGTCACGCCCTTCACATCATCGATGATCTGAGCCTGAATGTGCTTGTTGCTGCGGTACACGGAAAGACGCGGCATATCGGAAGTGCCGCTGATCTTTTTGCGGACGCGAGCATGGCGGATAACGCGAATCTCATTGCGATCACGCTTCTTGAACATAGACAGTCACTCCCTTTCTTACTTCTTACCGGTCTTGCCTTCCTTGCGGCGGATGTGCTCATCGGCATACTTGATGCCCTTGCCCAGGTAAGGCTCGGGCTTGCGGATGGCACGGATATCAGCGGCAAGGTTGCCCACGACCTGACGATCGGCGCCCTTCACCACGATGGTGTTGGGGTTGGGGCACTCGAAGGTGATGCCTTCGGGGGCGTCCACGATCACAGGATGGGAGAAGCCGATGGCGATATTCAGCTTCTTGGGGCCTTCGACCTGGGCGCGGTAACCGGTACCCACCAGCTCGAGGGTCTTGGAGAAGCCTTCGGACACGCCGACCACCATGTTGTGGATCAGCGCGCGGTACAGGCCGTGGAAGGCCTTGTTCTGCTTGGTATCATCCGGGCGGGTCAGGACAACTTCGGTGCCCTCCTGCTTCACGGTGATGGCCTTGTTCACCTGCTGGGTCAGGGTGCCCTTGGGGCCCTTGACCGTCACCAGGTTGTCGGCATCGACCGTAACCGTCACGCCCGCGGGGACAGTGATCGGAAGTCTTCCGATACGAGACATATACTCACACCTCCATGAACGTGTCGGTATTACCAGATGTAAGCCAGCACTTCGCCGCCGATGGCGTTCTTGCGGGCTTCCTTGTCAGTCATCAGACCCTTGCTGGTGCTGATGATGGCGATGCCCAGGCCGCCGAGGACCTTGGGCAGCTCCTCGCAGCGCGCGTACACGCGGAGACCGGGCTTGCTGATGCGCTTCAGACCGTTGATAACGGGGGTCTGCTTGCCGTTGACATACTTGAGGGCGATCTTGATGTTGCCCTGCACGCCGTCGTCGATCACGTCAAAGCCCTTGATGTAGCCTTCGTTCAGAAGGATCTTGGCGATAGCCTTCTTCGTGTTGCTGGCGGGCAGCACCACGGTGTCATGCTTCGCGATCTGAGCGTTGCGGATGCGGGTGAGCATATCACCGATAGGATCACTCATAACCATTGGGTGTAACCTCCTTCCGTTCTTCTCCGCTTACCAGCTGGCCTTGCGGACACCGGGGATTTGGCCCTTGTAGGCCAGCTCTCTGAAGCAGATACGGCATACACCATACTTGCGCAGCACAGAGTGCGGACGGCCGCACAGGCGGCAGCGGGTGTAGGCGCGGGTGGAGAACTTGGGAGTTCTCTGCTGCTTGAGTTTCATGCTCAACTTAGCCATTTGTTCTCTCCTCCTTACGCCTTCGCGAAGGGCATACCCAGCAGGGTGAGCAGCTCTTTGCACTCTTCATCGGTCTTGGCGGTGGTCACGAAGATCATTTCCATGCCGCGGACCTTCTCGATCTTGTCGTACTCGATCTCGGGGAAGAGCAGCTGTTCCTGGATGCCCAGGGCGTAGTTGCCGCGGCCGTCGAAGGCCTTGGTGCTCACGCCGCGGAAGTCGCGCACGCGGGGCAGCGCAACGGAGACGAGCTTGTCAAGGAATTCCTCCATGCGGGCACCGCGCAGAGTCACCTTGGCGCCGACGCTCTGGCCCTCACGCAGCTTGAAGTTGGCAATGGACTTCTTCGCCTTGGTGATGACGGGCTTCTGGCCGGCAATGGTCGCGAGCTCCTTGACGGCGATCTCCAGGGACTTGGCGTTGTCCTTGCAATCGCCCAGGCCCATGTTGATCACGATCTTTTCGAGCTTCGGAATTTCCATCACGTTCTTGTAGCTGAACTTCTGCTGCAAAGCAGGAACAGCCTCGGCAATGTACTTCTCGTGAATACGGGTAGCCATTTGGCTTTTCCTCCTTTATCAGTCGATTTCCGCGCTGCACTTCTTGCACACACGGATCATCTTGCGGACCTGCTTGCCGGCGTCGTTGGTCTCCACGGTGACCTTGTGGGCCACGCGGGTCGCCTTCTTGCACTTGGGGCAGATCAGCATCACGTTGCTGGCGTCGATGGGCATATCCTTGTGGATGATGCCGCCGGGCTGCATCGCGTTGCGGGCCTTCTGATGCTTGGTCACGGTGTTGACGCCTTCAACAGTGACACGGTTGGCCTTGGGGAACGCGGCAGTGACCGCGCCCTTCTTGCCCTTGTCCTTGCCGGAGATGACAACGACCTGATCCTTCGTCTTCACAAACATCGTCTTTACCTCCTTACAGAACTTCGGGAGCCAGGGAGACGATCTTCATGAAATCCTTCTCACGGAGCTCACGGGCAACTGGCCCAAAGATACGGGTGCCGCGGGGCAGCTTCTGATCGTTGATGATAACGGCGGCGTTGTCATCGAAACGGATGTAGCTGCCGTCGGGACGGCGCTTGTTCTTGCGTACGCGGACGATAACGGCCTTGACCACATCGCCCTTCTTCACGGTGCCGCCGGGGGTGGCGGTCTTCACACTGGCAACGATCACGTCGCCGATGGAGCCGTCACGGCGGAAGGAACCGCCGAGCACGCGGATGCACATGATCTCCTTGGCGCCGGAGTTATCGGCCACCTTGAGTCGCGTTTGCGGCTGAATCATTTCTGTATTTCCTCCTCACAGCGTGCGGCTTACTTGGCCTTCTCGATGATCTCAACCAGGCGCCAGCGCTTGTCGTGGCTCAGCGGACGGGTCTCCATCACGCGGATGGTGTCGCCGACGCCACACTCGTTATTCTCATCATGGACCTTCAGCTTGCTGGTCTGGTTCATGATCTTGCCATACAGGGGATGACGGACGCGGGTCTTGATCTGGATGACGCAGGTCTTATCCATCTTGTTGCTGACCACGACGCCGATACGGGTCTTACGAAGTCCTCTTACTTCAGACATTGAAGCGGCTGCCTCCTTTCAGTGGTTCTTACGCCTGTTCCTTCTGGCGAAGAATAGTCATGGCCCGTGCGATGTCACGCTTCACGTTCTTGATCTGCACGGTGTTCTGCAGCTGACCGGTGGCGAGCTGGAAACGAAGGTTGAACAGTTCGGTCTTCAGCTCCTTGACCTTTTCGGTGAGCTGTTCCGCGGTCATCGCGGTCATTTCGTTAGCCTTCATTCGTTCTCACCACCCGCTTCTGTCGTAGCTTCTTCACGCTTGATGATCTTGGTCTTCAGAGGCAGCTTGTGGGAGGCCAGACGCAGGGCCTCACGGGCGGTCTCTTCGGGCACGCCGGCGATCTCGAACAGCACACGGCCGGGCTTGACCACCGCTACCCAGTACTCGGGAGAGCCCTTGCCGGAGCCCATTCGGGTCTCAGCGGGCTTCTCGGTCACAGGCTTGTCGGGGAAAATCTTGATCCACACCTGGCCGCCACGCTTGGTGTAACGGGTCAGGGCGATACGGGCAGCCTCGATCTGCTGGGAGGTGACCCAGCAGGGCTCGGTCGCCTGCAGACCGAATTCACCGTAGGCCAGGAAATTGCCGCGATGGGCAGCGCCCTTCATGCGGCCACGAAACACCTTGCGGCGCTTCACTCTCTTCGGCATCAGCATAGGTTACTTGACCTCCTTTGCGGCAGGAGCCTTCTTGGCCTTGGGCAGGATCTGGCCCTTGTAGATCCAGACCTTCACACCCAGGCGGCCATAGGTCGTCTTGGCTTCGGCGAAGCCGTAGTCAATATCAGCGCGCAGGGTCTGCAGCGGGATGGAGCCTTCATGATAGTGCTCGCTGCGGGCGATATCCGCGCCGCCGATACGGCCGCTCAGAGCGGTCTTGATACCCTTGACGCCGGGCAGCTTCATGGCGCGCTGCAGGGACTGCTTCATCGCGCGGCGGAAGCTGATGCGCTTCTCCAGCTGCTGGGCGATGTTCTCGGCCACCAGCTGCGCGTTGGCATCGGGCTGCTTGATCTCCATCACGTTGATGTGGGCGGGACGGCCCAGGAAATCGGTGATCTCGGTCTTCAGCTTTTCAATGTCAGCGCCCTGACGGCCAATGATCATGCCGGGCTTGGCAGTGAAGATGTTGACCGTGATCTCCTTGGCGGTGCGCTCGATATCGATCTTCGCGATACCGGTCGCGTAATACTTGTCCTTCAGCATCTTGCGAAGCTTGAAATCCTCGACGAGGTAGTTCGCAAAATCCTTCTTGCCGGCATACCAGCGGGTGCTCCAGTCATAGATCACACCGATACGGGCGCCGGTGGGGTTCACTTTCTGGCCCATGGATTCAACCTCCTTCGCCTTACTTCTGATCGAGCACCACGCTGATGTGGCTGGTGCGCTTGAGCATCGGGGACGCGCTGCCCTTGCTGCGGGCAACGAAGCGCTTCAGCGTGGGGCCGGGGTTGGCATACACTTCAGCAACATAGAGGTCCTTGGCGTTCAGCTCCTGGTTGTTCACGGCGTTGGCCACGGCGCTGTTCAGCACCTTCAGCACAACGGGAGCGGCTGCCTTGGGGGTATAGGTCAGGATGGCCTTGGCTTCGTCCACGCTCTTGCCGCGGATCAGATCGATGACGATCTTCACCTTGCGGGAGGAGATGCGGATATACTTGGCGTGAGCCTGGGGCCGCTTGTCAGCGTTGGCACGGCGGGCTTCCGTCTTCGTCTTGGAACGGGTTGCCATATCGTATCACTCCTCTCGTTATTACTTGCGGGCACTGGCCTTGTCCGCGGCATGACCGCGGAAGGTACGGGTGGGGGCAAACTCACCCAGCTTATGGCCCACCATATCCTCCGTCACATAAACGGGCGTATGCTTACGGCCGTCATGCACAGCGATGGTGTGACCCACGAAATCCGGGAAGATCGTGGAGGACCTGGACCAGGTCTTCAGCACAGCCTTCTTGCCGGAAGCATTCATTTCCTGCACGCGCTTCAGCAGCGCCGCTTCAACATAGGGGCCCTTCTTCACAGAGCGACTCATTCGTTAGCTGCCTCCTTCCTGTGAAATGCGCGATCACTTGTCGTTGGCGCGCTTGATGATCATCTTGTTGGAATACTTCTTGTGCTTCCTGGTCTTGTAGCCCAGAGCAGGCTTGCCCCAGGGAGTCACAGGAGCAGGCATACCAACGGGGCTCTTGCCCTCGCCGCCGCCGTGGGGATGGTCGTTGGGGTTCATGACAACGCCGCGGACGGTGGGACGGATGCCCATGTGGCGGACACGGCCGGCCTTGCCGATACGGACGTTCTCGTGATCGCTGTTGCCGACGATGCCGATGGTGGCCATGGCGTTCAGCGGCAGCTTGCGCATCTCACCGGAGGGCAGACGCACGGTGGCGAAGCCGTTTTCCTTGGCCATCAGCTGAGCGCTCATGCCGGCGGAACGGACCAGCTGGCCGCCGCGGCCGGGCTTCAGCTCCAGGTTGTGGATCAGGGTACCGACGGGGATGTTGTTCAGCGG